>Ga0307375_10004909_pt1 | contig 12647 bp, 9 predicted proteins | sample TR1MG_FD_202531 | JGI IMG/M metagenome (GOLD analysis project Ga0307375, IMG submission 202531) | Soil microbial communities from Risofladan, Vaasa, Finland - TR-1 | ecosystem: Environmental > Terrestrial > Soil > Coastal area > Acid sulfate soil | place: Finland: Risofladan, Vaasa | collected... | reverse complement strand
TGGGCGGGGACCTCGCTGAAAGCATCGAACTCATCGGAGGTGATGGGCCGCATCGGATAGCGCACAGTCATGCCGCTACACCTACCCCATCGGCGGCCGGGCGGTCGACTGCTTATCGCCGCCGAGGTCAGGGCCGGGGGCGTTCTGGCACTACTGGCTCCGAACTGCTCGAACATGATGCGCCTGCCCTCGGGCTGGAAGGCATCTCGGCACTGGTCCGGGAGGGCCTGCTCCTGCTCCACAGGCGCGCCCGCGAACTGACTGCGGCGGCAGAGTACGAGAAGTTCTACGGCGGGCAGCCAGCGCCGCTGCCAGACGGCACCATCAACGCCCTCAGCCCGCGCCTGAGTGCGGTCACTGTGGCCCTGATCACGGGTAATGAAGGACCACGCAGCACCCACGTACCCGTAACAGCAACTCCGGCCTAACCGGCTATGACGTCAGCTATGTCAACGCCACCGACCTGCATACCGTCGATAAACCAAGGCTGCACGAACGCCGCGGCTTGCTAAGCCCCGGCGAGATGGCAACCCTCGAAGATGCGATCCAGCTCTATCTCGGACTCTGATGACCGGTACCCGTCTCCGGCCAGTGCGACCAGCACTAGAACTACACTGTAGTCATGAGCAAGCGCTCAGCGACACCTGTCCGGTTCGATGGCGCGGTGGCCGAACGACTGGCCTCGTTTGTCGCAGCGAACCCGGGCATGTCCCTGTCATCAGCCGCGAACCGGCTCGTCGACGAAGCCCTCCGGACAAGCGAGCATCCCGGCATCTCCTTCCGGCCCGGACCCACGGGCCGACGTGCAGGCCTCACCGGCGGACCCGACGTCTGGGAAGTCGTCCGCGCAGTGCGATCAGCCCGCAGTGCAGAGCACGAACTGACGGAAGACGAGCTGCTGGCCCTGATCGCCGAGAACACCGGCACGCCTACGCGTCTCATCCGCACCGCCATCAGGTACTGGTCGTCTTACCCAGACGAGATCGACGCGGAAATCACCGCCGCAGCCACCGTCGAAGACGCCGCTGAGAGCGCCTGGCAACGCGAGCGCCACCTGCTCGCCGGCTAACGCACTGGCAGTAGTTGCCGATCCGGCACTGGTCTCGCTACCCGACGAGCAGATACTCGCCCTCGTTCCCGGCCAGGCGGCTCCGCGGCTCGCCCCGTTCCCGGCCCAGCGGCTCGCATTGTTCCTGCCCGTAAGCCAGGAAAGCGGGGAAGGTTTTCCGGGGTAAGGCAGTGTCTAGGTTTTCTGCGGGTTAGCGTAACGCTGTGACCTGCGACGATAGGTTTTCTGGAAACCTGGATTGCCTGGCCGGTCATGGTTAAATGCGGGGAAACTCTGCGGGTAACGGGCTCTGGGCACGGTAATTACGTGTCCGGGTGCGGGCTGGTGCGGCCGGCGGGCTGGCGTGTGAGCTGGTGCGGGGTTGCGCGGGATGCTGCGAGGTGACCTGGTGCGGTCACTTATCCGACCGGAACACTCCCCAACCCGGAGTCACCGTAATCAGAGCGTCATCACGGAGGATAACGAGAGCACGTCGCGCGGTAGCAACGCTTACGCCGTACTGGTCTGCGATCTGCCGGACAGTTGGCAACTGTTCTCCCGGTAGCCACTCCCCGTTACCGACACGCTCACGCAGCGCAGCACTAACAACCCGGTAGGGAGGTACAGCGCTGCGCATGCTGCCGACGCTAGGCGATTCGTGATCATCCGCGCAGTGTAGCGTTTGCGCTGTTTGACCTGTACGATCTGGGCGAGTCAGTGATGCGAGAGTGAAGCGGGACGTGATGTCAGCTACCAGTGATCAAGATCAGTCGTCAGGGCCGGCTAACGGGCGGCGCAACCGGTGGGAACCGCAGAGCGTGTCAGATCTGGAAGCGGAGTTTCCTGGGTGGCATGCATGGCTTGGTGTGAACAATCTCTGGTACGTGCGCAAAACGATGTCCAGCGCACCCGTAGTGATGAGGGGCGAGTCGTTAACAGATTTGCGTGATCAGATCATCGTGTGGTTGCGTAACCACACGTTGATCTGAGAACCCTGACTACTCGCGGAACGGCTAGCCCATGGAGGATTCTCCGCTACCCCCCTAGGACGATCTTCAGCGTCTAGCCGTCATACTCCTGCTGATATCAGGCCCGGCAGGTGACCAGACGATTGCAGCACTTCTGATATCGCTTCCCAGGCGGGTCGGTATTCACCCGGTGCGGGAAGTCGTGACCATGTTCCGCGCCGTGTGTTACAGAGCGATGGTGAGACTAGCACCGGGATTTACCCCCACGGTACGCCTAGCAAATCATGCGCCGCCAGCGCAGCGATAACCGGTCTGTCCTGTGACGTGTCGGCAGGACGCCCGATACGGTTACGAGAACCGGGCGGCCGCGGTGCGGGTATCAGGGGACGCACTTTAAGCCATACGTCATCAGGCATCAGGTCGGTGATCCTGGTATCTTCAGCTAGCCTGACGCGCTTGCATGACGTTGCCGGAACGTGAGCCCTGACTGCCCGCTTACCGCGCGGGATAGCGATATTCCCGGTGGAGGCCAGGGCCAGGGCACGCGCTGTAACCTCGGCGTGAGAGGCCAGCTCATACCCCCAATCGGCGGAGTGTCCGGCAAGCGCGTGAGTGAGAGGGGTTACCAGCCGGACGGTGCCCTCTCGTGTTTCATGTAGCAGGCGCCGGTCAAGGTAACGGGGCTTGCCGTCAGGCCCGTAGGGTATGCCTAGACCCGTGTCAAGCATGCCGAGTATCGTACGGTCGATAGCTGGCCTGATTGTCTCTAGCAAGTCCAGTGCCATGCTGTCCCGACACCTCGGCCGCCTCGGAGGGCGACCGCCACCTCATCGAGACACGTTTTCCTCATGAGGAACAGACTGTTGCGATCGTCGGCCGCCTCGGAGGGCGACCGCCACGCCCGCGCCGATATCACCAACGTGCAGGTCGATATCGAGTTGCGATCCTCGGCCGCCTCGGAGGGCGACCGCCACCCCGACATGACCTTCGTCGCCGTCCCGGCATCCTTCGAGTTGCGATCCTCGGCCGCCTCGGAAGGCGACCGCCACCTGGAGGACGTCCATGACAGGCTTCACGGCACCGTCAGCGTTGCGATCCTCGGCCGCCTCGGAAGGCGACCGCCACGTCGGGGGAATGCGCGTCGGCGGTGCCGTCAGCGAATTCCAGTTGCGATCCTCAGCCGCCTCGGAAGGCGACCGCCACAGGAGCAGGTTTTCCCCCACCTGCCAGGCAAGACGCAGGGTTGCGATCCTCGGCCGCCTCGGAAGGCGACCGCCACGGGGGTGCCGGTGAACGGCCATGCTCCGTCATAGGCGTTGCGATCCTCGGCCGCGCGATTACCGGAAGGGTTGCGATCCTCGGCCGCCTCGGAAGGCGACCGCCACATGCCGTAGCCCAGGTTCCCGGCGGTGAAGTTCTTGTTGCGATCCTCGGCCGCCTCGGAAGGCGACCGCCACGGCGCCAGGCCTGCGAGTATCGCTCTTGGTAAATGAGCGGTCAGGGTCCGCGGACATGGAGGCGTGTTCTACTTCGGAGCCTCCTGAGGTAGGTCTGGGAGCTGGAGGTTCCGAAGCTGGTTAGAGAATGTGAGCGGCACGGTGTGGTGTTACCAGGGCGGTGCCGAGCGTTGTGACGTTATCAAATCCTCTGGTCGGCAGGCGGTAGACGCGGATGCTGTCCAGGGCAGGGTCGATGATCCGGTCGGCGCGGTCAAGGAGCTTGAGGAGGCCGGGTTCGTCGGTGACGATCTCGAAGACTGATTTTTGAACGCGGATGTCGTGTCCTTCGCAGAGCTTGGCGATCCGGCGGAGGCGCCGTCGGCCCTGAGGGCTGGTGGTGTCGACGTCGTAGGCGAGCAGGAGATCCATTAGCGGGCTGTCCAGGGGATGTAGCCGGGTAGTTCGCCGCGGAGGTGGCGGGCCAGTAGGCGGGCCTGCACGACCGGGAGCAGCCCGTGGGAGATGGTGCGGCCGAGCAGCGCGTGCTCGCGGTCTTGTGATCGCCAGTCCTGCCAGGCGGTGAGGACGGTCTTTCGGCCGCCCTCGGAGAGTCGGACGGCACCGCCGGGGAGGGTGTCGAAGTCGCTGCTGGTGACCTGGCGACGGTTGACGAGGCTGAGGATGAACCGGTCGGCGAGCGGGGCGCGGAACTCTTCCATGAGGTCGAGGACCAGCGCGGGCTTGCCTGGGCGAAGACCGTGCAGAAATCCGAGGTAAGGGTCGAGACCGACGGTTTCGGCTGCGCCGTGGACTAGGCCGCGGAGCAAGCCGTAGGAGAAGGAGAGCAGGGCGTTGAGGGGATCGGTGGGCGGACGGCGAGTCCGCCCGGTCAGCGGCGGAAGGTCACTCTGGCCGCTGACAAGGTAACCGAAGACGCTGAAGTACCGTCGCGCCGCGTTGCCTTCCGTCCCCATCAGCTCGTCGAGAGTGGCGGCGATCGCTGTTGGCGGGATCATCGCGGCGATGTCGGCAGCTGCCTGGCGGAGCGCTTCTTGTCGCCGGGCGTCGGCGTCGCGGGCCGCGCAGGAGCACCTGGCGCGAGTTCTGGAGCTTGCCGGCGACGATCGGCCGGGCGATGGCGAGCCGCGCGGGCGGGTCGGCGTGTGCCTGATGCTGGGCGTGGCGGAGCAGGATGTTCCCGCGCCGCGGGCCGTCGAGGCGGCCGATGAACTGGCCGCTGCGTGACATCCATGTGATGGGTCGCCCGTCGCGGGCGCACTGGGCGATCAGGTCGGCCGACACGCTGATGTGCCCGTAGACGACCAGGGCGTCATAGCGGCGCAGCGGCAGGACTCTTCGGCCGTGGTCGTCGGGGAGGACAACGCGCAGGGCCACGCCGTCGAGGTGAAGGCTGGCTCCCTGGGTCTGCACGTACAAGGTGCTGAGCAGCTCAGTGGTCATCTGTCTCGTCCCGGATGAAGTAAAGCGCGGCGGCGGCGCGCGCGTGGCGGCGGGGCTGGTCCAGAAGCCGCGGCATGCAGCAGGCGGACATCGAGCAGCGACGGCACCGGGCCGCCGGGGCCGGGGCGGGCAGCCGTCCGCTGGCCAGGAGGACGCGGACCGCGCTGGTGGCCTCGGCGACGTTGTCGCGGGCGGCCTGGTCCACGGCTACCTTGTGGCGCCTGCGGTCAGCGCCCGACCAGATGTAGCCGTGGCGGATCGTCACGCCGAACATCGCCTCCAGGCACAGCGCTTGCCCGGCGAGCTGGACATCGGCCGGACCGCCGGGATGGTACAGGCCGGACTTGTGCTCAACCGGGATGATCCGCCCGGTTGGCGCAATCTCCACGACGTCACAGATGCCGGTGAGCCCGAGGGCGTCGTTCCAGACCGGCAGCGCATACAGGGTGCGTAATCCAGGCCGGCTCTCGCGGCCGGGCTCGTCGACCCGCTGGTGCATCAGTGTGCCTCGCACGGTGGCGGCGTCGTCGGCGAAGGCGTCCTCGAACAGGATAAGGCCGGCCTGGCGCGCGCAGTAGGCATAGTGCTCCAGCGCGGAGAGCGGGACCTGGGGCAGCTCGGGGCTCGCACTGCCCCAGGCGGGTATAGGTGTCACGAGCTGACGAGGGCGGTGAGGGTGATGCCCGCCGGGACCTGCTTTTCGTCGATGCTCACCCGGTAGTCCCCGAAGCGCCGGGCAGGCGCCGTAGCGTCGGTGCGCTCGATGGCCACCAGGTCGTCGAGGTGCTTGGCGGGTGCGCGGCCGAGCGCGTCGTCGTGGGTGAAGACGTACAGGCCGCGCAGGGTCATCTCACCGCGGGTGGCCGCCCGGTCGTGCTCGAGCATCAGGGTCACCGCGCGCCAGAGCACGTCGAGGTCGTCGTGGGTGACCTTGGCCCTAGCGGCGAGGGGGGCGCTGAAGTGGATAACGCCGCGGTACAGGGCGTAGGGGATGGTCCACTTGGAGCCCATCTCGGTGGTCTGGCCTTCGTCGATGTCGGACTGGCGGGTCTGGGTGACGCGGGTGATGCCGTTCTCCACTACTAGCACCGGGTCGACCGACCGAGAGAAGGTGAGCTGGACGGGTCCGCGGGTCTTGCCGGCGGGCGCGATCTTGGAGGCCATCACTGCGCCGAACATCCGTACGTCGTAGAAGTTCTCGATCATCCAGTCGCGGGCCTGGGCGATGGGCTTGGCCTTGGCTTTCGGGTCGGCGCCCAGGGCGGTGTAGGCGCGCTGGTGGCGTTCTTCAAGGGCGACGCCGGCCTCGACGTAGATGTCGTAGCCCGGGCGGCCGACGGCAATCAGCGGCACGACGTCGCGGATCTTGCGCTTGAGGGCCACGTCGGTGACGATGCCGTGCCCGGTTTCGAGGTCGGTGCGCGGTGCCCCGGCGTTGTCCGGGTCGCCGTTGGGGTTGCCGTCTGTCACGTCGAACAGCAGAACGGCGTCGTGCTTGCGAGCGGGGTCAAGGTAGATGTCGCTCATGGAAGCAGGCTCCAGTCGTTGAGGAGGTTCGGAGGGATGGATGGCAGGCCTGGGTCAGGCCTGGCCGGGGTCAGTCGGGCTGGCCTGCGGGTGGGCGTCACCGCTGGTGCCTACTTCGCGTGCTCGCCTGGCCGCGCTCGCGGCCTCGCGGTCGCGGCGGTCTTGTGCGCGTTGGTGGTGGTAGCCCAGGACGAATAGGCCTTGGTCGCCGAGGGTGAACCGGCCGGGGAAGGGGTTGATGCGGTCGAGGACCGCGTCGAGCTGCCTTTCGAGGGCGGCTGCTGTGCTGTCCTTTTTCATGGGGCCTTTCAGCCGCTTGAGGTGGGCCCGGCTGTTCACGACAAGGCCTGGCAGGGCGGCCGGGTTGCGGCTGATCGCGCGGTTGCGGTCGGCCAGGGTGGTGCTGATCTCAGGGATGGCGTTCTGCTGGATGTTCTCCAGGACGCGCAGCAGCCGGCCGCACTGGTAAGCGGTTTGCGTGGCGTCCTGGTTGAGGCCGGTCATCGTGGCTTCCTCCGGTGATGAATTGGGGGGACGGCGCAGGCACAGCCGCAGCAGCGCGGCGCGGGGTGTGTCGATCACGCCGTCGTGGGTGATGCGGTGCAGCAGGTGTGGCAGCACGCTGATAGGCAGGCGGCTGCCTGCCAGTGCACAGCTGAGCAGGTCATCCTCGATGCTCCGGAGCTGAGTTCCCGGCAAATACCTGGGACCGGATGCGGCGGGCCGGCCGGTAGCGGCGGCCATCCGCCACAGGCCGACGTACGCGTTGTCTTTTCCAGTATCGATGCGGTGGTCGCCGAACCACGCGCCGAGGTTGTCGCCAAGCGCATCCAGGCTGATGTCGATCTGGCCGCGGATCACCACGCGGCTCTTGGCGGCGGCCAGGGTGACCGCGCGGAACCGGCGTGCCTGCGACGACACGAAGAATGCATCACCTCCTGGAGCGTGCAGTCTGTTCAGCAGGTCGTGAACTTCCTCCGGCTCGGGATTGTCCAGTTGCTCTGCCAGGTCCGCGTCATCGAGAACGGTGTCGTTGGACCACCAGGCCAGGACGCTGTCGCGGTTGCGGCGATGAGAGTGCTGCTCGCCCAGGAGGTGGGTCAGGCCGGCCACGGCATCGCCGCCGCAGTCGGCGCAGATAGGCGTGTTGGCGAGTTGCATGACGCCGGAACGTCCCTGGGCGGGCGTGTTGATGCTGACGAGCTGGGTCGGCTGGCCGCGGGCAGAGCGCCCGGAGCTGTCCACGACGGGGATCAGCGAGCCGGGAATGGACTCAGGGAGACTGGCGAGCGCCGCCGCGGTCTGGCCGCATATACAGCACACCGCCTCGGTTCCGGTGCCCTTGCGGCGGGCTACCTCGGCGGTCCAGAACGCCTGGGCTGCAGGGGTTTCGTGAGCATGTGCGCCACTGATGGTGAAGCTGACCAGGTCAGACGAGCTTCCGCCGAGTTCGGAAACGCGGTCGGCCAGCTCGGCTGGGCACGGGCCGTGGACGAAGGCCGCAAGCTGGATCGCGATCGCATCGCCGGGGCTGGCAGCCGCGTAAGAGTCGATCAGCGCGATGTAGTCGGCGTGCCGAGCCGCGGCGGTTCCTCTCCCGTCCACCGTGTCGTCCCTGGGCAGGCCGAGGGCGTACATGGCCGTATCGGCGATCAGCATGGGAGGTGGCGTGGTGCCGGACCTGTAGACGGTTGGCACTGGCCGGAAGATCCCGTCGCCGTTCCCGGCCGGGATGATGGACCAGCCCCCGCCAGGCACCGGGCTGATGAGGAAGCGGATGCGGCGGCTGGTGTAGTAGCGGGGCGGCAGCTTCTCCCGCCGGGCGCGGGTGATCGCGGTGAACTCGGCCAGCATCCGTCATGCACCTGCCTGCGACAGGCTCTGCCGGCGGGTTTGCGTGCCCAGCTCGATGCCCTGGGCTGGCACGTCCAGGGCGCCGCCGCTGACCTCAGCGACGAACCAGGAATAGGTCTCCTGCCCGCGGTCGCCGTACTCGATGGAGTGCAGCATGACGAACGGTTCCAGGTCGATTGGCTCCGGGTCATAGCCGGTGGCGGGGCCGAACGCAGCCGAGAACTCCCGGGTGCCCAGGAATGGCTCGCTGTAGCAGGCGCCTCGCTCGACGCGTCGGCGGAATTGGTCGCGGTACTTCGCGACCGTCCCCGTCGCGTGCGGCCGGGGCACGTACTGGAACCAGATGCGGTACCGCACGTCGCGCAGCAGGAGGGTGCTGCGCTGATCTCGGTCCTCGGCGGCGTCGAAGCGGTGCCCGGGGTCGGATCGTGCCCTGGTCAGCCAGTCTTCGGTGACGATGCTCGTGACCTCGTTGCGGGTGATCCGCGCCCAGCTGATGGGGCTCAGTACCTCGATCCGGCGGATCACGACCGATACTTCGGGTTTCCAGAACACGGCCTCCACGACGCCTCGGGCTCCGGAAGGGGTCGGCACAGGGTAGGACACTCGCTCGGTCTTGAGCTCGGGCCTGGTCCAGCAGGCGAACGGGCCCGTGACTTCTAGCGCCAGGTCGGGGTGGGGATACTCCGGCGAGGACGGACGCGGTTTGGCCATAGGTCAGTCCTTCATCTATTGGTTGTTGAGAGAAGCCGTGAATGGATTGGACAGGAAGCTACTCCACATCGCCGGTTCGCGTAACCGGAACGCTAAGACTCGCTGCCGACAATCTCGGGCATGGGGAAGGGCCGGGCCCCGGCTGGGTCCCGGCCCTTTCCGAATTGGTCACTCAACAGCCACTAGATGTTGCGATCCACAGCCGCGCAGCGGCCGCCATATCGTCGATCGTAGCCACGGTCATGATGACGGAACCTGCCCCGCATCGCGCGCCCTGTGTCAGAGCACCGTGACCACCGCTTCGTTTCCTGCCCCCGCCTCGATCCCGCGCTGGGGATGATAGATCCCGTTCCACAAGAGCAGGTCGCCCAGAAGCACCTCAGCATCACCGCAGCGAACCGCCTGCGCGGCCAGCGAGCGCGGCAGGGTAGCCGTCCACAATTGCAGATCACGGAGCACCTGCCCCGGTCCCCCGTACCCGCCGCGGGCCTGCCTGATCAGCTCGTCCAGCCGTCTGCCTGAGCCGCCGTCGGGCTCGTACCGTGCGACGACCGGGACCCCGAAGTCATCGATCATGCGAAATAGCCGGGCTACCTCGGGAAAGTCGAGGGCCTCGCGGCGCTGCTGGATGTCGGCGCCGCCTGCCTCCCCGTCGATGCCCTTGGCCAGGTACCGGTCGCGGTAGTACCGGGTCAGCGCCTGCGAGTTGTCCGGCTCGGCGAGGCCGGGCCCGAAGTGCTGGCGCGTCACCTCGGCGGCCGTGGCATAGTCCGGCGGCGCGCCACCATCGGCCGGGTCGAAGACGATGACGCGTCCCTCTCGCTGCCGGCCCTCGCGGTTGGCGCGCCCTGCCGCCTGGCATAGTGCCTCCGCGGGCGCCCAGGCCCGGTAGACGACCGGGAAGTCAACGTCCACTCCGGCCTCCACGAGTTGCGTCGAGACCACCCGCGCCTGCTCGCCTCTCCTCAGCCGCTCCCGGACCTCTGCCAGGACGTCGGCGCGGTGCGCCGCAGCCATCCGTGTCGACAGGTGCAGCACATCCGCGCAACCTGCCTCGATCATGGCCTCATGGAGCCGCGCGGCATCGCTGGTGGTGTTGACGATCACTAGCACCTGATCGCAGGATGCCGCTTCCCGGGCGATGTCGCCGAGCGCTGGCCGGGGATCAAGCCGCCATTCGTAGGTCACACGCCGGAACGCCGACGCATACCGGCGGGGGTCAGCCACGATGTCGCGGATCAGGCCCTGCTCTGCCAGGTCTTGCAGCGGCGGCAGCGCCTCGAAAGCCGGCTGAGTTGCAGAGCACAGCACCACGGTCGCTCCGAAGTACGCGGTCAGGTGCCGTAGTGCCGACAGGATCGGCAGCAGCAGCCGGTCGGGCAGCGACTGCACCTCGTCCAGCACGATCACGCTGCCGGCCAGCCGATGGACCTTCCGGAGCGCCGACGGCTTGTTGCTGAACAGCGACTCGAACAGCTGCACCACCGTGGTAACCACGACTGGTACGTCCCAGTTCTCTGCCGCGCCCCGCACCGGATCGTGCCGCCGCTCCGGACCGGGCTCTGGCCCGGACCAGCGGTCCAGGTCCGCCGAGCTGTGGTGCTCCAGGACCTGCTCTTCCCCGAATAGCCGCCGCATCACCTCGGCGTTCTGCGTCGTGATCGACAGGAATGGCGCCGCGTAGATCATCCGCCGGTGACCGTGCCATGCCGCGTGATGCACCGCGAACCGCCCCGCGCTCATCGTCTTACCGGCGCCCGTCGGGAACGCCATCCGCACGAAACCTGGGGCCCCCGCCGCGGCATCCCGCGCCAGCCCGGCCAGCTCCTCACGAGCGGCGGCCACCGCAGACACGCGCCCGCCCACCTCCCTAGCTCGCCGCTTCTCGAACACTTCCGCCAGCTCGGCCAGATCCGGCCCCGGATACAGCGCAGGGGCCTGCGCCTGCTCCGCAAACTGCCGGGTGTCCAGGACATCGGCGTCGTATACCGCGCTGGCCACCATCCGCGTCAGCAGTTCCAGCGCCAGCCGCCGCTCCTCCCGCGGCACGTCATCAAACCAGGCCGGCAGCCCCGCCAACATCCGCGGCGCGACCTCAGGCACCACCGCACTCACGCGCTCGATCGCCGCCCGCTCCGCCTCGCCCACCACCGGCTCCGGCCGACCCGGCTCGAACAGCGCCCTCACCACCCGGCGCGACCGGATATAGCCGTGATGGCCGTAGACGACCTGCGCTAGGAGCTGCCCGCTGACGCGATGCGGAGCAGGTGCCTCAGCTGACCAGGCCAGCCACGCTCCAGCCGTCTTGTGATCAAGGCCCACCGGCGTGCGGGGACCGCCGCGTCCCTCAGCGACGGCCTGGTGATCCAGCGCCTCGACCTCCGCCAGCCTCGCCTGCCATTGCGGTGACGCCTTCCCGACGTCATGGACCAGGCCTCCATACCGCGCCAGGGAGCCAGCCTGAAACGGCTCCGCAAATCCCTCCGCCAGGGCCGCCGTCCCCTGCAGATGCTCCGCCAGCAGGTGCCGCCCCCGACCAGCGTCCGGCGCGCTGTGCGCCCACAGACACGACAACCCAGAACCTGACTCCGCCACAGGATTCCCCCATGCACGCGCCGCCCGGAATCCGAACTAACGGCATGGACACCGGCTCCGTGACGATGCTAAGCGTCAGAGCTGACGCCTGGCCGTCATAACCTGCAACCAGGGCTCTTACCTGCTGTTACACCAGTAGCCCCGACTGGAACGACGGCGACTACGAGAAACTCAAGCGCAACGACTCCGCGCCTCGACGCTGCTCAGGCGCATCGACTCCTATGCTGCCCTCCGCCATGTGTTCGCAGCCCCCTGCAGCCCGAAGCTCCCCACCCTCGCAGCCCGCCGAGGCCGATACCCAATCGCCGCAGGTCCCTGTCGCGATGCCCGCTAAGGGCCAGTCCGTGCGAGACTATCCCGCCCTCTGACGGCGAGTTCTGCCCACATCCTGCCCTACAAATGATCAAGGCCCGACCACCGTGACCGGCGATCAGGCCCTCTGACCTGGTAGCGGGGGCAGGATTTGAACCTGCGACCTCTGGGTTATGAGCCCAGCGAGCTACCGAACTGCTCCACCCCGCGTCGTTGTGCCTTTACTTTAGGGGCACTCGGCACCGCTGGCAAATCGGCAGGCCCGGCCGGGTTACCAGGGCGCGATCTTCCCGTAGCCCGTCGCGGCCTCGTACGCGCGGGCAAACCCCAGCAGGTCCCAGTCGCCGCGGCGGCGGCCCACCAGCTGAAGGCCGACCGGCAGGCCGTCTGACGTGAAGCCGGCCGGCACCGAGATGGCCGGCAGTTCCGTCGTCGATATCAGGTAGGCCGACGCCATCCAGTCCAGGTAGGTGAGCTGCGGCACCCCATCGATGTCGTGTACCCAGTCCAGCTCGACGTCGAACGGCGCGACCTGGCTGACCGGGCAGGCGAGCACGTCGACCGTGGCGAAGAACTCGCTGACCCGCTCCGCCAGCGAGGCACGCAGCCCGGTGGCGCGGCTCAGGTCGGCCACGGTCAGCTCGAGCCCGCGCTCGGTATTCCAGGCCACGTTGGGCCCGAGCTGGCCGGGGTGCTCGCGCAGCAAGGGCCCGAACCGGGTGGCGAAGC
>Ga0307375_10004906_pt1 | contig 12655 bp, 8 predicted proteins | sample TR1MG_FD_202531 | JGI IMG/M metagenome (GOLD analysis project Ga0307375, IMG submission 202531) | Soil microbial communities from Risofladan, Vaasa, Finland - TR-1 | ecosystem: Environmental > Terrestrial > Soil > Coastal area > Acid sulfate soil | place: Finland: Risofladan, Vaasa | collected... | reverse complement strand
GAAAGATTAAAACTGGGCTTGGTCTTCCAGACCAGCCAAAAGTTGAATACTGCCTACACCCTGCGTCAGGATCTCATCGCGATCTGGCAACGTTCCACGGCGACCAAGGAACAGATGGTAAGAGATCTGGAGGAGTGGTGCCATCGCGCCGAAACCAGCGGTATCGAAGCGTTGCAACAGTTTTCCAGGCGCCTGCGCTACTACGCTTAAACCTGCGTCGAAATTGGACTAGGCCTGTTGTGCAAGCAGCAGGCTTTCTTACTGCGCTGCATGCGGGCAATCATCGGCATTTATAATTTCACTTGCCCTGCTGCGAAATCGATTAGAAACCGCCCTGCTTCGATGTCATGTTCAACACAGCAAAAAAATTGGCGCATACATTGGTCTGACAAAGCCTCAAATCGGGCTCTGTCGAGGCGGGGATGCTTTATGTGCGTGCTAAATGATTGTTCAATTCTGCTCACTAACCAATACAATAGATTCTGTGTAATTAATCTCCCGAAAAAGGAAGCATTGTGAAGAACAAGATGGTCGTTATCGTTTCGGTTTTCATATTCGTATTGATAGTCGTGCTTGCAGGCATATCCAGCGACTGGGGCATGGCCCTGTTGATACGGTTTTTTGGATAGATATTTGGTTACTTCAGGCAAGACAAGCCATGCAATGACGTCACGGATTCTCTGACATGACGAATCCGGTTAACCTTCTCTCATGGACAAGCGTAATGAAAACGACCGCAATGCGGTCGTTTTCATTTGGTAACTTAAACTGTCAGCTATCAACATGAACAAACCTTCGAAAATTTTGCCATGACTTCGGATTACTTTTTCATGTGATCACGTGCGTATTGCGTCTCGATTTTATCGATATCCTTCTTGGTCAGCTTGCAAATGATCTTTCCTCTCAGGGCCTGGTAGGTTTCCATAGAGATGATCTTTTTGCTAACAAGCCAGGCCTTGCTGCCAAATGGACGGCCAGCAATTATCTTGTCGGCTTCGGCGCCGCCAATACCGGGAAGCTTCATCAGTTGTTCACGCGTGGCACCGTTGATGTTGACCAATTTGATATTGGCGGTGGCTTTGCGTCTGGTGTTGCTGTGGGCGATTTTTGGAGCCGCTTTGGCCGAGTTGGCGGCTTGCTGCGGTACATCCGCCTTGCTTTCAACAGCAAAGGACAGGCTGGCGGTGAGCAGCAGGACTGCGGCTGCCAGCGCAACGGAGATGTTGTGATGTTTCATAAAATTCCCTTTCAATAGACTTGCGGTGTATTCAACTGGCATGTCTGCCTTGCCAAAGAATAACCCGGATACGTTGCCGCACCCGGGTCAGCTTTTTACTGTTGCCGAGACAGCGTTTCCGTATCACGGCCGAGCTATTGCTGAAGCAGAACAGGTATTGAGCCTGTTCCACCACGCTGGTTTACTTATGCACAGTGGCGATCGCTACCACTCCGCTGGTGTGGCAGCTCAGACACTGCTCTTTAGGCGCAGCATTTGCCTGATCCCGATTCCGGTAGAACGAACCGTAGCCGACAACCTTCATGTGGTCTATCGCTTTAAGACTGTCGTGGCAGGTTGAGCACACGGCTGTGATAGGTGACGTCACCAGGTTGTTGCCTGAAGTCGCCGAAGTCGCAATCACACCCGAGGCTGCATTAATACCCAGACCGGAGCCGTAATTCGTAGCATTCAAGCCGTAGGCAAAATTACCACTAGCCAGCATGTCATCCATATGCACGGTGCCATCGGCGGCATTCACTTTAGGATATTGCGGCGCAATGACGTTGGTTCCAGCAGTACCGGTAGCAGCCGTAACATTGGGCATGTAATCCACAATCGTTTTACCTACAGCGTCCGTCTTGGTGTACTGGCTCGCGCTGAAGTCATAAGTACCGGGCAGATGGCAGGCTTCGCAGTTGTTCAGCTTGCCAGGGTATCCAATCTCTTCGGCATGGAAATCAGCAGCTTGATGCCAGGTGAACGGAACAGTACGTTTTGCTGCACTGTGGATACCGTGCACCCAGACCCTGAACGATGCTGACCAGCCAGTGCTGCCACCCTGGATGGGCGTATGACAGGCCGCGCACATGGCAATACTGTAACTGCCGCCATGGAAATTGGGCACGGTGCCGAGTCGGTCATGGCAAGTATCGCACTTCTCCTTGCTGAAGATCACACGGCGTGCAACGTTTGCTTTCCCGTCAGGTGTGTTACCCGTCGCCGCCATCATGGCCGGAATACCGGGGACAGAAGTAGTTCCGTCACTGTAAGCACCCGCCATCATGGCCGTAACCATTTTGGCGTCCGCAGGCAAGGTCAAGCTGTGAACTGTACTATACGCGCCGGCAGAGCTGGATGCGATGACAGCAGTGTACGTGTTGGTAGCGGCATCGGTGAGAGTCAGGCTGTTGCCGTTAGCCCCTGCCAATACATCGGCCAAACTGGCCGCGTCGTGCTTGCTATTCCAGTCGGAAGACTGCGTGAGGCCGTCCTGTGCGGTACCGTATATGACCAGGAACGACGGTCCACCGGTAAAGCCGGAAATAGGCAAGGCAACCGCGGTGCCGTCCATCAACACCTGGAAATCGACCACAAGCTGGTTGCTCGCGTTAATCGTAACGCCGCTGATCTTGTATTCAAACGTGTGCAGCCCGGCTTTGACAACAGGGTTGTTCATCGAGGGAATATAGGAGCGGTGAACGATAACTACGTCACCTCCTACTGTGGTTCCAGGTGTGTGGCAAGCCTGGCAATTAACGTTGTTTGTCTGTGCTCCGCCGACATGGCCTGTCTGAGTTGTGCCGACTGCGACTCCAGCTGCAATATCCGCAGCCTTGTCAGCCAGGGTTATGCCTGAGCCGGTAGCAAAGTCGATACCGTCGTGACAGGAGCCGCAAGCAATGATACTGGGAACATTCTTCCAGTTGTCACCGTCCGCGGTCTTGTTGGCGTTGACCGAACCATCCGACTTCGTGGCCGAGCCATCGTGGCAGGTGGTGCAATTTGCCGGATTTTGCGGGAATCCAACCGTATTCAGGCACTGTGCCATACCCGCCCCGGTTACGGGATTACAGTGGCCATTCAGGTTGTAGCCGGTCTTGACCAGTTCCTTGCCCATATGTGTCTGGTGAATCATGCGTGGCAGGGTGAAAGCCGACTCGTCAGTGCTTGTCCTCTTGTAGGCACCAGAAACAGTGGTTGCAGTTTCAGTTACTTTTACAAAACCGTACTTGGTCTGGTCGGTGTGGCAGGTCACGCAAAGATTGGGATCCCTGCGGTCACCGTGGCCTATGATTTGACCTTGATGGCAATTGTCGCAGGAACTGCGCTGCACGATGGTGCGAGTGCTGGTAACCGTTCCGCCGTTAGGCACAAAGTCAAACGTCATGTTTGCTGGTGTTGCCATTGACACGGTGCCACCGGGCTGGGTGCCCCTGATCACGATCCCCAGGCGGTGCGTCGCGGATGCATCGTAGTTCAAGTTGGCGGGATCCAGATCGGCTTTCAGTTTAGGGGCAGCATCCGTCAGGGCGTTAACGACAGCTTGGGCATGGGTGATATCCCGTGCGAAGGTGTAGGTGTAATTACCGTCGCCGTCGTCAACCAGCGTGCCTTCCCTGTCGGAGGTCGGGTAGGTTCCCTCCCAGGACTTTCCGTTATCCGGGACTGCAGTGGTGGCAGTTGACAGCTTGGTAACCAGGTAGCTTCGCCACACGCTGGGTTCGTTACTGCCGGCTGCGCCGGGAACCAGTTTGGCTAACGTAAAATACATATTGTTAAGGTTAGTGGCGCCCTTGGAATCCAAGCCGGTAATCGCATTGCCTTTATCATCGGTCACCCTGAATTTCACGACGGGTGCGCTGTTGATGGTAACGGAGATGCTCGCGGGATCAACGCTGAGCTGTGCTGTTTGCCATTGCTCGGGCGTCATGTTTACGGCCCTTATCACTTCGCCACCAGGTGTTCCGGGTGTGCCAGGCGCACCAGCCGCCCCTGGAGCGCCATCACTGCCGCCGCAACCTGCCAGTGCAGAGATCATCACGGCCAACAGGCCAAGTCGAATCAGAATCAACGTAGATTTCATTTTTTTTCCCTCGCTTTCAAGATTGCAATACATACTTTGTTACCTCAACTGTTCCTTAAATTTGCTTATGCCTACTTTTGTCCGGATCCGGATCCGACTCCGGATCTGACGCCGGGCGATCACCTGAATTTGTAAACATAACTTGCCCCAAGGAAAGTCACGTGCTGATTCGGTTGCATCGCCACGGTTGTATTGTCGGAATAGGCAAAGGGCGTTCCGTTGTTACCCCATGTCCACTCGTCAAACTGCACGCTCTGGTGCACCAGGTCGACACGAATATCGGCGTTATCCTTCAACGCATACTTGCCGTAAACTTTCAGGCTGGTCACGCGATAAGTAACATCTGGCAATCCTCCGCCGACGATTGCCGCACCTGAAGCCATGCTTTGCTGGTATCTATTGGTGTCTTTCATGTATGACAGTTCACCGCCCAACTCAAGATGACTGGAAGGCTTGCCGACCACGCCCAGGCCTATTGAAGTATTTACGTCTTCTAGTTCAGCCAGGTAGCCGTAACTGTGGTCCACATGCAGGGTTTGAACGCTCCGGTTTGCATAGCCGGTCACCTTCCATTTTCGGGACATATTGAAGGCTGCATCCAGACCAAAGGAGTTCATCCCGGTATCACGCAAACCCTTATCAGTCGGGCCAGTAAAAGTATCCTTTCCATCTTCAAGCATGAACTGCAGTGACAACTTGGATATTGGCGTCCAGTCCGCAGACAACTTCACCTTGTCACGCTTGCGATCCAGCATCGTCGTCGGGTAGGTGCCGACAGGGTTAACAGGGCCGATATTCAACCAGCTTCCGCCATCGCGGCGGCTGTGCACGTAGCTGACGGCGGCATTGATCGTTTCAGACATGGAACGGCGCAATTCGGCGCGATAACCGAGTTCCTTTGTATCCTCCCTCAGTCCAGTCAGAGGAGGTAGAGTGGGGTTCAAGACTGCGGCAGTACTGACCGGGAGATCGCGGTGCACCGATGCGTAATCGAGCCCCAAAGTCGCTCTAAGGTTATCCGGCAATTGATAGCTCCCTTCCAGTTTGCCTGTAAGTCTCTTCGACGAATTCAAATCGTTCGTATAAGCGCCGTCATATAAAGCGAGCGGTGTTTTATCCGCCTTGTCTTCGTAACGCAGATTGCCCAGCACGGAGAGCTTGACCATGGGCCGAGCCGTCACACCGAATTGTGCGACGTTGGTATCCACAACTCCGCCCAGGCTGCTGACACCGGCCGGTGCACCCGTCAGTCCCATGCTGCCGAAGTCATTATTTTGCGTGGCGTGGGTATAGGCGTACTTGAAGGTTGAGTGGGTAGTCGGGGTGAAGGCATAGTTGCCGGAGACATAAAGCTGTTGCGCCTGATTATCGGGCGGCAAAGCCACAGATTGCTGCAGATAGCCCACCAAGGTACTGCTAGGTGTAAACGCTGTGCCATCCGGATTAACCAGATCGCCGTTCACCGTTGGATTCATGGATCCGTTCGAGTTGCTGAAAAACGAACCGTAATAACCGCCGCTCACCATGAATTTCTCGCCGGAATAATTCAGCTTGGCTTCAAACTGTTTGGTCGTTGAATTGATAGGCTCGGGCAACATCAGCATTGCAGCGCTCAAAGCCGTTGTGCCACAAGCAGAGCAGGCGAAGCCTGTGCCTGACAAGCGTGCCCCGGTTTTGTCTTCATTTTTGGCGCTTGCCTCGAACATGAGATTGGGAGTAAGCCATTTGTCAGCTCCTACGCTGATTGCCTTGCGCTTGATATCCAGGTTCAGATCCGTCCCGGTCCCCGGCGTAACCAGGCTCGTCACGATCGGCGTGGTCGTCCCGGCATTCTGCAAGCCGGTATTGATGGTGCGCGGATCATGGCGAACCATTTCGCTATATCCAAAAGAGTATTTCCAGTCTCCCTGTTTATCCTGCGAAAAGTTCAGTTCGCGGTTATCGAGGCCAAGATTGTGTCCGTCGAATTTGGTCCACAACCCCGTCGCCTTCTGAAGCTTGACCACATTGAAATCCATCAAAAGATTGGTGTCGTTATTGCGCAGGCCGTTGTATTGCCCGAAGATTGTCCTGTCCATGCCGTTGCCAGTGACAACTCCCAGCCCGGCACTTACGGAACTTTCCGGATTAACGAGTCGCGCGACGTCATCATCTTCGGCGTGCGCCGTCCCAAAGGCCGCGAGCACAATGAGAGCCAGGAGTTTTTGGCTGGATCCGAATTGCCTTTTAGCTTTTTTCATTTCCATATCCCCAATATCTATTTCTTAACGTAACAGGCTCTGCGGAGCGGGATTCACAAAACCAGGGTTGTTGCTGCCGTGTATCTCGCTGTGGCAGTTCACGCAACCTTGGCCCTGTGTAATGGCGGCACCATTCCACCAGCCCGGACTATTTGGCGAAGGAGGCACCTGTCCGACCAATGAAGACTGCAATGACAAATGCGGTGTGTGGCATGATTGGCACAGGAACGGCGGCCGCATCTTCAGCATGCTTTCTGCGGTGGTGCCATGCGGGTTATGGCAGATCGTGCAATCCTCGCCGACCGGCTCGTGTTCATGAACGAACGGCCCGCGTTTCTCCATATGACAGGTGTAGCAGGTTTCATTCACGCTATCGCGCTTCATGAGTTTGGGACCGATCGATCCATGCGAATTATGGCAATCCGAGCACGCCATCTTGCCTTCCATAATCGGATGGTGCGAAGGCTTGTTGACCTGTGAACGCTGTTCCTTGTGGCAGGAAAAACAAACCTCTGCCTGGGTAAGCTTGTCGCGCACCTTGTCGTGCGCGGTGTGAATTTCGTGGCACGAGGTACATGCTACGCCCCGGCTCTGGTGAGTGCTTCCTTCCCAGTGTGAGCGATTTGCATCCTTGTCGTGGCACTCCAAGCACACGCCATTGCGGTCTTCCACTGCGTCGATCCTCTTGCCGGAAAAAAGATGGTCGGGCTTCGGGCGAACAGTCGTATTTTTGGGCTTATGTACATGCTGTTCGCTTGCGCCGTGACAAGTGGTGCAAGTCGGCGTGCGACTGTCTGCAGCAGTTCCGTGCATGGTCTTGCCGATGGCAAGCAATTCAGGCGCATCAGATTCGTCGTGGCAGGCCGTACACTGGGCATCGCGCTTGAGAACGAGGTCCTTAGGCGGTTCCTTGGGCTCTACTTTAGGCTCTTCTTGGGCATCCACTTTTGGAGTGGACATTTCAGGGCCAGCTGCTGTCGCATCCGTTTTTGGCATAACTTCGGCCGGCGCAGAGGAAATGAATCCCATCGCAGCGATGAACGCACACAAGGCTAATGATTGTTGCGATAATTTCATTTCAATTCCCCTTGGCTTCCTGTCCGATCCAGATAGTTGCACATTGATACTTACCCAATAAAATGACGCTGAATAACGATCCTTCTTAAAGCGAAAGTATCCAGTCCACCAGATTTTTCTGTTCGTTCACATCCTTGGTATCAATAATTTTGTGGTCTTCTTCCGTTCCGTCCTCCATCTTGACCTTTTCTCCGGAAGTAAGGTGTTTCACAAGTTTTTCTTCTGCACCAGCCTTGCCCTTGTATTTTTCTGAAATCTTCGTGTAGGAAGAGGCTTTTTTGGTCTTGTCGATAGCATGGCACTTGAAGCAGCCGTTCTCCTTTGCCAGATCTTTTGCCGCATCCGCGTCGAAGGCTGATGCCTGGGTCGACATGAGCATGGCTGCAGAAAAGCTAAACAGCATTGCGGTGACAATTTTAAGGTTGGCTTTGTTTTTCATTTTGGTTCTCCATACTTGTTAATGTTTATAAAAAGTTTGTTCCGGTTTCATTTGCGTGAACTCGCATTGCTTCATCTTCACATTGCTGCTTTTATTTAGCCCCACCACTCAAGAACCCGATTATCACCAGCGTCAGAAGTACCAGGCCTATGGTGATCAAGGCGAGTCCCAATATCTTGGAACCCAGTGCCATCGGCCGTGATGGCGCATCCACCAGATACTTGTCCAGCTCGCCGGCATCCACCAGCCGTTGATACTGTGCCGGATGATCGCTGCGGAACTCTTCCAGTGACTGGGTGCCGGTGAACATCACGATGTCTGGCGGCGGCAGCTTGTCGGGCCGGAAGTGGTTGTTGAAGAAGTGCACCGTGAACAGGAACACCGCTGCCAGGAAAGCCTCCTCGCCATGCACGATGGTGGCAACGTTGAATACCCAACCCGGAAGAAAACTCGCGGTCACATTTGGGAAGGCCAGCATCAAACCGGTAGTACCGATGATAGTGACACCCCAGAACACTGCCCAGTAGTCGAACTTCTCGAAGTAAGTCCAGCGGTCGAAGCGGGGTTTCTCGCCCTTGCCGACGAACCACTTGAACATCCCCCAGCAGTCAGCCAGATCTTTCCAGTTGGGTATCAGTGAGTCGGATCCGAACCAACGGAAGCTCCTGTCGCGCAACAATTTCTGCATGACATAGACAAAATGAATGAAGAAAATGCCGATGAACAGTGTGGCAGCCACCCTGTGGATCAGGCCGAGATTACTAGGCCCGCCAAACGCATGCGCAACTACCGGCGCCCAGCTGGTATTGGAGAACAGCGCCGTAGTGCCGGTCAGCACCAGTGTCATGGTGACCAGGGCGAAAACCAGGTGGGCAATGCGCCAACCGACCGGGAAGCGCTCGAAGAACTTCTTGCCGTCTTCCAGTGACAGTCCATCGGTGCGCACGTGCTTGACTGACTTCCGCTGCTTGCGATCCTGCCATTCGCGGTAATACCATAAGCCGGAATGCAACCAGAAGAAGATGAAGACGCCGAGTAGCAAGGCTTGCATGAATTTCGTTGCAATCCACACCTGCGGATACTTCTTGAAGTCGTGGCTATTCGCATGCGGGCCGAAGGTGATGAAGCCTGCTGTGGCCTCGGGCATTTTCTTGCCGTTATGGCACTGCTTGCAAGTCTTCAGGCGATTAGCGGGAAACACTTTCGATTTCGGATCATTCGGCCCCAGGATACCGTGGCTTCCATGGCAGTTGTAGCAATTTGCCGTATAGGAGTAGCCCAGCGCATTAACCTGACCGTGATAAGTGTCGGTATAGGATTTCAGATTCTCTTCATGGCAGCCGCCACACACCTGGGTTACGTCCATTTTGAATGAATGCATTGATGTGTTTGTGATGTCATGGGTGGTGTGACAATCCGTGCAAACAGCCCCTTTCGGATTATGCTTCTCCATTACCTCCTTGCCGTGCACCGATGCTTTGTAATCATCCAGTTCATCCGTATGGCACGTTGCGCCACAAGTGTTTGGAATAGTCAGGCGCCAAGCCTCACGCCCGGGACTCCCCCTTGGAGGTACGTTGAAGGAGTGCGTGTCGTGACAATCTTTGCAGGTTGCATTTGCCTTTGTAGGATCATCCTGGCTTTGGCGGGCATGAAAAGATCTTTGGTACGACTCGATATTCTGCACCACTACACCCAGCCTGGGCTTTTCCTGGGTTTGTTTATCCTTCTTGGCGGCTTCCCATAAATCCTCGTGACACTGCACGCAACCAACCATTTTCGACAGGTCTAATTTGTGCGGTGCCGCACTATTGGAAATTTCCTTATGACAGTCGACACAAAGCATTTTTGCATGCACGCTTTGATCGTATTTGTCTTCAGCTATGACGTGCAGCGGGCGCATTTTCCCTTCTGCACCAGACACCATAATTTTTTTATTCTTGTCGTTGTGACAGGACTGACATGAAGCGTTATCAAGTTTTGCAACGCCAGACTTGTGCGCGTCGGTTGTTTCTGCGGCCTTGGCCTCCGACGGCCAAATGCCAGAAGCGCCTGATAAACAGATAAAGCCTGCCAAAGCCCACGATACCGATTTAAGGATACGCATAATTGTCGTAGCCTCAGGTTAAGAAAACACGGAACACGGCAAAATACAAGCTGTTTGACTCATTGAATTAATCTCCCAAAACCTGATGAATTTACTTAACTAATGAATATCTTGATACAAGGGATTGAGCAATAGACATGCCATAAAACTTGAGTATTCAGCTGCACAATTGCAGCTTCAGGATCATTTGAATTCAGGAAATAATAAAATCATTAAAATACATGGCGGTGGGCAGACCAGTGCCTTGAAGTGATTTTTTTGCTCGATCATTTAAGGCAATCAGGTGATCTGGAAAAGCAATGCTTGTGCGAGATTTGGGACCAATCCATCTTATTGTGTTACTTTCCAGTAACATTAAAAATAATATCAATAAAGTTGTAGATAACTAACGTTGGAAAGCCAGCAAACATATGCCGTTCGCTCCCGCAAAACTCTGATCCTTAGCTCACATATCGAGCTCATTTTAATTTTAAATTTTCGAGGTAAACCTTCAGCATGTCAGCTCTCCCATTGGAGCTGCGACTGAGTTGTACGCACATACAGCTCAATAATCGTCAATGACAATAATGACTGGGCACCTGCAAGGCATGGGACTTGCAAGGACTTGCAAGGAACTGATGACAGTAACCTTAAGTGAACTGTTACTAGAAATATTCATGCAACGGCAGAGAACATCCTTTCCCTACATATCATCATGAATCAGCAGAATAATATTTCCGATTATGATGTTGGGACACGGATCAGAATCATTGATTAGTCACCTCATGAAATTTATAAACAAAAGAATGTTTCCATCTGGTAACAACATTAAAATTACACCTCTATATCTGTTACCATTAAGTAACATAATTGACTTTTAATAATAACTATCAATATGTTACATATTTATTTTCGCCGTGCTTCTATTGTTGCATTCGCTATGTTTTCGGCGGAATAGAATGTTTAATTAATGATGCTTGCTAAGTGAGACCTATGAAATGGCTTCTGGATCTTAGTTTCAGATACAAGATCCCTCTCTGGGGAGGGTTGCTTATTATCATCACCGAGCTGGCCGTGGCAGGTACGTTGATGCTTAACGCCTATGATGATTTCAAAGAAAATGTACACGTAGACGCCGAAATCATGGGCTATTCACTAATATCGAATCTTGTACCAGCGCTCCAGAACAACGATATTAGAATGGCATACGAGATCATCTCTGCACCACTGGAAAGCAGGGACGCCGGTTCGAACCCGGTCGCGGCGAAAACCGTATTGGTAGTCGACAATTTGCTGCGTGTTGTTGTCTCGGCACACCCTGACTCCGGCCCCATGCTTACCGATATGCGTCACCTGAGTCCGGAGTATGCCTTGGTCGCAGAGCGGCTCCGTCGGATGGATGAATCCCGTTCGGCGCACATCAATCTGCCCGAATCAAAATATTATTATTATGTAACCCCCATCTCAGGCAAGAGCGGACATTTCGGCACGTTGATCATTGTTCACCCCAAGGATGTAGTCCTGCCGCGCTTTGCCCACCTTGCCAAGCAAGGATTGACAGCGGCAGCCATCATTCTTGCTATCCTGCTACCCTTCAACTGGTATTGGGGTTGGCGTATGGCTTTGCCCCTGGTACAACTTACAGCACGCATGGGAGAAATCACCAAGAAATGGCCGGAAGATCTGGATCCTGGGCTCTACACTCATCGCGATGAGCTCGGCAGGCTTTTCGAGGCATATACACAGATGCTCAGCTACCTCAAGGATAAGGAACAACTGGAAAAGAAGATGGTGCAGTCAGAGCGTTTGGCGGCACTGGGTCAGCTCTCGGCAGGCATCGCTCATGAAATCAACAACCCGCTGAGCGGCATGCTGACAGCCATCGACACGCTAAAAAACTATAGTGACTTAGACCCGCTCACGATGAAAACCATTACATTGATCGTGCGCGGATTGAACCAGATTAAAGACACCGTTGGCGCCTTGCTGGTGGAAGCCAAGACTAACAGCCGCAATCTTACGCCACAGGACATTGAAGACGTGTTAACACTGATTACACCCATGGCCCGCAAGAAAGGCTTGCACATCGGCTGGCACAACAGCATAGACGATAAGGTTGAGCTGCCCGCCACATTTGTGCGCCAGATTTTGATCAACTTGCTACTCAATGCCGTTCAGGCAGCATCGCAGCAAGGCGAGGTCAGCTTTGACATTGGAATCGCAGACAATCAACTGCAATTTTCCGTGGCGAACAACGGCAAGACACTGACGGATGAGCAGATCTCACGCCTGTTCGAACCCTTCTCCACGCTGGGCGAAGGCGGGCACGGCCTTGGCTTGTGGGTCACATATCAGATCGTGCATCAACTGGGCGGGCATGTCGGCGTCAAGAGGGAATCGAATAACCAGATGCGCTTCAACGTAAACATTCCTTTGGGAGAAGTTTCGTGATTGAGAGACCTTATCACATCTGCCTGATCGAAGATGACCTGATCATGGGCGAAGCGCTCTCTGATCGCCTTGTTCTCGAGGACTTTGAATGCGATTGGTTCAAGACCGGGAGAGATGCAATTCAGGCGCTGACCAACAAGTATTACGATGTTGTTATCAGCGATATACAGCTCCCCGACATCAATGGCGAAGATCTGTTTGTGCAATTGAAAGCGACGGCAACAACTTTACCCCCATTCGTGTTCACCACGGGCTATGGCACGATCGATCGTGCCGTCAG
>Ga0307375_10004903_pt1 | contig 12657 bp, 9 predicted proteins | sample TR1MG_FD_202531 | JGI IMG/M metagenome (GOLD analysis project Ga0307375, IMG submission 202531) | Soil microbial communities from Risofladan, Vaasa, Finland - TR-1 | ecosystem: Environmental > Terrestrial > Soil > Coastal area > Acid sulfate soil | place: Finland: Risofladan, Vaasa | collected... | reverse complement strand
CTTCTACTCCGGTCTCTACGATGGCAATAGGAGGTGCGATTCGAAGCGCCAAGTTTTCGGAGAGCGATGCGCTCTTGGCTACAGCAGGCGATAGTGGTCATGTGCAGCTGTGGGACGTGTCCAAGCCCATGGAGGCCCCTCTTTATGAGTTCAAACATGCCGATCGCGCAACAGGTGTGCACTGGAATCCCGAATCGCCGGGCGAGTTCGTTAGTGTTGCATTCGATGGCCTGATTGTGAAGCATCACGTGCCCAAAATGTAACACCCCAGCTGAATTGCGTTGTTATCTATAACATTGAGGGGGTTTTGGAGGACGTATGTACATTTTGGATGTGTGTGAGAGAGAGAGATAGAAAGATAGAGAGAACGAGCGACATGTGTTGCTCTTGTTGTACTGCTTCTGTTGCTGTGTGTTGATCAATTTTTTGGGAGCTTGGACATGAAGTACAAGGTGGCGAGAGAGATGACGATGATGAGTGCAGAGACGGCAGAGTTGAAGATGAAGACAGCTGCCGCTCCGCTCTTTTGGTAGATTGCGCCTACGACGATGGGTCCGAGGATGCGTCCAATGGAGCCCGCCGAACCAATCCAAGACATGGACACGGCCTGGTTGCGGGCGGAAGCAGGGATCTTGGAGAAGATGGAGACTACGACGGATTGAGCGAGTGGGTATCCCACGGTGTAGATGAGTGCGGCGCCGATGGAAAATCTAGCCAAGCTCATGGTGGCAATATCGCCAATGAGTACGAGAGAGCCGAAGAGGAGAGCGATGAGTGAGGTGAGGAAGGGCACCTGGTCGGGAATCTTCTTTGCGAAGAGCGCGAGTGCGGATACTACGCCCACGCCAAACACACCCAGGATCGTGTAAAACGCGCCGCTAGAAGTGGAGTACGTGGTATCGGGGGCGGTGATGTACTTCTGGGTGACGCCGTCGTAGAGGGTCGCGCCGAGCACTTCAACCGTGCCTAAGACGACGCGAATGAGGAAGTTGATGATGAGGAAGCTGAGCCAGATCATGGTGACGAGAGTGAACTTTTGCTTTGGCTGCGATGGTGGTGGTGTTAGTTGCTGCGACGACGACAAGGACAATGACGGTTGAGTGGGATCGATGGACGACGAAGAGGAGGGAACCGGGGACGAGGACTCTGCAGAGGAGAAGTCAGATTTCGCGTCATCGAGTCCGGATTGAGACTCGAGATCGAGGATTTCCACAGGATCATCTTCGTCTGAAGACTTGCCCTGTTGGAACTGATGCTGCTGTTGCTGTTGCTGTTGCATGCTAAAGTTGTGAAGGTGAGGTTGTAAATTTGATGATGAAGATGATGATGGGACAGAAGGAGATAAGGAGGGGAGGTTGCGAAGCTGGCTCTGCGACGACTCGTCCAGGTCCACCATTTCCATGTCGGTGACCACCTTGGGCCCGAATCCGAACGCCCTCTGAATAGAGCGACCAATCATGCCACCCTTCGCCATCCACGGCTTATAGAACGGCACCAAGTCCTTCAACTTGAAACGCTTCAGGTGCGGCGGCTCTTTGAACCAAAACACCAACATCACCAACGACGTCGCGATTAAAATGATCATCACCCAACTGGGGATGGTATAGGCATTCAAAACTGAGAGCGTCCAACCAAGCTTACTAACGATAATGTCCAGAAGATCGCCAACACCCGGGAACAGCGCAAACCCGGCATACTGCACACCTGCGACCACCGCCATAATGCGCGTACGACTATGTTCATCATAAGTCTCCGCAAAGTACGCACGCACAATACCCAAAGAGCCGGCACCAAGACCCTGACCGATTCGGGCGAAGAAGAGCAACCACTTAGAATTCGCGGCTCCAGCCAACGAGTACATCAGTCCAGCAAGAATAAGTATGATGCCACTACCAAGGAACATCTGTTGATACGTGAGAAGGCCTGCAAGAACACCAAGCAGGATAGTACTAGCCAAACGGCCGCCGCTGAACGCACCCACCGTCAGGCCCAAGAACGCCTCATCTCCACCGACCTAATGGCAAAAACACATAGCAAAGGGGAAATGAGTCAGTTTCACGTAGGGTCACACATAGGTATGGTGCTGAAAGTGGAGCCAAAAGGGGGCTTAGGAATACACGATCGCATGTTTTGCCAACTAGCATGGAAGCAGAGGGCGTCGTGGTGCGGTGTCACATCGAAAGAGATGAGGGGACCAAAGAGGAGTGTTTTTGAGGCAGTGGTGAGGGGAATGGAGGGTCTACACGAGCAGACACGACAGAAGAACAGAGACACACACACGCCACAGCAGGGGCAGAGCAAGAGCGCAGAGAGAGTGCATGACCCGAGCAGCGACGACGGGAGTGGAACGTACCGAGTGCACGTATTTGGCCTGTGTTGGGAGGACAATGCCTCGTATGGCCTCAGATAGGAGCAATATCCATAGTACGGTGATGATAGATGTTGAATTGGCGAACCAGTGCGTAAAGCGCTTCAAAGGGCTGCTGGGAGGGGGCATCTGAGATGCCTCGAGTTCAATGTGTTCATCCTCGGCGAAGGCATCGCTTGTTGAGCCTAATTGGAGTGCGGCCATACAAAGCACAGAGAGCAATACCTATTCCACTCAACAACCAGCAAGTGGCAGTGAAGAGGAAGGGAGGAGAGGGGCGAGTGAGATGTCTTTCTGGCTGGCTGCGAAGAAGACGAGCCGGAGAGAGAGCGACCGTGGCATGGAGCTACCGCGGGCAAACTGCTGAGAATCGTCACACTCCGCCCAAACGCAGCCACCACAGCACAACAACAGAGCCAAGAAACACAATATGAACCCAAGGTGTTGGCCAATCAGGGAGGGAACCGGCTCCTAGGAACAACACGGAGCCTTCTGCGCGGCACACCGAAGCGCTGACTTTCACTATTCGTGGGATCCTGCGACCGTCGATAACACATTTCGGCCACATACTGTGAAGAGAAAAGATGTACATTGCCATGAAGATTCAGGTGATCGAGAGTTTGGTTCGAAGTGGGGCGGTGTGGGGATGCAAAGGTGGCGAGTACCAGTCAGCCCTGCTGCAAGGCAAGGGTACAGTATGTGTGTTGGTTGTGGGCGTGCCGCGTTGGTTCGGGGAAAAGACAGCGTTTTCACAGCCTTCCTTCGTCCGTATTATCTGGCATATCGCCTCCACATGTATCGTTGTAAGTGTGTCCATCAGTTTAGAAGCCCAAGAGATGTCGTTGAAGAGGCTGATTACGAATCAGTGTTCCCGATTGGAACGACGATGGCAGTGATGTGTGGCGCTTCGAGTTTGCGACTTGGTTTGGGGGACGTGTTGCTCGGTACGATTGGAGGATTGTAGAGGATGGATAGCGTGGGGTCAAAGATGATCGTTTGAGCGGTAGCTGGCGGATACTCAGGGCAGAAGGCGAAGGAGAAGGGATTCCACAAATGGTCCAGCATTGACAACTTGGGTGTCCTGCAGCCTTCGTATCAGGCAATCGCCATCAAAAATGAAACCTTGTTCCACTTCTTGTTGAATGAGAACGCTGCTATCAGTTTCAGCGAGATCGAGTCCTCGGTAATCGGGAAGTCCGGTGTGTCTCTGCACGGGGACAGCCTACGGCCCTGTAATTTGTGCTATTTGGAGGTTCCACGTGTCCAGAATGAGCACCGCGGTAGAGTTCGGGGTTAGAACCAGAATTAGGGGTGTGAACAGGCTCGAAACGACCAGCGGAAAGCGTCAATCCCTGCGCTGTACTGCATCGCTTGGGGCTGAAATCTCGGAGATAGAGAAGGAAGGAAGAAGGAGCACAGATGGAGAGGGAAGGAAGAAGGTGAACAGGGTTGCGCGTACCAAGGGCTTTGAACCCGACGGCTCAGTATGTTCCGACAGTAGGCTCAACCGGCAACCAGGGGAAGTTTAGCACCTCCAAACCGAATTTGAATTGGTTCATTCTGTGCGTTTGGGGGGAAGAGAGACGGAGGTTTGAGGGGCTGGCAAGTGGGAGGGATGGGAGTTGCGCCGGGGACTTCCGAGGTGAATCGTCCCGATGCTTGGCATAGTAGGTGATGTTGCCCTAAGCGTTGTAGAAGAGCACGTGATCGAAGTCTTGCGATGGATTGCTGACATTGACGATGAGGGAGAACTCAGGATAGGCCGGATGGGTCAATGTGACCGAGGTTAGGTTGGTGTACGTGGTTCCATCCTCCAACAGAACTGTTTCAGTAGTCGGGGTGCAGCATATCTCAGAGGATGGGATGTTGCAATAGAAATTCGTATCGGTGAGGTTTGAAGTGAGCACGAAATCCGGATACGGCTCCTTGCAGCGACGGTACCAAACGCCGAGCTGTTGTAGGCCCAGAAACCCCAGTGTAGCGTTCGCATTGTAGTATATGGATCCATCAGGACTCTTTGGAAACTCAATGAAGGAGGTGCTCCGAATCAACACCGCACTGCGAGAAGAATGCATCCATAACGGCTCGTCGTCTCAAAGTCACTTACACAGCCGCCCAAAACCTGATGTTCTATTAGGCATAGCAGAGCCAAAGACGCCCGCAGGGCAAGAAGATTGGGACGGGCAAGCGAAGTCATGTCAATGTCACTCAGGGAGGGCCAATACAAGGATTGGGAGTCCGTCGGGAACGATTCCAGTGGCCAGTGCACTCAAGTGGCCGACGGCATCGACTTTCGACTCAGGCAAATTCGCCTTTTCCACACCTCGACGAGCCGCTTCCGTCGTATCGAACTTCTTTTTACTTACCCACCATACACTTACAGTAGTTCCCAGGCTAAGACGCTTCTCCTAACATCTCTGGGAGACAGCCCCGGTACGGTTGCATGGAGACCGCGCCATGATGCTTCAGAATGCAATAGTGATCAAATCGAGGGAATTCATAAGATTCAAATCCCTAGGAGATTAGGACATCGCTCAAAGGTGCAAGGCGCGGCGCGGCCTGCAGCAGTTGCCAAACATTCAGCGTCAAGCCTTGTTCAGCGATGCAACAGGGCTGAAACCACGAAACCCTCACTCGAATGCTGGAAATGGGCAGTATTTTATGGTACAAGGGTTGGTTGGGCAGTTAGATACAGGTGGGAATCATACAGAGAGGGAGAGAGAGAGAGAGAGAGAGAGAGAGAGAGAGAGTGTGTGTGTGTGTGTGTGAGAGCGAGAGAGAGAGAGATTCGGAGAGAGAGAGAGAGAGAATCAGTCTGAGAGCGCCAGGAACTTAGTCTTCAGGATGCCCGTCACCTCTCCTTGTATGTCAGCAAACATTCCTTGATCCGGATTGGAATTCTCAATCTTGGCCTTGATCTGCTCAATGAGTCGATCGTCCCCCGAGACGTGTTCCAGGAGCGTTTCGATGTACTTTGCGTCCGAGAGGTTTTCTGCCACTCCTTTGTCTTTGAATCTCTGTTCGAATTGGCGAACGGCTCTGTAGAAGTGAAGGTATTCAACGGAGTGCTCTTTGTGCAGTTTCGTTTCCATAGACTTGTAGAGCTTCGCATCGGTCAGCAGATCGTCGAAGTGCGGTTTCTGCTTTCCAACGGACCTGCGTTTCGAGCTCTTGTCCTTTTCCTTTCCAGCGGGGAAGATGGCCTTGAATGAAGGAAGGGAGGTCTTGGCAGTCTTGCGGAATTTCGCAGCAGATGACGAGGATTTGGCGCCGTCGGCGGTGTTGAAGGCACCCTGTTGTTGTCCAGCGCCTGCGGTGGAGCCGGCGGCGGATGAGGCTGTGCTCTTACCGCCATTTGAGTAGGTGAGAGCACTGGAAGAGGATCCAGTGTAAGCGAGGGCAGAGGAACGAGGCGATGTGATGGCGTTGTTGTTGCTGGATGAAGACCCTCCTATTGCGGATCCGACACCAGAAGGTGAAAGATTTGACGATGAAGAAGAGGAGGAGGGCGCACCAAAGCCAGATTGAGCGGCAGAGGCAGTGGCAGCGAGTCCCACCGCGCCCAGGAATTCGATCGGCGGTGGTTGCACATCTCTCATCTCTGGCACAAAGTTCAGTCCCATATCCCATTCTTCCTTGTGTTCGCTGTATTCCTGTTCAATGTGGTCGAGTAGCATGAGGAGGTCTTTGCACGAGGGTCGGTTCTTTGGAGAGGAGTTCCACATGGAGATGAGTAGCTGTTGCATCGTTCTTGGACACGAAGGTATCGTTGGACGAACGCCCTTTCTTGAAGCCATGATCACCACTTGGAATCCAAACGAGACGGCAGGGTACTCCGCAAACGGCCTCTGATAGTGTCCAGTGATGAGTTTCACGATGAGCTCCCAAAAGATGATACCAATCGAATACACATCGGAAAGTGGGGTAAATGGCTCACCGAAGTAGATCTCGGGCGCACAGTAGATGTAAGTGCCTCTCATCTTTGAAAGCGTGGCCAACTGATCCGCAGAGCCTTCATTCAATCGCGAGAGTCCAAAATCGGCGACCTTTATCTTGTTTTGGTTATCCACGAGCAAGTTCAAGGACTTGAGATCGCGATGAACGATCACAGGATCGCTAGAATGAAGCGCCAAAGTGCCAAGCGTAATCTCTCGGAACCACTGCAAGCATTGCGACCATCCAAGCTGCATATCGCTACACAACACATCATAGAGACTACCTTTGTGACAGAATTCCAATACGATGCATATGCTTGGCTCAATAGTGATGCCGAACAACCGAACGACGTGTGGCGATTGCACCCTCTGTACGACTACCAATTCATCCATCGTCTCCTTGTGAGCCTTCAACACACTCCGCAAATCGGTGGGACTCGTATTGAGGATCTTGATGGCAACCTCGCGCTGTGTGCAGGACTCGCTCGAATCAGTTCCAGAATTCTCGGCACCATCAGTAGTACTGCTCTCGCCGGTGCCTTGATACATCACACCTTGATACACGTTTGCAGAAGAGCCACGGCCAAGGAGAGAGTGGAAAACCAAGTCTCCAGGCTTGACCATGTTCACATTCAGTGTAAGGAGCTCCTCCTTGAACTTCTCGCTCGCCTTGTTCTCCTCCACTGACGTAATCTTGCGCAAGTTGAGTATCTTCGGCCACGGACGACCAGGTGTCTTCTCCACCAGATCTTGATAGTCCAATTCAGTCATGTATGTGAGAGTACCGATCGTGCCTCCAACGTCGTCGTCCAAGTCCTTTTCTGAACCTGCAGCGCTGCTAATTAGGCTACCGTGTGCCGATCCGCCACCAACAATAGAGATGGAAGACGAAGAGGTGACACTGCCAATGCTAGGAGGAACGCCAGTAGCGGATTGTGCACGATGAGCCTTCTTCTCGATGGCAACGCCCATCGTTGTGGTACGAGTAGAAGTGGGGATAGTATCGCCGCTACCACTGGAATTGGAGCTCGCAGTGCTAATAACGCTATTGGAAGTGCCCTGTCGGGAGAGGAGCCCAGGCAGAGAAGCAGTGGAGGTTCCTGCGGGGACGGCGAAGTTTGCCCCCTGCGTAGCAGTTGGAGAAGAAGAGGTGGGAGAAGACGATATCGGAACTCCAGAGCCAGCAGCAGCAGCAGCAGTAGTAGTAGTAGTATTCGATGTAGAAGTTGAAGTAGAAGGAGCTATTGAAGTAGGGAGCGCTGGAGGGGAGGCGGGGATTGGATTCGATCCACTGAGTGTGAAGGCCGGCGTAGAACTCGAGGAGTGGAAGGGATGCGGCTTTGGAGAGGCAATCAGAGTTTTCGCGGATTCTGGACTGTTGCGAAGCTTGGCAATGGCACCACCAGGCAGGGAGTAGGACAAGTTCCTCAAATCCAGAGATCCGCCGCCAAGCACACTGGAGAGCGCAGAAGACGAAGAAGACGTCACTTGAGGCTGTAATGAGCTATGAGTAGACAATTGAGAATAGTAATCGGCAATTTGACGAGATTCACGAGACTCCAAAAGGGAGGCCTTCAGCGATTCCACCTCGCAACGAACGGCGTCGAAATGGGACTTTCTCTGAATGATGGACCTGTCCGCCTCTGTAAATGGGAGGTATGCGACCTAGGATGAATACATCGGGAAACAGAGCGAGTGTGCGTAGCAGTTGGAGGGAGAGAGGGAGCATGGGAGAGGTTGTCAGTGGACAGGAAAAACGGAACTCAGAGAGAATAGGCGAAACCTTCAGAGAGACATGAGCACGACAGGAAACTTACCTCCATTGCAGCTGCCAGCTTTCTAAAGTCCATGGCGGCAGCTATTTCCTCGGTGAATTGTACGATCTCGTAGTCATTGAGTGACTCCAGGGATCCAATGCGTGCAGTGGGGTCGACGGGGAGCAGTTCCTTCGAAGTTGAGCAAGGCAAGTGTCTTGGTGAGAGAGGTGATGGTGGAAAGCCAACGGTGGGTGAGGAATCTGTAGTGTGTCACATATTGGAGAGTTTTCGGAAGTAAATCCAGGGTTAGCTGCTAGTTTGTGGGCGTGGGGGGTCGAAAACGAGACGGTTGGAGGGTGAACTGCGAAGACTCCTGATTGCACGTTTCATTTGAGTGTGGCATCTTGTTACCTGCGATATTCCGATGTAAAGGTGGGAGCAAAAGGTGTTCGTGCAGTAGGGAAGTGCATTGGAGAGGATATAGGAACAGAATTGGACGTACCCGAACGGGATAGGGAGGAATGTTTGATATTGATGGGGCCTGTTCCGCCTGAAGATGAAAGCGCTGATTCGAGTTCCAATTTCTGTACGTGCGCCTTGAGCATTTGAATATCCTCTTGTTGCTCCCGTACGATGGCCTGAAGAAGCGAAACAGCCTCGCGAAGTTCGGCGACGTGAGTCGTCAGCTCCTCCATGGTACGCTTACTCATGGCGCACTTCTCGAAGCCAAAATCACCTAGTTGATAAATCCAAACAGAAGTTCAGCCAAACAGAAGTCGCTGAATGAGAGAAGCAACGACAGAAGACGCGCGACGCTGACTCCGGAGCAATTTACGACGCTTATGCGCAAGGTCGGACACGCAATGCAAACTGCAGTGCGAAAGGGATTCACCAAGGACGAAGTAGAGAACCGAAACACAAGCACACGGCCTACTCACCCCAAAAGGGCGAGCCAGAGAGTGGGATGAGGGAGAGTCTGAGCGAATGAGAGCTGGCTCCAGGCACTTTCCCACCCCCGTTGGTCCCTCTTCAGTGTGATCTCATCGTAGGACTCCTGCACTCTCGGAAACACGCTCCCGTGTTGCGTCCTTCCTCAGAAATCAGCAAACCCGAGCCAACTTGGAACGCTCAATCACCCTACGACCGCCAAGAAGCTTCGTCTCATTCCTGCCCGCTTTGCCTTGTTTATAACCCCCAATACACCCTGCAGACCCCTTCACCCATGAGAAGACACCTTGAGGTATGTATCAAGCAGTATCGTAGTGTCACTTGTCATGTTTGCAGGTGTGAAGGAGGCAATGAGATACTGTTCGGATGATTGTGATCAATTCGTCTTCCAGTAGCTCTTATTCGTTCCATATCTGGTTGAAGATTGACGTTTGGGCTGGATTCTGGCTGTTTTTGAATGTAGAATGTCTCGACGATGCTGGTTCAAGTGTCGATCTCGTTTCTGCCTCGTTCGTCTCTGATCCACCACTTCGAGATCTTTATCTCTGTTCTTGGTCAAAGTGTCTGAATCGTATTTCAATGATTCTGGAATGAGTTTACATTCGGCGAGGAGGTGCTATGTATGCTGGACAAAGAGAGTTGACGGACGGATTGGACTGCCAAGCTGTTTCACCCTCCTGCTGGTCAAGTCTCTCTGGATGCCACCTCGCTCCGTCGAACATCACTCAATTCCATCGAATAGGCGAAATTGCAAGGCTAACTGGGAGCGCCACCGGCTGAATCCACACACCATGGATACATCGTAACGCTCATGTTTCGTTCAACGTTGGATCCTCCTCGCTTCATCCAAGTGACTTACGGTCGCACTGCACGCGTAAGATAGGGGGCTGCATGGGGCGAGCACAGAGTGTCGTGCCAGTCAGAAAGCACTTCAAGAATTCGGAGGCACATCTCGCATTCTCTCCTCTCCCTCGATCATGCTCTCTGTCACGAGCTCCAACTCCCAATCTTTCAGTCTGATGTGGAAGTCTGCCCTGCTCACACTATCCAAACATGAAACAACAAGCAATTCTGCAAGGAGAGCAGCTTTGATGTCCTTCAGGAGCGCACGAACGGAATCCAAGCCTTACCCAACTATCGATAGCCCCTCACGCTCTTTAATGACGTCGTGTCGAGTGCTTTATGCGAGTACCAAGAAGAAAACTATTGTATGTTGCCATCTACCCTCTTTACAATGCCATCGTATGCCTTTGAATAATGGGATGAGTGTTTCAAATTCCCGACCTGTCGCAGGAGCTGTACTCTGTTCTGTTGACGGTTCAATGTATTCCTAACATGATTCTTCTGTCTACTTTTAGGCGAATGACATGCGTTACATGATCGCTTTGAGCTCAGTGAAGGCAGTTCTGAAGGATTTGCAAGAGCAGACAAATATTGGTCTCTCAACCCCTCCCTCCAGCGCTTCCGACCCTCTCTCCCTCTCATCCACATCTGCATTGGAACCTTCTATCTCTTCATCGCATCAGCCTACTGACATATCAACATTAGATATCCTAGGTGCAGGTTTGGCGTCCTCGTCGTCTGAATCTTCTTCTACTCGCGATTCTCCAGTCGAATATGGTTCTCCCAGCGATGCACTTCGCTTTTTGGTCCGTCATGCGCTTCACGCACTGAATAGACCTGTATATCATCAGCAACAAGGTTTGGTCTCCCGCGCCTATCTTCTCGATCTGGCATCCACCTTGGTCTCCTTTTCGATGATTAATGAAGCTCGAAAACTAGTATCAACAATGAAGTCATCGCCTCACTTCCAACCGACGGAGAAGCTGGTCTCAATTTTGGATTCGACTCATTCTCCTCACACCGCGTCCGAGATAGTAAAGCACTTCACACGAATTGAACGAGAACATGGAACTATATCCGATCATGCCATCGTCTCCGCATTCGAACCATTTCTAAGGTTACAGGACCAAACGTCTGTGAAGGCCCTCTTCTCCTCTCTTAAGCATCCTTCAACTGTGGCTTGTAATTTATACCTTCGTTCCTTGCTTACGAGCAGTCTTGTATCGGATGCAAACGCGCTATTCCAACGGATGCTCGAAGAGAACCGCAATACGATGGGTTCATCTGGCGCCGATTCCAACACCTTTGCCATCCTCATGTACCATTATTCCTCCGTAGGGGATATTAGCCGTATCGATCGCTTGGCGGAATTGCTGTTGTCGAATCAATACACAACCGCAAAGCAGCTGCACTTCGAGCTCATTCTTCAAACCTTCCTACACCATGCACAACTACACAAAGCTATCTCTATTGCGCGAAGAATGTTTGCTAATGGCATAGAACATCTAGAAACGACAGTGGCAGAGGGCCTCATGTGGGCATGTGCCCAAACGAAGCAATTCAGCGTAGGAATCCAACTTCATCGTTCACTTCGCCGTGGACCATCTACAGACTCTCGTCGCTATCTCAAGGCTGTCCATCTATGCTTCTTATCGTATTCCGGCATTATGTCCAATTGGGATAAGACAGAGCTGGAATATATCAGTGATAAATTACGGCTCCCTGAAACTGCCTCCAACACACCTTCAACTCCATCTCCTCCAACTATTCCTTCCAAAAGATCCTCTAAGAAGCTGTCGTCTTCTGCACGTACTGTCTCATCGAATCAAGTGGACCCGCCATTTACCATTCTCTCGGGTCTGCTTGCCCATACTCCTTTGGACGTTCCTTCTCTGGTAAATGCCTTGAAAATGCATGCTTCGGATTCTGTAGCTCTGTTACAGGCATTTAAACGCTTATTGGATACACTAGGACCGCAGATACCACCAGAGGCGACACAAGAAGTTCTCGCGGGCCTTCGAACGCCGGACGAGCTTTCTCTCGCTCTTTCTTGGCTTACTTCTTCGACGATTGCTACCACATCTGATACTTTGGTTCAATACATGAGGAGCTACTATCTTCAGATATCGCATCCACACGTAAGCGCCACTGAACGCAGAAAACTATACAACTCGATGCGAACCAGTTTGGACAACTTCAGGACCACAAACAACACCGAAAACAACATTCAAGGACCAAATTCATGGCTAGCTCAAATGTGGGTGCTAAAGAGCATGTACGCCACGCATCACACGAAGGAGGCGCTCGCATTGCTGGAATCAGATTTACCGACCCTCGCAGAGCTCGCCATCGCTCCTACCACCTATTTCCTCCCTGAAAGTGCCACCGTTGTAAGTGCATCTACCAAGTCGGAAAATGGCAAGCCTACGGTATCAGCATGGGACATGAAAAGGGCTGAGATGAGCCGCTCTCCCACCATGGCGAATGGCAATCGTAACGACCACTTTCTCAAGTTAAAACCACGTGAAAAGGTGGAAAAGCATCGCAACGCGGTGAATGGAGCTGAAGTGAAAGATGAGAAGGTGAGGATACAGAGGTTCAAAGTTCCAGCGCCCATCGCCTTCGATTTCTACTCTTGGTGCCAGACATGCGACCCTCCCGTTGTGGACAAAGGAGAGCTCATGCAACGAAGGACATCATTAGTCAACAAGACCGAGAGGGATCTCCTCTCTCCTCAAGAAGTGCGGGAACTCTTCTCCGCCGTCCAAATGGCACGCAGACAGCAGCAAGCTTCTTCCAAAACCAC
>Ga0307375_10004901_pt1 | contig 12659 bp, 7 predicted proteins | sample TR1MG_FD_202531 | JGI IMG/M metagenome (GOLD analysis project Ga0307375, IMG submission 202531) | Soil microbial communities from Risofladan, Vaasa, Finland - TR-1 | ecosystem: Environmental > Terrestrial > Soil > Coastal area > Acid sulfate soil | place: Finland: Risofladan, Vaasa | collected... | reverse complement strand
TCATGGCCACGAGGGTGTTATACAACTCCGTGCTGCCGATAATGCTTCTGATGCCGCCCCCCGAATCGGCCGCAGCGGAGTTCCCACTGATGGTGCTGTTCTCCACGTGCAGTTTGCCAATCCCGCTGGAGATCCCGCCGCCAAACGAAGCGGAGTTCCCGCTGATGGTGCTGTTCTCCACTCTCAGTGTGCCAAACCCGCTGGAGATCCCGCCGCCATACAAATCACCGGAGTTCCCGCTGACGGTGCTCTCGTACAAGTTCATCGGAGTCGCCCCAAGGGCAATGCCCCCACCTGAGCTCGCGGAGTTGCTGCTGACGGTGATGTTGTACCCTGACATTGAGCCAAACGTACTCCAGATGCCACCCCCCCAATGGGCTGAGTTGCCGGTGATAATGCAGCTGTGCAACATCATCGTTGCATCCCGGTTATAGATGCCGCCGCCGTTGACTTCTGCAACGTCACCGCCCGTGATGGTCAGGCCCCACAGGTTCACCTCGTATGCTCCTGACCCCGCGGGATCGATGTGAAGTACGCGGTCGGGGTCGCTTGTCATTCCGCCGGCGTCGATGATCGTCGTCTCCGCACCATCGCCGACAATGGCCAGCGAACTGGCGATGTCGAGGTCCCCCGTAAGGGCATCGTCCTCGCCGGACCCTTCGAGGGTCAGAGTGTAGGTGCCGGACGGTACCCAGATAATGTCGTCGAACTGGGACTGGTTGGCGGCGATGATCGCCTCCCTCAGTGAGCAGTCGCCGTCGCAGGCGCCATCGTTGTGATCCTCGGTGGTGGTGACAAACAGTGCGAATTCAGGCTCCTGGTGCGACGGGCTGGCGGCCACGCCGGATACGGCAACGATGACCACGACGATCAAGAAGCCCGCTACCAGTAGAATGGCCTTGTGCCGGGAAATCATGTCTCGCTCCTTTCGTGTTTCGTGAGGTTGGTGGTGAACGTGCTCCGGTGGGGTGGCGGTGATGGAGAAGCAGGGTCGCGGAACTGCCGTGCACTCGCAGCACCGATCAGCCAGTGCTTGCGCAGGCAGAGAAGAGGGAAGATGCCCTGGGCGGTCCAGAGGTGGAGGGGTGCATATAGGGGGAAAGGGGGGCGTTCTGGCGAGGCCACACCCTGGGCAGAACCCACACATCGGGTCGATCTTTCGTGGCCGCTACTCGAAACCACGGTCTTCGTGACCCAGCGGACAATACCCGCAGCAGAGCGAAGAAACTGAAGCGATCAACTAGATTATACCACGAGGACGAAACAAAGTCAAGACCATTGGGCACAGAAAGTGATTGTGTCTTTGGCTCGTTGTGCGATTCAGCACCACCGGCATGCTGCGCAGGTGACAGTGGGCCATGCTTGTGCTGAGCGCACCAAGGCAGCATACTGAGCCACGACCTGAGTGTGCCGAAGCCTGCCCTGGGCATGGTCGAAGGGGATAGGGCGAAGCCTGTATCGAAGCGTGCGGTGGGGATGAACCCTCACGGAGACGGACCATAGCTGCTGAACGCCAGCGGAAAGCGGGCCCTTAGTGCCAGGTGTTCGAAGGCGCCGATGTCGCACGTGGCGGTGCCGTCTCCGTCGCCGTCCATGGGTCGTGTGAAGCCTCGCTGATCGGTGCCTGGGCAGGCCGAGTTGTCGCCGGCATCCATGGCCGGGCTGCCAAACAAAAGGGCGTGGGTGAACGTAGGGCCGCCGTTGTCCTGCAACGGGCCAAGCCTGGGGTCGGTGTTGGGTAGATCGCCTTCGGTGGTGAGATTGCACGTACCGTCGCTGTCCAGATTGTGGCCGTTCGACAGAAGACCGCCGCCTAGGTCGTAGCAATCGCCGCCGATTGCATTAATGGCCACGATGGTGTTCTTCAACCACGTGTACTCCCAGTTGTGGATGCCGCCGCCGTTGGGAGCGGAATTCTCGCTGATGGTGCTATTGTAGAGGTATAGGCGGCAATCATGGTTGTAGATTCCGCCTCCGCTCGTTCCCGCGGAATTACCGCTGATCGTGCTATCCAGCAGGCGAACGTCATCAGGAATGCCACAGATGAAGTAGAATATGCCGCCGCCTTCGAACTCTGCAGTGTTACCGTTGATCGAGCTTTGGTCAACGTACAGCGACCCGCCTAAGTGGTAAATACCGCCCCCGTACTCAGCGTAGTTGCCACTGATCGTGCTCTGTAGCAGCGTCGCTACTGAGCGTACGGAAGAGATTCCACCCCCCTCTCCGGCGTGATTGGCGCTCACAGTGCAGTGCTTGAGATCCAGTGAGTCGGCACCAACACTATAAATGCCGCCACCGGACCCAGGGGCCACATTGCCTATGATAGAGGTGTGGTTGAGCTCGGCCGTGGTAACCTGATTAAGGTGGAGGCCGCCGCCTGTGTAGGCAGTGTTCTCGCTGATGGTGCAGTCGACCAATTGCACTGGACCTCCGTACGTGTAGATGCCCCCACCCCATTCGGCTGAGTTGGCTCTCACGCTGGAGTGGTCCAAATCAACCTCTGCATTCCGGATCTTGATGCCGCCACCCTGACCTCCCCAAGCTCGGCCGCCTGTGATCGTCAGGGCCGAAAGGCCCACTTCGAAGGGATCCACGTAATCGGCATGCATGTCAAAGACGCGGTCGGGACGACCAGTCAAGCCTCCGGCGTCGATGATCGTGGTCTCGGCGCCATAGCCGACAATGGTCAGCGCGCTGGTGATGTCGAGGTCTCCCGTCAGGCCATCGTCCTCGCCGGACCCTTCAAGAGTCAGTGTGTATGTGCCGGACGGCAGGAGGATGGTGTCGTGGAATTCCGTCTTGTTGGCGGCGATGATGGCGTCGCGCAAGGAGCAATCGGCGTCGCAGGAGCCGTCGTTGTGATCCTCGGTGGTCGTGACCACAAAGACAAACTCTGGATCCTGCTTCGGGGGGCTGGCAGCCACGCCGTTCACGGCGAAGATGACCGCAGGGATCAAGAAGCCCGCTAGCAGTAGGATTGTCTTAAGCCGAGAAGCCATGTCTCGCTCCTTTGGTCTTCCGCGAAGTCGGGGCTGAACGTGTGTGTTCCGGTAGGGTGGAGGCAATGGAGGAGCAAGGTCGCCGCGCTCCCGCGCACGCGATGCTTGGGCCATCCGGGGCTGGCGCAGGCAGAGGGCAGGGGAATAGCCACGGCAAGCCAGGAGCAATAGAGTAGGGGCAGGGAGCGGAAAGGGCGTGCGGGCGAGACCACACCCGGGGCAGAACCCACACATCGGGTCGATCTTTCGTGGCCGCTACTCGAAACCACGGTCTTCGTCCCCCAGCGGACAATACCCGCAGCAGAGCGAAGAAACTGAAGCGATCAACTAGATTATACCACTAGGACGAAACAAAGTCAAGACCATTGGGCACAGAAAGTGATTGTGTCTTTGGCTCGTTGTGCGATTCAACACCGCCGGCATGCTCCGCAGCTCAGGGTGTGCGGTTCTTATGCTGAGCACACCAAGTCAGCATGCTGAGCCACGGCCCGAGCGTGCCGAAGCTTGCCCTGAGCATGGTCGAAGGGGATAGGGCGGAGCCTGTATCGAAGCATGCTTTGGGGACTAGCTGTTGCTGAGGGGCTCGAGTCGCATCCTTCGATACGCCACTTCGTGGCTACTCAGGATGCTCGACTTTCGTGCCCATGGCCTAGAGGCAGCATGCTGAGCCGCGTACCGCTCGGTTGCCCGCGTGCGACGTGGTTCGTAGTAAGGGCTTTAGCCCTTCGCATGCACTGAAGCTCACACTACAGATGACCCAGACCCGACCTACTCCCAGCTGAAGCGGCGGGTGAAGGGAGGGATGCTCTTCACCGCCTGGATGGTCAACGTGCGATCCCCCGCGAAGCTGTCAAACCAGGCGCTGTCGTCCATCTTGGAGGAGAGCAGCCAGGGGCAGATGGCGAAGAGGTAATCGGGCAGGGGCTGGCCGTTGGACAGTGTTCCCGTGCGGAACCAGTTGAAGACCTCCACATGGTAGTCCCGGTGAAGCTGGTCGTCGATCTCGCCGAACCGGTCATCGTCGGTTGCTCCGTACATCCAGCCGCCCTCACCGGCGATCATGGGTGGCACGAAGCCGATCTCTTCCCGGAACACCTGGGCGAAGGTGAGGAACCCCAGCACGGAGTTGAGGTCCTCCTGGTAGGAGGGCGGATGGTTGAGGCCGTAGGGGTGGGGCACGAAGAACATCCGCCCGAAGATAGGCTCGCCTCCGTGGAGCCTGATCTCGTAGATGGCCTCCCTCAGCCACTCCGGGTCCACGAACTGGAGGCCCACGTACCCTCCGGCGTTATAGACGTCCCGGGCCGCCTTGAGGAGGTCCTGGAAGAAGCGTTCCCTGGGCACGGGCGGGTCCTCCCATCCAGCCTCCAGGCTGGGCTCGTTATAGATCTGGATGTAGGGCGGCATGCCCAGGCTTTGCAGGACCTGTGCGTCCCGGCCCCAGTCGTAGTACTTCTCGCCGGGATAGAGTATCCTGCGCCAGACCACGGTGATGCCGGCGTCCCTGAACCTGGGAGCGGCCATCTCCAGCTGGAGCTCGTCGGCGTAGATGACCAGCGCCCACTTCATCTTCATGTCCATCAGGTGCGAGATGTGATGGTCCAGGTGCTCAGGCGTGTGGTACGCCTCGGGGATGAAGTGGATACAGAGGCCGTTGTCCTGTGCAGGGCGCGGCCAGTCCTGTCGGGACATGGGGGGCAGGTCCTCCAGTTCCATCTGCCAGATCTCAGTGGGTGTGGGTGAGGCGGGGACGGGTGTTTGGGAAGCGCCACGCGTGGGCCTCGGTGTGCTGGAGGGCTGGGCAGTGGCGGTGTTGGTCGGCGTGGAGAGCACGGCAGCCGTGGCCGCAGCGACCGGTGTGGCGCTGGCGGGCGGTTCTTCTGGCAGGACGGATGGCAGGCTGCATGCAAGCAGGAAGAACAGCAGCAGTAGCACGGCGATGAGCACGACAGTTCGCGAGTGTGACATAACCAGTCCCATAAAGCTTCACGGAGACCACGACGATTCGAGTGTGGGCATTGTATCACTGGCCCGTGACCCGCACAAGCGATGCTGGCGGTCTTGGGTATTGCGGCATCGGGTCGGAGGCATGGCAAGTCGGGTGGGCTGGTTCTGGGTGCGGCGCGTGATCACGCCGGTACAGTGCGGTTCGCACGCTTCGACACGCTGCTCCTCTGAGAAGCGCAGCAACTCAGGATGCCGCGTTCTACACTTATCATACGGGAGTAGCATGCGGAGCCCCGTCCTGAGCTTGTCGAAGGATAGGGCGAAGCCGGTATCGAAGCTTGCGGGGGCGAGGCGCTCCCTACGTCAGTTCCACGTCGAAAAGCCGCCCTGACTTAAAGAACCTGGCGCTCAGCTCTCCATCTATGGTGATGTCCAGTGAGCCATCGCCAACCACAGCGGATGGATACTGGTCAGAGAGCTTGTGGTAGAGTTCGTTGAACTTGGGCACGACGAGCTTGGCGGTGGACTCCGAGCAGAACTCGAGGGGCGATGTTCCTGGATACCAGAAGCCTAAGCGGACCTCACCGTATGCCACTATCTCGCCGTCCGGGGTGCGTATTCCAGGTCTCATGGTCCAGTAGACTAGTTGGACTTCTGTGCCGCGGCGTATGAGCGAGCCAATGGGCAGGTGGGGATGCTCGAAGTAGCAGAGGCTGCCTTCGGCATCCTTGTAGAGAAAGACACATATAGTGAGCTTGTCTTGGAGATCGAAGTGCTGACGGAGGATGTCCACTTCGTCTGGTGTGAGCAACTGCAGGTCAGGCTCCATGATGAGTCCGTTGTCGAACGCCCAGCGCCTGATGTTCTCCAGCCTGGGCACTATGTCTCCGGGCAGAAACTCGGAACCCCAGAAGGTCACGCCGACGAAGAGCGGCTGGTCCTCATAAGAGGCTGTTGGCACCGTCCATGCACCTCCTATGCGCGTGAGACGAGAGGCGTGGCGCGTTGGGCTGCAGGCTAGTCGTGGGGTTGGAGCAACTGACGATAGGTGTAGTCGCCGCGCTCGCCCAGCAGGTTGATGAGCGATACGGCCGACTCCCGCGCTGCATTGTCGGCGCCCATGGCGTTTTCGAGGATTGTCCGCATGTACTGCTCGGCGCCGATGAGGTAGATCCTGTTCACATCGGGCCCGCGCGCGAGAGCTGCTTCACGATCGAGGAGAAGCCTCAACAGCTCAGTCGCGAGGCGTGGATGGGATTGGGACTGATCCGACAGATACTCCAGAAGTTCGTGGGCGTCGTGCCCTGTGGCCAGGCGCTCTATCGAGACGCGAAGCAACGGACCAAGAGCGTCGAGGCCCTCAGGGACCCCTTGAAGCCAAGAAACGAAAGCGGAGAGTTCCTTGTCCATCTCGTACCCGCTCGGAGCATAGGGGACCGATTCCGTTCTCGCCTCCCAGTAATTGCGCATTCGACTCCAGTGCTCTGGCTGTAGATCGTCTTCTACTCCCAGTGACGAGCCGAGCCCTCGGACGAAGGCCGCCCTAAGTTCATCGGAGGCGAGCTCAAGAAACGCATTCAGCAGTGAGGCCCTGGAGTCGCCATCGGGGGGTGCGGTACGAGTGCTATCGGGGGGCGGTTCTAGATCCTCGTAGCCCATTCGATACGAGAGTGCTATGTGCTGTGCGAGAGCGTGCGCTGTGCTGCGTATTGGTGTCGAGGTATCGGCGCCTGGGAGAGCGGCCACCGCTCTGTGATACTGCGGTTGCAGGAGTTCGTACAGTTCCCGGTAGACACGAGGGCAGTAGAGCATGTACCCTTCCCAGGCCGCCTCCCAGTACCTCTCGTTCTCGGCCTCGGGCGGGAAGATCCCGTCCAGTTGGCTGACAATCCACTGGCGGTCTAGGAAGAGGAAGTTAGGCAGGAACTGGCCGAAGAGGGAGTGCACGGCTGCACTGGGTTCTTTTTCCCTGTCCAACATCTCGGTGAACGCTGTCTTGACGCTGGGCTCCATTCTCTGGACATCACCCTTCTCTGCCGCCAGTGCTTCGTCCTTGGCCTTGTGCATGCGCGCGTACCGCAGAGCGTATTCCAGAAGTGCCGAAGCGGCGACGCCGCGGGCGGTGTTGATCCTGATGCTGACCCAGTCCATCGCGCCGCCGAAGCGCTCCTGCTCGTTCTCTCGCGTTGGATCTCGGTCGCGGATGAGGCGCAAGAGAGTGTCGCGGATCGTCGGCATGACTTCGCTCGGCAAAGGTCTGTCGTCCCGCGCTAGTGCCCCGGAAAGGAATCGAGAGACGGCCATCCTGACGCCAACCCAACCGGTATCGTCCACTCCTATCGTGTGCTCCGCCGGTGGTGGGCCTTCGCCCGTCACGGCCATGGACACTGGTCCGAAGAAGTCTAGGACCAGTCTCCAGTCGAGGTCGGTGCCCTTTTTCCACGCCTCGTGCAGGCCGGTCACCAGATGGTACACGTAGGTGGGGTGGACTTGCCGCTCCAGGAACTTGTTCGCAACCGGGAGGTAACCTGCTGGGTCTTCCTGCACCGCAGCCTGCAACTCTCTTCCGAGGCCCGCCCTGGAATCTTCGAACGGTTCGCCCGATGGCTCGAACGTTATCAGATACTGGATGGTGTCGGCGGGGCCTATTTCACGTAGTTCCTCCTTCTTCTTGGGGGTGGCGGGCCCAACCCATGTCGTACTGCTCCAGATGAGGAACTCAGGGTGCTCGGGCTCGCCGTACTTGGCGACGAGCCTCTCGTACCTTTGCCGCCACTTGGCGGGCAGCGCGTGGCGTAGAGGGGTGAGCTGTTCCAGCTGCCACCGCTGAGTGTGCAGCTGGATGTCTTCGTCGGACGGTTGCTGACCTGCAACCTGCTCCGCCCATTTCTTGAAATCCTCCACGTCGGGACCAGTGTCGACCCACTCCAAGTACTCCTCTCGCACGGTCTCAGGCAGCTTGGCGAAACGGTCTTCAAGGAGGCGGTAGTACTCGTGGTGAACTGGAGGATCGTCGCGGAGCACGGGATCCCGAACAGCTTGGGCGGCCAGTGCGTTGTAGTGATCGCCGCCCACACGAATCAGGTGCAGCGCCAGTCGACGGAAGATGGAGAGATTGTCCTTCAGGTAACGCTCGATGACCTCCTGCAGCACGTCAGCCTGGTCTTGCGCCACGCCCTCAAGGGCATCTCGCAGCCCACCCGTGAGGATGCTCTTGATGTCGTCGCCAGCCCAGTTCTGGTCGTGGTCCTCGATGGCCCGCCGCCACAAGTACGAACCGTCGCCCCCCGGGAGTTCAGCTCCCTCGAGGGCAATGGACTTCCGCAATTGGGATTCCAGCACGGCTGCAACGCCGACCGGGTCTAGCCTGAACACTTCAGGAAGCATTTCCTGGATCAAGCGCCTGAGGTGCCACGGCGAATACTGAGACCTGACCTCGCGCCAGGTGAGCGGTTCCTGCGCGCGAAGCCAGGTGGGCCTTTCGACCGCAACGGGTTCTGTCAGAGCCTCGAGCAGCAGCAGTGCCGCCTTGGTTTCGCCCCCATTAGCCAGGAAAGCCAGGAATTGCCCCGCGTAATCGGGCAGCAAACCCACATACTCGTTCTCTAGCCAAAGCTCGACTAGTGGTACGATCTGAGCCCCCTTGTCCGGGGGCATCTTACTTGCGGCTTCGAGCAGGTCTTGATGTACTCTGAAGTTCTTGGTCGCAGGCATGTCCTTGATGATCTCGAGAACGAGATCCGGTGCCTCCGCGGCTACTCGGGAGAGGTAGCGCGACTCGGGCCACACGGGGAAGCTTATCTGGTCGTCTTTCTCGACGGGACCTGGTGGGTTCCTGAAGAACCTCCGCGAGCGAAGCGGCGCGACCCACTCAGGGTTGTCCAACCGCTCGAAGAAGTAGTGGTACTTCTCCCAACGTCCCATCATCAGCGCCACGGCTCGATCAACTTGTAGGTCGGTTGGTTTCTTCCAGGATGTCATCAAGTTCCTCGACCGCACCATAGAATGGACAGAGCCTTGTGTAGAGTATATTCTCTAGTATCTCGAAGCGGCGTTGGCATTCGCTGAAGTCAAGTGGTTTCTTGTCTGGGTTCGGGACGTGAGCATGACCCGCGAACCACGCATTTAGCTTCTTCCATTCACGCACGAACGTTTCGAGTTGAGCTTGGGGGAAAGGAGTGCCGGCTTGCCCTGGAGGTTGGAGGACGCCTGTTACCCTCTCAGTAATAGTGGCGCGTGCGCGAAGATGATCCTTCAGCAATCTGTCGATCCGTGCATGCAAGTCGTTTGACAGCCTGATTTCTGCGCTCGGTGCCAGACTGCTCGCGTCAGCGATTTCGGACGCCAGATGACCCGGAGCGTTCTGTCTGTGCGTCTCGTCTTCCCACAGGACGGCAATGCAGTCCAACGCTTGTTTCCACTCGACCCGATGGGGCTCAATCGGCACATCCATATGGTCTGGCAGCCTGATCATTAGCTCCCTGCCGCAATGCGCAAGAAGGCGGCCGCGCGCCGGAATGGAGTGGTCATCAACGAGCCACAAGGCAGCTTCGTAGACCTGAGCAAGTTCCCAGGAGACTTCTCCGAGGCGCTCAAGGATCTCGAGTCTCCGCTGCGTGTAGGGCCGCCTACTCAGTGCGTCGGTGTGGTCGGCATTTATGTCCATTCTATCCGAATGGGGCGCAGCATCCACTGTCATGTTGCCTTGAACCATCACCCGGACATCATGCCTCCCCCGAATCGTGCCCTGAGCGACCTCGCTGCTACGGGAGAGGGCGTTGCCCGCCATGAGGCGGTCCGTAGTCCGAGTAGTCTATCTGCCAGCCTTTGGCGCGTAGGTACTGGTCCAGGAAGCCGTCACGAACCGCAAGTTGGCGGTAGACGAGATTGAAATCCTGTGCTGTGTCCTCTATGTCGTCGAAGGCGCGCTGGACCGCGTCGATCTCTGCGGAGACTTCCGTGCGTGGATGGATTGGCACACGCCCTTTGGAGAAATCACTATCGAACAACAATCTTCCTCCAACGATCATCCCCCAAATAACCCAATAGTGGTCGAGGTGGTCGCGTATCGCCATGCGCTTTCTGCACTGCTTGAGGGGGTCGAGCAGCGACGGAAGGCCGCGTCCACTCACGAGATTGATGGCGTCCTTTGGGGTGTAGTTCCACACTGGCTGCTCGCTCTTAAGCACGGGTTTGTCTCCGACCACTACGCATATGATGTTGCATAGGGCGTTGAAACTAGTATACAGGCTGGAGTAGAGTGCCCGCCAGGCTTTGCGAACCTCGAACAATTGGCGCCCCGGAGACCCGGCCCCCTCATCCGGTAGTCCTTGCTGGTATGTGGAACTGGTTCCTGTGGACAGGGTGCCGTCCGGTCTGAAGAAGCCGCTCCCGGACGTTGGCTCGACCGGTGGTGGCAGGCCCAACTCGTCTTCCATCTCTCGCACGAATGCGATGGCCTCAGCTAGAGCTGTGTATACGGCGTAGTTCAGCAGACTCACTGCCACCAGTTCTCTTTGTTCTGGGTCTGATAGGGCTGAACCGTCCGAAGCCTTCCAGTGGCCAGAAGCCCTGTCGCTGGCACGAAGGACTTCACGGAAGTGCCACCAGAAAGGCAAGTGCTTTGCTGTTAAAGGCTTGAATGCCTCCTCGACCGGATCACCGCGATATCCGCCCTTGGTGAAGTCGATTGTCGGGGTGTTGTTCATTGAGCTCTCCTGAGAATGGCTTTGCGCGCCTTGAAAGACTGCAGCGCTGCGCTCGGGGGCAAGAGCCATCGATGGACTTCACAGCGCCTTGTTGAGATCCACATCCACTCCGGCATGCTTCATCTCTCTGGCGAGCTCCAATCGCCATGCGCCTGCCTCGCCCATGGGCACGTAGACCACGCCTTGGTAGTCCGACGGGATTTCCGTGCCCTCCTTGAAGAGGGCGCACACTCTCTGTCGCCCAAGCTTGCCGATGAAGAACCCAAGCTCGAAGACTACGTTCTGGCGAGGGCGGCGAGTCTGTGGCTCACCCTCTCCGGCGGAACAGATGTCATCAGGGGTCAGTATGACCACTGCGTAGCCCACATCTGAGTAGTCCTCGAATTTCTCTATGATCGTCCTGCCCCCACTTGGTTTCTCGTGCAGCACTATCGCATCCAGGCCCAGGCGCTCCAGAAACCTGGCGACAGATTCCTTCGCGGCACCATCGCTGCCATGCACCAAGAACACTTTCCGAGCTGACCAGGCGGCTTCTGAGGATGCGGTCTGCGGTGACGCCATCTCGTGTAGGGGCAGGCGTGTTCTGACCGATTCGAGACGCCGGATCTTGGACTGCACATTGCGTCGATAGGAGCTGATTTCCTTGCTAAGCGGGGTGGGTCCTAAGAAGCCAATACCGACGTAGAGCGAATACTCTTCCGACGGCTCTGGTGAGTCAAACAGCTTCCTCAGCAGGTCCGTGTTGTATTCGTCCCAGGTGAAGTAATCAGCTTCTGCCTGGTCAAGCTCACTCTTCGAGGCTATGGAACCTTCCAGAAGCTGTCTTCCCTCGTCTATCTGTGCGGTGATCTGCCTCTCTGCCTCCGCCTTGGGAACAGTAAGCCAGGGCAACGAGGCTCTTGGCGAATCGGTGCGCTCCTCCTTACTGGCCATTCATCAACCTCCAATCGATGGCCCTTGCCCTGCTGGCTGAGCAGTCTTCAATGCACAGTGCAGCGTCGGCTGCCAGGCAGTGGTCACGATGCAAGACTGTAGCAGCGGTCGTTGCGGTTTCCTTGTCCGCAGCGCATACTCGGTAATTCCCCTCCCTCTCACTTGCACATACTGCACGGACCGGAGCTAGGCCTACCCCTAATCATACTCCCAGGCGCGCCACGCTGCAAGCTGTGCTGATCGGAGTCCTTGCCTCGGACGTTTGCGCCGACAAGGGATACTCCTCTCCTGGTTGCACCGGGCGCGCAGCCTGGGGTTGCGTGATCAGCGTTTTCGCCCTATAATCCCCTCGTGACTACCGCGAGGGCGGCGCGTCGAAGAAGAGCTTCGCGCCGCCGTCGACGTTGTGGGCGGTAACTTCTACTCAGCTGCGGGGTTCCATCTAGAGGGAGGTTCTTGACATTGCTCGTCATAAAGTACGCGGCTGTGATCCTGATCGGATATCTCCTGGGCTCGATCCCCTTCGGCTACATCGTCGGCCGGGCCAGAGGCGTGGACGTCACGCAGTACGGCAGCGGCCGCATCGGGGGGACCAACGTCCTGCGCACGGCGGGAAAGAAAGCCGCCGCCGTGAGCATCCTCTGCGACCTGCTCAAGGGTGCTCTAGCCGTCTTGCTGGCCAGGTGGCTGGGAGGCACGGAACTGGCGGTCGCTCTGGCCGGCTTCGCGACGGTGCTGGGCCATAACTTCTCGATCTTCCTCCGCTTCCGGGGCGGGGCAGGGACGGGAACCTCCATGGGCGCCTACTTCTTCATGGCCCCCTGGCCCACTGTGATCGTGGGGCTGTCCAGCGTCTTCATCGGATTCGTGCTGCTGCGCTACGCCTCGGTGACCTCACTGCTCATCGTCTTCCTCATGTCTCCGGCGCTGCTTGTCGGGGTGCTGTTCTTCGATCAGCCCGTGGAGCATCTGGCCTTCGCCCTGGCTGTGGGCAGCCTGGTGCTCTGGTCTCACCGTCCGAACATCATACGTCTCCTCAAGGGCACCGAGCGGCGCATCGGAGAGCCGGCTA
>Ga0307375_10004900_pt1 | contig 12662 bp, 5 predicted proteins | sample TR1MG_FD_202531 | JGI IMG/M metagenome (GOLD analysis project Ga0307375, IMG submission 202531) | Soil microbial communities from Risofladan, Vaasa, Finland - TR-1 | ecosystem: Environmental > Terrestrial > Soil > Coastal area > Acid sulfate soil | place: Finland: Risofladan, Vaasa | collected... | reverse complement strand
TGGAGCAACATTCGTGTGACTGCTCGCTTCACTGGCTTCGCTCTTGACCTGTGTGACGCTCAACTCAGCCCTCAGCTTCGCATGGGCGTCAAGCAAGTTGGCACACTCGTTTCGATGAAGAACGATGGGTTCATTGCCGTGGAAGCATCCGTCGACGTTGTGGAAGTTGTGGATCTCATTATCGCAGCCGATCGCTTCAACACCATGTTTGGCAAGCCTTCAAACGAAGTTGACCCAATGGTACAAGTGGCATTCGTGTTGAATCCAAATGCAAACGCAATGGGAGTGAAGGCAGGTCTACATGCGCCGCTCATCACCGTTCTCCCTGATACCATCCTACGCTTGAAGAATACTTGGGAGGTTCCCGTTGCGCATGGTTTGAAAGCCATGAATCAGGCATCGACATCGGCAGCGCCGGTCGCTCTGGAGCCATCCATGTCTCCCACCTCTACGGCCGCTGGATCAACCTCTCCTGCTCCTACTACATCAGCAACAGCCACCACCCCCACCACGACTACCGTCGCAACAACAGCAACAACAGCGCCAGCAGCAGCGGGCCCACAGATCCCCAACGTGTCCCCAAGCATCAAGTGCAGCGTTCTCATCAACTCCCCCATGCTTACTATCATCCCCGTTGTGAACGTCACCTCCAGCCCTGGTCTTACTGTGAATCTGGGAGAGATTACCATGAATGTCGACTTGAATCAGAACGAGATTTACGTAGGCGCTGGAATCACCAAACTTCGTCTCACTCGCTCCACGCTCTCGGCCGGAACATTCATCTCCATCAACGAGCAGTACTTGCTTCACCCCATCGAAATCAAGTCGAGCGTATCGATTATCAACACCAATATTGCGGTAAATGTCCTCATTCCCATGTTCCAGTTCATCACCTCGTTCAGAGACGTGGACCTCATCATGAAGATCCTCAACGGCTACAAGCCTCTCATCAACGCGTTTGCGCCTCCACCCTCAACGTCACCATCATCATCGCACAAGGCATCCACTACGGCAGGCACAGATTCCGAGTCTGTGGTGCTCAGCACTCAAAAGTCCACTTCCTTCTCTACCACGACGACTGGCGTCATCTCCGAACAAACCCCTCCACCTTCTGCGTCTGCTTCTAGCGCCCCTCAATCGCACATCAGCGTCACTATGGAGATTACGACTATCGACATCGCAGTGATCGACGACCGCTTCAAAAACGACTTCTTCGTCCCTCTCCTTCGCTTCAACTTGTCTCCCCTGAAGGGAAAATTCACCAAAGAGGATAACATGTCGGCTGCCTTCACATTCGACGGCATTGAGGCGAACGTGTACAATCGTGACTACAGTGGATGGGAGCCGATTTTGGAGCCCTGGCAAATGCACTTCAACTTCTCTCAGGACGATAAGGGCATGCATGCGTGCCTGATTGCCGAATCTCTCCTCGAAATGAACGTGAATCAGAGTCTTCTCGTGTCTGTATTTGAGCTACTTGAGATTGTTGCGCCGCCCAAGTCGAAGAACAGGAACATCACCCTTCCAAGCGCCGATCCTCTCGTGATTGTGAACTGGACTGGTTTGAAATGCACGCTTCAATTGGAAGATGGAAGCGAGCCGTTTGTGGTTGGACTGGGAGAGTCTAGGCCGCTCAACATGAAGAGACAAACGAGAGCCGAGGCAGTTGCTTCACCCCCGAAATTCGTCTTCGCTCTGCTCGTGGAGGGCGCGACTGCCCCTGCAAGACTCACTGCCAACAGAGTAGATACCATCATCGTGCCATACAGGGTTGAGGACCCCACCTCCCTCTACGTACTAGAAGTCTCTTCCGTCAAGGGAACTCGCACCATCACCGTTCGTGGTTCTTACAAGGTGATTAACAACACCTCGGCACCAATTGAACTTCTCCTTCTCAGCCCTTCTGAGGATAAGGCTGCCGCTGCTGCGATGAAGAAGAGTGGAGGCTTGTTGCCCAGTGCCCTCTTCGGTTCTCCTTCTGCAACGCCATCACCTGCCACTGCTGCTGCTACTACTACATCTGCTACTACTACTACTACTACTACTACTACTACTACATCTGCTCCTACCACCACTCCTGCGAACGCAGCTTCTGCGGCTACAACTCCAACCGTCATTACCCCTACTGCAACCACAATCACCGTCGACCCCAACGGAGGAGTCTTCTCTGCTTCTATTGCCCATTCTGCTTCACGATGCCTCAAGATGAGAGCCCATGGGTACGATTGGTCCGAGATCATCCGTTTCACTCAACCGAAGCCTGCTTACATCCTCAGATGCGCCGAATTGCCCCAGATAGCGAAGGCTCTTGCTGGTTTCGATTGGTATGGTACTGCACGTGTTGATATTGGTAAAGATAACGAGGACTTTGCGCTTGTGATTGCTCCGCCTGTGAGCGTTGAGAATCTCTGCACTGTGCCGATGCAAGTCAAGTTCGTCAATCTGAGGAGAGAGAAGGAGCAGCTGAAGGCAGCTGCGAAGGAGGAGAAGGCCGCTGCGAAGGAGGAGAAGGCAGCTGCGAAGGAGGAGAAGGAGCTGGCGAAGGCGAAGAAGAAGTCTGGAGATGCTCCTACCTCGACTCCATCCACTACCACTGGAGACGCTTCTGCTGCTGCTACTGCTGCGTCTTCTGCATCGACTACTACCACCACCGATCCTTCAGCACTGGCTCCAAAGTTCGAGGAGGCTGTGCAGAACCTCAACGCCATGCCAACTTGGGACATTGTGGAATGCGATCACGAGGACGTTTACTCTCTTCCCTCCTACGATGAAACACTCGCTATATGCGTCAAGTTGCCAGATTTTGGCTGGTCGAAACCAACGGCCTTCGTCAACAAGATCGACATCAAGAGAACGGACAAGTTCGAGAGCGACCTCGTCATCTCCAAAACGGTTGAGCTTCCCGATGTGAATGGCATTCCCCTCAAGGTTGGCATCGACATTGCGATTACTGATACCGCTGCGCGTCACATTAAGATCTACTCCACGTCTTGGATTGTCAACGATACCGGATTACCTATCTTCTTCAAGAAGGACAAGGAAGACCCGAGAATGGCAGCTGGACAGAGTCAAATACCTGGATACGACATTCGAACGCTAATGGATTCTCCACACCATCACAAGAAGGGCGAGAAGGAGAGGTCTTCTGATAAGGACAAGACGGCGTCTGCTTCTTCGTCTTCTGCTGCTTCATCATCTTCTGCCACAACTTCAGCCACCGCCTCTCTTGAAGTCCCCAAGTCACTACTGGAGAACAATGACCAACATCTGTGGTACCGAAAGCCCGCCACCGAGCTCATTCAAACCGAAACTGCGCAAAACGCGGCCGGTGTGGACACGAAGAGGAGTTCCGAAGTCACCGCTGCGTTGTTGCTCTCTGAGTCGAATCCGTCTGCGCCCCTCAGTTCTGAACTCCTCTCCTCTTCCTCTCATGTGAGCTCCAATCGTGCTTCAGGTAATGCTTCCCCCTTCGATGAGGCTGCTGGCGATGCAGCTGATGGTCGCGAGAAGCGCGCCTCCATCTCCCTTGGTTATGGACCCTACTTCTACTATGGTGAGAAGCGCATTTCGATTGCGCTCGAGAACTCTAATTGGTCTTCTTCTAATGACCTTGGTGTTGGCGATGAAGGAACGATCGATATCGAGGATCATCTGAGTGGCCGTTTGTACTCGTTCTTCATCTCGGTTCGCCCCGCTCCTGCTCGCTTTTGGAGAACGAGTGTCGTTCGCATCTACCCACGCTTCGTCATCAACAACTCCACCACCTACCCCCTCATTATGCGCCAAATCCATGAGTCTCATGATTCTCCAACGGTGCTGAAGTTGCAGCCTGGAGAACAGCTTCCCTATCACTGGCCGTCTTACAAGAAGGATCAGGTCATGGCCGCTCACATCGCCGATAAACCTCATCTCTGCACTGCGTACTTTGGGTTGGACCAAGTTGGACGGTTCCCACTGAGATTCCACGACACGTCCGCGGCGCTGCCCCTCGGCAAGAATGGCAAGAAGACTGTTGGACCCGCAATCCCCATCCCGACGCTTCTCGACGAGAATTCCTTCACCTTCTCTGGCCTCAACATCACCAACGTTGGAGAGTCTTCGATATTCGTAAGGCTACTTCCCGATACACCGGATGAGTACTTCAGCGTGCACAACCAATCTGGAGTGGACATCGTCATCAGAGAGGCTCAACCCGACCCTACCCTCAGCCTGCTCAAGAAACAGAAGAAGGAGGCTGCCCTTGCCGCAACAACAGAAGACTTGGAAGACGAATCTGAAATGCCACATTCATCAACGAGCGAGAATGCCGATCAAACACCGGCTTCGTCTTCGGCTACTGCTGCTGCTGCCGTCTCTCCCCAAAAATCTGAAAAGGAACTCGCAAAGGAGAAGAAGGCTGCCGAGAAGGCCACAGAGAAGGAGAAGAAGGCCACAGAGAAGGAGAAGAAGGTAGCAGAGAAGGCCGCGAAGGAGGCAGAAAAGCGCAAGAAGGAAGAGGAGGCTGCCGTTGCGGAGGCTGAGAAGAAGAAGAAGAAGGAGGCCGAAAGGCACGGTGCCGCTGCTGCTACTACTGGAGACAAGAAGGATGCTCATCACCAAGGCGAACCCGAATCTACTTCCCCTGCGACTACTACTACTACTGCTGCTGCTGCTACTGATACCTCCAGTAGCGCATCGTCTTCATCCACGCCAGCAAAGAAGAAGTCTAAACATGGCGAGGATGAACCATCTATTCAAGTTGATGAGGACGAGGCCGACGTTCGTGGTGGTCAAGGTTACATTCTGAAGGCGAAGCGCAAGGAGGCGTTCATGTTCCCTAGTCCTCAGAATTCAAAGCATAGGCTTCAATTCCAACTTTCTGGCGATACAACTTGGCATACCGTCAATTTGGACAAGATCCACGTGCTTCCCTCGATCAAACTTGGCGACAAGAAGTACCTTCACATGCGTACCGTTGCGATCGGACAGTCTAAGCAGTTGATTGTAAAGATTGCTACGAAGCAGGCGAAGACCGATGAGGAGCAATTGGCGGCGTCTGAAAGCTCGAAGATGTCGTTTGAGTTCTCCTTGGCTGGCATTGGCGTTTCCATCATTGATCAGACTCCTCAAGAGCTCATGTACATGCGCCTCGGTGATTTCAAGTTTAACGCGTCCATGTCTTCCCTTGAGCAGAGTTTGGAAGTGAAACTTGGCATGCTGCAGATCGATAACGACCTCTACTTGACGCCTCAACCCATCATCGCTCACGCTCTCGACCAACCCGAAGGAGACCCGTTCTTCCATTTGGCAATGGTTCGCGATATGCGTTACCAGAAGTTCTTCTGCTTCCGTTACTTCTCGATGAAGATGCACAAACTTGCTGCTCGACTCGACATGGCTTTCGCTCTCAATGCCATGCTTTGGGCTCTCAAGCTTACTAAGTGGATTGGAAAACGTACCAGTGCTGAAATAGAGCACTCCACCATCCTCGGTGAGTGTGAGGGGATGATCAAGACGCCTGTCGTGAGCGCCACTTCTAATGGCTTCTATTTCGAAGTGTTCCACCTGAATCCCATGGCGTTCCAGATTTCCTTCACACCCTCTTCGAACTTCGATTGCCCGAACTTGGACGATGCAGGCGCTGAAATGGTGGCCAAGATCTCGCCTCACTTGATCACGATTGACGAGGCTCCCCTCTTCCTTGGTGGCCTTCTGATGACCAACTGCTTCACCTCTCAAGAGGAATTCATTGCGCGCATCACCGCCCATTATGTCAAGTCTGTGCTCAAGCAACTGTTGATGCTGGTTGGTTCTAGCGATGCGCTCGGTAACCCTGTCTCGCTTGTGAATTCGCTCGGTACTGGTGTGTATGATCTCGTGCATGAGCCTGCTGCTGGTGCGACTCAGTCTCCGGCCCAATTCGGCATCGGTATCGCGAAGGGAACTGGATCTTTGTTGAAGAACTCTCTTGGTGGTGTCTTGGCTTCCGCAGAGAAGATTGTTGGCAATGTGAGTAAGCTTGGAGAGAAGCTGTCGATGGATAAGGAGTATCAGCAGGAGAGAGAGAAGATGAAGTTGAAGAAGGCGCATCACCTGGGAACTGGACTGTCGTATGGTTTCAAGGAGCTCGGAACTGGAATTTTCCAGGGTGTTGCAGGTCTGGTGACTCAGCCTGTGAAGGGCGCGAGGAGCAAAGGTCTGAAGGGATTCGCAGCTGGACTCGGTAAAGGACTGGTTGGTGTGGTCGTGAAGCCCACGGTTGGAGTTGTAGATCTCGTGACTCGAACGACTGAAGGTCTTCGCAATACTGGCTCTGATCACAAGGCTGTGCCTCGAGTGAGAGATCCTCGCTACATTGGACCCGATCTGCTCATTCAGCGCTACGACGCGGAGAAGTCCGAGGGACAGCTGTTCTTGCGCACGCTCGCAGGTGGCAAGTATCGCAAGGAGTACTACGCGTGGCACAAGGCGCCCAATCCGAAGGCCATGTTGCTCATCACCAACTCTCAAGCTCTGTATTTGAAGGTAAACGCATTGGAGAAGTTTGCGATCTCGGATCGTTGGGCGGTGGAATGGAGAGAGATGCTCCTCTCTCTATCGGAGGCGATTGGAACGGACGAGGAGAAGAGGAGAATCGTGTTGAGCGAGAAGGTTTCTGGTGTTTCCTCTGGACCAACATCGCTTGGATCGGATAAATCGATGATTCCACCAGGAGCAGATGAGATAGCCTCCGAGCCGACCACGACGAGACAAGAGGCGTCTGCTCTGGCTGCATCCATCTCCAGTGCCACTGCTTCTTCATCATCATCTTCGTCATCATCGTCGTCTGGAAAGAAGCTGAAGGAGTACAAGATCAAGTACGCGGACCTTGCGGATGTGCAAATCATCATGGACAAGCTAAAGTTCTACATTCGAGAGGCCCCAGTGTCCAGACCAAGAGCAAGGGCTCTCAGCCTTCTCAAGGCAATGGGAGGCGCGCTCAACCCGCTCAATATGCTCCCGACGTCGATGCCCAATCCACTCAACGGCATACCGAACCCAATCAATGCGCTCCCGAATCCACTCAACGCTCTTTCAAACCTCCCCAACCCTCTCAATGCGCTCCCCAACCCCCTCAACGCTCTTCCATTCGGCGGCGGGGACAAGAAGAAGAAGAAGAAGAAGGCAGAAGCCGCAGCTGCCGCAGCAGCCGCCGCATCATCAGCATCAACATCAGCCTCAGCGCAATCAACCAAGAATCCCTTCTCAGCCAATGATTCAAATGCCATTACTTCTCCAACGAGTGCAACTCCCATGTCAGCAGATGTTGTCTCTAACGCGGTCTCGGCGGCTGATGCTACTCCAGCTCCAGCTACTACGACTGCCACCACCACCACATCATCCAAAAGGGAAAGACGCAAGTCTCTTGCCGTGACAACCACTTCTACAGAGCTCTCATCTTCTTCCTCCACCGATTCTTCCTCGAACTCTCCAGCACGACATGTTCCCACGTCCTCAGCAACTGCCCCCGTCGGTTCTTCTTCTTCTTCTTCTTCTGCTTCTGCTGCCATTACCTCCTCCTCCTCTTCGAAAGCATCCCGAGACGATTCTTCAACGACTCCATCGAAACACTCGTCGTCATCCAAACGAGAGAAGATCTCCAAACGTTCTGAAACGATCGCCACTTCCACATTCAGCGCTAAGGTTGCCGATAATGGCGATGGTGATCACGGTGAATCTACTGCGACACCGATGGAGAAGGAACAAGCGAAGAAGGACAGGAAGGAGCGACGCAAGTCCAAGCACACCGCGACCTCCTCTACGAGCGCTGTGGAGATTGTGGAGGCCACTGCTCCGCCTGCAACCACACCCACGGAAATGACCAGTCCGAGAAAGAGCAAATCTGGGAAGCTGCCAGCGACAGGTGAAGACGTCATCACTACTACCATGACGACGAGTTCTGCAGCCGCCGAAGAGGGACTCCGCCAGCAACCTTTATCAACTTCTGCTGCTACTACTACTATTGCTACTATGGCAACAACTACTACAGCATCGAACAGCGCAGAGTCCAAGAAGAGGTCGGAGGAGGAGGAGGAGGAGAAACACTCCGCCACCATCCCAATCGCATCTCCTGCCGCATCACAGTGAATCCATCATCCACACACCCACATTCCGTATGTATCTTAAATGCACTTACTTCTCCACTTTCCCCACCTCGATCACCGGTTCATGTTCCACCCTGCGGCAGTGTCGAGACTCGTGCTAGGGATCGTTTCTCTCCTCTCTCTCCCCCCAACACAACCATGGGGAGAAAGTGTAACGTTAGCTCATTCTTCTAGGGTCATGGCTTCTTGTACATTCAAAAACGGTGAGATCCTCAGGGCTAGTCCAGCTTCATTGATGAGCGAATGTCTTTGGACATCTGTACCAAATCGATGAAATTGGCTCCCAATGATCCGGAAGGAGGGCCGTTTCCAATCTCTATTTCGTACCACGCTGTCTTGCATATTTGAGAATTGCCAAGGTGGTCAGTGTGTCCTGATCTTCGAGGAGAGGCAGCTGAGCAAGTATTCTGGAATGTTGATATCGGGGTAGAGTACGCTGAAGTCCACGGCAGTGTCCATTTGGAGCTTCAGTTGCACAGGCGGCTGAGGAAGGCCCCGTAATGGATTTCCACGGACTGTTGCATCTAGGAAGTGGCGCTTATTGCCAGGGTCTCGTTGGATGAAACGGACTTGACTTGGATTTCAGAGGCCTTCCCTCGTACTAAACGGTAAACCCTAGTATCTCCGCTTTGCTGACTCTGTTGTACGAAGCGAACAGTATCTTGGACCGAGTCAAAGGTTTGAGAAGGGACCGAGCCATCGCTTGTGCACTCAAGTACCACTTGACCGGGTTTCAATTGGAGTTGGGCTAGACCTGATTGGAGGCTGGCAACGTCATCATCCTCTGGAGGGTCCAAGTACACATGATCATCTTCACGAAAGTCTTCCACATGGTGTAGGATAGTACCATCTTGCAGAACGAAACCCAATTCACTGGATTCTGGTAGCCGACACAATGCTTTGGCTTCCGTTAGAATAGTCTGCATGGATGCCATAGGATCAACCTCGAAGGCAAAGGGAGGTCCTCTCTTTGTTCGTAGGCCATGGAGCTTGATTCTGATTGGCGGCATCACTTCCAAACTATTGTTTAGAAATGGGCTTTCTCCACTCGTGGGCTGCGCGGGATCCTCTCTATGCACTCCATCAACCACATATTTGTATTCGTAATAACCAGGAAGAAGAGGACGAAAATAAGACCAAGATCCATCTGCCTGTTTTTGCATCAGTGCTACTGACTTCCAGCCATCCCATGATCCTTTTAAGCCAACAGAATTACCTCCATACTTCCATGTAAACAACATAGAGCGAGGGATTGTAACTCGAGAAGCCATTGAAGCAGCGTAAACGCTCTCGAAAACACAATGTTAGAAATGAGGCCAGATTCAACCTCAGAACGAACCCATCTCGACTTCGATGGTACAAATGCAATCTATAAACAACTAGCACATTCTCCAAAGGTCAGTTTTCATAATCAAAAACTAGAAAAGACGAATTCGCGCGAAGAAAATTAATCACCATCTTACGCACCTATATGAGGCTTGCAGCGAAAGAAAAGAGGTAGAACTCTCGGATTGGAAAACCAACTAGTTTCAATAACAACAAAATGGATCAATGCTTCCCCTGCAAGGGACTGTGATGACTGAAAAGAGGAAGGAGGGTTCCGCGTGCTTGTGTCCTTCAAACGCTTCAAGTCCTGTTGTATGATCTTTCTCTGCCTGTTTAATGCATTAACAACAACCTCCTGATCAACAGTAAGCAATTTCTTCACATTTTTGGTCCTGTGCTGCACAGCAAAAGTAAGGGTTCGACTTTGTGTTCTCTCCACAGATTTCGCCGGCAACTGGCCTTTCTCGAGTACGTATTGGCAAGTAGACTTCTTCTTCTTCTGATTTAGGAGAACTCACATAATATCGTTTCTCGATGCCGCCTCTCTCTGCCCTATGGAGAGAATGGAGGTCGGAAATAAAATGTGTTCTCCTTTGCAACTTTCCCATTCGTCATCCCAAAATACATTTGGAGAATTCTTCACAACATGGTCTTCATACTCCTTCTTCAATTTGGCCAAGTCTTGTCCCCTCTGGAAATGTGTCGATTTCGAAATGCTCGGTCTCATAAAACTGTTACACACGAACGATCTTTTCTTGATGCCGATGAATACTATTTGACATGGAGAATCGACCTAGAGCAGGGAGGAAGATGGACAGGCGAGCGAAGGGTGTCTTGAAGGGGTTTGTCGTATGGCGCAGCGCTGAGCGAAGACAGGAAGTACCCTCCTTCACCGTACCTTGCTAAGGATCTTGTCGCCAATTGGGATGTCATGGCACTCAAACACGTCTTTTGGCTTGTTGTTGTTTCTAAGCTTGTAATACTTATCTCAAAAAACGCTCCGCCAGGCGGCCCGAGTCAGTTTCCTTGGCTGTACGGTGTTTTCTTCAAAGCACTGTGGCGAATAGGGATTTCTTGGGACCTGTTGAAGGCAAAGCAATCGTCCAACGCAAGATGCGATGAAGGTGTTTTCAGCGACTTTCCTCAGGGCGAACAAATCTCCGCACCGCGCTGTTGGTACTGTGTCCGTCAGTCCTCACTTCCGCTCCTTCTCTCTCCATCCTCTACAATCCCTTCACAAAGGCCTATTCTATCGTTTTCTCCAATGGCGTCTTGCTTCGATCACCTTTGGTACATGATTTCCCCCGCTCAATCCTTCACTATCGAGGGCGTCTCTTATTCCGTCGTTTCTCGACTTGGCGAGGGTGGTTTCGCCGTCGTTGATCTCGTAGAATCATCTAGAGATAGTCGTCGCTATGCTTTGAAGCGTATCCTACTGCAATCTCAAGATGCACGCCTGGTACGTGAGTCGCAAAAGTTGTGCCACTTCCCCCGTTGGCTCGCTTCCCTCCTCGCCCCTTTCTGGCCTTCAATCGACTCCCTTTCAGAAACTTTCCTCGACATTCCCCTAACGAAATGCCCGGATGTGTTCGTTTGAGTGATAGATGGGCGAGTTGGAGCTCACCATGCTGCGAAAACTGGATCATTCAGGAATTGTGCGCCTCCACCGCTCTGCTCGCGTTTCTAACACTTCAGCTGGTCGTCCCGATGAGTTGTTGCTGCTGTTGGACTACTATCCTGTGCGTACTATGTCTTTTTGCCCTTGCCGTCGTGCCAATCGCTAGCAGAAGCTCCAAAACTGACCCCATGCTTGTCTGACATTTCTTCAAAACAGAGGGGCTCCCTTCAGCAACACATCGAAACCATACGAGCTGCCAACATTCGATCCAGTGCATTGTGGATTGGAAGAGTGTTTGTGAACATTTGCGAGGCAGTGGAACAGCTACACGCGCTGGACCCGCCCATGGCACACAGAGACCTCAAGGTGCGTGCGCCTCTCTCTCCTCTGCTGCCACTCTCTCTCTTTCGGCTCTTCCCCAACTTTCCAGAGCGAGTGGCGCCTCGTTGGCCGGAACCCACTCATCGCACACACACGCACCGCCTTCGGATATGATCATTCAGACCTCACTTCTAGATGTTTCTCCGCACGATGTCGTGTCATCAAAGTCAAAATACCAGTCTTGGCGGACCATTTCGGTACACCTTCTCCTCAATCTTACGCTCTTGTACTGACTCTGTTCTCTCCTTTGCATTGACGGAACGTATCTCAAATCATGATCACTATCGCTTGTCTTCTGCGACTCCAACCTAAATCCGATGTTGAACTTGGAAACGGACCGATTTGGATTTGTGTGGGTCTGACTTTCTGGTTTCCCCTCCCTTTTCTGAACACAGCCTGACAACATCATGCTTGGGCAAGATGCACAGGTTGCCCTAATTGACTTTGGTAGCTGCGTTTTGGCTCGCCGAGACATCACAGATCGTATTGGACTGCAAGAACTGATCATGGAGAGCGAACGCATGTGCACGTCCACCTTCCGCGCCCCTGAGCTTTGGGATCGCGGCATTGACGATGTTCTCGAGCTAGATGAGCGGATTGACGTATGGGCACTGGGCTGCCTTCTGTTTACTCTCATGTTTGGTCAGAATCCGTTTGAACTCGTGGAACTCGCCGGTGGCAACCTCAAACTCGCCATCATCGAAGCCAACTTCCAATTCCCATCCGGACACTCATATCCTAAGGAACTCTGTGACCTCGTTACATTCATGCTGAATAAGAACGAGAAGGAGCGACCATTCATCGGAGAAGTACTTGAAAGGTCACGAGCAGTCGTAGGCAAGCTATAACTCTACCCCTTATGTTGAAAATGTAACACCACCAATGATAGCAATGGAATTCACGAAACAATCGCCCTATCACATCACTCTCACTGGCGTGGCGTTCGTTCGACTGAATGGAATGAAGTAAACGCTGTTTCTTGCAGTTCACAAATTGGAGTCTCGTTCCCCCTTGTTGTACCTTCTCTGAATTCCCCAATTGCAATCGATTTATGTAGCTATCTTAGGGATCTACATGATGATGGGATACATCCCTGAGGGGAAGGGGTTGAAGGGCGACTGGGGCGGAGAGAAATTTATCCATCCAACAAAACGAGCGGTGCAATATCCCCTTAGAGCGCCATTGTAGGTGAAGCGGGCCCTGAAATCGTTGTG
>Ga0307375_10004899_pt1 | contig 12662 bp, 17 predicted proteins | sample TR1MG_FD_202531 | JGI IMG/M metagenome (GOLD analysis project Ga0307375, IMG submission 202531) | Soil microbial communities from Risofladan, Vaasa, Finland - TR-1 | ecosystem: Environmental > Terrestrial > Soil > Coastal area > Acid sulfate soil | place: Finland: Risofladan, Vaasa | collected... | reverse complement strand
CCCTGCTTCCCACCCTATGGAGTTACTTTGATGTTCAACTATCCAGTGCTCGAATGCCTCGTTGCATTCGCCATCGTCTTTTCGATCGGCTACTTGGTCGCCGACAGCAACGGCCGCGAGGAAACCGTGGCACGGAAGAACGAAGTGACACGCACTTGACCCTGTCGTGTCCACGCAGCCATACCGCGTTCGTCGTCCCTCGACGTCGTGCGCAAACCACGGCAACCGCCATTTGTGGCGTCACTGGTGCAATCGAGGGAGCCTCTAGCGCGATGACGGAGGCTAAGTGCGCTGATCCCATGGGCGTCATTGCCAGTGCGATCCTCGGCGGTTTGCTCAGTGGCACCGCAGGCTGTGCGGCCGGGGCGGCCGTCGGCGCGCCGATTGACCAAGTTCTGCCGGATAGCTTTCGTTGCCAAGCATGCGGCTATGTCTTTGACGCCGGTCGCACGGATCCGGCTCTGACGTAACGCCACGCGACTCAGCTGTATCGAGCCTTCCCGGCTCGAATTACCTCGTTTTCTTCATCTCTCCTCGCGACAGCGCATAGCGCCCGGCCCCACGGCCGGGCGCTATGCGTTTATGCCGCTCACAAGGACTACTCATGAAAGTTATTCGATCCATGGCTTACACCCGCTACAAGCTCGCTGACGCAACGACAGAACAAGACGTGCTCGCTGCTGCCGAAGGCATTCTCGGGGAAAGGCTCAGGCGTCACGGCAGCATCGGCAACCCGACCGATGCCAACGACTTCCTTCGCATGCGCCTAGGCGCCCTGGCTCATGAAGAGTTCCACGTCCTGTGGCTGGATAATCGGCATCGCATCATCGACTGCCAGAAGCTCTTCACCGGCACCATCGATGGTGCCAGCATCTATCCGCGAGAGGTCGTGCGGGCTGCGTTGAGCGTCAATGCCTGCGCCGCCATTTTTGCGCACAACCATCCCAGCGGCATCTCAGAACCCAGTGCCGCCGACCGGGCCATCACCAATGAGCTCCGTGATGCCTTGCGGTTGATTGGTGTACGGATTCTCGATCACATCGTGGTGGGCGCGGAGTGCGTCAGCATGGCCGGTCGAGGGCTGATGTGATGGAGAAGCCTCCTACGAAACACGCCGTTGAGGTGGCCGTGGTGAGCACCAGAACCTATCCCGAGCGGCTGGCCGAGAACACCGCTGCGCTTCACACCCACGGCAAGCTCATTGAGACGGTGGTGGAGATCGCGTGGAACATGGCACTGGCGCACTTCCGGCCCAATGACAGCTACGAATTCCATAACCTCGCCAAGGACTGGGCAGCGGAGTTCGAAGCGTTGTATGACGACCGCATCGCATCGTGCGAGTGGGCCGAAGACGACTGGCGCGAACGATGCGAGCACTTCACCAAGGAGAAGGTGGAGGAAGTGGTGCTGGCTGGACTCGGTCGAATCGTGGCGCGGGATGAGCAGTGAATGGCGTCGGCTATCTTCGGATGGCCGACCCCACGCGGGCGAACGCCGCAGTGGCCATTCCAGCATGGACGCTCCTGTCACCGACAATGGGGTTCCGTGAGGCCGCTGAATGGTACGGGTAAAGGATCACTACGTTCACCTATTCCGTCCCCTCCGCCGTAGCTACCCCGCAGGGGTCATGCCGCGTCCGACGCGTCGAAGGATTCGAGTGCGTACCGGGTCGCGAGGTAGAGGCCGACCGCGCCGACCTCCTTGCTGTGCGTGGCGCGCACCGCGTCGACCAGTTCCTTCTCGGTGCAGCTGAAGTTGCCGCACCAGTGCGCGCGGCTCAATGGGGAGCGTAGATTGATTGTCTCGCCCATGGGAGATCTCCTATGGATTGGCCGAGCGGCAGCGGGGGCCGCTTCACTTTGTCTGCGACGGAAATATGGGTGCCGGCGCTGGTCAGGTCGACGCACGTTGGCCGTCCCGAATCCATGCGCTCTGTGTGGGCCAGCTCATATGCCTGCTCGATGGCCGAGTCCAACTGCAGACCGCAGGCGAGGATCGAGCCCTGGCAGCGAATGCTCCACTGCCCGTCGTCGTCCTGCTTGAGCGTGTAGGCGATCATGCTGGCATCCATGCAAAAAGTTGCCCCGCGCGTCGGTTCCTCCGGACTTCCTGTCGGTGGGTCGCGGCGTGCGGGGCCTAGCCAGATTGCACCAGCGGTCGCGTGCGGGGTATCGGGAGAGGACACCGAGACGTGTAGGCGATGACCTACACCTGCCGGGCTCAGAGGCCGGCAAAGTAGTACGAACCCCAAGTCAGGGCAGGTTTACTGCGCGGCGCCAGTTCCCGTCCGGGTGGACTTTCGAATTCCATGATCTCACTGAGTCTGATCCGCTCCCACAGGCCGAGGACCCGTACTGGGGCGTCTCCGGCCGCCATGCCGTATTCACCCGACTTCCAGGCCAGCGCACCCTTCACCCCATCGATGGTGACGGTACCGAAATAGCGCCAATCATGATCGCTCTGCGCCGGCGGAGGCACAGCGGCCAAGGGCCGCCAATCGCCCAGAAGGTCGATGGTCAGGGTGAAGTGTTTTTTGCGGGGAACTCGTGGCATGGGATCAGGCTAGCGGTCAAGCATCTCAGTGGGAGCGACAGCCTGCGACCACCTTGGTTAAGATCAGGTAGTGACCGTGTTGTGCCTCCAGACAACCGTTCATCCGTGCGCGGTGTAGGCTCATCCTTCCCGCCAGTCGAGGGCGGTACCCATGTGTTACTCAGCTCAAATTAAGGCGGACTACCACCACTTCGTACGCGAGTGGGGTGCAGTCGTCAGCATGAAGCGGTTCGTCGAACTGTTCTGGGAAAAGCGCAAGGACGGTCAGTGGACCAAGGTTCCCAAGGCCATGCGCGAGGCCTTCCGCAAGCCGGAGGGCGAGGACGGCTTCGAACTGGCCAAGCTGGTGGCGGAAGCCGATCGCGAACAGACTGGGAAGTATCAGGCCGAGCTGAGCGCCCAAACCGCGCGCCGGGAGAAAGCCGAGGCCGTCCTGGCGGGTTCCAAACCGACCAAGAAGGCGGCGGACGACCAGCGCATCGCCACGAACAAGATCAAGGCCGCCCAGCGCAATCTCGACGACCTTCAGCGCGCGGAGCTCTTGGATCGCGACTCCCGTATCTTTCCGGGCAGCTATGCGCCGGTGATGATCGAGAAGGAGGGTAAGCGGATCGTGGTGCCCATGCGCTATCAGTGTCGCCTCCCAGGCTGGACTGAAGTGACCGAGCGGAAGTATCCCGGCACCTACAACGCGCGCCGCGACAAGCTGGAGGAGTCGTGGGGCAAGCTGTTCGGCCACCGGCACGGCATCATGATCGTGACTCGGTTCTACGAGAACGTCTCCCGTCACAAGATGGAAGGTCGGGAGCTGGTGGCCGGGGAGAAGGAGGAGAACGTCGTACTGGAGTTCGATCCCCAGCCGCCGCAGGAGATGCTGGTGGCCTGCCTCTGGAACATCTCAAAGGGAGCTGATGGAGGCGCGGATCTATTCTCCTTCGCAGCCGTCACTGACGAACCGCCCGTGGAGGTTGCGGCCGCCGGTCATGACCGCTGCATCATTCCGATCAAGCCGGAGCACGTCGATGCCTGGCTCAATCCGGATCCCGACAACCTCGCCGCCTTGTACGCGATCCTGGACGACCGCGCGCGGCCGTATTACGAGCACCGGCTGGCGGCTTGACGTGACCGCAATGATGCGGCCCGCCCTACACTGCTGCGCTACGCGCAGATACCCAATCCACTGGCGCTGACTGTCGCGTTTTTCATGCCTGAAAGGTCTCATTTCGGCCAACGGCCGGTAGGCTGTTGCAAATGCACGCCGCAAAGCAGTCATTCGAAAGCCGTTTAGCACCGCAAAAGGTTGGGGGTAGGTCCTGCCGTTATCCGTTCGACGCTCTTGTAGTTCACGACCTGTCCTTCCTGACGGCGTATCGGGAGCAACTGCTGCTCCGCGAAACGATCGGAGTCGACGACCAGCAACCCATCCAGCGCCGGCGGCGGATGTGAGCAAGTGCGATCCTTTATGATGAAGATCATCAGGGGATATTTCATGAAAAAGAATACCGGCGCGATCATTGTTTGCTCACTGCTTGTGGTCTTTGCGGTGACCATCTACAACAAGTCGATACCCAATCAGATCGCGGCGGCTGAGCAGGCCCAGGCCGCGTCGCCGCGTGTCCGAACCGTCGCTGACCCCAACCAAAACCTGGGCGGACCGTACTGCGATCGGCTGGCGGCCGTCGGCAAATCATTGGTAAATGGGCGGGATAAAGGAACTCGGCAAACAACTGTCGAGACAGCGGTCACCAACACCGCTGAGATCAGTGAGAACGAGCGCGTCATGTACCGGCAGATGATCAAGACGGTTTATAGCGAGCCAAGCCTCACCGAGGACGCGATGTACGAGCGAACCCACAAGGCGTGCGACGACACCGTAACCGAACTCACACAGGCCGCTGAATCGGACGACAGTTAACCCTGTGACTACTGACGACTTCCTCACCCGCCTCGGCGGGCCCACACGGGATATCGGCAAGAAGGCCTTATGGAATGGCGCGGCAAAGACCTTAGCGCCCAGCTGGTGATCAGTCCCCAGACCATCCGGGCGCTCGTCCTCATGCCGCCGCCGACACCGCACTACCGAGCGGTCTGGGATATCACCGGTGAGGCGCCAGAGCTGGTCCAGCATGTCCTGGCTGGAGAGAGTGTCCCTGAGGCGACCGATGAGCAAGCCATCGAGGCGTTTACGTCCCTGGTGATGATGATCACCACCCCTCCGCGGATCGATATTCTCGGAACGCGGGTGAAGGGCTGACGGACGAGCCAAAGCTGTGATTGGGAGCAAGAGCGGAACCCTTCGGGCTTGGACACCGAGCGCGTAGCCGGCCGACCAGGCGGCCTCCATCTTCCCAACAACCTCATGCCACCGGTGGGAACGGCCCACTCTGTTCTAGTATTCCGCGAAGGACTTAAGGGGAAAACATCATGGATTACCGAACCAAGCTGGTTGGGGCGCTCATCTTTGGGCTGACCTGCACCGGCGCTCTCGCCGCGCGTCATACCGCCCAAGTGTCGCAACCATTGGATTTCAAGACGCTGGTCATTGGCGCCCCCACGACGCCCCAGCAGGTCGAGACCGCCTTGGCGATCCCTTGTGGCGTGAGCTTCGGTCCCGGCCCGGCCAAGTGCGACGACCTGGATAAGAAGATCCAGGAGATGCGTCGGGTAAAATGCGGGGACAGTGGCGATGGACGGCAAATCTGCAACGGCACCACCACGATGGCCGTGTCGCCCGCGGAGGTGAACCTGGTGATCGGGACCAACGGGATGATCGAACGCATCCACCTGACCATAAGCGACCTTGCATACGACGAAGTGAACCAGGCGCTTAACGCCAAATTCGGCGCCGCCCAGCACGTATCGCACCCGACACTGCAGAACGGTTTCGGCGCCACCTTCCGGCAAGAGAACAGCCTCTGGAATGGACCGGGCGGCACCGAGCTTCTGCTTAGCCAATACGCCGGCGACACCGATCATTCCAGCGTCTACTTCAGCACCCGGGCCGACCGAGACCTCGTGTCGGGGGTAAGCCACGCACCGTCCAGCGATCTCTGAGGCTCGCCGGGATGGAGTGGGGATCAACAACACCCGGCGCGCTATTCACCGGAAGCCGCTCTTGGCGGGTCAAGGTCGTTGGCAGCTCGCTGACGTTTTCGGAAGATGGTCAGCGCGCGGTAGCGCTCCATCTCGCCCAGCTTTGTGCAGTCCGGGTGGACACCGGCGTGATGTGGGCCACCTGTCACTTTGACTATTTGGAAGGAGCCCAGAAACGGACTCGGAAAGTCGACGGAATTCCGAACGAGAAGGCGGAGGATATGCGACGCGCCTTGGACGAGGCCACGGCCGAGATCCTTGCTGCATTTGTCGCTTTAGAAACTCCGGCCCTCACCGCTTGGTTTGATCGAGCAGCGACTGAATTGAGTCCAGCTGCGGGCACCTTCGTCGCGGCGGCGGAGATCGAGAATGCATTGGTCCGGGCGAAGCCACCCGCAACGCCAGGCCGAGTTTCGTGGGACTTGATTTTGTCACACGCACAAGCCACAAGCGCCCGCACCAAGGGAAAGGCTTGGCCCACGTGGTCGGGATCGCCCAGCGCCGAGATGGAAAAGCGCTTCTATTCGCACAACGAAGCGACCTTCAAAGCCGCACTGCAGAGCTGGCTCTCCGCCTTGATCCCGACCATGCATACCAGGGGTTGGATTCCCAAAGGGTCGGCCGCACGAGGAATTTCCAGGCACCCTGCCCCCGAATGGCCGGGACGAACATGGAAGCAGGCGGTGGGTGATGCATCGCCAGAAATCACGATGGTTCGGTTTACCGACTCCCAAAATCAAGAGTTCCTCGCTCACCAACGCAAAGCACGCAAACAGTTCTTCGATAACGTCGAAAAGAACCCGCTGACGGACGAGCAGATCCATGCATGCGTATGTATGGACGACGCCGTGATGGTGGTGGCCGCGGCGGGGTCGGGAAAGACCTCCACCATGGTGGCCAAGACCGGCTACGCCCTTCACGAGGGGTTGGCTACGCCCGATCAAATCCTCCTTCTAGCCTTCAACCGAGCAACAGCCGACGAGGTGGGCGAGCGAATTGCCGAGCAATTGAAGGATGTATCCGGCATCGAGAAAGTTCGGTCCAATACCTTCCACGCGTTCGGTATTGAGGTGATTGGCAAGGCGACCGGCAAGAAACCTTCGCTTGCGCCATGGGTTGCCCCCGACAATCCAGGAGCGGATATCCGGGAGGTGATGAGCATTGTCCACGCGCTGTCGGACCAGGACCCGAAGTTCAAGCGCGACTGGGATCTGTTTCGAACCATTTATGGGCGGGATGTCGGCAAATGGGGTGAACCCCAGGATCCGGACGCCTACGACAACGGCAAGCGCGGGTTCCAGACGGCCAACGGCGACGTCGTCAAGAGCATGGAAGAGAGAACCATCGCCGATTGGCTTTTTTATCACCGGGTGGCCTACGACTACGAGCGACCCTACGAACACGAGACCGCGGACGCGGAGCACCGACAGTACTTCCCGGACTTCTTTTTTCCCGACGCGACGCTCTATCACGAACACTTCGCGCTCAACGAACAGGGTCAACCACCGAAGAGGTTCAAGGGCTACCTGAGTGGTGTTGAGTGGAAGCGCCAACTCCATGCTGAGAAGGGCACGGCCCTTGTGGAAACGACTTCGCATAGCCTCAAGACTGACGAAGCGTTCGTGGTGCTGACCAAGGCCCTGGTGGAACGTGGAGTCCGGCCCACGTTCGATCCCAGTCGCGAATCCACCAAGCTGCAGCCCGTCCCAGAGCAGGATGTCGCCCGGTCTTTTCGCGTTTTCCAGCAACACGTCAAGAACAACGGCCTATCGCACCAGCAATTGCACGAAGCGTTGGCGGTTCAGTCCCAAGACGGCTATGCAGAGCGCCTGAAACGATACCTCGCGCTCTACGAACGGATCGCAGCGGAGTGGGAAAACCGGCTCCGTGCAGGACACTTCATCGACTTCGAGGACATGCTGATTCAAGCGGCCGTACACGTTGAATCCGGGCGATTCACGAGTCCCTACACCATCATCCTGGCCGATGAGTTCCAAGATAGCTCCCGCTCACGGATCAGGCTCCTCAAAGCACTCGCCAAGAACCCGTCAGCGCATACGCACCTGTGCGTCGTAGGCGATGACTGGCAAGGCATCAATCGGTTCGCGGGCTCGGACATCTCGGTCATGACCGAGTTTGAGCAGACGTTTGAACACGCCACGCGTCTAACGCTGAACACCACATTCCGTTGCCCGCAGGATCTGTGCGATGTGTCGAGCGAGTTCATCCAGGCCAACCCAGCCCAGATCGCCAAGGAGGTTCGGACAACGAACCCATTGACCAAGACGCCCATGCTGGCCTTTGGTTTAGCGGAGAAGTCGAGCATCCCGGCCCACGTCGAGAAGCAGCTTGAGGACATGCATCGTTACGCGTGTGAAGGAAAGCTCGTACCTGCCAAAGGCCGCTACGTGACCGTCATGCTTCTGGGCCGCTATAACGACGACAGGCCCGCTGCCTTGGATGTGTGGAAAAGCCGCTTCGGCGACCGATTGAAGATCGAGTTTCGAACTGCTCATGGGTCGAAAGGGCTGGAGGCTGAATACGTCTTTGTCCTCAACGTCACCCAAGGAACGCGCGGCTTCCCAAGCCAGATGCAAGACGACCCGGCCCTGCAGCTGACGATGCCTACCCCCGACCCCTACCCCTTCGCGGAAGAACGCCGGCTGTTCTACGTGGCCATGACCCGCGCCCGTAAACAGGTGCGTTTCTACACAACGCTTGGTCAGCCCTCCCAATTCCTGGTCGAACTGGTCAAGAACGACCAGCTGACGATTGAACCGATCGACGGCGAGGCAATGGAACCTTGTCCGAAGTGCGAACAGGGCGTCATGCAGCCTAGGCAGGGTGCGCGGGGCGTCTTTCTTGGATGCAGCCGTTTCCCAGCTTGCGACTACACCTGCGATCCGCCTGATGGGATCCCACAAACGCCAAGAACCCCAGTGCGTTCGCAGCGGATCCGCCAAGCCGTCAAGGCCGGCGACGCGTGCCCCATCTGCCACCAAGGCGTCCTGCAGCAGAAGAATGGGCGGAACGGCGCGTTCCTGGGATGCTCGCGCTACCGAGCGGGTTGTCGGGCAACGGCGAACGTATCGTAAGTCATCCCTCTTCCACACCCTCACAAGCGGGTTCGGCGGGAGAAACATCCCAACAACCAGAGCAGTTAGCCGGGCCGTCGCCCCACAATCTACCGCAAGGATGACCAGACCCATGAAGTATCCAGATACCACCGCCATCGGTGATGCAGGGGAGTTCTATTTCGCATACCAGATCGCCCACGTGTTGCGCTGGCCTTGCCGCTTGTTCGACATCGACATCGGCCTTGATGCCCAGGTGGAAATCCTAGACGCCAAAAGGAACAGCGAGGGCCGTTTCGTCGCCTTCCAGGTCAAGACCACCTCGGTGGAGAACAGCAAAACCAGCGTGTACGTCAAACGAGCTCAAGTGGACTACTGGAAGACTCTCGAGTTGCCCGTTTTCGTGGTGCTGGTGGATCTGCCCACAGGTTCCATGTTGCTTCATCGCATTACGGACCAGGACTACGTGAAAACCAATGGCGGTCGTCTTCGCATCGATTTCGACCCAAGCCAGACGTTCGACAAATCGAGTGGACGGGTCTTTGCGGCGGCCTCCCAGGAAGCGGCCCTGGACGCCATCGACAAGTACCTGCTCCCTATCCGACAAGGGGCTCAGGCGATCGAAGACGAGCTGAAGAATCAGATCGAGTTTCCCGATCCGAATCGCATCATCGAACTCATGGAAAAGCGCCACGCTTTGAAGGACAACCTGGCCAGGGCGGAAGCGCTGTCGCTAAGTTTGGGCACGGGCGCGCAGGAGTGTATGAATGTGAAGCAGTTGCTTGATGCTGCCCTGATCCAACTCGGCGCTTACATGGAGGACTGGAACATGGACAAGGACTACGACGACCTCAAGTATGGCAATGGCGAAATCGCCAAGTTCCTGGATGAACTGAGATAACCCTGCCACGATCAAAAGTGCCCAGCTCGTCGGTTCCACCAATGCAGCAGGGGATGAAATAGATCAGCAGCTGCCTATCAAACACGAGGTTGGCCAGAGGGCACAAAATCGATTGTTGCTATGATCGCCTCTGCCCGTTTTGAGCCCATTTATGCGCTTTCCTGAATTCCTCGACGTTCTTCCGGTCATCCCGATGGAACGGCCGTTCAAGCTGTTCGGCCGCTCCTTCGCGTTGAGAATGTCGAGTCACTTAACCGTTGAACCCAACACACTGTTGTGGGTGCTGATGGGCGAGTCATTTCAGAAAGTCGCGAAGGCCCAGGGAAGCGATGTCTTCAGCGTTTTGCGCCGCGGCCTGATCAAAAAGCAAAAATTGAGTAAGACCACGCTGGCTCCCGTGAGGCAGCAAATGCGTCGGTTCCTGCCGTCCGATGTGCCAGAAGACGCCTCCCTTATCGAGTTACTCGAAGCCCTGCCCAACGCGTCAGCATGGGCGATGTTCCAGCGCGGATTTGGCGAATTTGAAGGGGAAGGCTTGTGTTTTCTAGCACAGCGAATGGCGGCCTTGGAGGAACTCGAGGTACGGGTGGTTGCTTTGCAAGATGCCGGCCAGCGCACCGAAGCCGAGGATTTATTGTTGGCGCACACCGGGATGCCCTCGGAATTCTGGGCCGCCCATGGCATCGGCGGTCCGCAGGTGCACTGGCCGCTCGATTTGCTTTGCCAAGCCCTAGCCGCATTGGAAACGTTACACGCAGTACCCGGCGTTTCACCAACCGGGATATTGTCCCTGCTTGACCCCGTAAAACACCCCATGGGGCACTGGTTGCAACGCCAGCTGAAGCGATCGCGTTGCCGTTCCCTGAGAGCCTTGGCGGACCGCACCCAAGTTGCCGAGTATGACCGCTTGAGAGTTTGGTCCGCTGGACACGATCTGCTGCCGCTCGCCAAAGCCGAAGCCATTGTTCACGCGCTGGGCGACGACGAGACCGGGACGGAAATGTCCCGGTACAGGTCGGCACGCATCGTGGCATTTATTTGCGAGTGGGTGATTTGCGCCGCGAGGGGCCGGGAGCTTGATTGGCCTGGCGCCCAGTCGCTGGTGTCGCAGCGATACCGCGTGCTTTTGGCGACTGCTGGGTCTTCGATCGTTGGCGCGAACCAACCGGCTTTGTGACCGCTGCAGTTTGAGCATTCCGGGCCAGCTGATTGCGTCGATTGGCCAAGGCGGCCGCGTTGGCCGGGTTATTGGGGTTCTTCGAGATCGATCGATGATCGTTTGGGGACGGGGTCTTAGTCACGTTTTAGCCTCATGGTTGCTTGATGCCGAATTGGCAATGCCAACCTTACGCACGAGGACAGAGCAAAGCAGTGTGGTTTTCAGAAATATTTGCCGACTGCAGATTGCCAGCCTGTTGACCGATCTCGGCGGAAAACTTGACCAGCGTTGCCAACCAGCTGACCGCCCGACTGAAGATCTCTTGTCGGCCAAGATCCGTCGGTCGCGGCTTCCACAAAGTTGCCGAATAGCAGTCGTAAGAAGTTCGCCTGGTTGGTACTTGCGGCAGCGCGCGGAAGGCCGATTTCAGCATCCGCTGTGTCCGGATATACCGCTTGAGATTAGCCGGACGCAGCTTCGCGAAGTTCCTTCTACATCATGGGGTTGTGCTAGCATTCGCGGAGTCGAGCACGAGATGTATAACCGGACCAAAGGGCCCGCATATTCAATAGTTAGCAGTCAAACGGAGGCTTTATGGCAGTCAAAGGAAGTATGAAAGTAGACGTAGCAGGTGATTTAACTGAAGAAGAGCAGGAAATGGACTTCGATCCGATCATGCGCGGAATAGAGATGTTTGGCCAAGACTTTAAAGCCGATCCAGCAAACGCAGAGCCTGGCCTCACCGCTTATCGTGGCTACGACGAACACACCGACTTGGACTTAGTTGTACTTTTTGATCAATCGGGCGCATTCGTAAAACTCAAGCCATCACGTCACATCGAAGTATTTGAAAATACGTTGCATATTTAAGTGTTGGCAATGACTGCTAACAATTCGTTCAAGGCGGACGGCTTCGCCGCCGCTTAACTCCAGCGTTATGTGCTCAGGGGAAGGCATTGATGTTGAACGATCATGGATTTGAAGGCGCGCAGTGGGACACTGCCAAGCACGAGGCCAAGAACATCCTTATTGCCATTGCAAAACGCAAGGGCCGCATTGCGTACTCCGAGCTTGTTGCCCAACTCAGCGCCATTAACTTGAAGCCTCACGATCCTCGCCTGTTTCATCTTCTCGGAGAGATCAGCGCTGAAGAGGACGAAGCTGGCAGGGGTATGCTCACAGCCATTGTCGTTCACAAGTCAGGTGACATGCAGCCGGGACCAGGATTCTTCGAGTTGGCGAAGTCTTTGGGCAAGAACACGCGGGATCCCTTGGTGTGCTGGGTCTCTGAGTTCAACAAGGTCCACGACTATTGGGCAAATCAGCACGATCACACGTAACTATTTGTCCAAGCGCAAAAAGCGCGCTGCTCAACTCAACCGCTAGGAGGCTGGCCACATGAAGGCTGCGAAAATCGTGTCGGCTCCCTCTGGTCAATTCTGGACGACCACCAAGAACACTTCGCTCTCTCAGCGCGAAACCCTTGAGAATACTTTGGTTACTCTCGCCGCGCTCGTCGGGGCAAAGGTCGTCTACAAGCAGATGGATTCCCGTTATGGCATTTTTTACGAAGTTCAAGCGCCGGGGTTCTCAGGCTTTCAAAGCGCCACAAACACCATCTACGAACTCTCGCAGCACCTTGCCAGAGTCGCCTGACCGGTCATTTCAGCGGCCGCGCTACGCGCGCCGATAAATTCGGGCGTGAAGGCGGGCCTTCCCGAATGCGGCCGTTCGCGACCGGCAGCGGCGGGTCGATTTCTGCCGGTAGGCTCCCATTGTCAGTGCTATTGCGGACCATAGCCTGTTTCGCTAACTACGACTGGTCAGTCGATCTGGACTCGGGCATGTTGCTGCCGTTTCACGGCTGGAATGCGTAACAGCT
>Ga0307375_10004898_pt1 | contig 12664 bp, 12 predicted proteins | sample TR1MG_FD_202531 | JGI IMG/M metagenome (GOLD analysis project Ga0307375, IMG submission 202531) | Soil microbial communities from Risofladan, Vaasa, Finland - TR-1 | ecosystem: Environmental > Terrestrial > Soil > Coastal area > Acid sulfate soil | place: Finland: Risofladan, Vaasa | collected... | reverse complement strand
ATCATCGGCATCACTCAATGACAAACGGCATCCGTAAAAAACTGATGCCGTTTTGCTTGGAATTCTTTGCCCCTTCAGCCATCAACCAACGTGAAAATCAGCCCATCAAATTAGCTGACCACACTCAGTAACGAAGAAGATTTTATTCATTTTGGAAGTTTAACGCCAAATCTCAAGCATCCAAGTCTATTATTTAGATATCCTCATTGCAGACACTGGCGACGTGCTATTTCCGACATAACAGTCATTCACTGAAGGGTTGCATCCTGCTTCAACTTTTGTTTTGTCTTCTTGACCTCATACATATTCTCATCGGCCAAGCGGATCACCCAATCCACATCTTTTGTTTTGCCGATTTTGGTAGATTTTCCAATGGATACCGATATTCGCCAGAAATTCTCCTCAAAGGCCTGCTTCGTGGCCGCTTCGATCCGCTTGATCATAATTTCGCAATTTTGTTCATCGGTATCAGGCAGCAACAACACAAATTCATCGCCACCCAGACGAGCAGCAACGTCCACTTTCCTGGAGCTGTTCTTTAATATGGACGCCAACATCTTGAGCGCCTCATCACCGACTTGATGTCCATGGTCATCATTCAATGCCTTGAAATAATCGATATCGATGAACAACACGGAATAGGGCCTGCCGGACCGCTCGCTATGACCCTGCTCGATTTCCAGCCTGTCCAGTAATTCAACGCGATTAGCCAAGCCGGTCAGCATGTCCTTGCGGGCATATTCCCGCTCGCGCCACAACTTGATCAACACGCGTCCAATCACGATGAAGATCACGCTACGCGTAAACGTATTCAACGCAAACACGATCATCGGGAAGTATGGCCAGGAGATCGCGACTTCTGTCGCGCTCCAGATTAACGCAAGCGCTATGCCGACAAGGATCGGGTTTTTTGAATCATAGCGGCGATTGGCTCGAATCGAGGTTAAATGAGCCGCCTCGATAACCGGCAGGCAGAACAGCACATCCAGGGAAATATATCGACTGAACTCGATCGGGAAATGGCTTACAACGGCATAGTTCAAAAAGCTGATTATGACAACTTCCGCCACAATAAGTACGATGTGGCTATAGTATGAAATATTCTGCTTGGGCATCATGGAAGCGATTTCAGGAACACCATTCGGCCGCGCTTTCGAAAAAATAATTCAATTGGAGTGGGCTTGCAGACAATTGCTTTTTACACGCACCTTAAACATCTTGCAAACGTAATGTCGATCTGCTTGGTGAGTTAACCGATGAATGGGAATCTCCTGGATACGGACGGGTGGTCGTAGGAGTAACGGAATCACTGGAGAGTCCATCTGCGAAGCTTCAAACCGTGAGCCGCCACGCACGCGAAGAAGGAAGAGTCGAGATGGACGACAACGAAAGCCTACCGGTCATCACTTGAAGTAATTCGGTGGCTTGTTGATCTCTCTGGCCAGAAGAGGCTTTTCGCGTGTCAAGCTACGCCACCTTCGTTGATGGATTGGTTCAATATCTCGAACCAGCGCTTACGATCATTTCTACCGAACATAGATACGCGCCACTCAGGGTAATCGATATCCTTCACTTGAATGAACAGTCCTGTATTCATTCTGGCTCGTGCTGCAGCACCGGCATTAGCTGTGCCGGCAGAAATGCTGCCAACTAAGGCTCTCGGTACAACCTTGCCTGGCGTTTCTTCCTTTATTTCCCACGCACGGATAAAATTGTATGGATATGATTTAACCATGCCTTTCCGATTGGTCAGGATAATCTCGCTCTTGGACTCATTTAGGGTGACACCAGTCATGGCTTCAAAGTGATGAAACCGAGGAAATGAACCGCCACACAGATCTTTGATTATTTTTTGCGAAGCTTCTGAACGTGCTTTTGTACGTCTTAAATCCCAGATCAGCAAAGCACCAGGGATGGCAAACAAAAAAGCCGAGAAACCAATATAAGGAATAAATAGTGCACAACCCGCTATCCAAACAAATCCAATTATCTGAAGAAACATAAACATGAAATCTCCCTTTCTGAAACTTACATTGATGTAGTGCGCATATAACTGGTTTCATTCGATGGTCGGACAGGATCCGCCAGACCGTGGTTACTCGGAGTAAATGATTTTTCCAGCGTTGTCCATTACGTCAATTTTCATGATCTTCATTTTCACACTCATACTGGTGGCGAAGTTCGATTCCGATCCTTGGATAAACGCATACCCAACCGCTTTTACGCCGCCCTGATTTTTTATCATTAATGAGTCAATCTCGCGTGCGAGGGTTTCATCAGCGATATTCAGGCTATTAAACTTATCCGCGTTGGTAAATTCTATGCCGTAATTCTGTGCATTAAATAATTTGGTAGGCGCAATATAATTCAATGAATTTATTTTAAAACTTTTGTTTGGTATGGAATATTGATCAGCCATCAAAACCATATTGAGTTTTATGTAGTGATTTTTTGACAAATCCGCGATTTCTTTGTCAATACTTGGTTTGAGCTGATCCAGTTTATCTTTCCTTTTGAATGTATCAACAGTATTGTTGTAAATTGGATCAAGTATCGACGCGATCGCGTTGTAATCCACCGGTTTGTTCAGTATGCCGTAATACAAGTACATAATCTTGTCGCCGTCGTTAAACAGTTTGTAGTCGCTCAAGGCGGTGTTTGGATCGCCTTGCGGAAGCGCGGCAATAGCGGCTGCATTAGCAGCTTCCGCTGCAGCAATTGCCTGTTTTCTCTCGTCCAGTTTTTGTTGGCTGGCATTCATTGCGGGTTGTTTTGATGGCAGAAATGCTACGACATCTCACTCACCCTAAGAGACTTATGTAAATACCAGGCGAATGCCGAATCAACACTCACCGAACTGACGGTAAATTCAGTACCAGTGCGACTGGTTAAATCGCGATCCCAACCCAGACTAGGTTGGTGCAGAAAATGGAATGGATTGCTACGCCAAAAAACGTATTCACCATCAATGATGGTTGAATTCGTAAGGCTAGGTTGTCCAATGACAAATGAATAAACATTTGAAAGGTCATCAAATGAAAGACGAAATAAGGTGTGACTCCTTTGAACCTGGATCTGCTTCAGACTTGAGTTCGGATAAAACAAAGGTAGGACGTATTGGTGGAAAAAACAGTGAGCATCGATCTGGCGGCGCATTCATTTCAAAAAAACTGCTTCACCAGATCGAGATGGTTTTGAATGAAAACAGCGACAAGGCGGCACATAAAAAGAAGAAGGTTGGATCTGGAACGCAAAGCAAGCGCAGAACGGTTATTAAGGGATTTTTCTGCGACCTGCTTTACCTGAAGTTCAAGATTGAAAGCATTTATAACCTGAAGGAAAAACACTTGATTGCCGTGTTCAATTTTCTTGAGAAACAGGGGCAATCACCTGCAACCATTCAGAACAAGATTTCAATCATGCGTGTGTTTTGCAAGTGGATTGGAAAGGATGGAATGGTGCGTGATTCGATTTTGTACGTTAAAAACAAGGCATCGGTTCGTCGATCGACTGTTGTGCAAGAGGATAAGTCGTGGACTGGAAATGGCGTTGATGTGTTGCTTCTGCTGGCAGTGATTACTGCGAAGGATAAAGTTGTTGCTATGTGGTTGGAACTCTGTTGGGCGTTTGGTCTGAGAATCAGTGAATCGGTGATGCTAAAGCCGGCGATGTCTCATGAAGGAGATTTCGTGTGGATTCGTGAAGCAACAAAGGGTGGTCGACCTCGTGTTATTCCAATCGAGAATGAAATCCAGCGTGATGTATTGCAACGTGCAAAGCAGCTCGGAGATGGCAAGACGGGATTCTTGGGGAAGCGCGGGAAGTCCATGAAATCTAAGCGTCGTCGAATCTACACGGTGATGGAATCCCTTGGTATTACGCTCAAAGATTGTGGGATTTCGGCGCACGGGTTGAGACATGAGTATATGCAGGAATCATTCAAACGATTACTAGGAATTGATGCACCTATAAAAGGAGGGGATTTGAGCCAATTAGAAAAGACTAAATTAAATGTAGCGAGTTTAAAGTTGGCTGAGCGTGCTGGTCACAGCAGGGCTTCAATTGGAGCAGCTTACTATGGCAGCCGAGCAATCAGAAAGGCCAATACTGGACATGATAAAACTACAAAGGAGATGGGTAATGAATTCTAATAATGCTCTATACAATGGTGAGGTAATTCCAATTAAACCTTCGATGGCGGTACTTACCGAATTTACGCTAAATGGGTGGACTCCAGAAGAAATTGACCGTGAACTTTCGATGGAGTCCTTGAAAAATGAAGAGGATGTATTTCCACTTGAAGGCTACAAAGGGGGGGTGGGGTACATGTTTGATTGGGGACATGTCATCGAAAAACTTTCACCTCCGGATGATGGTGTCCCTTGCTATTTAGCAACATGGGAATTTTGTCTTGATGAAATATTGAGTAGGGCTCACCGTTCAGGAATGCATTTATCCGATCTGTGCGACATTTGCTTCGAGTACCTTGATAACTTGGACAGCCGCTCTTGGCCGTTATCTGTTTCAGACGGTGATCAGATGTCTTGTTTTAGTCTACACATTATGACAAAAGATAACTCTGATATGGCTTTGTTTGAAATTGAACAAGCGCGAAAATGGATGGCCAAGGAGTTTGTGGGAAAGATTCTCCCTAATTTTATGGTCTTTCTAAAAGAGAATATTCCTTATTTGGAAATTCAGTAAAGGTAAATTCGAAATCTGCATAGGTGATATCTTCATGGCTGATAAAACATGAGCGTATGCCTATGTGGATGGAGATTTTTCAATATACGATTGTTTGTGTCATTGTCGAGTACATTGCAATGACCTGAATTCCAATGCTGGTTGATTTAGCAACATTCCAGATATGGAGCACAAATCGGAAAGTACTCGGGAATAGGCTCTATACTTTTACCCTGATCATTTAACCGTGATATTAGGTGATTGAACTGCCATTAGTTCATAACAGCAAAACATTTCGATAGCCTGATTGCCATTATGTGGCAACTTAGCATGCTATTATTCGACATCACACCAAGGGGGGTGGCTTGTGCGTATCAGATGGGGGGCGCTGGTTGTTGTAATTTCATGCATGGCAACCGCCGTGGCGATGGCGATTTCCGGTCAGGACAATAGCTCATCCGATATAGCTGGCGCAGTCGAAAAAAATCATTCCTCAGCCAACCACCCAGGCCAACAGACACAAACCAATTTGGGCTTCGATCTGTCCGAGATCAAGCGTACCATACCCGCTAAAATTGAATCTAATAATATGTTCCAATCCAAATCCTGGTATGTGTCACCGCCAGCCATGAAGGCTGGTTTTTTGCCGTCAAAATCAGCCACTCTCGTATCTTCTCCGCCACCGCCTCCAAGTGCTCCTCAAATGCCCTTTATATTTATAGGCAGGATGATCGACGGACATGAAGTGACCTTGTATTTGTCGAGGAACAATCAGCAATATTCAGCCAAGCTCAACGATGTTCTGGATGGCACTTACCGAGTGGACAGGATTACGGATAAAAGTGCCGTGTTGACCTATCTGCCTCTGAATATCCAACAGGAATTGCAATTCAACTCCACCGCGATCGGAACCTCATCCTTGAGTGCTTTAGCGTCGGACACATCGATACCGAACCTGATGCAAACCCAACAACCAGCCGCAAGTCTCCCGATCAAGTAATGCGCAAGGAACATTTTCTGATCAGTTTGTTGCTGGTATTCGTGCTGTCCGGATGTGCCGCACAGCAGGCCTATCAGAACGGTCAGGAGCTGATCGATTCCGGCAAGTCAGAACAAGGCTTGGCGCAGATGGACAAAGCCTCCAGGCTGGAGCCGGATAACAGTGAATATCGCAGCCAGTATTTCAAGCGCCGCGAGATGGTGGTGTATAAATGGCTGTCTCAAGCCGAAGCGGCCAAGAATAACGGAGCATGGGACGAGGCGGAGAGCGACTACCAGCGCATCCTGAAGATCGATCCGGCTAATCCTCGTGCCCGGACGGGTTTAAGTGCCCTTGGCACCGACAGAAAACAAGCGCAACTGCTGGATGCGGCCAGGGCGCAGCTGGGTAAAAACGATCTTGCCGGGGCGTCCAAAAATGTCCGTCTGGTGTTGGCCGAATCACCGTCACAACCAACCGCGCTCCAGTTGCGCAAGGTGATCGAAACCGAACTGGCAATGGCCAACCAGACCCATGCAATCCTCAAGTCGAAACTGGATCACCCGATCACGATCGAGTTCAAGGATGCGCCGATCCAGTCGGTGTTCGAATCCATTTCAAAATCTGCCGGAATCAACTTCATTTTCGACAAGGATGTTCGGCCTGACTTGCGAACCACCCTGTTCGTACGCGACGCCCGCATCGAAGACGTCATCCGGTTCATTCTGTACACCAATCAGCTTGAGCAACGCGTCCTGAACTCGAATACCCTGTTCATTTATCCGAACACGCCGCAGAAGCAGAAAGCGTTTCAGGAACTGCAAATCCGGAATTTCTACCTGACCAATGCGAACGCCAAAGATGTCGCGGCGATGCTCAAGGGGATGATCAAACCCAATGATCTGTATGTCGACGAGAAACTCAACCTGATCACAATGCGCGGTACGCCCGATGAAATCCGCGTGGCGGCACGGCTGATCGCGGCCCAGGATATTGCTGAACCGGAGGTCATGCTGGAAGTTGAGGTGCTCGAGGTTGACTCCAACCTGCTCGACAATATCGGCATCCAGTATCCCAGCCAAATCAGCTATAGCGCAGTCGGTGCGGCCGGAACACCGGGCACATTAACATTGCCGGAACTGCTGAACCACAATGCAGGACTGGTGCAGGTGACGCTCTCCAATCCTGTCCTGGCACTCAATCTGCTTCATCAGGACGGCGATTCCAATTTGTTGGCCAATCCACGGATTCGTGTCAAGAATCACGAAAAAGCCAACGTGCTGATTGGCGACAAGTTGCCGGTCATTACCAATACCACCACTGCAACCGGGCTGGTCTCGCAATCAGTAACCTATATGGATGTCGGATTGAAGCTGGACGTTCAACCGACGATCTACCTGGATAATGACGTGGGCATCAAGGTTGGCCTTGAGGTCAGCAGTATCACCAAACAAATTCAGCAAACGGATGGGTCGCTCATTTATCAAATCGGTACGCGCAGTGCTGCAACGGTATTGCGCCTGAAGGATGGCGAGACCCAGATTCTAGCGGGGTTGATCAACAACCAGGATCAAAAGACCGCGAACAGCATACCCGGATTGGGACAATTGCCCATCTTGGGACGCCTGTTCTCCAACCATACCGATACAGCCTCAAAGACAGAGGTTGTGTTGCTGATCACCCCGCATGTGATACGAAATATCGTGCCACCTGATTCCCAGATTGCGGATTTTTCATCGGGAACAGAGGACGCGATTAGCCTGGACGGCATGACAATCAATCGGGCGGATAGCACGAAAGACGACAAAGTTGCAGTTGCAGATTCGACTTCTTTCCCGGCAAGTGACACGAATATGAAATCGACAGGCATGACGTTGCCACCTGCCACAGGTAATGTCCAGATTTCGTTGAGCGCACCACCAAAGGTTCAGACTGGTAAACCGTTTACCGTCACGATTAATCTGGCTGCGGTTGGCTTGCAGAACGCCTTGCTGGATATGGCTTTCGATCCCGCTAAGCTCAAGGTGATCGATGTCACCGAAGGCGATCTGCTCAAAAAGCCCGACGGCAAGTCACAGTTTATGCGGCAAATTCAGGACAGAGCCGGTCATATCAACATCAGTGTCATCCGGAATGGCAACGTGCAGGGGGAAGGGGTGCTGGCCAGCGTGACATTCCAGCCGTTACCTGATGCCGCTGGCACAACACAGATACATGTCGGCGCGGCGAATTTCTCGGATGCCGCAGGTAAATTGCTGCCGATCGACGTCTTGCCGTCAGCGACTGTCGACATCACAAAATAATCGCATTGTGATCAAGAAACGTCACCCTCTCTTTGCGCAAGGCGGATTCACGTTAATCGAGATGCTGGTCACGGTCGCGATCGTGGCGATTCTGGCATCGGTGGCGATGCCACTCACCGAGCTTTCCCGCCAGCGCTCCAAGGAACAGGAGCTGCGTCAGGATCTGCGCGAAATCCGCATGGCCATCGACGCCTACAAGCAGGCCGTGGACGAAGGGCATATCCTGAAAGCGCTGGACCAGTCCGGTTATCCGCCAACGTTATCCTTGCTGGTTGACGGCGTGGTCGATGCAAAAAGCCCGGATTCCGCGAAGCTTTATTTTCTGCGGCGCATCCCGATGGATCCCTTTGCGGAAAATGCGGTCGATGCCGAGTCGTCCTGGGGAAAGCGCAGCTACGAGAGTCCACCGGATGCGCCACAAAACGGCAACGATGTCTATGATGTCTATGCACTGAGTGACCGGGCCGGACTGAATGGCATACCCTACCGGCAATGGTAGACATGGCAAATCGGCTGCAAAACAGGAACGGATTCACGCTCATAGAGCTGTTGGTCGTGATGACCATCATTGCACTTCTGTTATCGATCGTGGCACCGCGTTATTTCCATAGCGTCAGCAAGGCCCAGGAAGCGGTGCTAAAGGAAGACTTATACCTGATGCGTGATCAGCTGGACAAGTATCATGCTGATACCGGGGTGTATCCGGACACGTTGGATGAGCTCGTCAATAAAAAATACCTGCGCAAAATACCGGTCGATCCGATTACGCAAAGCGCAACCACCTGGATACTGATTCCGCCATCCGGTGGCGAGAAAGGCGCCATCTACGATATCAAGAGCGGGGCACCTGGGGTCGCCCGCGATGGGACAGCCTATGGCGACTGGTGAAATCAAGCCGATACCCCTGAACCAGCAATCCGGCTTTACCTATCTGGCGGTATTGTTCGCCATCGCCATCGTGGGTGTGATGTTGGCTGAAACGGGAATCAACTGGAGCCAAACCGCCCAGCGCGAAAAGGAACGCCAACTGCTGTTTGTGGGAAACCAGTTCCGGCAGGCCATCGCTCTCTATTATCAAAAAACGCCCGGTGCGGTAAAGCGCTATCCGCGCACGCTGAACGATTTGTTGAAGGATGACCGCCAACCCGGAATACAACGCTATTTGAGACAGATTTACCTTGACCCGATGACCAACAAGGCGGATTGGGAAATCGAAGTGGCACCCGATGGCGGGGTGATGGGCGTGCATAGTAAGTCCGATGCGGCGCCACTCAAGACGGCCAATTTTGATTATTCCGACCAGGCTTTCAATGGAGCGGCGAAATATTCAGATTGGGTGTTTGATTATATTCCTCAAACTTTCGTGCCAATTCAATCCAAATAGCCACTTCAAACTTCGTAGATCCGCCTTGGGGATATGTCACGTTGTCTTGAATCTGAAATATATGTGGCTTTATTGATTCAATGGGTTGTCTGTCTAACGTTATTCAACTGAATTGATAATTTGAAGTTGGCGACTGCCAATTTATCTTGACACAGTGAAACAGCACTCATATCGTGCCGCCACAGTTCAGCGTAGGAAGTTCCGCCGCTGGTCATGTGGTTAGCACAGGGCATCACCTTGGGAGATTCAAAACACCGGAATCCAGCGCACAACAACAAAAAGCGCGATTCCAGTCCTGGCGGAGCGTGGTCGTAAAATACCGCCCCTCGCTTGAGCAGGCTGCAGTCGTCATACCATTATAATATTAGCCATCTATCGTAGTAGAAACCGCAATTTCATCCATTGCTTTACGCGGGGCTGGGAATATATAGTCGTGCCGACATAACGCTCGGCGAGGCGAACCAACAAATAGCGATTAGGTTGAACAAAGGGGAATCGTAATGGGTGTTCTGGTGTTTGGTACGAAGGGAAGCGCGCAAAACCTCGCCACTAAGTCAATGGGGACTCGATAGACTCACAATTATGCAGAATTTACATTCGATAACGCACTGACATATGATGCAAAATCCTCTACGAAAATTACGAACTCGATAGCAGTTCAGGGTGTCGTTAAAGAAGATGTGGCTCGGCTGCAGGAAAATCGGCAGCATGGCAACCCGTTCTTGAAGACCAAAACCGCTTTGGAACGCCCCCCAAATTGGGCGTTTGTAACATACCAATAATCACTCAAAGGGAGCCTTTATAAAATGCATGCGATTAAAATTTTACCGTTCATTCTCGTAATATTTGTATCAGGCTTGGCACGGGCTACCGAGCCGCCCCAGGCGACTGATGTTGCCGGCGGCAATGTCATGAATTTTGATTCCCAGGTTATAGAAATCTTCAAAGGCGTGGTTGCCCCCTCTCAAATCATGTCGCACACAACCGATGTCGGGACCGATGATCAGAAGGCTGCATTGAATACGATATACAAAAAATTCATCGATCACGAGATGTTCCTGAAGAACGTCGTGTACCGTACCGATCTTGATGTTATCCGGGTCACATGGGCGGATCGCAAGAATGAATACGTCGTCAAGGTCGCATACAAGACCGGAAAGGACAAGTTATTGAGCAACTCGGTCTATGCCGACAAGAAGGCGGTCTTCGATGTCAAAATCATGTACCGGAAGCCCAATTCAAAGTATGACTATATGCGATTGGAAAATATGAGGATGGTTGGTGGTAAGGCTCTGTTTGATCATGATGTCTTTCATGTTGAGTATAAATTGACGAACGAGGAATGCGGTTTTTGCCATACCTTGGCAAAGTATGACAATTCTCCAAGTGGAATATTTTTTCCCAGATATCAGGAGGGACAAGATACTGGCAGGATTGGTGGAATGGGCGCTTTCTTTGACCCCAGCAAGCTTGAACTAAAAAAGAAGACTGACTCACTTGGTCTCGGATTGCCCGAAATGATGGGTGACTTTTACTTTTTAAAAGTAACTCAAGCCAACATACTGGGAAATGATAAAGACACCCAAAAGATCATGCGGGCTCTGATAGAGTTGCCGCAATTGCTGGAAGTCATGTCCATGGACAATCACAAAAGCTATTGTCTGTTTATCGACTCCGGTGAGATCGGCAAGAGTGTAGGGTTTGGGCGGAACGATTATATCTGTGCCGATGATGTCGCCCGAAAACTACATGTGAAAATGACGAATAGCGTAATTTCCAACAAGGCGGCCTCATCAATTTACACAGTACCTTATTATAAATAGAAAAAATTAATTTCTTGTTTGATGTTCCTAAAGCAATTTGCAAATCAGATTTTGTTTATCAACATGGGTAAATTGGGATTGGTGAAATGCATCTAAATTGTAACAAGATGTTAACAATTAAATCGCATAATTCAAACAACAAATCAGGATTGTGCTGATCGTAACAAGTTTCGGCGAGCTTTTTCAGGACTCAGACGCATTAGATTGCACGTTATTCCTGCAGCCGCAACGCAATTTTGTTCATTGACAAAAATTCTGAAGGCTGGAAAAGTGCTGCAAAGTCGGAAATGGTGCACGGCACACTCGCCGGAAGCACAACAGCAGTTGAGCAATAATTTCACAACAGACCGCTTAGCCAAAGGCGGCAAAGACAAAAAATATCAATACGCAGTCGAACACAGCGCGCAATCGATGACCTGAAGCAGGGTGTCGGTTATTTAGCCGGATCCCAGTCGATAATGCAGGCAAGGCGAACCAACAAGCGGTGCAGGAAGTCAACGAGGGGGAATGATGGGTGTTCTGGCGTTTGAAACTAATAAAGCGTTTCGTTCTGCTACACTCAGCGTTGCCCTCTTCCTGTCGGTCATCGTGATTTCGATGACGACGATCGTCAAACCGGCGCAAGCTGCTGGAACTGCATCTTCTGTTTTTGATAGGTACTTGTACCGGAGCTTGGGGTGTACTTGATTTTTGCATTAGGGGAAGCCCATGTATCTGAAGGCTTCCGTTTGTCTGCTGAATATTGCCTTTCATCGACAAGGTTGGATGCAACATGTAGTCCGATTAGATTGGGTATTAATATGCCTTCGGCAGGCAGCGTAACGCACGCAGCGCGATAAGCAGATAAATGGCATCGAAGTTGAATCAACCTAGTGTCGACGCTGCAGCAATTTCATCCAATACATTGAGCAGGGCACGGAAATAGTATTGCCAACATAACGCCAAGCGAGGCTAAACAACAAATGGCGATCGGATTGATCAAAGGGGAATCGTAATGGGTGTTCTGGCTTCTGAAACTAATAAAGCGTTTCGTTCTGCTGCACTCAGCGTTGCCCTCTTCCTGTCGGTCATCGTGATCTCGATGACCGCACTGGTCAAATCGTCTCATGCTTCGGGAATAATTGCGTTACCTCCAGCTATGTGGTGCAGCAATTCATCCGGTTATGACTGCGTTTATCCGACCAAGGAGCAAGCCTGTGCAGTCAGGATTAAAGGCTATTACCTGGCGGTATCTGTTTATCTAACTGGTGGATATTATGCCGGGTGGAATTGTGTAGGATATAATCCGGGAAGCAACCCCTTGCAATGGGGTTGGTTTGGCTTTCTTGGAACAAATAGCCCAACTTGTCCAAGCCACTCTAAGTCGGCTAGCGCAACCACGTGCACCTGCAACAGTCCCACCTCAACAGATCCCACCAACTACGTCCCCGACCCCGCCACCAAAGCAAGCTGTGTCCCATCCAACTTGCCGACCAAAGCGAAGACCGCAGGG
>Ga0307375_10004897_pt1 | contig 12665 bp, 22 predicted proteins | sample TR1MG_FD_202531 | JGI IMG/M metagenome (GOLD analysis project Ga0307375, IMG submission 202531) | Soil microbial communities from Risofladan, Vaasa, Finland - TR-1 | ecosystem: Environmental > Terrestrial > Soil > Coastal area > Acid sulfate soil | place: Finland: Risofladan, Vaasa | collected... | reverse complement strand
CAGTGTTCAGGATGTTGTTGATGTCGAACCAGTTGCCGTTCGTGGAGGCGCCCGTGGGCAGTTTCGTTACAGACCCGACGATCGGTGGTTTCTCAAAGGGCACGCTAGTACCGCCTCTCGGAAGCGGATAGACCCAATCAGCGAAGACCATCAGTCCGACCCTCCTCTACCTAGCTGCGCCATCAGAATACATTGTGAGTAGTCGATACATAAAACCTTCTGAAGAAGAATGACGAAGGGTTTAAGAGGACGGGAGGAAGGGCAGTACCCCCCGTCCCCGGGGAGAGGATTACTCACTTGTTCATTGAGCATTCCTTCGCGGCCGCGGCAAACTTCGCCTTGATCTCGTGCCTCTTGCCAGACGAGCCGGCCATCTTCCTGCCGACACAAGCCGCGTGTCTGTTCGTCCCTGGAGACTTTCTCAGGCCCCTCGGGTATGCGAACTTCACTCCGAATATGTTGATGTTGGGCATTTTTGGTACACCTCCTTTGAAAATAACAGAGTTCCAGAGGATATATATTGGTTCCTTCCTATTTTCGGAAATTAGGAAAACTCTTTCTCGAGGTCTCGTTCCAGGCGAATAAGCATGTCTCTGACGACATTCGCGAAGCCCAGTGTCTCGTTCTCTGCCCCCGAAAGATCCATGTACGGCAACAGCCTGGGCATCGAATCGACGATCAGGTCAAAGAAGTCGTCCCGGACCTTGTCGCTCGTGAGTAGCAGTTGGGCGGCATACCTCGTCACAAAGCCGTCCTTGAAGGCAACGACCCTGCCTTGGGACACCAGTTGATTCAGATGATGGGTCATCTGGTTCGGATTCTTCCCCAACGCCTTGGCTATGTGAGCAGCCCTCATGGGCTTCTTGTTCTTCGCCAGGATGTCGATGACCTGGCGCTTCATATCTGAGGTCATCACTCGTCGCCCCGAGCAAGCGTCTCGATCTCCTCGAGCTTGCCGAGCGTCTCTCGGTTCTGGGTATGCGCCCGAACCGTCTCAACGAGATCCTTGATCGAGAGCTCCCCGTCGATGAACCGTTGCGCCAGCTGCTCACAATCCACATCATGCGATTCGAGCTCGCGGCACATCGACAGGGTCACGCCGCCCAACGCCGCGATCTTGCACTCGTCGCATTCCTTCGGCTCCTCATCGGTAGGCATCGATTGATGAACGTGCGCGGTAGATATATAAGGATGTGCGAACCGTAGTTCTACTGTGCAATTCGGAACTGTTTACCCGGTAGTACAGAGCATATCGCCAACGGCTGGCTCGACACTTGCACATTATGCCAGGCGCAAGGAGCGGGAGATGCGGAATCTCGCCCAGCTACCAGTCTACACCTTCCCAGACGTGTATCTCACAGAGAACATCGGGACCATGGTCGACGGCAAGTTCAGCATGATCACGAAAAAGGGCCGGAGACTGACCAAGGCCGAATGGGCGCTCACATGGAACGCGACGCTGCTGGGGCACGCTTCCCGTTACAATCAACTGGCTGAGATGCTGACGGAAGACGAGCCGGAGGGAGACGAGCCAGAAATGATTCCGAGCTCGATGGACGAGCTCACGCCGGAGCAGAGAAGGAAGGCGGCCGCGGTTCTCCAAGGGGTGACGAATTGACGATACCATGCTGGCCGAAGGACCGGGCGGTCGAGGATACGCGCTTCCTGATGGGCAAGTCAAGGGAGGCCGAGAGGAACGGGCATCCCGAGCTCGCCGAGGAATACGCACAGCTCGCGTTCATGTTCAAGCACCGCCTTCCGGATTGTCGCACCGAAGCCGATCTGGTCACGACCCCCTTCTCGAAGGAAGAGACCATAGAGGGGAAATTACCGTCCGATGACTCCATGTCGGGGGATCTGAGCTACCATCTACTCGCGGCGCGTCTTGACCCGTCCACGCACATCGGGAACGTCATGCGAGACCTCGTCAAGAGACCTGGGATGGAAAAGGCCGAGGATGACGGGGAAGATGAGGACCTGGTTGAGGCATACATCAAGGTCGGCAAGGTGCAGGATCCCATGATACTAGCTCGCAAGGCAGAGGCGACCGGGGATAGATGGGGGGAGGACCGCTACCTTTCGCCCGAGACCATGTATGACAACCCAGCAGACCCCGAGCGGCTGTACACGATCGCAGATACGGTCTATTACGAGCACGATAGGCCAAAGGCACGGTTCAAGAGGGGTGGGATCGTTGACGCGGCCGGGTTCGCGCAGGTCCAGGACATCGGTGCTGTGAAGGCGAAGCGCCCTCCGGTGATCAGCGAGCCCGTGGTGGTCGAGCCGATAACGGTCAAGATTGACCGAGAAACCAAGGCAACGCCCCCGAAAACGGTCAAACCTGCCCGAAAAACCAAGGCTCCGGACCTGCGGCAGAAATCCGCCGTTCCGAGTGCTGCGAAGATCGCGGGGTGCATCATCAAGACGAGGAAGCTGGCGAACAAGCTCCGGGATTATGACCCCAAGGCAAAGAAGGCACTCGAGGTACAGGCCGAAACGCTCAAGGAGCTGAGGCGTATCGAGAAGACGACCGACGATAACAAGGAGCTCGATCGCGTGCAGGAAGAGATCCCCCGAGTCATGCGGGAGATCAAGCAGCTCAAGAAGATGGACCCTGAGACCATCCACGACGACTACGACACGCTGAAAGCGAAGTGCCCCGGCCTCGAGGTCGACTATCATGATACCCTGGGCGAACATTCAAATGTGATACGCTTCCATTATCTAGCCAACTCGACCGAGGCGCAGAGTCTTGTGGTCAGGGCCGAAGCCAGGGAGCTCTACGAGGAGTTTCTCAAGTAGAAGGGAGAAATATGTCTGACGAAGAGAGTGATTGTGGTATCCAAGTAGGGCAACTCCAGAAGATACTGGAGGAGAAAAGGGCGAAGCTGACCCGCGACCTCGAATTCGAGAAGAAGTTTCAGGAAAAGTACGGCATGAATGAGTCGAGGACCGTCGATGCGATCCAGAACGAGCTGACGGCGGTGGGGCAGCTTGAGAAGGATGTTTGCAACGAGGACTGGTGCAAGAAGGTCAAGGCTGCTCAGCAGAAACCCGTAACGGTCCTACCGCCCGTTACAGAAAACGAGGAAGAGGGCTAGGCTTTCGCCTTCGCGGCGTTCCACTCGTCAACGCATTCCTTCATCGGCTGGCCGCGGCCACCCTTCGCTTCTGGACGCATGCACGAACCCATATGGAGCTGGTACTTCGTCAGCGGCCGCCCGGTCTTCTTAGAGACAGGCCCGTCAGCTGGTGCAGCCGCCGCCTTGTGTGCAACCGCGGCTTCGCATGTTTGCAGTTCCTCGAGTATCGGCTCCCAGCTAGGGTCGTCCTCGACCAATGCTTCCAACAACTCGATCAGCGTACCCTTTGACTTCCCAGAAATTGTGCATACCATACTGACTACCTCCAACCAGCTTTCTGTCGTGCTTCCGCAAACAGCGGCTGAGATGACATATTCTCATAGACGACCCTAAAGATGATGGACTGGAATGTACTTGCGACCCTTCCGCCGATGATGCTCGGAGTCGAGGCTATCACCGTATTGAAGAGCCCTCCCTGGAAGATCTCTCCCCAATCCATCAAACCCAACGGACCCTTTGCCATTACTGCACCCCCGCGAACAGCGACCATTTCGGCAAGCCCCAACCTGCGCTGTTGCTCTTGTTCTGCTGCATGGACATGATCGTCTTGAACCGGTCGGCATACGCCGCGCGGTCTTCCCCGAGCAGCCCAGCTTCGAGCAGCAGCGCCATGAACCCGGCGACGTGCGGAGTCGCCATGCTTGTCCCGGCGATCGCGGTGTATCCGTTGCCGATCATGTCGGCCTCGCGATCGAGCAATGTCTGGTACGTGACCCCCGAGTAGATGTTCTCTTCTGGCTCCGACTCCGCGGAGGACCTCCCTCCACCTGGAGCTACGACGTCGGGCTTGATGGCGCCGTCGGGTGTGGGACCACGGGAGGAAAAGTACGAAACGGATTGGTCGATCAGACCAAGCGAGCCGACTGTGACCACCTGAGGTGAATGCCCCGGAGATGAGATCGTCCCGGTACCCGGTCCCTCATTGCCTGCAGCGACAACATAGATCGCCTCTCCTCTGTGTTCGTTGATGTATTCCACCTGGGGATCCGGAGTCTGGATGGGGCCACCCAGTGACATGCTCAGGACATCAGCCCCCTGGTCGAGCGCCCACTGCATCGCGTTTATGATCCACGAGGTCTGTCCCATGCCCATCGGGGTGGCTAGGCACTTCGCAGCTAGAAGGCTGGCACCAGGTGCTACACCCTTGACGGGGATATGGTTAGGAATCGAAGTAGCTAATCTGCCCGCTGCAATGGTGGCACAGTGACAGCCATGCCCATTCTGGTCACTAGGTGAGGGTGTGAAATTCGCCCGGTCGAGCACGGCTCCGGAGAGCTGGGGGTGCCGTGCGAACCGCTCACCTGATTCTGTGTCGACAATCGCGATCTTTACCCCCCGGCCGGTGAATCCCTGGACCTCGGCGATGTCTGCCTCGAGCCACCGTCTTGATTCCTCGGTGGATATCCAGCCGGGCGTTTGCTCGGTCAGCAGACTCAGTGACGGTCTCTTCTTTGCCAAACGGAATAGACCTCCAGGGAGGAATCTCTGAGGCATGATCCCGTCCCGGATCTCGGGGATGCGCATGGTCGTGTCAAGGTAGATGCGCTCAACGAAAGGTAGATCCGTCACATGCTTCAAGGCGAAGCGTGGTATCCAAGCGGTGATGTAATTCCTTGCTCTGAGCGTCTCACCCACGATGCTGAGACGGTCCAATGCCCCGAGGAGCTTGTCGGGGTCCTGCTTCGTTTTGAGGATGCAGAGGCTTCCTACCCCACCGAACACATTCCTTCGAAGCAAGTCACTCGTCTTGGCTAGATTCATCAATTGGAAAATATGTCAACGACACATATAAGTAAGCTTGGAGCCGGGATGCAAAAACCGATGAATAGATATACTTTCGCAAAACATAGTTTCCCTGGAGATTGAGGTGCCGAGGATATTGCGGATCTTGGATAACTTGACGCGCACCGCTACCGTGGGCTCACTGGCGTCCACGCTGAGTCTTACCGATGCCCCCGAGAACAGGGAAGTGGGCGTGGCATATCCCTTCCGGGGCGTCCTTTCGGGAGAAGTCGCTGCGCTGCCTGTTGTTCCTGAGGAACCTGTGCCAGAGCCGTATGTACCTCCGCCGGAGCCTGAAGAGCCGTATGTGCCACCGCCTGAGCCCGAAGAGCCGTATGTGCCGCCGGAGCCACCTGAGGATTATGAGCGTAATTTGCCGATCCCTTACCTTTCGTTGAGGTCGAGACCGCTCTTGCGTGCGATGACAGTGACTCCGCTCACGGACTCCGGCATGGCGCCACTTCCGGGCAGAACCGTGAAGGTCTCGCTGTTTAAGGAGCGGACCACCGTCCCGGAGACGACGGAGTATTGCACGACGGCGGCGGATGGGAGCTGGGAAGTGATGCTGGCCGCCCGGGAGTATGTTGGCTATTATCTCATTGCGGAATTCGCGGGGGATGCTCAATATGCTGCGTGTCAGGGGAAGTGGTATTTGTCCTACACGACCATGGTCGAACCGGTTCACTTGCCCGCGAGGCCTGCAAATCTGTCGGCCGTGGCTGAAGAGTCGGATATCTATGTGGACTGGGGCGTCGTCGGTGATGCCGAGTCGTATGTGGTCTATCGTAATCTGAATTCCGACCTTGCCACATCCATTGCGGTCTCCTACTCGGCGGCCGCGAGCTACACGGACTACGACGTTCTTCCAGGCCGGACATACTATTACTGGGTGGCTTCACGGAACATAGTTGGAGATAGTGACCCTGCTGGTCCCGCTGTCGCTACCTTTTCCGAGGCGGTGCCGGTGCCTCTACCGGAGCCGGAACCCGAGCCTATCCCGGAGCCGGAGCCTATTCCTGTGCCCTACCCTGAGCCAGAGCCCTACCCTCTCCCTGAGCCTGAACCCGAGCCGGAGGGATTCGTTCCTGGAGACAACATCAGACGGGTCATGGAGATCGTGAACGCTCGCCTCGAGAAGATCCGCGAACAGAAAGCCTCCGGTGAGTGGCCCCCTTGGAGTTGAACTGATGGACGATGACGAAGAGATTTTCATACCTGGAGAGAAGGACCTCGAGGAGGCCGAGGAGATTGAACGGGAGCTCTCAAAGCATGCCCTTAAGGCAATGAAGGGAGCACTCGAACAGATGCCGGAAGAGGAGCGGAAGAAGGTCGCCGAGGATTTCGACAATCGGCTTCGAGAGCTGGCGATGACGTGGCCCGACAACCTGCTCACGCCGCCCGAATGTGACCTCGTTGTGGAGAACTGGGGCGCGTTGAGCTTCCAAGGATATGGCGACATTCGCAGAGGTATGCAATCGCAGGTGTATCGGGAGGCCGTCAAGGGGATGGACCTCGATGAGTGCTCAGATTTCCTGGGGGATACCGTCAAGATCTCCGAGATCCCGAAGACTATCAACCTCTGTCTCGTCATAAAGATCGAGGAGCTCGTCAAGCAGAAGCTCATAGATGATGGGCATGACCCCGACGATGTGAGCGATTCGAGCCTCTATTGGAACTCGCCATTGGACGTGGGCTGGACTTCGCCTCACGAACACATCAACGAGGCGGCGATGAAGATCATGAGGGAGGAATGAAATGCCTGAGAAGTGTGCGTACAAGCTGCTGATCTATGAAACGGGGATTCGGATGGGGCACGACCCGACCTATCGAAAGGCGAAAGATGTCCACGTGGGCTTCGCTCGCACCTTCGAGGCGGATGCGTCTGCGCTTGAGAAAGAAGCGCATAGCCTGCTCCATGCGGAGATCGACACGTTGCTCCTCAAAGATTATGAGGAGGCGCTAGAATACGACGATGAACCTAACGACCAATATGATGGATTCATCATCGCGGCGTGTATCGAGAGTGGGAAAGATGCGCCCGACAAGCCCACAATCCGCGTCATAGCCGATGCTCACGAAACCCCACTCACTGAAGACGCTTACGAGGACCTCAAGGTAGAAAATGCGGAGAAATTGAAGAACCTCAAGGACTATCTCGTTGGAAGGTGAAAAAGTGGAAGTCGATGCGTGTGAATGTATGACCGCGGTGGGCATTTTCGCCGGGGCAGTAATGGAGGTATCGGGCCGCACATTAACGAGCAGGGGCATGGACGCTATCTACGCCGCACTCACAAAGGCGGAGAAGCTGTGTGGGCACGTCAAAGCCATGGACGTTCGCTCCATGCTCGATGATGTCCGAGATGACCCGTCGATGTTGGACGATTTTGAAGGCGAGTACCACGACCACATAACCACGCAGCTCGTGCTCGACCTGGCCCGTGAAATGGGGAAGAAGTGATGCCGGACTACAAGCTACTCTACGGGTCTCTGATCCAAACCGCCACGAGGCAGTTGTACGACCGCGTTTTCGGCCAGAACCAGATCCATGGAAACATCTTGAATCTCAAGGAGGCGTTCGACGCCTTCTGTGCCGATGGGATGTGCGAACGGATCCGAGTGGACTACGAAGGGCCGTTCTGGGTGTCCTACACCGCGATGGGGTGGGTTCTTGGGCACGACCCCGCGTCTGAAGTTAGCCTCCTGGAGAACGTTCGGTTCTGGGGGCTGAGGAACGGCGTATCCACGGTACTCACGAGAGAAGGTTTCTACACACTCGGGATGTTCGACCGCAAGGTCATCCAGAGCATGCTAGCTTAGCTCAGTTATCTCCGATCGCTAGCCAGTTAATCTCCGTGTTGCCCTGGGACAGGAACTGGAAGCCGTCTACCGTGATCGCGCGCATCTCGACTAGCGAAGCCTTGGTGTCTTTCGGAAGCCCAATGAACGCATACAGCTGGTTGATAGACTCGTTGATGGACCTCTGAGCTAGGGCCGTAACCTGGTTCAGGGCGGACGTGAGATTCGAGCTGAAGACGTTCATTTGGTCGGTCATGCGGTTGGTATACTCGTTCATCTGGGCCGTCAGGGCTTCCGTGTAGCTCCTCATCGCGTCCTTGAGGTCCGTGTTGTACCCGTTCATCATCCCATCGATGTTGCCCTTGTATTCGTCAAGCGTCTCGTTGATCTTCCCCGTGTATTCACCGAGCGATGTGTTGAGGGAAGTCTGGACTTTGTCCCGGAACCTCGTGATGTCGGTAGGGACGATGGTGTTCACGATATCCTCGAGGCCGCCTGCTATGCCGTCTGCGAGTCGGTCCATCACTGCGGTCGTCATCGCGTAGGCGCTGCCAGAATCGGGGGATTGGAGTGGAAGGCCCGCGGCGTCGAAGTAGATCTGTCCGGGGTCCGTGTCGTAGTCCTTCCCCGGAGGACCAAACAGAGCGCCGGAGGCCGCATTCCCTGGACCGTTGAACAGGTTGGGATAGAGTTGGGGGCCATGTCCGCTGAACTTGTCATGGATAGCTTGAGCTGCGCGTGCCATGAGGCTCTTGTAGGAGTTCCTGACCTTCGTTCTCAGATCCGTGCGCCAATCCCTTGGCCCGTCCCAGGTCGGCAGTGCGATCGACAGGGTGGGGATCGACGACATGATCGGCGCAGATACATTCGGAGCGACGAACGACGGTGCAGCGAACTCAGGAGCAACGAAGGTCGGGGCCGTGACTTGAGGAGGAACATAATCCTGCTCGGGCTGCTCCCCTCTTTGGTAGAGCGCGGATGCGACGACGCGCGGGACCATGGTGCACCTGTTTGGAAAGACTACCTGATACCATTGGCCCACATCTCGGCCTGTTGCTACACCCCATTGCATAAGTGGGAGCGACCCCGATGGTGGCAGCGGGGCAGGCGGCAATGGTGTTGGCTCAGGTGTTGGCTCAGGTGTTGGCTCCGACGGTAGAAACCGCGAGGGGAGATTCCGAAGGAAGTCTCCGGGACGAAACTCCGGCGTATCCGGCAAGTCGTAGTAGTCTGGGTTCGGTATCTGGGTTCGGTATATCGTCTGAACAATATCTCGGAAATTGAGGGCCTGACCAGTTCCGCCCGCAGGCAAGACTCGTAGCCGTGTACTAGGCGGCGCGGGCTTCGTGTATGTCGCATTACGCAGGATGGATCGAACCGGGCCATCTTGGGTTTCGACGATGGCCTTTTGCCATGGTTTGAGGAACATGAGACTACCATACAATCATTCGGGGCGGGAGTAATTAAACCTTGCCTGTCCTAGACGGTTCGGACCCTTTTGCTGTTGTTGGACATTTTCCGCAACGGCCTAGGGAGATTGGCGACCATGGGCACGCTAGGCTCGATCGTGTCTATTATTCTGGAAGCCCCGTTAGCTATGATTGTTATTATCATTCCTATCAGCATTCTTTTCACCTCCTTGATTCCTATTCAGACGCAGGAGTTGTTGAGATTTCGGAAACGACTATAGCTGAAGCGTAGTCCCCCGTGCTCACCGATGAATCTATTCGTGTGGTAAGCATTTTGACGGACCCGAAACCTATAAAGTCCTTTTCTTCAGCCGGTGCGAATTCTATGTTTTGTGGTGGTAGAATTGATCTGGTGAGAACCATTCGGCCTTTGTAAAGGGCGTTGCCTTGCCACGCTCGTCCTCTCACGAAAAGGACCGGGCCTTCGATTTCTATCCGCGCCCAGCGTTCTGATGTTTCCGTTCGTTGGTTTTCAAGCACCCAGCCATAAACCCTCCACCCATCCACGGTATAATCGACCGCGGGGCCTTCCGAAAGCGGAGTACGTACGATGGGGTCCGGGCCTGTGACATACCACAATTTCGCCATTGTGTTTCCACTCTCAAATTAACAATTGGTAGCCCTCGTACATTATAGTTGGCATTGGAGGGTTCGCGGAGGTTTACGGCATCCCCTACCCACAAGTCTAGCCATATTTTCTTGCTGTGCAGGCACGATGGCCATCAAGAAAATATCGTGAGTTCGCTTGAGTGTTCGCTTGGAGAGGAATCGTATCAGGGAGATATAAGCTTGTCGAAGGCCGGCTGCAATCGATTGAGCTGGTCAGCGATCGCGGCCATCTGAACTCCCATGGCTGCCGTGACCTGCTCCTGATCAAGCTCGCTGAACCATTCCGACGCGCAAGCCTGGAAGTACTCGCTCTCCGGTCCCTCGAGGAGCTCGCTAATCTGAGACAGGGTCATGCCGGAGAAATACTGGAAGCCGCCGCACCAATAGCTTCTACCCTTGGTACTACCTGAGATCCTGCGCAGGATCTCCGGGTCATGGATGTCCTCAAGCTTGATCCGGGGCATCTGGACACGGGCAACGAACAGCTCGTCCTTCTTGGGGTCAAAGTGGTTCCACCGAACCATCTTCTGAGCGAGTGTGTCGTCCAGGGCAACCCGCCTCACGCCTGGCTGGTGCACACCTGGGACTTTGGGAACCACGGGGACATCTCTTCGCTGTGGGTGATGCTTGTCTCTTTGCTTCACGAACATCGGGCGAGATCTCCCGCAGAGAGGACAGTTCAACATCGGTATGATCCTCGCGTTCTCGTAGACGCGCTCGAGCATGGTCTTCGAGAACACATGCTGCGCGTTCTTCCTCGGATCCCAACAATCTCTCCGGGTAGGCATCGGTCATTGATGTGTTTGCCTACAGATAAAGCTTCTTAAACTTATAACCTTACTTATAAATAGGCTGAAAAGGAATACACCCATGAAGGGCTGATAATGAAAGTCATAGAGTACGAACTCGAGAAGGAAGGGCAGCAGATGGTCTTTGCCGCGAAGACGTCGGTGATCACCGAACAGCACGACCGTGCTAGGATCTCCAGCTATCTCGATTGGCTGAGGAGGGCGCACCCCGAGGCTTATGATGCGTTGGCGTTCGCGGCCGAGTGCACAGTTCGCCTCGAGGACCTTCTCTGAGGTGTGGATATGGTACGATGAAGTACAAGGAGTTTCTACTGAGAGTGCCAGCGAACGACGACGGCGAGATGATCGGATGCCTCGAAACTGCGGGATGGACCATGGTGACGGATGCTGGTAATGGCAAACAACTCAAGCGACCTATCCTGACCGTGATCGAAACCTACGAAGCGGAACCGACCTCCCCGGACGACAGTACGGGCAGCGTCATCAAGTGGGTCTGGAATAAGTGAGATGAGAGAAGACGCATGTAGGTGATGAACGATGACTAAAAAGAAGGCAACGCCCCCCAGACGAAGAGATCCTCGGACAGAGGACTTCTTAGCTAGTCTCGTTGGCAAGTCGCCTTCGACCATCTGGGCATATCGATCAGCGGTGAACAGATTCCTGGTCTACTGTGGGAAGCGTGAGCCAAGCGTCGCTCTCGCTCAGAAATGGCTCTCCGTACTCGAACGTGTCGATAAACTGCACCCCAATTCCATCAACTACTACGGAGTGATCGTCAAGAAGTATCTCCGCAGAGAAGGGGAGAACGTCGAGGAGCTCCGCCAGATATCGATGCCGAAGCAGGAAGCCTCGAGGAGAGAGTATATCGCCGCGAAGGATTGGCAACCATTCCTTGACGAGATCGATGATGAGGACGATTATGTGGTGTTCAACCTTATGCTGTCAACAGGCATCAGAGTCGGGGGTTTACTGACCCTCACGCCTGAGAACATCAGAGAGGAGGAGCATACCCTCCTTGTGTACGGCAATCAGCCTGTGCCGCTTACAAGTGCCTGTCTCGACGAGCTAGATTGCTACATAACGAAGTACAAGGTCGCAAGGGAGGATAGGATCTTCAAACAGTACACCGACAAGGCGATCGGGGAGAAGCTCCGGCAATATGCGAAGAAGGCCGGTCTTAAGAACTGGAGAAAGCTGGTCCCGCACTCTCTCCGACATTCGTTTGCGATCCGGTTCATTCAGGCATCAAAGCGGCCCTCCGCGCTCGAAGACCTTAGACGGTTCCTCGGCCATCGTAGTATCGCAACGACCCAGGTGTACCTGGACTATGCTTTTGAGGAATCAAAGGCCGCATACGATGAAGTATTCTCGTAGATTAGACTGAGCCAGCAACACAGAAACGACCAGAGGACGCTCCAAATCGTCGTTTTGAGCGTGGACGAGCTTTGTGTACTACACATAATACGGAGAACTTATAATGTGCATTATAAGTACGAGCTACGCCCTAGATAGACCGACTGGAAGGGCAGATTACCTAGAGCCAGTCAGGAGAAAAACGCTATGGAAGGGCAAAACGAGAGCATGACTAGGCAAGAGGCCAGCATGACTAGGCAACAGGCCAGACTAGCTAATCTGGCTGTGGCTCAGACTGTGGAGTATCGAGTAGACGTATCGGATTATGTGGACGAGGACGTGACCATTAGCTGGCAACTACTGGATGAGGTCAACGCCAGTAAGGATAGCTGTGTCCAGTACCGCGCCTATCGTCGCATAAGCGGCCAATGGTACATGACTGTGGACAAGCGGGAATCCAAGAAGTACGGCATCATCGACGCGATGCTGGTACGGGCGATGCGCTACTGGTCGATACTGGAGCGGGAGCCGGAGTATTGGAGGGCGGAGTTCAAGCGCACCCACCCAGGCCGTAAGGCGTACTACAAGCCCCACCTGTTGATGATAGACTGGATGGTCCAAGACTGTTGGGAGCTTCGCCAGGTCGCGTCTGTGCATACCTTCCGGGGCATTCTAGCCCTGTTGGGTGAGATCGTTTCGAGGGA
>Ga0307375_10004896_pt1 | contig 12665 bp, 14 predicted proteins | sample TR1MG_FD_202531 | JGI IMG/M metagenome (GOLD analysis project Ga0307375, IMG submission 202531) | Soil microbial communities from Risofladan, Vaasa, Finland - TR-1 | ecosystem: Environmental > Terrestrial > Soil > Coastal area > Acid sulfate soil | place: Finland: Risofladan, Vaasa | collected... | reverse complement strand
TTCTATCTTTGTATCTATCTTATGCTTGTTATGATTGACCCATATATTTTTTCCTGCTATAAATGATATAACCGCTATTAAGATATAGATTATTAAAACTTTTAGCATTTTCATGATTACCCTTCTATACAAATAATGGTTCGGGTATAGCCTTTAATCTATTTTCGGCTATCTTACAATATTTTTCTTCTTTCTCAATTAAAATATAATTCCTTCCTAAATTCTTACACGCTACCCCTGTCGTTCCTGACCCTGCACAATTATCTAAAACTAAATCGCCTTCGTTAGTATAGGTTTTAATAAGATATTCAAAAAGGGCAACAGGTTTTTGGTTAGGATGAAGAAGTAAATCTTTTGAAGAACTTTTACTAAATTCAATTATGTTTATAGGATATTTCTTATATAAAATTTCTCCATTAAATTCTATTCTTTTATCAATATTAAATCTAATTTTCCCCTTATTGGTAGATTTGCGTGGCTTATCTCTTTTTCTCATTTGTGGGTTATATTTAATCATATCCTTCCCAAAAATAAGTATATCTTCTGTCGCCATCATAGGTCTTTTTTTAGAAAGTAAATGACCAACCCCTCGCACTTTATTCCATACCCAATTATACTTAAACATCATAACATTACTCATTATTAAGGCACTCGTAAAAGGTTGGGTTGCTATTAAAACAATTACCCCATTATCTTTTATTATTCGTTTATATTGATGCCATAATGGTTCAAAGGGAATAATAACAAAATCCCATTTACAGGCAGAAGTTCCATAAGGTAAATCACATAAAATCATATTAATAGATTTATCGGGTATTAACGGCATTACTTCAAGACAATCACCGCATATTATCTGATTAATATACTCCACTATTCCCTCCTTAAAATGACCACCTCAACGCCCCGTAAAATTCCTTATCGGTATTGTAACCGAAGGCTAATTCGATATTATCCCTTATCATATAGCCAACGTCCCCGCCAACTACAAACCTAAAATCCTCAAAGTCTTGTATCAAAAGTGATACATTAAGGCTGTAATCTTTTATGCTCAATATCCCTTTAGAGATGATAACTCCATAAGAATCATCAAAGGAATAATACCCACCGGCTTTTAATTTCAGACTTGTTTTCTTAATCGCTATTTCCTCTTCGGCGAGAATTGGCACATTTGACACATCTTTATGCTCTATAATCTTACTTATGTTATCTGAGGCAGGTTGAAGGTTACCCGATTCATCTCGGTATAATAGATAAGTTTCATCATTTTTACCGCTTATTAGTATCGTGTCATCACTTGCAAGAAATGCCTTACGTTGTGTAGATAAATCTTCTCTTAACTTTGCTATTTCATCTTTATTCGCTTCTTTATTTTTCTCTAATTCTATAACCCTTTTCTTCAATTCTTCATAGGTTGCATCTTCTTTCGTTACTGTCTGCACTTTTGCAGTATCGTTGACTACTTTCGTTACTGTAACGGATAGGTCAGTTATCTTCTGCACAATCATATCGTCATTACGCCTTAAAAATTCTATTTCGTTAAATTTCTTTTCTTCCCATTGCTTATATAAGCCCCAACCCTTATATCCGCCAAATATAAGTCCAGCAACTATTAATACAATAAGAATAACTTTTGTTAATTTCATTTTTTTATCAATCCTTTAATCTTCTTATAAATACCAACACATACTTTCTTTATGCTTACCCACCAAAAACCCAGTACATCTTTAATGTGGAAAATAAAGAATACGATAGAGATTACCGCGATAATGTTAAAAATTAACTTCGCTATATTCATATTATTTTCTCCTTTCTTAAAAATTTTTCCAAGTCATTTTCATTACCTGAATAAATCGGATTATCACCATACTTTTTCACTAACCAAAAACGTGAAGGGTTGGCAGGCATGACATCTATATGAACATGATTAGGATATACGCCAATTCTAACGCCCTCTACCCTTTCAGCCATTAATGCAACTTCAACCGGCTTTACTTCTTTGACCTGTATATCGGCAGCCTTTCCTAATACGTGTGGGGAATTGCTATCGCCGCCACTTCTACTATTCTCCGCCTTACACCTTACTCCACTGGTAATATTGATTGGTTTACCACCTATTAGTTCTCTTATTTCTTCCAGCCTATAAACCAAATTCAGGTCAATATGTATTTTTCTATGTTTACATTCCGAGCAGCAGCACTTAAATTCATATTTACTAAAATGTTCAGTCAGGTCTCCCATTTTCTTTTTTCTCCTTAATTCCATTACGACCTTTATAATAAAATCCTACTGCTATGGTTACCGCTCCTGTAAAAGAATAATAAAAATCCCGAAAGCCCTCTGGTAAAGGTACTTGATTAATTAATAACCGCCACCCCGCCATGATACTTACCAGACACCACAAAGTAAACATTATTCCAGTCATTATCCTTCTTACAAAAAAATTATGCTGCGTAAGGTAATCGTTTATCATTGTGGTTTTGCCTTAAACATAGACCATAATATACCAGCTACGGAAACAATAAATGAAACACAGGCACTAATTCCAAAAGCAGTCCCTTTTATACCTGCTATACTTTGTGCATTTTTATTAATCTGTTTCCATTGATTGATATTATTTTTGGCAATTATGTCTATGTTTTTATCAATATGAATAATACTTGTCTCTATTGCCGCCAACCGTTCTTTGTTAGTTTTCTCCATAACATCATCTCCTTAATCAAGTCTTATTTCTTTTGTTGGTTCTGTATAAACGGGATGTCCCTTAGACGGTTCTGTATAAATGGGGTTAGTTTTTGCAGGTTTTGTATAGATAGGATTACTCTTCGCTGGCTTTGTATAAGAAACATTAACTTTTGGTGGTTCTGTATAAGAAGGTTTAACCTTCGTTGGTTCTGTATAAATGGGGTGTTTTATCCACCGGATAAAAGAATCTATTATTGAAATAATTTCAGAAACATTTAAACTTCCACCCATAACAACAGTATCCGTTATTGATAGGGTCTCAAAGAAAGTCTTTAAAACAGTCCAACTATCTACAATACTAATGGTTTCGGCAAGATTCAATGAACCAGACGTAGTGATGGTGTCAATTATAGACAGGGTTTCATAAAAAGTTTTGATACATTGAAAAGTGGCGGAGTCCACTATCCCTAAAGTTTCCGTTAAATTTAATGTTCCTGTTAGAAGTTTACTATCTGTTATTGATAAGGTCTCAAAAAAGGTAAGCAAACCACTCCAACTATCTACAATACTGAGAGTCTCAAAAAATTCTAATGAACCAGACGTAATTTTGGTATCTACAATAGATAAGGTCTCCGCTTTTGCGAGTGTCCCTGACGTTGTCATTGTATCTGCAATGGAAAGGGTTTCTGAAAATTCGAGTATTATTCCAGTAGTCTCCTCATCCCCATAAGTAAACAGCGTATCCCATAAACTGTTATATTCTGCTTTTATCCAAGCAGGAGTTCTTATTACAGTAGAGATTTGAATTTCATCTTCAACACCGTCATACGCATTAACTGCATCATAAATCCCAAGACGCATATTATTAGCAGCATCAGTCTTAACTGTGCCAGCGGGTGTCTGAGTTTCTGTAATAGCTACTGGTTCTCCATTGACGTAAAAGATTGGGTCATTAGCAGTCGCACTACTATTATAAGAAACAGTTAGCATTGACCAGGCATTGATAGGGATAACTGCATTAATTGTTTTCCACCATCCCGCAAGCGTACTAAAAGGAATATACAATTCTGCTTTACAATAACCAGCAGATTCTGCAATTGTAGCGATTAGAAATCCAGCTCCAGAAGCAGCAGTATATTTGCTTACTATCCTTCCATTATCCCCTTGCCCATCACTATGAGGATATATACAGACACTAAAAGTCCCACCTGCTCCAAAAATATTGCCTATACTTGCTGCACTTCCCAAATTAATATAATCATTACTGCCATCAAAATCCTGCCCTAATCCTACCTTGCCCGTTACCTGATTTGGTTCATTTATGCCCTTTTTCACTCCGTCATTATTATTACTTGTGCTATCTTTAATACTTGAAGAATCGAGTCCTTCTCCGTATAAACTTATTCTATAATCCGCAGAGAAGTTAAAAGTTGCGTCAACACACGCAGTCTGGTCGCCTATTAAAGAAGCAACTCCACTACCGCCAGTGTTATTATCCGCTGCAATCTGGTCGCCAGCATCTGTAAAATATATCCCGATAAAATCCCCTTCTACTACATCGAGATTAACGGAAAATATTTTAAGAGCACCAGACCCGACTGCACCAAGATTTCCACTTGCAGAACGAGCAGTATACTTGCCACCAGAAACATAGAAGGTAGCTACCTTTGCCGATGCCATAGATACTTTTGCCCAAATATAAACAGTTGTGAGCTTACCAGTAAGATTAGAAGGATTGGATAAATCAATATAGGTGGCGTCTCCACCAAAATTAAGGTCTCTGGCAATACAAGGACTCCCTACATCAATGGCAGTTTCACCTGTGCCTGCCATATGACAAACTGCTTTATGGTTGCCATCATAAACCGCATATCCAGCAGTAGTACCTATTACATTAATGTTATCATTATCAGCGTGGTCTTTGTCGTAATAGACATAAACTTTTGTATTGCTATCAATGACCCATCCAGCTGTACTTGTATGAATTATCCCAGTGCTATTAGCAGGAGTTCCCGCATCATAATTCCATGCTTCTACTTCTCCCTTTAACTCGGTTTCACCATTAACTTTAGTGATGGCGATTTTCCTGTAATTAGCTCCGACTTCCAAAAAGACTTTAGTACTCTGTCCATTTGTGTCTTTTAGATGTATAGTTGCAGGAAACCAAGTAACTGCTCCGCCAATATCGCCAGCATAATCATTAATAGCAATCTCTATTCGTTTTCCCCAGCCAGAAAGCCATGCCATAAGTTACTCCTTAACTTAAAGTGAATGTAGCAACAATAGTTAAACTATCAATCGTAGTTGCAGCAGTAAAAGCAGCGGTATTAAAAAGTTCACCGTTACTTGCAGCATTTAAAGTCCCATAACTAAGAGCAGCCACTACTGTAGTGAATACTCCTGTTAAGGTGAATATCTTTGTCCCGTGTGTGTGAGCATAAGTTGCCGCTACCCTTTCGGTTTCAGTGGCAGCTAAAGCCTCAGCGGTTGCGTCTCCTACTGCACCATTAGATATAGCCATCCATGCCACTTCATTAGGTTGTGCAGCCAGACCGATTTGGTTGCAGATTAAATCATATCCTGCGTTAGTAATCAGGTTAGGGACTTCATAATCAAAAGCAAGACTGCCATCCTTGTTATGACCGATAAATCTTACCTTACCACAGATTTTCAGACCTTCTTCTGCTTTCTTTATTCCTGACATTTTAAACGAATCACTAATCTTAGTTTTTTCTTCAAACATTATTGTTCTCCTTTCTATTTATGATAAAATCAATCATATTTATTTTATTTTTATTATTTATGTCTAAAAACCTCTAATCTTGGGAATAATATATATAGGAAAGTTTAAAAAATTTAAGGAGGTTTTTGATATGTTATATTTAAGAAAAAGCAAGAAGGGTTTTACCCTGATTGAATTGATGGTCGTAGTAGCTATAATCGGAGTATTAGTCTTACTTGGTTTAAGGGCTTATTCTACTCAAAAAGAAAGAGCAATGAATGCTATAGTAAAAGCAAATGCAGCCACCGTTCAAACTATGTTAGTAGGATATTTTGGAGATCACGACATACTGATACCTGACGATATAAATTTAGCACTCGCTTCATCTGGAACTGAAACTATCCCATTAGAAAAAATGATAAATCCTTATGATAGTGAGACTTCTGTATATGTTGTTGAAAATGGTGGTATCTCTGATTTTGATCCAGACGATGATGACACCCATGAGGGTATGGTTGTTTGCTTATTATTCGAAAAAAATGATGTATGGGTAAACGCTCGAGGCAAAGATGGAGAATTATTAATGTTACCATCTGATACACGTTCATTGCCAGCTAATAAATATTAACTAAATGTTTGACATATTCTAAATTTGTGATATAATTTAATTGCTCAACCATAACATCGCCCCTGCGGTGAGGGTACGCAGGGGTCTCCTATTCTTTTTAAAGGAATGATTATTTATAAATGAATACCTATATGCGGAAGGTCGGTAAGACCTTATTATTCGGGTTGGTTATATTGGCTATTGCAGTGGTGATATATTTTATGAGTAGCGTGGTATGAATAATCAAACCAGTAAATTACAAGATGTTATTCTTTTTATTATGAAGATGTTTTATTATGCCGTTGCAGCAATTTTATTATATAGGTTATTCCAATTTAACTATTTAATATTTTTAACAGTAGTTTGTATAATAATTTATATGTCAAACCCTAATGATTTTAAAGATTAGGTAATTTCTGGGTCGGTGCGGACTTGTACTTAAAGAAATTCTTCTTAAAAATATCAGCTTTTATATCTATCTTTTTCTTGGTAATTGCCTTCTGTTTATGTTCATCTGATAATTTTTTATATCTGGGGTCTGTCTGTATAAGTTTAAACCACGAATTAAACTTCTTATTAAATTCATCATTTAATAACTTAAATCTTTGTTCTCCTACCTTTTCTTTAAATTGTTGTAATACTACACCGGGATTTTGTGACCAATCTACATTTTGAGAATAAGTACTTGTACTTATACCTAAACCTTCAGCTATCATTGAAAGTAACATATCGGCTGAATCGGGGTCATCTTTTAATTCTTTGTAATTTGTAAATATAATCGGAACGAATAAATCCTTTAATGTACTTATGGGTGTTGGTCTTTTACCTTCAAAATCTCTTGCTTTTAAAAGATTCTTTATTGCTGCTGGTAATGGAGCTAATTTATTCTCAAAGAAATTATAAACAACATCTAATCTTGTAGATTCTCCAAATTCTCCTGTTCCTAATTCCTTTACTAATCCTGTTGTACTACTTTTAGTGGAATTAGTTATCTGTCTGGCAGCCAATGTTATGATAGATGCCATACCACCTGATACATCAAAACGAGTATTATATATCTTAATTTTTCCAAAATCAGCACTACGGGGATCCCAGTCAACACTGCCTGGTCTTACTGCACCAGCAATAACAAGTATGGCAGCTGTCCCACTTACTATTTTTACTAAATTAACCGCCGCTTGTTTTTTGGCAAAGGCGCTGACTTTCGGGTCAAACATATGTGCGGTTAAAACATCAATATGACTTTTCAGTAATCTTGGTGAAAAGAATACATTATTAACTACCTTTGCAGCGGGTTCAAGTATACCCATTGCCCCCCTACCTGTTAAAGAATTAACTAACTTACCTATACTTTTAAGTTCTGTTATATCGTCTGTATCAACACCGCTTCTTTCGGCAATTTCAAGTTGTTTGCCAAATACATCAGCCCTTTGTCTATATAAAAAAGCAGTATAAGCGTCTTGACTTGCTTTATATATCCTACCAATAACGGGTATTTTTTCAGGAAGTGCGCTTGGAAATTCTTCTTCAATGGTTGCTATTGCTAAATCAGCTTTCTTCATTTTGTCGTAATAACTTCTCGAAAAAATATCAGCTTTCACTTCATTCATTATATTTTTCCCACCAATAGTTCTACCAATATCAGCAAATGATTTTATGGCGTTTCTTGTCCAATAACCGGGATTAGTCCAAAGGGTTTTCCAGCCCTGCCTAAAAATAGCACTATCATCCATAGAAGCCACTATTGACCTTGATACACCACCAGTCTCAACTATCAATTTCCCCGGTCTTGAGATAGTTTCTTTAAATGTCATTTTTTTAGCATCTTCTTTAAGTCCATTTACATAATTACCAAATGCCACCGCTGCCCTGCCATATTCCAATCTATCCCCGCCTTGATCTCTTGCTTCTTTTTTCTCTGCGGTCAGCTTGGCAAGTTCTGATATTCTATTTGCCTGTTCTATAGTGACCCTTGTTCTTAATTTATGTGCAACCAAATCCTCTAAAAATGCTTTTTCGGTCTCAGGGTTTAGTATCTCGGTCATCTTATTTACTTTAGATAAAATATCTCTCTGTGCTTCGGGTTTCATTCCCGATATTGTTTTAGCCCACGTGATCATACCCTGCTGTTGATTCTTTAATAATAACTTACTCTCAAATAATGAATTGGTATATTTAGCGTGTATCTCTCCCATAAATGTTTGGAAAAAAACACGCCTCTCCTGAGATGACATTTCCGAAAGGGTACTGGGGCTAATGCTCCCATCTTTTAATCTTTCTATAAATTTATTTGCTAAAGGTTTAGGTAAACAGTACATATTTTATCCTTCCTTAACTACATCGTATTGATAAAATGAATTGCTCCCATGATTGACTGGAATTTGCTTTTTTAATCTCATTTTTAATATTATCAGTTATATTAATTTTTGCCTGATTTAAGATTTTACCTGGTCGCCTTTTTTTAGCAGATTCTTCTAATAACTTATTAATATCCTGTATAGCTTTAACGGGTGATTCGGGATCTCTTTCCGCTGCTAACCTTAATTCCTGTGCTGCTGCTGATGTCCCTGAAACAAGTGGAGAACTTGCCAACTCAGAAGCCATTTCGCCATCTGCTGTTTTCTTTATACGTTCTTCCATTGCAGTTATTAAAGCTGTACCCTTTAATCCTTCGGGTAATGGCTTATCACCTCTTATTATCCTTCTCGCTTCGTCAATATTGGTATTTATTAAATCAGATGCCTTTTGTGCCTGTTCTTTAATAATTATTGGAGTATATTCAGCTAAATGACCAAAGTTTTTAGTTAAACCCTGCTCGATAAATTTTGCCTGTATGCTTTCGGCTATTTTACTTACTTTGCCTTTACCTATGACTGGTGGTGCAGGTGCTTCAACTACCGTAGGTTTCTCGGTAACTGCTTCTGGGGTAACAATTTCTTTTTGTTCTGATTGTGCTTCTACAATATTGTCACGTTGTATTTTGTCTATTTTTTGATTTAATGTTATATTTCTTATATCCGAAGCTCCACCGATAAGAGCAGTTGGTGCAGTTGCTATTAAAGTTTGTACAATAGTTTCAGGAATATTTTTTAATATATCTATATTTTCATTAACAGTTTGTAAAGTAGCGTCCTGTATTCCTCCTTGAACTACTTCCTCAAAGGTTTCACTTAATTCTATTTTTGCAACAGTAATTGCTCCTTTTTTAAGTGTATCCAAAAATCCTTTTTTAACTACCCCTTTAATAACTGCGGTACTAATATTTTTATTTAATAATTTTTTAAATGTCGGAGATACTGCTGCCAAAAAGGGAAGGTCACCAAGTGATTCTACGCTTGCGATAATACCACCAATTGGAACAGATAACTCCGCAGCCTGTTCAGGGGTTGCTCCATTGGCTATTAATTCTTCGTTTAAATTTTGTGCTATTGAAGGGTAAGTTACTGCAGTCCCTGCCACTATAGCTAAAAGTGGATTACCGGTTGCTATTCCTACGGCCAAAGTTGTTGCCTTAACTGCGTAAGAAAAAGAAACAGAATTAGCTGCGTGATATAACCAAAAAGCAGGGTCTAGTAATACTTTAGGATTTTTCTTTATTGTTGTAATTGCCCCTTCTTTCCATTCTTCACGAGGCATTAATTCAGGATGTCCCTCTAACCACTTTTTATAATTTTCATCTGCTTTTTTATATTTGGTCTCATAAATATCTCTTTTTTCTTTATTTTTTACATTAAGTTTTTCAATTGTTTCATCAGTAATAGAACCAACAGGTAAACCGTATTTTTGTTCTAATGCTCTTGTTTCTTTTGGGTTAGTATCTTGAAAAATTAAATTAGGTAAAGCTGAACTAAAATATTGTTTAGTATCTTGCACAAATTTACTCGTTGATAATCGAACAGCATCCCATACATCTTTTATTTTACTTTCTGGAACTGGCTTCATCTCTGGGATAGATTGCAGACCGGAAGGTAACCCTAATCCAGCACCAACTATAGGAGCAGTAATTGGAGTTTGAACTGCTTCTGTCCCGATATTAGTTTTAATCGTACTTAATTTTTCTTCTAATGATAGTCCAGTCGTTTCTGTTGGAGTTGTTTCTTGTAAATTCATCTTTATCTGCTTCAATTTATCTTCCAAAGAAAGTTCTTCCCCACCCATATTAAGTTTTATTTGTTTAAGTTTTTCTGTTAAACTTAATACCATTAAATCAAACCTCTTCTTTTAAGTTCTTCAATTGCTGATGTATCGCCAAATAATGCTAAATCTGCTAATTCATCATCACTCATAGCGGTGTAATCTTTTTGTTGTGGAGTACCTTTATATGCAGGAGTTCCTCCTGGTTTAGTGATTTTATTCCAAATATTTCCAAGAAAAGAAGGTTTAGATGTAGTTGGTTCAGGTTCGGGGATAGGTGTTTCAATAGGTGCGTTTACATCAATCCCTATCTGCTGTAAATAATCCTCTACTTGCGTTCTGACATTTGCACTAAGAGAAGGTTTTATTAAGTTATAATTATTTCTAATCTCTGTTTTTTGTTCATCGCCTAACTGGCTACCACTATTAATATAATTTTTCATTATTCCGTTAGTACCAAATAAGACATCGTTGGGGTCTTGTACTTTAGGTTTAGCGGTAGTTACTTTTTCAGGTGTTTTTAATGATTCTTGTGTAATACCTGACATATCTATATTGGGGAATTGATTCTGAAATCCCGCCTTTATCTTGTTAAAAGTGGTAGGGTCAGTGTTCACAAATTTAGATAAATAATCAACTGCACCTTTATAATCGGAAATTCCCGGGGCTTTCGGTGCAGTAGTTGGCTGTAACCCTTCAGGAATAACTCCCCCTTGTTCCAAATAAGATTTGCGGTATTCTTCTGGCAATATCTTAGCAACCCCTGTTATGTTATTTAATGCTTCTTGTCTGGTAGATTCATCTTGTAATTTAGTTATAGTATCCTTATCTAAGAATTTGTTTAAGTCAAAATTAGGAGGTAACATCTCTTTAGGGACTTGAAACCAATCAATTAAACCTAATGTTCCTTCTTTGGCCGCAGTCTGAATCATTTTTATAAGATTCATTCCATTATCATTCATAGTGCGTAAATTTAAAGCATCTTGACTCAATTTTTCTCTATCCATAGCATTTTTATCATTTTCTATATTTGCAAATGAGGTAGCATAACTTGCCCCTGCTTGATTTAATAACGTGGACATCATAATTTTATCCACATAAGAAGGCTCTACTCCTGACATTTTCCATTCTTGTAAAGTTTCTTGAACCTCTTGCAATATTTTCTTGGCTCTTTGTTTCTCTTTTATAATAGTTCCTATTTCAAAGCCCGTACCAAATCCTGTACTAAAATCGCCCATTTAAATCATCTCCTTATTTAGTCTATATTCAAATATTGAGCAAGTTTTTTTAAATCCATATTTACCTATTTTTCTGGCAATTACTTTTTCATTTCTATTGGTTAAGATACTCATTTTTTCTACTTTTAACTCTTTGGCTTTTTGAGTTGCTATCTCTATAAACTCTTTATGTAGGTTAGGATAATGAGCATCAATCCAAACAAAAAACAAAACCAAGGTCAGTTCACCAAGTTGGTCTCTGGTGAAAAGCAGAACTAAACATCCATTCATCTTGTCATTATCATAACTTACATAGGTAAAAACTTGATTATTGTATAATCCCGCAATCATAGAAGTATATAAGATTTTCCCTGTTAATCTTGCACCTTTAACTTCTTTTAACTTTTCACATATATCTAAAAAATTATCACTATCTTTGCATAATGTAATCATAATGAGGCCGCAACTAATCCTAATCCAACTCCTGCTATATCCCACCAATTTTTCTTTTTCGCTGCTTTTGCTTCTGCATCTATTGTCATTTGAGTTAATTGTATATTCGTTGAAGCTGTAAATTGTGCCATCTTCATATCCCATTTATGAGCCTGTGCTAAATCCTGCTTATTATAAGCGTCCTGAATCGCTAACTTATACATATCTACCTGTGCCTGCCATTGATACAAGGTCGGTTGATACTGTCTCCAGCTTTCCTCACTTAAATAAGACAAGAACTGCACGCCCAGACCTAAAGCATTCTGATAAGAAGCTATCTTCATTAAACTATCTTGTATCGCTACATCCCTCATCACGTTAGCCATTGCAATCGTGCTTTTGGAGGCTAACTTCATACCTTCGCTAAAAGCCATACCCGAATCAGATAAACCTTGCGCCGCCATCTTATCCTCTAAATTCCTTTGTGCCTGTGCAGTACTGGCATTGATAATTTCGGCTTCCCTCAGGAATAACTGTTCTTTGGTTTCCTCACCCATTCCGATACCGCCCTCTGCAATAATACCCGATATTGCTCCGCCTACCTGTGTTGATAACGCCTCTAATTCGGCAGTAGGTTTATAGGGTGGCAAGGCTGGTGCTTGAGGAACTTCCAGATTGGCTATCGTCGGTATGGTTGAGGGAGTAGTCGGTGTAGTGGTTATGCCTTCTCTATTTACAGTAGGCCCGGCAATCCCTTCATATTCCAAAGGTTCAGGGTGAAATTTGTGCCACTCTTCCAATGTTCCGGTAAATCCATATTGAGGATTGGTTAATATTCCTGTATTCGGATCGTAAGTTACTCCTGATGGAC
>Ga0307375_10004895_pt1 | contig 12668 bp, 9 predicted proteins | sample TR1MG_FD_202531 | JGI IMG/M metagenome (GOLD analysis project Ga0307375, IMG submission 202531) | Soil microbial communities from Risofladan, Vaasa, Finland - TR-1 | ecosystem: Environmental > Terrestrial > Soil > Coastal area > Acid sulfate soil | place: Finland: Risofladan, Vaasa | collected... | reverse complement strand
TAATCTTACTGCGTCACAAGTCATGTGGCCTTCCTGACGGATTTTTTCTCTCGCAGCATGGACATCGCGGCAACCGCTTGGCGAGTGCTGCGATGAGCCGCAAGCGCATCGTGGCGATGGAGTTCGGGATGTGACGCTGCGTTCGTGTTGGCGGCGCCGCGGGGTCGATAACCGTTGGAAACGGCAAGTTTCGGGCGCCATGCGGCGGAACGAGGTCCTGAGGGGGGAATCGTCTCCCTTTCGGAGACCAGGTAACCGTAAGCAGCGATACAGAGCGTTGCGTGGTGATGGAAGCCGCGCCAACCGCGGCCCTCGAAGTGGCCGAGGCCGAGTTCCTGCTTGAGCTCCTGATAATCGCGCTCGATGCGCCAGCGCAACTGAGCCAGGTCGACCATGCTCTCGAGGGTGATGTCGAGGGGCAGCGTCGATAGCCAGTACTTGATCGGCTCCTCTTCGCCTTTGGGCCATTCGATCAGCAGCCATTCTTCATCGCGCAACACGTCGTTATTGGCGGCTCGCACGCGCACGCGGGCAAAGCGCGAGGAGAGCCGCTCGTTCGAACCTTCGCGCCAGCCGACGGTACGCCATGCACGCTTGGGCAGCGCCAATGCGAGTTCCTTGACGGAGACCGGACTGTTCTTGCCACGGCGCACTTTCGTCGATCTGCTTCGGCGCGTTTTCCTGCGTGCCACCAGCTTGGCGCCCGGCGGCCACACCGTCGTGTCGGCCCGAACGCCGACGGCATAGGGAAGGTTCAGCGCGCTGATCTCGGCGCGCCACAGGCTGTTGTTGCCGTAACCCGCATCCGCCAGGACAGCACCGGGCGGCAATCCGCTCTCCACGGCCCGGCGGATCTGATCGATGGCAATTTCCGGCTTGGTCTTGAAGACGATATCTTCCGGTACGCCGGCCTTGCGTCTGCGTGCAGCATCGCCGGTCCAGTCCTGCGGCAGGTAAAGCTGGTAACAAACCGGCAAGCTCGCATGGTGATTGGCAACCGACAGCGACACCGCTGCCTGACAGTTCTCCTGCTTGCCCAATTGTCCGCAGTACTGGCGCCCAACTCCTACCGAGTGGCTGCCCTTCTTGGGAAAGGCCGTGTCATCGATGATCCAGGCTTCGATCGGCCCATGGCGCTCAATCCCCGGCAGCACCATCTCGCGCACCTTTGCGAGCACCAACTCATCCGACCACGCGCCCTGACCCACAAAATGCAGCAGCGACTGATGCTGGGCAGATGTCCGACCCGGTGCCGTAACTGCCGCCATCGGCTCCACGCTCTTGCGTTCGCAAGGCAACATCAGCCCGGTGCAGTAGTCCCGAAGCGGACCAACCCGGTCCGCGTGACCTATCACCGCCGCAAGACTATCCAAATAGCGCTCAAAACGGCGCTCGCAGCCCAAATCCCGAAGACTCATCAATGGCCTCCCGCCAAAATGAATCTTCCCTGCCTATCTGAGTCGCCTTCCCGATCCGCTGCGGCTTTCTGACTCAGTAAGATTAAATCGGACCCTTTGTTGGACAAGCTAATCCTTCGAGTTTTGTTTGATATTTTTACGCTGAGTACGACCCTTAAAAACACCCAGCTTCTATCTGAATATCCGACGGTTGTGGAGGTGCTTGCGCGGGGTAAGAAAGCACATCCTGATATTTTTGATGACTGGAAAGAGACGCAGTTCAAGGCGCTGTTAGAACGATTCACTGACAAATATGATCCAAAAATAAAAGACAGTTCGCTCAAGCTGTTTTCTTAAAAGTCCCTTCATGTACTTGCAATCCCCAGACTTTCAAACATTTGTGTGGCAATGGGATCAATTTCTTCAATCCGTTTCGTCACTGCCCGGCCCCATCGCCCGTTCTCCCGATTTCTCGCCGTGACGGGATGCCGCGGCTGCAATCGCGTGTGTGGCCCTTGAAGGCGGATACGCGCGTCCCCACATCCCGTTCCGGTAATCGTGGCTTGTGCCGGCGGCGGGAATCGTTATCCCGGGCGCCCCTCCTTCCGCGCGCGAACGGAAGGAACTGGAAATTTCGAGTGGGTCCCCCCCTCGAAAATTTGAGGTTCGAATAGCGGCGCCCCCAATCCGAAGCCGCCGAGCGAAACGGTGCGGCCGCGCCCCTGCGAATCGCAGAATATGGTAGAGAGGCGGCGCGGCGAAGATGGGGACGTAACATGCACTCCGGCGTGATCATCGTCACCGGGATGCAGCGCGAAGCGCGGATTGTCGGCCGAGGCGGCGAGGCCATCGTGTCCGGCGGCAATGTCGCAGGCCTATCCGACAAGATCGCGTTGGCGATCGCCAGGGGCGCGCGCGCCGTTGTCAGCGCCGGCATCTGCGGCGGGCTGGCGCCCGCGCTCGGCGTCGGCAGCATCGTCATCGCCGATGCGGTCGTCATATCGGACGAACGCATTCCGGCTGACGCGCAGTGGGCGGACGCTCTCGCCTCGCGCCTGCCACATGCCGCGCGCGGCGCCATCGCCGGCAGCGATGCGATTGTGGCCGCCGCGGCGGACAAGGCGGCGCTTCATCGCGCGACCGGCGCGCTCGCCGCCGACATGGAATCGCATGTCGCCGCACGCCTGGCGGCGGCCCATGGCCTGCCCTTCGCGGCGTTGCGCGTGGTTTCGGATTCGGCAGATCACTCGTTGCCGCCCGCGGTGGCCAGGGCGCTGGGGCCGGACGGCAGGCCGCGCATCGGGACGGTACTGGCATCGGTAGCCGCGCGGCCGCTGCAAATCCCCGCGCTCATCCGCACCGCGCGGGATAGCGAGCGGGCCTTGGCGGAACTACTCCGCTGCCTCGACCTTGTCGGCGTTGCCTTTGCCTGCCCGTATCTGGGCTAGCTTGCTTTCGACATGGCGGGAGAAGACGTATTCCGCCGGCCGCTGATCGGTGAGCGAGATGTCGGGCGCCATGGAGCCGCTTGTCTTCACGCCGCGCCTGGCGAGGGGGATCATCTTCCAGGGATGCTTGACGGAATCGGCCACCGCCGTGCCCTCGAAACCGCAATGGACCATGCAGTTGGCGCATTTCTCGTAATTGCCGACACCGTATTTGTCCCAGTCGGTGCCGTCCATCAGCTCCTTGAAGGTCTTCACATAGCCTTCGCCGAGAAGGTAGCAGGGCTTCTGCCAGCCGAACACGGTGCGCGCCGGCATCGACCATGGCGAGCATTCATAAGTCTGGTTGCCGGCGAGGAAATCCAGAAACAGTTCGGACTGCGTGAATTCCCACTTCTTGCCGCCGTTGCCGCGGGCGAAGATATCGCGGAAGAGCTGCCTGGTGCGCTCGCGATTGAGGAAATGTTCCTGGTCGGGCGCGCGCTCATAGGCATAGCCGGGTGAAACGGTGATGCCGTCCAGCCCCATCTCCATCATCTCGTCGAAGAAGGCCGCGGTGCGCTCCGGATCGGCACCGTTGAACAGCGTGCAGTTGATCTGGGTGCGAAAGCCCTTGGACTTGGCCAGCTTGATCGCCGCCACGGCTTTTTCGTAAGTGCCGTCCAGGCAGACGGACCTGTCGTGCATCGCCTTGTCGCCGTCCAGATGGATGGACCAGGCGAAATTGGGATTGGGCTTGTAATCGTCGATCTTCTTGGCCAGCAGCAGCGCGTTGGTGCACAGGATCACGAACTTGCCTCGTTCGATGAAGCCCTGCACGATCTGCGGCATCTCGCGATGCAGGAGCGGCTCGCCGCCCGCGATGGAAACCGCCGGCGCGCCGCATTCATCGATCGCGGCCATGCAATCCTCGTAAGAGAGGCGCTGGTTCAGGATCTCGTCGGGATAATCGATCTTGCCGCAGCCCGAGCAGGCGAGATTGCAGCGGAACAGCGGCTCCAGCATCAGCACGAGTGGATAGCGCCGACGGCCCATCAGGTGCTGCTTGACGACGTAGGCCCCGATACGGGCCGCCTGTGCAAATGGTATGCTCACATTCCACTCCGTTCCTGTACCCGGGCCAGCGCCTTGGTGCAGTTGGATTGCGTTCTCAATTCCGCCGGCAGGCTGAAGGCGATATGCTCCTTCTTGCCGTCCAGTTCCGAGACGTCGAGCGTGCCGTACATCCGGCGCAGCGCCTCTATCACGTCCAAGACCAGCTTTTCCGGCGCCGAGGCCCCAGCCGTCAACCCCACCGTCTCCTTGCCCTTGAGCCAGGCCGGGTCGAGTTCCCCGGCATCGGCGATCAGATAGCTGGGAACCCCGCTCTCGTGGCCGATCTCCTGCAAGCGGTTGGAGTTCGAACTGTTCTTGGCGCCTACCACTATTACGATGTCCGCGATCTTGCAAAGCTTGCGCACCGCGGTCTGCCGATTCTGGGTTGCATAGCAGATATCCGAAGTATGCGGGCCTACAACATCGCGGAACTTGCGCTGTAAAACCGCAATAATCGAACGGGTATCGTCGATGCTGAGGGTGGTCTGGGTGACATAGGCGACCTTGGTATCTTCGGGAATATTGAGGGCCGCCACGTCGGCCTCGGAGGAGACCAGATGGGCCGGAGCGCCAACCTGCCCCATGGTTCCCTCCACCTCGGGATGGCCGGCATGGCCGATCAGGACCAGCGTCCGGCCCTGATGGACATAGCGCTTGCCCTGCGAATGGACCTTGGACACCAGGGGACAGGTGGCGTCCAGCACCGGCAGGCCGCGTTCGACCGCTTCGTTGACGACCGTCTGGGGCACGCCGTGGGCGCTGAAAATGGTTACCGCGCCATCCGGCACTTCGGTCAATTCCTCGACGAAGATGGCCCCCTTGGCCTTGAGGCTTTCGACCACATGACGATTGTGAACGATCTCGTGGCGCACGTAGACCGGACTGCCATACTGATCCAGCGCGCGCTCAACGATCTCGATCGCACGGACAACCCCCGCGCAGAACCCGCGCGGCTGCGCCAAAACTACCCGCATGCTCCCCTCCGGTCATGGGCGCCAAACGCCTGCGCTCTGTGCGGTCACAGGCGGATGGCCCTCGGGCCGTGCGTCGATATGTTTCAGTTTCAGTTTCAAGAAACAGTAGCGGTCCCGCAACTGCTTTCTTGACAACCGGAGGGCGGTGCGCCCGGCAAGACGCACGATTTTCGCCATTATTGCGAAAGTACAACATGGGCGTGGCGCCCCGATTGCGCTACATGCAGACGACTCGGGCCGCCGGGTCTGGCAACGTGACGGAATCTATCGTCCCCGCCTTTGGGGGTATTGAGCAGGACATGACGACCTTATCGCAAAACGCTGCGTTCGGCGCGGCCCTGGGCGAGGCCGCTGCAGCTGTGGACGCCGCCCTCGACAGGCTGTTGCCCAAGCCGGAGGGCCTTCACGCCCGCGTCCATGAAGCCATGCGTTATGCCGTTTTTGCTGGCGGCAAACGGCTTCGGCCATTCCTGGTGCTGGAAAGTGCCCGGCTGTTCGCAGTCCTGCCGGATCGGGCAGTCCGAGTGGCCGCCGCGATCGAGGCCCTGCACACCTATTCGCTGGTCCATGACGACCTGCCCTGCATGGACGACGACGACCTCCGCAGGGGCCGCCCCACCACCCACAGGGCCTTCGACGAGGCGACTGCGGTGCTGGCGGGCGATGCCTTGTTAACTATTGCCTTCGAAATCCTGGCCGATCCGGCGACCCACGAGTCGGCCGCGGTACGCTGCCGGCTGATGAGCGAACTGGCCCGCGCGGCCGGTAGCAACGGCATGATCGGCGGCCAGATGATCGATATGCGCGCCGCCGGCGCAGCATTCGGCACCGATGAGGTGATTCTGTTGCAGCGGCTCAAGACCGGGGCCTTGATCGAGTTCTCCTGCGTCGCGGGCGCGATCCTGGGCGAAGCAGCGGCTGAAGACGAGGCGTGGCTCAGAAGCTATGCCTGCGATGTCGGCCTCACCTTCCAGATCACCGACGACCTGCTCGACGTTCTCAGCACGGCCGAGAAAACCGGCAAGGCCGTCGGCAAAGACAAGGACCAGGGCAAGGCCACCCTGGTCTCGCTCATGGGCGTCGATGCCGCCCAAGAAAAGGCGGAGACGCTGGCACGCCGCGCGGTGGACTCGCTGATGTCCTATGGCGAAACCGCTGCCAATCTCCGCGCCCTCCCCCCTTTCCTGCTTGCGCGTGAATCCTGATCCGCCTGTGTGTGCGCTATCGAGGCCATGATGACGTTGAACTCGCCCGCACCGCCGTTCCCGCTGCTGGACCGGATCAGCACCCCTGCCGATCTGCGCCTGCTGGACAAGACGCAAATGCGCGCGGTAGCCGATGAACTGCGCAACGAGTTGATCAACGCGGTCTCCATCACCGGTGGCCATTTCGGCGCCGGGTTGGGTGTGATCGAACTGACGGTGGCGCTGCACTACGTTTTCAATACGCCCGACGATAAACTGATCTGGGACGTCGGCCATCAGGCCTATCCCCACAAGATACTGACTGGCCGGCGTCAACGTATCCGCACCATCCGCAAGGGCGGTGGCCTCTCCGGTTTCACAAGACGCAACGAAAGCGAATACGACCCCTTCGGCGCCGGGCACTCTTCGACCTCGATCTCGGCCGCACTTGGCATGGCCGTGGCGCGCGATCTGAAAGGCTTGAAGAATCACGTCATCGCGGTAATCGGCGACAGCGCCATGAGTGCCGGGCTGGCCTTCGAGGCGCTCAACAATGCCGGTGCGCTGAAGTCCCGCCTGCTCGTGGTCCTCAACGACAACGACATGTCAATCGCCGGTGCCACCGGTGCGCTCAGCGCACATCTCAACCATATAACGGCAGCCGTGTCGCCCGAAGGCACGATTTTCGATCAACTCGGCCTGCGTCACATCGGTCCGCTGGACGGACATGATGTCGATGCCCTGATCGAAGCGCTGCAAGCTGTCCGCGATAATGAGGAAGGTGGCCCGGTCCTGTTCCATGTCGTCACGGAAAAAGGCCACGGCTACGGCCCCGCCGCCAACGCGGCAGATAAGGGTCATGCTGTGGCGAAGTTCGACGTCGCAACCGGCCGCCAGGCGAAAGCCGCTGCCAAGGCGCCGACCTATACGGCTGTCTTCGCGCAAGAACTGATCCGCCAGGCCGAGAAGGACCCGAAGATCGTTGCCATCACGGCGGCGATGCCGTCCGGTACCGGGCTTGACAGATTTTCCGAAGCTTTCCCGACGCGGTGTTTCGATGTCGGCATCGCCGAGCAGCACGCCGTGACGTTTGCAGCAGGGCTCGCCGCCGAAGGCATGAGGCCCTTCTGCGCCATTTACTCGACCTTCCTGCAGCGCGCTTACGACCAGGTCGTCCATGACGTGGTGCTCCAGAATTTGCCAGTACGCTTCGCCATGGACCGCGCCGGGCTCGTTGGCGCCGACGGAGCCACGCACGCCGGTGCGTTCGATCTTGCTTATCTCGGCTGCCTGCCCGGCATAGTGGTGATGGCCGCGGCCGACGAAGCAGAACTCATCCACATGGTGGCGACGGCGGCGGCCTACGACGAGGGCCCCATCGCCTTTCGTTATCCGCGCGGCGAAGGCACGGGTGTGACGTTGCCGAGGGCAAGCGAGATATTGAAGATCGGCAAGGGGCGTATCCTGCGTGAAGGCAATGACGCGGCCATCCTCAGCCTTGGCACACGGCTCGCCGACGCACTGGCAGCGTCGGATCTGCTTTCAGCACGCGGTATTTCCTGTACCATGGCGGATGCGCGCTTCGCCAAACCGATCGACGCCGATCTGTTGAGGCAGTTGGTGCGTCATCACTCTGTGCTCGTGACAGTCGAGGAGGGTTCCGCCGGCGGTTTCGGCGCTCAGGTACTGCATCATCTTGCAAGCCTGGACCTGATGCGGGGTGCTCTGTCCGTACGCACCCTCACCCTGCCCGATCGCTTCCAGAACCATGACGATATGGCCAGGCAGTATGCCGAGGCCGGCCTCGATACTGCCGGCATCGTGTCGGAAATCGCCGCCCGGTTCCCGATCAGGGCGCGCGTCCACGCCTGAACTCCGTGGACTTATTGGGCGCGCTGCGGCGTGCGTAGTGCCACCGTCATCTCTTTGAGATGGGCCGTAAGCGCGAGCACGCTTTCCCCATGCTGCGACAGGAAGCTGCTGAAATCGTCCCGCTGGGCAAGGCCCATCCAGACCCCCGCGATCGATGCGTCGACGACAGCAAACTTGCCGCCCTCGTCCAGCACCCGGAACACGATCTGTAAGGAATCGGTATCTTGCGGGTCGGAGGGATCGACCAATGCCGCCGTAACCAAATAATCGCCGGGCGCGCGCGCTGTAGAAGTCGTGATCTTCAGTGCCTGTCCGTCATAACCGCTGAGCCGCGATTCGTAGCTGGCGACTGTGAACGCCTTGAAGGCGTCGACATAGGCATCGAGATCGGCTTGGGACGCCTTGCCGCGCGCCGAGCCCAGCGCGAATAATCCGATTTTCTTTGCGTCGATCAGCCGGAACAGAATATCGCGCACCTGCGCACGCCGCTCCGCATCGCTAAGCGTCTTATTTTTCAGGATTGCAATGCCCTGATCGATGCTCTGCTGGACAAAGGTTTCGACCGGCGTGGCCGCCCGCGCGATTGTAGCAAGCGGCCCCATCGCGACGGCGGCGCCAAACGACAGCCCCATAGCCGTCAGGAGAATGCGCAGCGATACTGCCCAATCATGTTTCATCATCGAATTTCCTAAACTTGTTCGGCCGCAACGACTTCGTCGTCAGAAATTCGGAAGATTCTGGACGTCAGGCTTGCCTTTACGGATCTGGGCTGCGCGGTACTGCAGATAGAGGTTGCGGGTGGTGGCGTAGTAATCGACCGAGGTGCGCTCGATGCCTTCCAGCGTCCCGATATTCTCGGCCCTCAGGTCGATGACGCCAAGCGCGCCTAGCCCGATCTGGTAATAGATCTTCTCGCGGAAGTTCCAGTAGGTGATGGGATCGAGAAAGATGTCCACCACCTTGCCCGCCAGATCGCGCGGCGGCGCCGGCCCCAGAAGCGGCAGCATCAGGAACGGCCCCTCGCCCAGCCCCCAGGTGCCCAGCGTGATGCCGAAGTCCGTATCGTGGCTAGGAATGCCCATGTGCGAGGCCACATCGAACAGGCCGCCGATCCCGATCGTGGTGTTCACCGTCATGCGGCCCAGGCTCTGGCCCGCGCGATCCACTTCGCCCTGCAGCACATCGTTGAAAAAGACCACCGGAAGGTTAATGTTGGTCAGAAAATTGTGCACGCCCTCGCGCGCCGGCTCCGGCACCGCATCGACATAGAACTTGGCCACCGGAAGCATGACGGCCTTGTCCAGATTCATGTTGAAATCAAAGACAGCCCGGTTGGTCGCTTCATAGGGATCATTGTCCGTCGCGGCATAGCCTGAGGGGTTGTGGGCGCAGCCGGAGGCTAGCAAACCGACCGCCAAGACCAGGATTACAGAGAATTTTCCCACGGCGATTTCCCTTACGGCGACCCGCTCGTCGCTTTAAAAGGCGTCTAAAATAGCCCAGTCAGACCATTATTAATAATATAGCACTCGTCGACAGAGTATTAAGCCCCCCGGATGCCCGAATGGAAAAGTGAACGGAAATATTTATCTTGACTAGTTGTCGCACCCTGCGAGGGTACCAGCAGCGCCCCGCGAATCACCAAACCTTCGCCTCATTTCTGTCAATAGGATTTGACAATGAACGGGCGTGACTAGAATGGTTCCCGGAACGCCCCCTGACGGTGTGCTGATGATCAAGTCTCAGATGAATGCCTGCCTGATTGCGCTTGCCATTGCTGTGGGTGTGCCGGGTCTTTCCGCTGCCGCCACTAGCCAAAATACGTCACCTGGCCAAGGTACTTCAGCCGCCCCTACAGGGGCCGAATCGGCCGTTACCGACCCAAGCGCCAAGCAGATCAGCGCGTTCTATGCCGTGCTACTCGATTCGATGAAGCGCGCCAAAACTGTCAATGTTGACGGGCGCTACAAGATGCTGGCGCCCGTCGTCGACGCCACGTTCGACTTTCCGACCATGACCAAGATGATCATTGGTCCCGGCTGGGACAGCATGTCGGACACCGATCACAAGGCCCTGATCGCGGCTTTCCGGCGCATGACGATCGCGAACTACGCGCGCAATTTCGACGGCTACAGCGGCGAGGCTTTCACGGTCGATCCGAAAGTCGTAGAGCGCTCAGGCGACAAAGTCGTGAGCAGCCAGATGACGGCACCCGGCAAGGCGCCGATCCCCTTCCTCTATCGCATGTCGAAGACGCCTGACGGCTGGAAGGTGATCGACGTCTTCCTCAATGGTTATGTCAGCGAGGTCGCGACCCGGCGCGCCGATTTCGCATCCACGCTCAAGTCCGGCGGCGCCAAGGCGCTGGTGGATAAGATCAATGCCCTTACTGACAAGATTCTGGCGACTGGGAACTAACGGCTAGCCACGCTCGTGCCGCGATCGCTGGCCGGGCAGCCCCTCCTGCGGCAGGCTGTAAGCCAGCAGCGCCGGCAACACCAGAAGCATCGAGACCAGAATCCAGAACAGCGAGATCAGGAGAATCTGGCCCATGCTGGCCGTGCCGGGATGGCTGGAGATTGACAGCGTGCCGAAGGCGGCCGCGGTGGTGCCCGCGCTCAGCAAGACCGCGCGCGTAAGCGGCGATTGCAGGAGGTGCCGCCTTCCTTTCCGCCAAGCCATGACGAAGTAGATGTCGAAGGCTACGCCGACGCCGAAGAGCAGCGGCAACGCGATGATGTTGGCAAAATTGAGCTGGATGCCAGCGACAACACAACTCGCCATAGTTAGGATGCCGGCCAGCACCAGCGGCGCCAGCGCCATCAACAGATCGCCCAGCCGGCGTAACGCAATGAACAGGATCAGCGCAATCGAAACTACCGAGATCACTCCGGCTTTCAGGAAAGCATTGACGATAGTCTTGCCAGACTCCTTGATGATAATGGGCGTGCCGGTAACATGCGGCGCCACCTTCAGCACCGCCGCGGTGAAACGGCCTAGCACGGCATTGTCGTTGGAGTTGCCGGAGGGGAAGACCTCGACACGATAAAGCCCGCCTTGCGAAACCCAGTCAGCCTTGAGGTCTGCGGGCAGCGTCTCGAAGCTCACCGCTTCGGGATGGAGCGCCGCGCGCAGCTGGTCCAGCATCGTTTTCAGCCCAGGCACGAAGGCTTCAGCCGCCGCGGCGCGCACCTTCGGCGATGCGCCGGCCAATCTATCGAGAATACCGGCTAGACGGTTGGCATGCTTGCCTGGTGCGCCTTTGTCGCTCGCCGCGGCGTTGCGCAGCGCCTCGGCGGTTGAGCGCAGGCTCGCCACCACGTCGGCGTCAGTTGGCGGCGGCGGCATCATGAACGGATTGAAGGTGGAATCGAGCAGATCTGCCGCATCTTTGATAACGGCCAGCTTTTCGGCCTGATGATCTGGGACAAAAGTATCGATTGTCATCACCTGCGCAACTTCCGGCAGCTTCGACAGCCGGTCAGCCAAGTTGTTCGCCGCCGCGCGAGACGGTTCAAGAACGTTAACCGTGTTGGGTGACGTCTGTGGGTCCTTCATCAGGTCGAGTGCTGTGGCCACCGATTCGGAATGGCGATTGCGCAGGTCCAGCGGATTCGCGTTGAAATGCAGCAAGGGCAACAGCGCCAGCCCGATTACGCCTACGCCGGCCGCGATGCGCAGCACCTTCACGGAATGGTGTGTCAGATAATCGTCGAGAGGCTTCAGTTGGTGGAATCCAACGTCACGCGCTTCCCCACGGGACCTCAGCAGCCGCAGCATGGCAGGCAGCGCGGTGATGGAGAGCACATAGGTCACCACCATGCCCGCGCCGGCGATCAGGCCAAGTTCCGCCAACCCGGCATAATCGGTGGGCAGAAAGGAGAAAAAGCCAGCCGCCGCCGCCATCGCGGCCAACGTCAGCCCGCTGCCGATGCCGGCGCCTGCATGCCCGAGGGCTTCGTGCAGGTTCTTCACGCGATAGCGTTCGGCGCGATAGCGCACACAGAACTGGATGCCGAAGTCGACGCCGAGACCTACGAATAGCTCGATGAATGCCACAGAAATTACGTTGAAAGCGCCATAGGTGTAGAGTCCGATCGAGGCTGTAACTGCAAGCCCGATGAAGAGCGTTGCTAGGATGGCGATGATCATTCGCACCGATCGCACCGCCAGCCACAGCATCAAGAGCACCGCAGCCGCCATCAGCGCCGCCATCAACCTTCCGTTATGCGCGATAGTGGCGAATTCCTCGTCGGCCATCGGTACCGGCCCGGTCAGGCGCACCCGCACCCCGGCCTTTGGCGTAAGCCCCAGCTTCCGAGCCGCCGCGCGGATCGCATGGGTCGCCGTCTTGCCGGGCATCAAGTCCTGGTAATTCAACTTAGGTTGAATCTCGATGAAACGGCGCGTGTGCGGCGGGCCTTCTTGCGACCCGCCGACCAGCGCACTCCAGCCGAAATAGGCCGGCTTATCGGCGAGCACATCGGACAGGGTCTTCGAAAAGGCGGCTATCGGCTTGTCGATGTCCGCAAGCTTGGCTTGGCCACCCTCGACACCGAGAAGCGTGGTCGAAAGTGTCGCCATCACCCCGCGCAGGCTGGGATCGGCCGCCAACCCGCCCAGGAAGGGCTGCGCTTGGATGAGGCTCTGCGCGGTCCTCTGCACGTCCGCGAGCGGCAGGAGCAGGAGCCCCTCATGAGC
>Ga0307375_10004894_pt1 | contig 12669 bp, 8 predicted proteins | sample TR1MG_FD_202531 | JGI IMG/M metagenome (GOLD analysis project Ga0307375, IMG submission 202531) | Soil microbial communities from Risofladan, Vaasa, Finland - TR-1 | ecosystem: Environmental > Terrestrial > Soil > Coastal area > Acid sulfate soil | place: Finland: Risofladan, Vaasa | collected... | reverse complement strand
CACGCCCCGCCTTCGCGCATGGGAATACGTACGCCGCGCTCCGCGGCCGTCTCCTCGGCGATCTCGTAACCCGCGTCGACGTGACGGATGACGCCCATACCCGGGTCGTTACGCAGCACGCGAGCGAGTTTCTGCGCGGCGAGCGGTGTCCCGTCGGCCACGCAGACCTGTCCCGCGTGGATGGAGCGACCAATCCCGACGCCACCGCCGTGGTGGATCGAGACCCACGTCGCGCCCGAGGACGTATTGAGCATCGCGTTGAGCAGGGGCCAGTCCGCAATGGCGTCCGAACCATCGAGCATCGACTCGGTCTCGCGGTACGGTGACGCCACCGACCCACTGTCGAGATGGTCGCGACCAATGACGATCGGTGCCGACACTTCACCGTTCGCCACGAGTTCGTTGAAGGCCAGACCCGCGAGGTCGCGCTCACCGTACCCGAGCCAGCAGATGCGCGCGGGCAGGCCCTGGAACGCAACGCGCTCCTGGGCCTTAGTGATCCAACGATGCAGTGGCTCGTTCTCGGGGAAAAGCTCAAGCACCGCTCGATCAGTGCGCGCGATGTCACGAGGGTCCCCCGACAACGCCGCCCAACGGAAGGGGCCCTTGCCCTCACAGAAGAGCGGTCGGATGTACGCTGGCACGAAACCGGGGAAGGCGAACGCCCGACCGTAGCCGCCCAGTGCGGCTTCCCCACGGATCGAGTTGCCGTAGTCGAAGACCTCAGCGCCCTGGTCCATAAACCCCACCATCGCCTCGACCTGCTTGGCCATTGACTGGCGGGCACGGTCGGTGAACTCCTCAGGCTTCTTTTCCGCGTAATCGTGCCAGTCGCCGAGGTCGATACCCTCGGGCAGGTAACTCAGCGGGTCGTGCGCGGACGTCTGATCGGTGACGATGTCGACCTCCACCTCTCGACGCAGCAACTCGGCGAAGATCGTCGCGGCGTTGCCGAGCAGGCCCACGCTCAACGCGCGGCGCTCCTTCTTCGCCGCGAGTACCCGCACCAAGGCGTCGTCGAGGTCATTCGTCCACTCGTCGAGGTAACGGTGGTCCACCCGTCGTTGCAGCCGTGTCGGATCGACGTCCACGCACAGACAGACCCCGTCGTTCATGGTGACCGCCAACGGCTGGGCGCCACCCATGCCACCCGCCCCGCCGGTGAGGGTCAACGTGCCCGCGAGTGTGCCACCGAACCTCTTCTGGGCGACGGCGGCGAACGTCTCGTAGGTGCCCTGAAGTATCCCCTGAGTGCCGATGTAGATCCACGAACCCGCCGTCATCTGTCCGTACATCGTGAGTCCGAGCGCCTCGAGTCGGCGGAATTCGGGCCACGTGGCCCAGTCCCCGACCAGGTTCGAGTTCGCGATGAGTACGCGCGGCGCCCATTCGTGCGTCTGGAACACGCCCACGGGTCGACCCGACTGGACGAGCATGGTCTCGTCGCCCTTCAGCGTCTTAAGGGTGCGTACGATCGCGTCGAAACTCGCCCAATCGCGCGCCGCGCGCCCGGTGCCCCCGTAGACGACGAGGTCGTCGGGTCGTTCGGCCACCTCAGGATCGAGGTTGTTCTGCAACATCCGCAACGCCGCCTCCTGGGGCCAGCCCAGGGTCGACAGCGTCGTACCGCGATCCGCGCGAACGGGTCGTGCACCTTGCATCTTCGCCTCCTTCTAGTTCAGCGTGACGAAACGACGAACGATTGCGAGTAGTTCGCCGCTTCGCACGAGTTGACCTACCGCTTCGATCTCGGGTGAGAGCCAGCGGTCGTGTCCCGGGCCTCCGCTCACCTCATTGATACGTCGCGAGAGGGCGTCAGTGACCGGCGAACCTGCGAGCGGCGCCCGCATGGCCAGCGCTCGCGCACTCGCCAGCAACTCGATGGCGAGCACGTCGCGACCGGCTTCGAGTGCGCGGCGCAGCTTGCGCGCCGCGTGCCAACCCATCGAGACGTGGTCCTCCTGCATCCCCGACGAGGGAATTGAGTCGACGCTCGCGGGCGATGCCAGACGCTTCATCTCCGAGACGAGCGCGGCCTGGGAGTACTGGGCGATCATGAGCCCCGAGTCGACGCCCGCCTCGTGAGCGAGGAACGGCGCCAATCCGTACGAACGGTCGACGTCGAGCAAGCGATCCGTTCGTCGCTCGCCCATCGACGCCACGTCGGCGAGCGCGATGGCGAGAAAATCCAGAACGTAACCAACGGGAGCGCCGTGAAAATTCCCATTGGAGACCAGGGAACCATCGGCCAACACTGACGGATTGTCGATGGCCGACGCCAGTTCAATATCGGCGACGCGCGTCGCGTGCGCCAACGTGTCACGCGCCGCACCGTGCACCTGCGGTGCGCAGCGCAGGGAGTACGCGTCCTGGACTTGGCTCACGTCGTCCAGGTGCGAGCTGACAATTGGTGAGTCCTTGAGCAAGGACATCAGATTCGCCGCACTGTCACGCTGACCCGGATGGGGACGAAGTGCGTGGATCTCGTCCACGAAGACCCGATCGGTACCGCGCAAGGCCTGAATCGACATCGCCGCGGCCACGTCGGCGAGGTCCAAGAGGTCGTGAATGTCGTGGATGGCGAGGATCAACTGACCGAGCATTCCGTCGGTGCCATTGATGAGCGCGAGTCCCTCTTTTTCGGCGAGTACCACTGGGGCGAGACCCGCCTCGGCGAGGACGTCGGCGGCCGGCCGGCGATGACCCGCCGCGTCGCGTACCGTGCCCTCGCCCATCAAGGCCAGGGCCACGTGCGCGAGCGGTGCTAGGTCACCCGAGCACCCGAGCGAGCCGTACTCGTGCACGACCGGTGTGATCCTCGCGTTGAGCAGTGCCGCGTAGGCCAAGGCGGTCGACGCGCGAATACCCGAGACGCCACTGCACAGGTTGGTCAAACGCGAGACCATCATCGCACGTACCACTTCTTCTTCGACCTCGTCGCCCACGCCCGCCGCGTGCGAACGAATGAGCGAACGCTGGAGGTCACGACGCTGATCGGGTGAGATATACGTGGTCGCCAGCGACCCGAACCCGGTCGAGAGTCCGTAGACCGGCGTGCCGCTCGCCACCATGGCGTCAATCGCGCCTCGTTGGCGCTCGAGCCGTTCGAGCACCGCGTCATCGAGGACGATCGACTCGTAGTCACGCGCCACTGCGACCAATGCCGCGCGCTCGAGGGACTCTATCCCCACCGTTACCGTCATGACTGTCTCCTCCACACGCCCGCGAGGGCTTCAAGCACTAGCAGCGCGGCCAGTCGAACAGTTCGCTGGTCTTCGCTGTCGCGCTCGACATCGATTTCCGTTAGGTCAAGAGCCGCGACCCGCGAATCGGAGGTCATTCGGCGTACGAATCGGCGCATCTCGTCCGCACTCAGTCCCCCGGGGGCCGCCGCCGGGCAACCCGGTACCGCCGCGCGGTCCGCCGCGTCCATGTCGATATCCACGTACACCCGACGGCCGCCAGCGCCCGCTATATCGAGGGCGCGGCCCACCACGTCCTCGATCGACGCATGACGCATCTCGTCACGCGAGATCACAGTGATACCCGCATCGTGCGCTCGCTTGGCGTAGTACGAGGAATTAGAGAAATCAGCGATGCCCACCTGCACGACGTTCGTGCCCGGCAATCCGGCCTCGAGAAGTTGGCGCACGGGCGAGCCGTTAGAGATTCCGTCGCGTAGGTCGAGGTGGGCGTCGAGCGTCACGAGCCCCCACTGCGCCAGATCTGGCGACGACAGTGCGTGCAGGGCGTGCCAGGTCGCCGCGTTGTCGCCCCCGAGAAAGACACGAAGGGCGACGTTCGGATCGAATGAGCCAATCACCGTGCGTAGGCGTTCGTGGACCTGTGGTGCGTCGGGGTCGGGGATGTCACCATAGTCAACCAGGGCCACCACGTCAGCGAGGTCCACATCATCCGAGTAGGACCAAGTGGAATAGCGTTCGAGCGCGTGGCGAATGGCCTGGGGGGTGCTGGCGGCAGAGCGCGGCGTCACTGATGTTGCGTACGTTGCGAGACCTACCAGGGCGATGTTTGCGCGATCTTCCAACGGCGACGAGGTGAGTAGTGAGGACGCCGACGGCCAGTTGGGATCGCGTACGGTTGCCACGACGTCCATGCTACGCAGGCATCAAACTCGCCGACGTTCCCATATCGCTCGTCGGTCGAACCTCCGCCGCTGTTCGCTTCGCCGCCGTCGGCAGGGGACTCCTTGTCGCCAGGTCAATGAACCACGCCCGAGCCGCCTTGCTCGCAAGGTCCTCTAGAGGATGCAGCGAGGTTTGACGACTCGGGGTGGAATTCATCTTTTACCGACTACTTGATGCCGTAGGTGGTGCAGTCCTGCGCGTAGGTCGGCTGAGTGGAACCAGAGACCGTCGGCGCAGAATTCGTGCAAAGGTCCGATGCCTTGATGACCTTGTCAGCGATGACGGTCTTCTGGACGCTGGCTGCGGTGACCCATGTGGCGGTCAACAGAACCGAAGGAACCTTCTTGAGACTGCTGGTCTTGGCCGACGAATCCGTCGATGTGCCATTCACAAGACCCCTGGGGGGCTGGATACCCGCGCGCAGGTAGACGGCCAATGCGGCGGCGGCCTGAGCCTCGAGCCAGATTGGCTTGTACACGGTGCCGCACTGGTAGCCAGCGATGATGTTCTGGAAGCCGAGCAGCGTGGCGTCTTGACCAGTGAGCGGCATGGTCTTAGGGCTGAGGCCCTTGCTCTGCAGGTAGCTGATGATTGGCGCGGCATTCTCGTCGTTCGGTGTCACGACTGCGTTGATCTTGGGATGCGCGGCGAAGGCGCCCTGGAAGTCGGTCAACGCGACCGAGGGCGTCCACGTACCCGCGTTCTCGTTGATGACATTGCCCGCAGCTGTGGTGTAACCAGCCTTGGCGAGCACGGCGTTGTAACCCTGAGCGAACAACGTGGCGTTGTTGTCAGTGGGCGAACCCTTCATCACGTAGATGAGCGGGCTCTTCACGCCCCACGCAGTGATGCAGCTGACCTCGCCTTGACCGATCAACGTACCGACGGCCACGTTGTCGAAGCTCACGTAGTAGCTACGCGCTCCCCCAAGTGTCAGGCGGTCGTAGTCGATGACTTTGACACCGCGGGCCTTGGCGTACGCCTCGATCACCGCACCGATCGTCGAGTCCAGCGGGTCCAGCAGGATCACCTTGGCACCCTTGGCGATGGCCGCTTGGGCGTCGGTGTACTGCGTGGTGTCGCTTCCCTGGGCGTTTTGAATCGAGAACTGGCTGGTGTTCAAACCTGCCGTCAGGAACGCCCTTTTGAGATTCGGGGCATCGAACTCCGTGTAACGCGACGATGTCACCGTGTCCGGCAGGATAACGGCGATGGTCCCTTTGCCCTTGGCCACGATGCCCGTCAGATACTTCATCGTCGAGTACTTCGTGTTGAACGTTGCGTTCGAAACCGTGCCGGCACCGCCGCCGGGCGCCCCGTTCGTTGTCGACGTCGTTGAAGTCGATGTTGACGGACCAGACTTGTTCGTCAATACCACTCCTAGCCCAATGAGCCCTAGAACAACGATGGAAACTACGGTATAGATGATCTTCTTGTTGCGCATGATGGTTCTCCGAAAGGATGAGTCAGAAGCGCGCCCGATGGCGGCGAGTCGTTCTCTAGGTTGAGCGATGGATGATGGAAGCCTGCGTGAAACGCGAAGCCGGCGCGGAAGGAGACCTAATCCTCAGGGGATAGGTCAAGAAGTAACTCGCCTCGCACTGTCGGCGAGCGCTCCGGCCCAGTACATCGTTGCTCCTCTCGAACAGCGTTCCTCCGAGGACGAACTGAAAGGAAGCCAAGTCTTGACTCTCTAAGCCACACCATAGCCCGCAGTCTTGAAAGACTCCTGGCCCAAGCCATCGACTCGAAGTGGCGGAGTCACTTTCGGGTAGAGGCATCAAAATCACACCGATGCTACGCTGCCGACGGATTCACCCTTTAACCAATGGAGACCTCATGACGGCGATTTTGCTCATCAAAGCGAGGGTCACGACGTACGACCACTGGCGAACCGCTTACGACGCGAACAGCACCTTTCGTCGCGAGCATGGGGTCATTGGTGATGAGGTCTACTGTTCGCCCGAGGATATGACGTCGATCCTCGTGTTGCACTCCTTTGACACGGTGGATGCGGCTCAGCACTTCACTTCTGATCCGGCTTTTGCCGAAACAATGAACTCGGACGGTGTCATTGGAAACCCAATTCTGACGATCACCGAGGTGCTTTAGCCCGCTCGAGTGACCCGTTGGGTGGCCTCGTCGGGAGACTGCGCTCAGCCTCTTGACGGTCGCTTCCACGGCGGTGAAGGCAGTGGATTCTGCTCGGTGACGATACGTTCGATTATCCGTCCCGCATCAATGATCGCCCATTCACTGTGCGCTCTACCAATAATGGCCAATCCCACCGGAAGACCCTGTACGAGACCGATCGGCAGACTCATGATCGGCCATCCGGCGATCGCGGGGGCCATCGTGGCCGGGCTTGCGGGCCCTGGGTGACCGCCCACCGCAAGGTCACTCTTCCAACTCGGTCCGTACGCTGGGGCGATCACCACGTCCGCGCCCTCGAGACCCGGGTTGAGACAGGTGTCGATTGCCCACTTGAGATTCCTCGGTCGACTCACGGCGTAGCCTTCGCCGGCGCGACCGCCAGTTTGCATTGCCTTAAGGAATAAGTCGTGTCCGAAGTACACCTGTTCGACGTCTCGATGCTGGTCCTCGTACGCAATCACGTCGGCCAGCGACGCGACGCCGCTACCCGGTCGGCCCCGCAAGTACGCCGTCAGGTCATCGAACAACTCCGAGAAGAGTACGACACTTTCGTCCGCGGACTCCTCGTCGCCGGGTAATGCCAGTTCACGTTCCGTCAGCACGGCTCCCGCCTCGCGGAGCTGCACGACGACGTCATCGAAGAGTTGGTCCGTCTCGGGGTTACCCGTACGCCAATTGGTCGCTACCGCAAACCTCGGGGTGACACCTGGCAACGGCGCAGAGCTCTGCGAGAGCACGCTGTAGAGCAGCGCCACGTCCGACACGTCTCGACCCATTGGTCCGGGGCTGTCCTGGCTCGCACTGATCGGCACCACGTGTGTGGCCGGCACGCTCCCGACCGTGGGCTTCAAGCCGACGACGCCATTCACCGACGCCGGACAGACAATTGAACCATCGGTCTCGGTGCCCACCGCCAATGGAGCCAGGCCCGCCGCGACCGCGGCGCCAGAGCCCGAGGAGGAACCTCCCGCTGAACGGTCCAGGGCCCAAGGGTTGCCCACGAGACCGCCGCTCGAGGAATATCCGCTCGTCGACCGCGACGAGCGGATATTCGCCCACTGACTCAGATTCGTACTGCCCATGACGATGGCGCCCGCTTCGCGAAGCCGGGTCACCAGCGGCGCGTCACGGGTGGGTCGACCCCGCAGCGCGGTGGAACCAGCGAGGCCCGGCAGTCCGATGGCCTCGATGTTGTCCTTGATCAGGACTGGAACACCGTGCAGTGGTCCTCGCGTGACGCCTCGAGCACGCTCTTCGTCGCGTTCCTTGGCGACGTCGAGAGCGTCGAAACTCAGCGCGGCGATTGCGTTCAGTGCGGTGTCGCTCGACGGAGCGTCAACGGCGGCGATTCGATCGAGATACGTCGCAACGAGTTGACGTGACGTCAGCGATCCGTCATCGAGGCGATGGACGATCTCGTGCGCGGAGAGGTAGGCGACCGACGCACTTGGTTCATGTGGATCTCTCATTCACCGATAATACGTGGCCCGACTGCGCGACGACGTAGTGGCACGACGCCCTTCGAAATGACCTCGTTACGGGCGCGCAGCCGCGCCGGTGGCGCAAGGTTTTGACCGCTCAGAGATGAAACGGCGCAATCATCGAACGTGCGGTGCGAGCGGCACCCAGCAGGGGCACGTGGAGGAGGGACTCGGTCGTACGAAGCAGCGAATAGTGCGTGAGGTGCACGTTGACGCGCACTCCGCGTGGCACGGACGGGGCGACCACGATGGTCGGAACACGGTTCGACGCTTCCGAATCGCTTTCATCGAAGGTGATGAAGAGGGCGAGTGAGCGCGATTGATACTGAGCGCTGGCAACGATGCCCGGCACGACCCGTCGCAGCCAAGCGTCGCCCACACTCACGGCACAACTGTGCATGTCGTTGCAGACATTGGGAACGACAAGCGTGAACGCCGCGTTGAGGTTCAGGGGAAATCTCAGCGGTACGTCGTTGCGTGCGCACGACGCGCCAAGATTGGTGTAATAGACAGCGGGATTGTGCCGTGCTGCGTAGTCACCACTCGTGACGTGATCGCACGGCGAGGGCATCGACTCGACCAGCGAACGCCAATTCGTCCCGAGCTCTGAGAAGAGACTGGCGACCGCGAGCGGGTGCGAACTCGGTTCGCCGTCGTCGGTGATCCCTTGGGTCGACCCTGAGGTGAGCGCGATGTAATTGGGCAGACTCGGGTGAGCGACCGCATCATGATTCGTCGCGAGTCCGCACGAGGAAGCCAGCTTGTTGAAATACGGCGCACTCGACGAGCCGACCAACGAGTAGCCCACGTTTTCGAACATGATCCACACCACGTGGCGGTAGTGATGCGCGCCTGACACGGCGCAGGGCGACCCGAAGGGAATCTTGGAGGCAGCCGTCGCTACCGAGACGGGTGCGACGGCGCCAAGCGCCAACGAAAGTACCGCCGCACTAGCTAGGTACTTTGCACGCCACATAACCTCATCATTGCAGTGCCGTCGTCACGGCGCGAAAGCTGCTCGCAGCGACGACGCCCAGTCTTCGAATCGTCGAGTGATGGGGACGCGAGTATCCCCCCAAGGTCGGCGTGGAGTCGGAAAACTTAAGGGGATGACCAGCCGAATCGAAGAGACCCAAGAACCGTCCATCAATCACACACCGGGACGTGCGCGACACGCGTACCGCGTCGGGTTCGCCGTCGCGATCAGCTCCGTCGTGATCTCGATCATCCTCATGCCCTTCGCGTTCATGAGCCTCTACACCGCGTTCCAGCACCCCGCGGGCGACCACGGTTACGACGTGATGAAGCCGGGGTTGCTCCATGGAGAGTGGACCAAACTCAACGTCTCCGCTATCTCGATCGACGAAGTCGCGGGCGATGTCGTTCTTCGAGTCTCGGGTTTCCACAACTGTCCGACGACCTGCACTGGTATCCAGCGAGTCCAACTCTTCTCCGTGCACGCTGATCCGAGTGGCGCCCTCGGCCCACCGCCCTCGGTCGCAATCAACATTCCAGCGGACTCGAGCGAAATCGAACAGAGGGTCACGTTACCGATCTCTGGGAACCTGAGTCGTTACCCTTTTGACAGCTACAAGCTCCTCCTCGGGGCCACGTTCTCCCGTGTCGCTTCCTCGGGCGTCTCGACGGCCATTCCTCCCGCGGCCGCGAGCGATCAACTCGCCTTCAGCGTGAGCAACGCCATCCCCCGCGTCTCGCTCGGCACGCCGAGAATCCTGGGTGCGCACGAATACGACTCCACCGGCGCCTCGTACGACGCCGTAGTCGCGCTCAACTTCTTTCGCCCCGTCTACCTACAGATCTTGACGGTGCTGCTCACGCTGCTCATCGTCCTGGCCGCCAGCTACGGCGTGCTGTTTCGTCCGTTCACGCAAATCGTCCCGACTGTGGGCGCTCTGGTGCTCGGCGTGTGGGGCGTTCGTTCGCTGCTCGTGGGCTCCTACCCGCCTGACTCGACCGGCGTCGATCTCGTACTCGAGGGAGCGATCCTTCTCTTGCTCTTCACCGTTGCCGTTCGTGGCGCGCTCTTCATGCTGCCCCGTGCTCATCTCGGCCGTGGCCGTTGGTCACACATCGTTCACGACGACGACTGAGTACACGACGTTTCGGACCGAGAGTCTCACGCGTTGGTGACGTCGCCATCACCCGCGCGCAATGCTTCATACGTACTCTGGGCCACCGGGACGCACCGGACCCCCCGGTGGCTATACTTCAACCCTCATTAATTTCGAGCGACACTGCCCGTAGCGGACGCTCCCAGCTGAGAGGACTCCGCGATGAACTCCTTTGAAGAACTTGAGTCGAACGTGCGCTCATACTGCCGCAAGTGGCCAGCGGTGTTCGCCACGGCCCAGGGATCGACCATCACCGACGAAGACGGTGTCGAGTACCTGGACTTCTTCGCGGGCGCCGGAGCCCTCTCGTACGGCCACAACAACCCCGTGCTGGTCGAGGTCGCCGTGGAGCACCTGCGCGCGGGAAAACTCCTGCACAGCCTTGACACCTTCACCGTAGAGAAGCGCCGCTTCCTCGAGAGCATGCAGCGCTACGTCCTCGCACCGCGACAACTCGACATGGTCATCCAGACGGTCGGACCGACGGGTGCCACTGCCGTCGAAGCGGCGCTCCAGTTGGCCCAGCGCATCACGGGTAATCGAGCGGTCGTAGGTTTCGCCGGCAGTTACCACGGCATGTCCTACCGAGCGGCCTCGATCTCAGCTTCGATGGCCGGACGCGCGACCAGCGCGCACCTCAAGGATTTCGTCGCGTTGCCCTTCGTCGAGAACGTCACCGATGAGGACCTCGAGTTGCTCGACCGCACCTTGCGCAACACGATTGACGGTCAACGTATCGGCGCACTGATCATCGAACCGACCCAGGGCGAGGGTGGTGCGCGTCCGTTCGACCCCGCGTACCTCCGCGCCATTCGCGAACGTTGCACTGAACTGGGCATCATCGTCATCGCCGACGAGGTCCAGGCGGGCGTGGGACGCACCGGTTCGTTCTTCTCATTCGAGAGTTCGGGTCTCGACCCCGACATCGTGTGCGTCTCGAAGTCAATCAGCGGTTTGGGCCTGCCAATGGCGCTCAACCTCGTACGACGAAGCCTCGACTCGTGGACGCCCGGGGAGTTCTCCGGGACGTTCCGCGGCAACAACTTGGCCTTCGCGACCTCGGCGACCATGCTCGAGACCTACTGGGCCGACTCGACGCTCGAAAAGAGCACCGAGCAGCGCGGGCTCGCTGTTCGAACAGCACTCCAGAACATGTCCGACGAGTTCGGCGATGGAGGGTTCATAGTTCGAGGTAACGGACTGCTCTGCGGCCTCGACGTGGGCTCGACCGAACTGGCGGCACGAATCGCCGACGCCTCGTTCGAGCGCCATCTGATCGTCGAGACGTGCGGTGCCGGTGACACCACCGTTAAGTTGCTGCCGGCGCTCGTCATCAATGACGAGCAACTGCACGACGGGCTCACGAGACTGAGCGACGCAGTCGCTCAGGCCAGCTCGCTGCGTTGAGCGACGACTTCGCCTGGCGCGACCACGTCGTCACTCTGGACGAGCGCGGTCACGGCACCCTCAAACAAGCGGTGTCGATCGCCTTGGAGGATCTGCAACGCCCCCAGGGACCTCGATCGAACGCGTCGCCGTCGGAACTGCACGCACTCGTGACCTCGCTCGAAGTCTGCCCCGAGGAGGGTGTTGGCTTGCCCAGGTTGCTCGGCGAGTTAGGCGATGTCGTGTGGCGTAACTCGGTCGTACCGAGCGACGTGGCGTGCGTCGCGCATCTGCACCCACCGACCTTGGTGGCGAGCGTGGTCACCGAACTCTCGATCTCGGCCGTCAACCAGTCCATGGACTCGTGGGACCAGGCGCCCGCAGCGACCGAAGTTGAACTTCACCTCATGAGCTGGCTCGCCGGACTCATCGGCATGCCCGCCACCGGTTCAGGCATCATGACCTCGGGCGGGACCGCCTCGAACGTGCTCGGTCTCACCCTGGCGAGGTCGTGGGCCGCGCGAAGTCTGGGCGTTGACGTCCTGAAATCGGGTCTCCCACCCGAAAGCGCGACGTGGCGCATCCTCTGCTCGGATCAGGCCCACTTCTCGGTCCAGCGCGGCGCGGCCCAGTTGGGCCTCGGGCGCGACGCGGTCATCGGGGTGGCGACCACGGCAACGGGCGCGATGGATGTCGAGGCGCTCGACCGCACGCTGGAAGAGTTCGCGGCGAACGGTCTTCGCGCCATCGCCATCGTCGCCACTGCGGGCACGACCGACCTCGGCGTCATCGACCCGCTCGAAGCGATCGGCGATCGGGCTCTCCGCCACGCCATGTGGTTCCACGTCGATGCCGCAGTCGCCGGGGCGTACTTGCTCTCCGATCAGCTGCGTCCACGGCTCGCCGGTCTCGAAACCGCCGATTCGGTCACGATTGACTTCCACAAGCTCTGGTGGCAGCCGTTCAACGCCAGCGCGCTCGTCGTGCGCGACGAGGGACGATTCGACCTGCTGCGGGTGAAGTCCAACTATCTCGACCGTGGTGACGAGCTCGAGGGGATGATCAACCTCGTCGGACGGTCCCTCGACACGTCACGACGGTTCGACGCCGCGAAGGTCTTCGCCTCGCTTCGAGCAATCGGGCGACGTGAGTTGGCCCGCATGCTCGAACATCTGCTGGCCCTCGCCCAGTACGCGGGTGAACGCCTGGCCGCACACCATCGCTTCGATCTCGTCACGTCACCCACTTCCGTAATGTGCGTGTTCACTGCTCCAGGTTTCGGGTCCGACGACCTTCGCGCGGTCCAGCAGAACCTGCTGGCCCGCGGTGACATGGTCCTGGGCCGCACCGAGATCAAGGGGAGGGCAG
>Ga0307375_10004893_pt1 | contig 12670 bp, 12 predicted proteins | sample TR1MG_FD_202531 | JGI IMG/M metagenome (GOLD analysis project Ga0307375, IMG submission 202531) | Soil microbial communities from Risofladan, Vaasa, Finland - TR-1 | ecosystem: Environmental > Terrestrial > Soil > Coastal area > Acid sulfate soil | place: Finland: Risofladan, Vaasa | collected... | reverse complement strand
CTCCGACACCTCCGATTCCAGGGCGCGGGGGACGCGCGCATGAGCGTCCTCTTGAAGCGACCAGGCATTAGGGATCAAAGAACTGTATTCGTCGTGAAACCCATGGCAGGCATCCTATCTGATGCCACTTATCACGGTTTTGCGTTGTGGTGAGCTTGGGCTCGTGATAGTCCCAGGAAAACACGCCTACGGGTTTCCGCGAGCATACTTGCGGTCGCAGAGGCATCGGGGACCGGTTCACTCGGTTCTGCGGGAATTGTTCCTGCGTCTGTGCGCAAAAAAACGAGATTGATCATGAACCCGCTTCTTGAACGGAAAGGGTCCCTATTCATCCTGGAGGACGGAGTCTATGTTTTACCGCATGGCGGCGCATTGTCAGGTATTACGGAGGCGCATCAGCCTACCGCAGGGTCTTGCGCCAAACTATTGCTACTCTCGCCGGACCTCCCGTGGGCTAGACCGGATGGATACAGTTATTAGGCATGCACGCGCCGCACGATCTCCCTCTAGGCTAGGCCGCCAGAGACCGTCCCCTCCCGAAGTGGCTAGTGTGTGGGGTGAAAGACGGTTCACGGCCCCTTGGGGGCTGCGATGAGGCGATGTGAGTTGGTTGTGGAGGTGATTTACGCCCCCCTTGTGGGCGGCTCCGAGACCTTGGCCTTTAATCTATGCAAAGAGTGGCAGGCGGTCGGTATAAAAACACGTATTTGTTGTTTGTATGAACGTAGCGGGGCGTTGACTAAGGCCTTTGAGGAGGCGGGAATCGTCTACGATCTCCTAGATATCGGCGGACATGGCCTTTTGGGTCGCTGGGCGCGGACAACTCGCTATTTCCTGCGCGTGCGTCCAACCGCCATTCATGTCCATCACCTGGGGTCCTTGGTGAACGTCCTTATTCCGGCCTATTTGACAGGTTGCTTCAACGTTGTCTACACCGAACATTCCAGCTATTCAATCGCTCGCACCAAGTGGATGCGCCGGGTCCTCCCGGTCGTGAGCCATTTGGTGAAGCGCTTTACCTGTGTCTCGCAAAACCTTGCCGAGTTCTTTGCAACCCTGGGTGTGCCCTCGAGCCGGATGATCACTATCTATAATGGCGTCGATACCGAACGCTATAGACCCGGTGCACCACGTGCCGAATTCTGTCCGCTGGTACGGATAGGGGCGGTCGGCCGGCTGGTCCAGGAAAAGGACTACCCGACGCTGCTAGCAGCGCTTGCGATCTTAAAAAACGAGAATATACGATTTTTTGCAGAAATTGCCGGCGACGGGCCATTGGCTGTGGAACTGAAGGAGCGTGCGCAGGCATTGGGTTTGCATGATGTGCTGGCGTTTCGTGGCTCATGTGACAATGTCCCGGCATTTCTACGGGAACTCGATATCTACGTTTTAAGCTCTCGGCACGAAGGCCTTCCGATTGCTATTCTTGAGGCGATGGCAACGGCTTTGCCGGTTGTGGCCACACGTATTACGGCGATTCCAGAAATTGTGGAGGATGGGCGCACGGGAATGTTGGTGCCGCCCGGAGATCCGGTGGCTATGGCGGCTGCTATTCGTGACCTCGCTCGAGATGGCCGGAAGCGCCGGCTTCTGGGAGAGGCGGCCATGGCTGAGGTGCGTAAAACTTACACCATTGGTGATGCGAGCCGATCCTATGCGGTCGAACTTGGCGTCAAACAGAAAAAAAGGATGCGGATATGAGAAGGATATGGGTCGCAGTATGTCTTTTGTGCCTTGGGATGACGCCTGTCCACGCGCGCCTTTCGGTATGGCTAAGCCACAGTACTCATAAGATACGTCCCGATGCTTCCGCGCAAGCGCATTCACTCATTCGTCTCTTTGCGGCTCGCGGCGAGTATGCCGCCTTTCAGGTGTCCGTTAGGTCTGCGCATGGCGTGCGCGTGCTTCGTGTTGCGCCCACAACTCTAGAGAATCACGCTTTTGCTATTGGGCGCTGGCATATGACCGTTTATCGCGAGGCCTTTATTGACATTGTTCACCCGACCAATGTCGATTCGCGGTTGGGTCTTTGGCCAGATGCGCTGATTCCCACGGTCGACAATTACTACCATGAGCGCCGCAACGCCCTACCATGGCATGTGCCAGCGCGGTTTACGCAGACATTCTGGGTCGATGTGTATGTTCCGAGAACGGCGGGCCCCGGTCTTTATCACGGTCACGTGATGGTCTTTATGCGTAACCAGGGGCATCTCTCGAATCGGATTTTGAGCGTGACGCTACGCGTCCTGCCTTTTGCGATACCGGCAACCGCCTCCTTGCCTTCAAGTTTTGGGTTTGACGGCGCGCCTTTGTCGCTTGTGTTCCGTGGCCACTATGGGCTTTTGTCGACAGAGCAATTGATTCATTTAACGAAGCTTTTTGATACCGCAGCATTAAAAGACCGGATCGCGTTAAGCGGCGGCTCCGGAATTCCCGCAGCCATGCGCGTAGTGCATGGCAAGCTCGTATTGAATTGGCACAACTATGATAAGGAGGTCCGGTCCTTTATGACGGGCTCCAAGGCGGTGCATGGTGCCAGGTGGCGCATTACGGATGTACGCTGGCTAAGCCACGTCTTCTATAAAAAAATGCCGCCACAAGAACAGGTCCAATATTTCCGCGCTTGGGCACACCACTTCCGTAAAGAGGGGTGGCACGTACCGCTCTACGCGCTTACTGTGGATGAGCCGCATTCCGCGGTGCAGTTCGCGACAGCTAATCGCCGCGCGGCGGTTATACGAAGCGCGACGCACGAAGTGCAGCCGCTGGTTACAACCAATCAGGTGCGCAAGCTCGCGATTCAGGACTATGGCATCCTCTGTCCTGTCATCAATAATGTGGAGGGCCTCGATAACATCGACCATCGCGCCCGTCTCGGTCAGTATGCGCGCCGTTATCACCTTAAGCTTTGGTGGTATCAGTCTTGCATGAGTCATGGGTGTTGGGTTGTGGGTGGCCGCACGAGTCTGGGATGGCCAAGTTATATGATTGATCAGCCGGCCATCTATAACCGTATTATGCCGTGGTTGACGTGGAAGTATCGCATCGCGGGGGAGCTCTATTACGATACGGATATAGGCTTTAGTCTCGGCCGCAAGAACCCCTGGAAGGACCAGTACCATTTTGGCGGCAATGGGGATGGTACCCTGTTTTATCCGGGCACGCCTGCTGTCATTGGCGGCACGAAGGATATCCCGATCCAAAGCCTACGTCTTATGATGATTCGGGCGGGTTACCAGGATTATGAGTATCTGCATCTGGCCTCCCAGCTCTATGGGCGCAGCGCCGTCTCTCGCGTCATTGACAAGGCGATTGTGTCAACGCATGACTGGACCAAAAGCCCCGCGGTTCTGCGCGCACTGAAGTGGCGGCTTGCGACGATGATCGATAAGAAGCAGACCGTGCATCCGGATATGGGACCCAAAGCTTCTCCTTGATGGCAGCGTAGCTATCGAGTGTCTCGACAAGGCAGTAGAGCCTTGTCGCAATAACCCGATAGATGCTTCGGTAGGGGCGAAGAGACCAGAAGCCTGAGGCGTTTTGCATGAACTCTCCCACCGCTAAACCGCTTACGCGGCTATATCGGGGGGTCTCTACTCTCGCGAGCAGACTTTCCTGGTTCTGTGTCTGTGCGCCCGATCCGCGAAGCGATGCATCTGATAGAGGCTCCCCAAGCGTAACTTCGGACCGCACCGGCGGCTAGTGGGAGAATGGATTCCGGGTTCGGCAAAACCACAATCGTCTGCTTGATAGGCCATGGGCCACACGACCCACAATGCCTCTCTTGGCGCACGGCTCGCGTGGAACTCGTCTTGCCCTGAACGCAAGGCGACGAAGGGGGTGGCGCGGACGAGTGCTCATAAACACCCATCGACGGGTGCTATGGCGACTGCGTTTGTAATCTAAAAGGAACCCTTGATCCTAACGGTGCCCATCCATCGGTGGGGATGTCGTCTAGATGAAGCGCGATGAAGCCTGATCAAAGGTGGGGCGAGTCACAAAAGAAGCGATTGCGCGGCCTCGATGGCCGCGCCCTTGCCTACGATTTGTCGACTTTAACGCGATGGTCACCAGAATGCGCCGAACCTTCATCGTCACTGCGTTCGACATCGGTCTGGTTCTTGTGGCCATCTGAGTACACTTCGTCATTTGGGCGCTCGCGGCTTTCCCAGCCACCATGCGAGCTTTCGCCACCCTTTCGCCCGATTGCCGCCATGTGTTCACGGTTCTGACTGACGGCTTCGCCTCCTTTGCGGCCCGCTCTTCTGGCCTCCTCTGGAGTGAATTCGTGGGCCGTGCCCTTCTCGTGCGCTGCTCTGCCACCTTTGCTAGCGATTTCTCGTTGCTTGCTAGCATCCATGGCCGCGAAACCGCGCCTACTTTTGCGCTCATTCGGCATGAATTCCATCTCCTCTTGTAAGTGTGAACCCGCAAAAAACGCACCTCGGAGTAGGAGGCGCGTAACATTGGATCGCAGTCTAGGAGAAGCAGCTAAGGCCGTCATCGGACAAAGGCCCGATATTGTGGAATCTTCTGCTAAAAACCACAAATTAAGGGTTTGGGCCCACTATCAATTGCTTCTGGGTATCGACCCGAATGGGTACATTAAAAGTGTTTATGGGAAATTGCAAACGGAAATCGCAAAGATTAGGGCGGTAACTATCGGCTCGGCGCCATCAGAAAGGGGGTTGGTTTATACCAAATAAACATAAAAAAACCTCCGAGCTAGGGGGTTAAGCCGGAGGCGAAAAGGCCTTAAAAGAATTAAGGCGCCGCTCAGGGAGGAGGACGAGCGGGTGTCCCATTATTGAGAAACACGAGATATTGAGCATCAGACTTAAGTCGGATCGGACTTATCGGATCGGACTTAAAAGACAAGGGGACATCAACTGACACATTAAAAATAAGAATAAGTTAAGTATATTACGCGCGTTATCTTAACCGTGTCTGTAGAAACGAACGAGTGTGTAAATTGGAGATTGACGCGGTAATAAATACGATACCATCGTCAATAATAGGCTACCTACGCGTCGGACGGTAACGGCTATATCGCTGCGTGTCCTGGCCCGCTCCACACGAACGGCGACCGGCGCCCAAGTTGCTCCATAAAGGGAAACGAGAAGGGCATACTCCTACACTGGCACGCGGGATGCAGCGTCCGGGACATTGTAACGGGCATGGGCCTAACCCGTCTTTCGCTATTCGCCCCGGAACACGCCCGTTTTCGCCAATGATGAGGTGACTTGCGTAAGGTAACATACTGTGTTACCGCGAGATTCTTGTCGGCACGGTTTCTCCCACCCGTGTAGTGAAGACTTTGGTGGTTGACGGTGGCTTGGGAAGTTTCCACACTGCGCCATATGTTCCGCAAATGCACACGCCGCAACAAGGACGGTAAGACCCACCATTACGGGAGTGTGGTGGAGAACCGTAGGCTCACCACGGGGCGCATGGCGCAACGCCAGGTCTTGTACTTAGGAGAGATAAACGACAGCCAGAAAGCCGCATGGCGCAAGAGTATTGATGTCTTCGATGAAGGTCGCCTGCGCCAAGTGGCGTTGTTTCCGGAAGACTTGGCGCCGCCCGATGATGCCACGGCCGTCGGTATTCGGCTCAACGAATGGCAACTGAAGTGTCTACGCCCATGGGGCGCCTGTTGGCTCGCAGACGGGCTGTGGCGGCAGTGAGGACTCGATACCTTCTGGGAAGCGCGTCTGCCACCTTCGCGTAAAGGCATGCCCTGGGCGTCCGTCCTGCAAACGCTCGTGACCTATCGCCTGATCGATCCCGGTTCCGAGTGGCGGCTACACCGGCAGTGGTTTATCTAAAGCGCAGACCTACCTGCTCGATGCCGATTTGGCGCTGGCCGAGAAGGACACGCTAACCGGTGCCTGGACAAAATTCTGGCCCACAAGGACGACCTCATCAATTTCCTGCGCGCGCGATGGGGCGAGCTCTTGGGCGTCACCTTCGATGGGCTGCTCACTGATTTGACGAGCACGTACTTCGAGTCGGACACGGCGCGTGGAGAAGAAGACCTGCGTCGGTACGGGTATTCACGTGACAAGCGCGGCGACTGCCGGCAGGTGGTGATCGGATTGATCGTGACCCCGGAGGGCTTCCCGTTGAGTTATGAAGGTCTTGCGGGCAACACCGCGGATTCTACGACTCTTGGGGAAATCTTGACGCACATCGAGACGCGCTCGCCTTGCGTCCCGGGGAATGGCAAGGCCAATCGGATTGGGTGCAGGGACTAGGGGCCCCCACGGAAGCGACTTGAGGGCCGGCGAGCGATGGGCGCCTCCTATGTAGTCGGTTCCCCTGGACGCTACGGCGACCCCGAAGGGGCGGCTCACAAAGCGCGAAGGGGATTACCTGGCGCAACCCTGGTCGCAGGTGCGCGCGGGGCTTAGAGTCAAGCAACTGCCGCAGGAGGGAGAGACCTACGGGCTCGCCTTGAGTGCGCAGGCGTCCATAAAGAGTGCGCAGCGCCAAGCCACGCCTTAAACGGTTCCCTGGGACGCAAGGGGATGTCGCACGCCTTAAAGCCCTACAAGTGCAGTGTCCCAAACGGCGGCGTTGTTGATGAAGAGGGGGGCGGCCAAGCAGGCCGCCGGACGGGCGGCGGATCTCCACCGTTACGGTACCGGGCATCGACGAGACGGTGAGCAGGGATACGTTCCATTTTGTGCTCGACGCCCAAGCTGCGCACGGTGCGTCGGCGTGAAGGACGTTATCTGCTGCGCACCAATATGAACGGTTACGACCCGGCTGCCCTTTGGACTTTCACCGCGCAACTCACCGAGGTCGAGCAGGCCTTCAAAGAGCTCAAAACGACCTCGCGATACGACCGGTTTATCACCAGCTCGAGCATCGCATCGAAGCGCACATCTGTGTGGCCTTCCTCTCCTATTGCCTCCAAGTCACACCCAAGCATCAACGGAAGCAACGTGCTCCCGGTTTAACGCCGTGTGCAGCGATCGAGATGTTCAAGACCATACAGAGGGTCGACGTCCATATCCCCCACGACCGATGGCCGCTCGCTGCTCCTGTCGCGCTACCCACAACCCGACCCCGAGCATCGCCTGCTGCTCGATGCGTTACGGTGGCGCCTGCCCGCGCAACCGCCGCCCAAGATCACGGCCCTACGTGTTTCCCTGGTGGTCGTCGTAGCCGCGATGTCGTGGAGACCTTTTAGAACCAATAGCTTTAAATACAACAACTGAGTCGATCGACCCGCGCGAATAGCGAAAGACGGGTTAATGGGTCCGGCTAAGGGCGGCGAGCAACGTGAAGGGCTACGCTCGGGGCCCTTACGGACCCCGGATAAGCGGGCTCTGACCGTGCGTGAGAAGGGGTCGTTATCGTTAGGGCTGTTGCGGTTATTAAGCGGAGTTACGCGCACCTACGTCTCTTGATGCCACCTGCGGGTGGTCGGCGGCGAAGTAGTCCAGGTACCAGTCTACGAATCGACCAATCCCCGTTTCTACGGATGTGGTGGGTCGGAATCCAAAGTCGTGTTCGAGTTCATCGACATTTGCGACCGTGGAGGGCACGTCGCCCGGTTGTAAGGGCAGCATATCGATACGGGCCTTGCGGCCGAGACATTGTTCCAGCACTTGAATGTAGCGCATCAGTGCAACGGGATTGTTGTTGCCGATGTTGTAGAGGCGAAAAGGGGCATTGCTGGTGGCGGGGTCTGGATGTTCGGGCGACCACTGGCTTGCAGGACTTGCGGGCTTATCTATGACGCGCACAATTCCCTCTACGATATCATCGATGTAGGTAAAGTCGCGCACCATATGCCCATGGTTGAATACCTGAATCGGGGTGCCTTCCAAAATTCCCCGGGTGAACAGAAATAAAGCCATATCCGGGCGCCCCCAGGGCCCGTAAACGGTGAAAAAGCGCAGCCCCGTACAGGGCAGACGAAACAGGTGGGCATAACTATGAGCCATCAGTTCGTTGGCGCGCTTGCTCGCGGCATAAAGGGAGACTGGATGGCCGACAGAATCGTGTTCCGAAAAGGGTTGGTGGGTATTTGACCCATAGACAGAGCTCGATGAGGCATAGACAAAGTGGCCAACCCCGCTGTGCCGCGCCCCTTCAAGGAGGTTGACGAAACCGACGATATTGGCGTCCACATAGGCATGCGGGTCCTTAAGGGAGTGCCGCACGCCGGCCTGAGCGGCCAGATTCATGACCGCATCGAAGTGCTGTGAAGCGAAGATCTCGGCCATGATCTTGCGGTCTGCGATATCGACCTGTTTGAAGGTGAATCGCGCGTGCGCCTGAAGGCGCGCTAAGCGCGCCTTTTTGAGGTCGACCGAATAGTAATCGTTCAGATTGTCGATTCCGACAACGGTGTCTCCGCGATCAAGCAATCGGTGTGCGAGCGAGGAGCCTATGAAGCCGGCCGCTCCGGTAATCAAAATGTGCATATTGTCATCCTTCTGTTGCGTACATTATAGACGCCAGACCGCCAATCCCGATGCCTGAAGCGCCCCAGCGTTAAATTGTGACTTGACGTCGATAAACGTGCCTTTCGGTTTGATCTTGGCCGCCAATTGGGTGATATCGCGGCTTAGGAAGTCCTTGTGCGCGACGGCCACCACCATCGCGTCTGCAATCGGCAGTTCATCCCACGCAAGAAGCGTAATGCCATATTCGTCATGGGCCTCATTCTGAGCCGGGACGGGGTCGTGGACAAACACCTCTATGCCATAGGAGCGGAGCTCTTGAATGACGTCAATGACTCGTGAATTGCGCAGGTCCGGGCAATTCTCTTTAAAGGTGAGCCCCAGGACGTTTACGCACGCCCCCTTGATAGGACTTCCTGACCGAATCATTTGTTTGACGGTCTCTTCTGCCACGTATTTGCCCATCCCGTCGTTAATGCGCCGGCCGGCCAGTATGACTTGTGGATGGTACCCTAATTTGTCGGCTTTGTAGGTCAAATAGTAAGGGTCGACGCCAATACAGTGGCCGCCGACAAGACCTGGCCTAAATGGTAGGAAATTCCATTTCGTGCCGGCCGCCGCCAAGACCTCGGCGGTATCGAGGTCGAGCATATGAAAAAGGATAGAGAGTTCATTCATAAGAGCGATGTTCAGGTCTCTTTGCGTGTTCTCGATCACCTTGGCCGCCTCCGCCACCTTGATGCTGGAGGCGCGATAGACGCCGGCTGTGATGATAGACCCATAGAGGCGGGCTACTTCCGCAAGCGTTGCGGCGTCATCACCGGCCACAATCTTGGTGATTCGCGTCAGGGTATGTTCTTTGTCTCCTGGGTTTATTCTTTCGGGAGAATAGCCGACATGAAAGTCGTGTTGCCAGCGTAGCCCCGAGCGTTGCTCCAGGATAGGGACGCAGATTTCCTCGGTGGCGCCTGGGTAGACGGTTGACTCGTAGATAACGATGGCGCCGCGTTTTAAATGATCCCCGACCGTGCGGCTTGATCGGACAAGCGGCCCGAAATCGGGTTGATGGGCGGCATCGATCGGCGTCGGGACTGCGATAATGATGAAATCCGCCTCTTTCAATGCCGAGGCCTCGGTCGTGACGACAAGATGTCGCGCAGAGCGCAGCTCGTCGCTCGTTACCTCCCCTGTAGGGTCGCAGTAATCGCGGTAGCTATCGACTTTGTGCTGATCTAAGTCGAATCCTATAGTGCGGCTTAGCTTGCCAAATGCCACCGCCAAGGGCAAGCCTACATAACCCAAACCCACGATTGCCACTGTGCTCATAGAATGTCCTTATTCAGCCAAAGCCTCGCGTCAGCGCCTATCCTGGCACTCGCTTCAGGTCGCCACGCTACGGATCGGCTGACCTCGGCGCAATAAGCCCAAAGCTGGATAGCGTGCAGGACAGTGGAGAGCCAATATGCACGGCCTAGCTCCCTTAAAACGAGGTCCGTGGGCCTCAAAGGCAGGAATCGTGAAGGTTTTGATCACAGGTGGCGCGGGATTTATCGGCTCGCATTTGGCGGATCGTCTCGTGATAGATGGTCACAGCGTCTCGCTTTTGGATAATCTTTCCACAGGCAAACGGGATAATCTCCGCGGGGCCGCAGCCGGCGCGCGTCTCATTGAGGGCGATGTGCGGGATCGGGACGTGGTCAATGAGGCGATGTCCGGTATGGACGCGGTTGTGCATCTGGCGGCCGTGGCCTCCGTCCAGGTCAGCGTGCGCGACCCGATTGGCACGCACGCGACCAATCTCGGCGGGACTCTGCGCTGCCTTTTGGCGGCCGCCGATCAGGGTGTGCGGAGAGTTTTATACGCAAGCTCTGCTGCGGTTTATGGTAATGAAGCCCCAACCCCTGTCGCTGAATGCGCGATTTTGGCACCCCTGTCCCCTTATGCCATCGATAAGCTCGCCGGCGAGCAGTATTTGTCCTATTTTGGGCGTGAGCGCCGCCTTAACACGACCGCGCTTCGCTTCTTTAATATCTATGGCCCCAGACAGGACGCAAGCTCCCCTTATTCGGGTGTTATTAGCCTTTTTGCCGATCGTCTGACCGCGGGCCTACCGTTTTTGATTTATGGTGACGGGCGTCAGACGCGCGATTTTGTTTATGTGGATGACCTAGTCGATATCCTGGTAGAAGCGCTTGTACGCGAAGATTTGGGGGGTACGGTCCTGAATGTCGGCGCGGGTCGAGAGCAAGATCTGCTCGCTCTAGTGACCGCATTTGAGGAGTGGGCGGGCCGGTCGATCGGTCGGCAGTTCCTGCCGGCCCGCAGCCACGACATCAGGCGCTCCTGCGCAGATGTCACGCGCCTGCGTGCCGCCTTTGGGTTTACGCCCGACACATCGCTCATCGCGGGTCTTGCACGATATTTGGAGAGCCCCGCCGAGGTCGCAAGTTGCGGCGTTTGTTAGTTGATGGCAATGGCCAGCAGGTTGCGATATTTGTGCACGAGTTCGCCTTTGCCGCCGAGAAGCGCAAACGCGCTCAAAAGGGCTCGCCTGCCGATATCGTTCCCAAATTTGCGGTCGGCGCGCACAATGGCGAGCCATTGCTCAAGCGCCGGTTCATAGTAGCCGGTGAGTAAGTAGCGCGCGCCGAGCCACAATCGGGCCTGCATGTCCGTGGGGTGGGCGACGATGGTCTGTTCGAGTATGGGGAGCGGTGGAGCGTTTGCCGCCATGCGCACAAATTCCAAACGAGCGAGCAGTTGCGCAAGACCCGGGTCACTTTGAGCGGCTGCCGATATCCCCGTTAAGATGTTCTCGCCTTCTTCGACCAAACCCTGTTCTAATAACAGCCGCCCGAGGTGAATGGTCACGCGGTCGTTTGCCGGGTCGCTCGCGTGTATTGCCCGCAATTGCGCCAAAGCGGTATCGGTTTGGCCCGCGGCCTCCTGATCCAGGGCGCTTTGCAGAAGGGTGTCAGATGGGCGGGCGATATGCTGATCAAGGAGCGCCCGGATCGTTCTTTCCGGTTGCGCGCCGACGAACTCGGCAATTTCCGCACCATTTTTAAAAAGCTTTACGGTTGGTAGACTACGGACGCCAAAGCGGGTCGCAAGCGTTTGTTGTTCGTCGCTATTCACCTTGGCAAGGAAAAACCGACCCTGGTACTCTTCCGCAAGCTTGGCGAGCAAAGGCATGAGCGATTGGCACGGTCCGCACCATGCCGCCCAGAAGTCGACAAGGACGGGGGCCTGTCGGGAACGGGTAATAACCTCGCTATCGAAGCTTGCGTCTGTGACATCTGTGATATAAGGCGAAGCGGCCATGCAAGATACCCCTTCTGTTTTGGCGGATGTGCGGCCGGGCTCTTGGGATATCAAGAGGGCATTTTGGGGGGTGGTGCTCCCTAGGGGACTCGAACCCCTGTTACCGGCGTGAGAGGCCAGCGTCCTAGGCCACTAGACGAAGGGAGCGGAACGCAGCGCTCTTAGCTGTCGCGAACCGGTGCTATTATACAAGGCTTACTCCAAATTGAAACTAACTTGAGCTGTGGAGGATAAGATTTCCTTTGAACGATCATAGTAAGGCGCCTAAGACCGTCGATGCCGCCTCGTGTGGTTTAAATCCGGCCCGGATCAGCTCTCATGCCCGGCAAGTCATCGAAAAACTGCAGGACGCAGGTTATACGGCGTATTTGGTCGGCGGCTGCGTCCGTGACCTCGTGCTCGGCCGGGAACCCAAAGATTTCGATGTGGTCACCCAGGCCCGTCCTGAGGAAATCCGTCAGATCTTTCGTAACGCACGCCTGATCGGCAGGCGATTCCGGCTTGCGCATGTCCATTTCGGACGTGAAATCATCGAGGTGGCGACCTATAGGGCCGCGCCCTCGGCGAGTCAAGATGACGATGCCAATGTCTTCGGAACCGCAGAAGAGGATGCGTTTCGTCGCGATTTTACGGTGAACGCCTTGTATTACGATCCCGAGGAAGGCGTTATCCGCGATTATGTCGACGGCTTGCAAGACTTGGCGGACGGTTTGCTTCGGGTCATCGGGGACCCGGAGGAGCGGTTTCGCGAAGATCCGGTGCGCATGCTCCGGGCGGTGCGATTTGCCGCCAAGCTCGGACTGCGGCTGACGGCGGACAGTCGCGAGCTAGTCCCGCGCCTGGGGCCGCTTTTACAGGCGGTGGCCCCTGCGCGGCTCTTTGAGGAGGTGTTAAAGCTCTTTCATGCCAGAAACGCCGTGGCCACA
>Ga0307375_10004891_pt1 | contig 12679 bp, 19 predicted proteins | sample TR1MG_FD_202531 | JGI IMG/M metagenome (GOLD analysis project Ga0307375, IMG submission 202531) | Soil microbial communities from Risofladan, Vaasa, Finland - TR-1 | ecosystem: Environmental > Terrestrial > Soil > Coastal area > Acid sulfate soil | place: Finland: Risofladan, Vaasa | collected... | reverse complement strand
CTCCTTCAAATCCTACTACGTCTTTAACAATTTTTGCTAATTCTTGTATTGGAATATCTTCACCAACCCCTACATTTATAATTCCTTTTTCGCTGTATTCATTCATTAGAAATACAAGAGCCTCTGCCAAATCATCAATATAAAGAAATTCTCTCATTGGCGTTCCACTACCCCAAAGTTCAAGCATTCCATCTCCTCTTTCTTTAGCATCATGGAATTTTCTAATCATAGCCGGCAAAACATGAGAATTCTCTAAATGAAAATTATCACCTGGGCCATAAAGATTAGTGGGCATTGCAGAAATAAAATTATCCCCAAATTGCTTTCTATACATTTCGCACATAGTTAAACCTGCAATTTTGGCAACTGCATAACCGATGTTAGTTTGTTCTAATTCCCCAGTTAAAAGATATTCTTCTTTAATTGGTTGGTCACAATGTTTTGGATAAATACAGGAACTACCTAAGAACATCATTTTCTTAACTCCTTGAACATGACATTCTTGAATAACATTTGTTTGAATCATTAAATTATTATGAATCATATCTCCGGAATAATCATTGTTCATTCCAATACCGCCAACTTTTGCTGCTGCTAAAAACACATATTCGGGATGATAATCATGAAATGCCATTCTAACTTCAACAGGGTCTCTTAAATCATATCTATTTCCAGTTGATCTTATAGGAACAAGAATATTTTCATACCCTTGTTTTTCAAGTTCTCTCATTATTGCAGAACCAACGAGTCCTTTGTGCCCAAGTACTAAAATTTTACTATCTTTGTTCATTTTTTAATTTTTTTCTTAAGACATTTAATAATTCCCCAGGATTAATTAATTTTTGATAATGCGGTGTAACACATCCCCATGCATTACATTCCTCTTCAATTTTATATTCCCAACAATCATTTTTTATAACATCCTCTATTTCCTGTATACTAAATTTTTTCATATTATCCTCTTTGAATTTTTGCTATATCTGACATATCATGATTCATCATCTTCCTTGCCAATTCTTTAAATGTAGTAGTAGGTTTCCAGCCTAATATAGATGTAGCTTTGTAATGATCCCCAATTAAAACATCTACTTCAGCCGGCCTGTAATATTTAGCATTAATGTTTATGAGTTCGACATTATCATACATAAGTTTTTCTTCTAGTCCTTCTCCTACCCATTTAACTTTTCCTACAAATGGAGTATGCATAATACACTCATCCACAAATTCTTTAATTGTATGAGTTTCTCCTGTTGACAGGATAAATTCATCACCTTTATCATGTTGTAACATTCTCCACATTCCCTCAACATAATCGGGGGCATAACCCCAATCTCTTTTAGAATATAAATTTCCAAGAGATAAAGGTTTTAAAACTTGTTTCTTTTCAGTTACTAATGGATAACTATTTGCTAATGCGGCTAATCCAATAGTAATTTTACGAGTAACAAATGTATGTCCTCTTCTTTCACTTTCATGATTAAATAAAAGTCCATTAGATACAAATAATCCGTAAGATTCTCTATAATTTTTCGTTATCCAAAATGAATATAGTTTTGCAACACCATAAGGAGACCTTGGATAAAACGGTGTGGTTTCCCTCTGCGGAGTTTCTTGAACATTTCCAAATAATTCAGATGTACATGCATTATAAAATTTAGTATGTGGTGAGTGCTTCCTTATTGCTTCTAGTAAATTTAAAGTACCTACAGCATCAACATCTGCTGTATATTTAGGAAGTGAAAATGATACATGTACATGAGATTGTGCAGCGAGGTGATATAATTCATCTGGTTGAAGATCTATGATTAATTGATCTAACGAAAAAGCATCAGTCATATCACCATAGTGCAAATGCAAATTTTTATTTTCATAAATATGCTCAACTCTTTGAGTATTAAATGATGAACTTCTACGAATTACTCCATGTACATCATATCCTTTGTTCAATAATAGTTCAGCTAAATAAGATCCATCCTGTCCAGTTATGCCAGTGATCAATGCTATTTTCTTTTCTTTTGTCATATTTCTAATTATTTTTCTTTTATAAATTCTAAAACTTCATTTAAAATAACTTCTTTACCTCTATAACCATTACCTTGATTAACTTTTATAAGTTTTTTATTTAGAATTAAACTAAGCGCATGAGCTTCTTTGAACAACTGAAGTTCCCTTGTTTTTTGATCTAAATCTTGCGAAAATGATTCTCCATCTTCTTGGTCCAAGAAAAATTTTGGAGATGCAGTTAATGTAATAAGATATTGAGTTGATGATAAATTTCTTTCTTCAAATAATTTTAATCTTGTTGCAACATCTTTTCTTGATATGCCCCTAAACATTTGAGAATAAACATATTCACCTAAATGACTCCTATTCCAAATAACAACATTATCATGATAACCCCATTTATCTCCGTCCATAATGTCATTTATATGATCTACAAACAACATTTCTTTATAAAAAACTTCAAATTGAAAATCTAAAGTTTCTTTTGGAGACATTCCTTTAGGTGGTTTATCAAAATGTCTAATAGTTATATTATTGTAATTGAAGTGGTTGCATAGATTTCTAAGAAGAGTATCTTTTCCTAATCTATCACCTCCTTCTATGATTATGTGCTTCATGTTTTTCTTTTATATGTTCTATTATTTGAAATGGTTTTCAAAATAATTGTTTTGATTTTACTCCATCATATTTTATATTATCTTGCATTTCAAATCTATGATTTGAAAAAGATCTTTTTCCTTTAATAATAGCAATTACTTCTCTTGTGATATCTTCATTTGTAGTTACTGGACAATTTTGAGGAATTTTTCCATATTCTCTTTCATCTAATAAATCATAATCATGGGGCATCCCCATTAAATGTAAATATTCTCTTACATTCATTCTTCTATCTTCGGTTGGATGAATATTGCGTTCCATCATTTCCCCAACAACAGCATAAACATGATGAGCATCAACACATAAAACTCTATGGGATAGCCTAAAATTTTTTCCCATAGCAAGTTTTTTGATAACATGATCAATATCTTTCTTTGAAGCTGGATGAGCATCTGATAAACTGTAAACATAATCTCTATATTCTTCTATTAATTTATTTCTATTAAGAAAATCATAAGAAGTTAAATGCTCTTTAGTATCTAAGAATGCTTGTCTCCAATCATTTCCAAATTTTTCTTTTACAAACTTAACTATTTCAAAATCATTAATATATGGTTCTGCTGTAGTAAATTTATCTTGTAATGTAGCATTTGCTGGAATTTGCTTAAGATATTCAGCAACATTCGGTGATTCTTTTTGATAATGTTCTAAGATAGGAGCATAGTTTCCTTTATGGAAAATAGCATAAGTACGAGGTCTTCTTTGTGGGATCCCATGTAGCAAAGTATCAGTTTTATAAAAAGTTCCAGCATATCCATGATATCTGGCTTTTTCCATAAGTTGATCTCTAACATAATCACCAACACCTGTAAATAATGTTGGAGCATTTTCAAATACATATACAGTTGGACGCAAAGTTCCTAAAACAAAATCTGCTGATTTATACATCCAATCATTAACAGGTGAAGTTGATCTTGCTCCTTTGGCAAGATTTCCAGACATAGAAAGTCCAGAACAAGGTGGAACTGCACTTACAAAATCTAATTTTCCAATTAGGTGTTGAACATCATGAACCTTTCCTTCCTCTTCCAATTTATCAATTTCAAAGTAAGGAATTACAGATTTTTTGTTCTTCTTTTGTAAGTATCTTAAAAATAATTTGTCATTCCCGACAAACGGCGAATAACTAGTAATTGCTACTGGTGGTGTTCCTGTTACGTTCATATTGGCTATCGCGAATCCACCAATAAGAGGAACATGTGCTACGTATCTCATGTACAATCAAGTAATTAAATGATTTATTTTTTATATACTTGAGAACGTAAATAGTTTTAATAAAAAAGGAAGATTATTCATCTTCCTGTAATTCTTTTAATTCCCGCATGATTTCTTCCATTTTCATGAGATCTGGATCATCTGGAGCAATAATCTCCAGGTTTTCCATATTAAATAGTAAATCGGTGTGCTCTTTAACGAGCTCCTGTTTTGTCGACATTTATTCACCGAATAGTTTGTCGATTTCATACTTAGGCATATCAAGATCCATCTTTTCTAAAATAGTTCTGAATTTATCTTCTTCCTCAACTTGTTCTTTTAGGAACCACTGAGCGAATTCATAGGTTGTATTATCACCTTCTTCTTTTGCTAGTGTAGCTATACCTTCCCAGTTATTTGTTACTTCAATTTCATGTTCTAATGAAGCTTCAACAACTTCACGTATATCTGCAAAATCTGATTTAACAGGTTCGCAAAGAGCAACTACAGCAGTACAGTTTCTATCAAAAATGTATTCGTAGATTTTACTCATGTGAGTTAATTCTTCATCAGCATATTTGAAAAATAGTTTTGTTCCTGCTGGCCACTTAGCATCATTCAACCAACATGACATTCCTCTGTATATTTGAGATGAATGTAGTTCATTCTTTATCTGATCATTTAAGATAGCTAACACAGATTCAGATAATCTTGTTACATCTACAATTCTTTCTTTTACTGCAGATGATTGTACTGGACCTGGGCCTATATCTGAAACAAATTCAAATAAGCTTTCATTAACTAATTTTCTCATATCTATTTTTTATTTTATCTTAGCTTCCCATTTAGCAATTTTGTCTTCAATCTCTTTGATTTTTGCTTTCTTCTGAGCACCAGAGTCTCTCATTCCACCAGCCTTTTTAGCGTCTGCTAATTGCTTCTTAAGAGCTACAATTGCTTGCTTAGCTTTTTCATCAGTTGATTGATCTAAAACAACTTTATGTCCAGCTTTGGTTTTTCTCTTTGATTTAACTTTTTCTTCATTCATTGAAATGAATTCCTGAAGACTTTCACTTACAAATTTTTTCATATCTAAAGTTTATTTTATTTATTCTTAAAAGATCTCGCCCGGATGGCCTTTAACCACCGTCTCTTATTTAGCGTTTTTTTCAAGTTAAACTACGAGCTCAATCCTAATACACCTTTGTCGCAAAAGGTGGTTACTCACCTATAGTTAATTTAAAAAATTCATATATAGGTACAATATCTTCAGGACCATAAGTTTTCATATCTCCAAGAGTATCTATTTTTATAGCATTTTCATAGATTTTTTCATCATAATCTATCCAAACACCTACTGTATCAACTTCATCTATTTTTTGAAGTAACTCTTCATACATTGCAGCAACCAGACCTTCTGTAAGATTTTTTTCTTCTTCTTTCTGTAATGCTACATAAAATTCAGGAGTAATATTAAATGTAGCAGATCCTTTTACTGTATATTCAGCTTTTCCTTCTAATGGTCCTGCACTCTCATTAATATCTCTTTCCATTTTCATCAAAGACATTTTGATGCTCTTAAACTTATCTACTTTCATCATTTTAATTTTTAAGATTGTCCGGCACCTCTAAATGCTACTCCAGTTACTGCAGGATTTCCGGCATCGCCGGCTAATCCAGTTAGAGTAGGATTACTTGGTGCTTGGGGTTGTCCAACATTTTCTTCTATTTCTTCAGCAGGTGTTTCATTTTTAGGAGCCATTGTGTTGAATGAAGTCCTTTCCTGCCAATAATCTTTTCCGTAATTAATTGTTAATTCTTCATGAGCTTGAATAATTCTAGCTGCTTTGAAGTACATTTGCCTATTAGCTCTATTGTAAGCATACTCAACATTAGCTTCTTCTGAGTGTTTATAGATAGAACCATATCCAAGAACTAAACCAAACATTCCAGGTTTGTCATCAGTTGGTTTTTCAATCTCAAAAATAAAATCCTTTATTCTATCAATTGCTTTTGCTTCTCTTCCAACAAAAATAATAGGGCAAATTTCTATAATTTCTCCTTGTGCAAATTGAGTTTTTGCCATAACAGTGAATTCACCATTAGGTCTTTTTGAATAAACTACTCTATTGATGTTAAAGATTTCTCTTCTTGGTTTTAATAATCCACCTTTATCCGAAATATGAACAGGCTTTTTAGGCTTTTGTTCAACAACTTCATCATAGGGATTATAAAAATCCTCATCTAATTTTTTTATTCTGTAACTCATTTAACTGATTCTTATATTTTTTTAATGATACAAAACTTTCGCCAAAAACATCGAATTCTGCTTTTTTATCTGCTACTCCAGCTTTTTTTCTTTTATCTAATTGTTCTTTCCATTCCTTTTTTTCTTTTTCGGGCCACATTTCTGGTGGTAAAGGATTTCTATATGGTTTTCTTTTAACTTTAGGTTTAGCCATTCTTGAACTTACCGAATTAAATAAATCTTCAAATGCTTTCTTTTTCATCGTTCCTTTTACGATATTAAGAATGATAGTTTTATAATTAGCATAATTATCTTCATTTGTTAAAAATCTTCCAAATTTAGAAATTGCTTCATCTTCTGTGTCCGCTATCCCTTTCCATTCAACTGATTTCATATATTGATCCAAAACAGGATGTACTTTATCATAAAGCTTCATACTCATAATAGATCTTTCTATAAAATAAGAAGCTTCTCTCATGTGAGATACATTTTTCTCAACTGTATCAACTGTATCAAAATCATAACTATCTAACAATTCATCAGAATTTATTCTTCCAAGATATCTATTAAGAACTTTAAGATCTTCTAATGTTTGATCAATCATGAAGCCTTCATCCGCATGTTTAGAATTTTCTATTTCATAGAAATCATCCCTTATATTTTCAAATGTGGATTTGGCTAATTTATAATTTTGTTCTGATCTACTCGCTGACATCTTTTTATATTAATGATTTTTCCCCTTCAATTCCTTTTCCCTCTTTTTCGTCTTCTTCTTTTTTACCAGCAGCTATTGTGACATCTCCTCTCATTTTTTCTTCTTTAGATTTTCCTCTAACATCTAAACTAGCTGCATCTCCATAATATGGTTCTGACTTTCCTTTTACTTTTAAATATGGTCTTACAAAATCTTCCGGACTTGCTTTAATCAATATTTTATATGGTCTAGCATTATATTGGTAAGTTCCAACTTCTTGAACTTTTTTAATTCCTTTTTCTCCATATTCTAAACTCTCTGGATCCTCTCCAACTAATACACCTTTTTCTTCTACCTCAGGTCTTCCTCCTGCAACTCTTAAGTGAACTCTAACAAGATACTCTTCACCAGGAAGTGGAACTATATCATGAACTTTAAATACAACATCTGCATCTCCTCCACCTCTTCTACTTTCAATAAATCCTGTAATTTCAGAAATCATATCATCAAGCTTTTTCCAACCTTCTGATTTAATGAGTTCAGTTTTCGCCTCATCTATTTTTATGTTTTGAATGGCAACTAGTTCTTGCCATTTTGCTTTTAATTCGCCTTTTCCCTTTTCTGATAACTCTACATTAAGAACAAAACCTGGGTTGTCAATTCTTTTATCTATAGAATGTGTATAAGAAGTTAAAACATCCTCAATTCCTTTACTAAGAACTTGCATTTGTTGCTTTTTATAATCTTCAAGTTCTTTAAGTTGCTCTTTCATTAATTTAACTGCCTCTTCTCTTTTACCTTCTTTTACTAAAGGAACAACTTTATTTTCTTTAACATCTAAATATTCCTTTTCAATTGTATCAACCTTTCTTTTAAAACTCTGAGAAAACTTCTTGATTAAATTTTTTGCTTTATTAGTATAACCAGCTAAAGCTTTTTTCATAACCTTTTTAGCCTTTTTGAATCTTATAGCTCTAGGGACAAATGATAATCCTCTATCTATAATAGTTCCAAAAACACCTTCATCATCTTTCTCAAGAAGTAAAGATTCATTAATGAAAATTTTATTCTCTTCAGGCTGATAATTATGTAAAGATTCAAATGATTCTTTATTCATATCTTGTTTTGATTTTTTATGCTGTTGCAGCCTCAGCTTCAGCTTCTTTAAGTTTCTTTCCTATCGCGTCTTTCCTGATAGCAAATCCCTTTGGATTAGTTTTGTTCTTTCCTACTATAGTTCCATCATCTCTTATTTCTATAATTTCAACTTCAGTAGTATTTCCTTTTTTAGAAGTGTATTGATATGTTTCTCCTACTTTAAATTCAACCTCTCCTTCTTCACCTGCTGCATCATATTTTTTCTTCTCTTCATTTGCTTTATTTTGATATCCTTTAAATTTAGCATTAATGTGATTTTGATCTTCCATTTTGCCTAAAAGATCAAGAAGTTCTTTATTATTTCCACCAATTTCATTTATAATTGCTTTTCTCTTTTCCATTATTTGCTTATAAAGCAATTGTCTAACTTGTGTAGATACTAAAACCCAATAGTTATCAAGTTTAAGTTGTGACTTTTCTTTCAATCCACTTTTTTGAACAATTGTATCTACTCTTTTTTGATAATTTTGTTCCATTCTGTCAATAGCTTTTTCTAACTGAGCAACTGCCTTTTCTTGCATTTTTCTCATTTGATCGATTTCTCCACCAATAGCTTGTAAAATTTCTTCAGGATTTTTTACATCTTTTCCTTTTGCAGCAGCTAAGTTTGCAACTGATTTAAGAGCCTCTAATTGCTTAGGAAGCCATTTTTCAATTAAACCCCTTTCAGCCTTTTTCTTAAAGTCTTTTGCATTATTAGTAATTTTTCTCCTGGCTCTTGCAAATTTAGGATTGGTAATCCTTTTAAAGGTGTCACCTTTTGTATCAAGTTTATCTTCTTTATCATCTGCTTCATATAAAGGAGATCCAGTAACTTTTTTTACAAATTCATTTATAGATGAACCTTCTTTTTCTAGATGCTCTGAAAGAGCTTCGTACTCATTAAATTTCATAACTAAGACGTTTATTTTTGTAATCACTTTTTATATATATCTCCATGAAAAATGTGATGAATATATAAAATAAATCTATCAAGAGATAAATATAAAAAATACTACGATATTATGAAACACGTACAGGAAAGTTTATACCAATTTGAAGATGCCAAATTTTTTGGTAACTTAAATGAAGCAGAAGAAAAGAGAGAATTATCTCCAGCTGAAAAGAAAGCTAAAAAAGATGAATTACAAAAACAAGGAATGTCTGTAGTTCAAAAATGTCTTAAGAATTTTGATTCATTTAGAAAACATGCAGGTGACATTTGGCAAGAATATAGAGATTTTTGGTCAACACAAAAAGATGCTGATGAATCAGTTAGCCAAAAAGGAATGTTCTACAATCTTTGGGAATCCGATTATATTGTAGGCGTTGTTAAAGAAGCAACAGGAACTGCAGCTCTTAAAGTGTACAATACTTCAGCATCAGACGAAGATGAATATGTAGCTTTTTCTTGTACAAATCCGGAAGTTGTTCAAGCTTTTAACGAATTTTTAGAAGGAACGGTTAAGTTTACTATGAAAGATATCATAGAAAGACAAAAAGCTGCAATGGCTGCTAAGAAAACTGCTGATGAAACAAGACAAAAAGAAGAAGTTGCTGCTAAGAAAAAGGCTAAATTAGATGCTTTCTTAGGAGAATCTTCTAAGGGTAAAAAAAAACTAAATGAGGGATCTTATGAAGATTTTTTCATGAACTATGGATCTGAAATCAAAAACGCACTGGATCTTCTTAGAAAACTTGGCAAAAAAATAGATTCTGGAGAAATTACAGAAGAAAAAGCATCACCAGCTATAGATAAAATAGATAGTATTTATGATGGTGCAGTTGTTAATTACATAGTAGATACAATCACAAGTGGTGGTAGAACAGATGCCAGAGAATTAACAAACATTGCTATAGATAATATGAATAGACAAGGAACCGAGATGCAAATGATTCTTTATGCAATTGAAGAATTTGCTGCTGCACTTGGAGTTTATTCGGATCAAGATGAAGATTAATCAAAATAAATATTCTATTGTTAAAGGGAACCTCTAAGTTCCCTTTTTTTAACCCAACTTTAACAAAACTTTTGGACGCCATACGGATATAATAATAAACAGAACATAAATATGGCGTACGACAAAAGAATGATTGTGGATTTTGACGACACAATTTCACTAACTACCACCAGAGATTGGGAAAATGCAGAACCTATTTGGCCAGTAATTAATAAGATGAACAACCTTTATGAAAAGGGTTGGGAAATCTGGATTGTAACAGCAAGAGGCCAACTATCATGTGATGGTGATTTCCAAAAAGCAGACCAAAAATATAGAAAAATTATGGAAACTTGGCTTCATAAGCATGGAGTCAAATATCATAATCTTTCATTTGAAAAAAGATTAGCTTCTTATTATGTTGATGATAAAGCACTTACTCCAGAAGAATTTGTTGATCTTGAAATAAGAGAAATAAAAACAGGATGGTCTGGAGCACAAGTTGAAAAAAGAGGAAATAGAATATTCAAAACTCACCATGATTCTTTAGATGCAGCAAGGTGGTATAATATGGCTGCACCTTTAGTTAATGTACCTATTGTGCACTCTATGATTGGAAGAACATTGGCTTTAGAATTCCTTGAAGATAATGGTCAGTATTTTAAAATTGATCATGTTAATGAGGCAATCACTAAATTTTCTTTATATAGAACAAAAATTCCTTTTGATAAGTATATAGAGAGAATGAAAAATCATTGTGAAGCAAACAATGATTTTTGGGAAGTCATTCCTTTATTAGAGCATTCAACTAATATTGACTTTTGTAATAAACATAGTTCTTTTATGCATGGTGATCTTTCCATTGAAAATATAATACAAACTGACAAAGGAATGTTTTTAATAGATCCAATATATAAAGAGGATCAATGGAGTTCTTATTTATTGGATATAAGTAAGATGATGCATTCATATAGAAAATATAATAGAATGTTTGAGTATGAGGTATTTTTAAATGGATGGTTAAGAAACAAACAATTAATTCCTTATCCAAGTAAAGACCAACAAGATATTTATGAATGGCTTTTAAAATTGTTAGAAGTAACACAGTGGATAAGAGTAGTAAAATATATACCTGATCCAGATTTGAAGAAAGAATATCATGAGAAAACAAAACTATTGTTAAACGAGATCATAAAAACTAAAAAGATATGAAAGTGCAAAAATTAAAAAAGCAAGTAAATGGTACAGTAGACGTAGCATTAATAAACAATGATAGTATTTGGATAATAAATCCTAACATTACATGGTATAAAAGATTATGGTATTTGTTATCAAATCCATTTTCTTATTTGTTTACAGGTAAAGTAAGATTATAATGAAAGACTTATTCATAAAAGGCAATTTACATATCCCCGCTGGTAATCTGTGGCATTCTCCTTTATATGATGATGGTATTACTATCTACGTAAAGGGAGATGTATTTTTTCATACAATTGATGATGATTTCATATTCAGCAAAGATGATATGTGCATAGAAAATGCATTTGAAAAATATCATATAAAGGATATTATAGCATATAGTGCTCATGAAAAATTAAAATAATGAAAATAAAAGAAAAATTAAAAGCAATCAGAGATTATTACTCCACCACTCGCCAAGTCGGTCACACATCTCTAATGAAAGAGGGAGTTGCTAATAGTGATAAAAAACTTGTATTGGTTCATAAACAATTAGACCATCTTTTTGGATGTGATAAAAAAGATCAAGTTTCTTGGCATAATTTAGATAAATTAATTGGGCAAAATAAACCTTTAGTAATAGATAATGGTATTATGTGGCTTATGTTAAATGAGGCTCTTGAAGAAATAGAAAGACTCGAAGAAGATTCGAGAAAATTAAATATGATAAAAAGATTATTATAAATGGACATATTTAAACAAATAGCACAATTAAAGAAAGAAGGAAAAGTGGTCGGTTTTACTGCATCCACTTTTGATTTAATGCACGCAGGACATGTTATAATGCTTCAAGAAGCAAAGACAGAATGTGACTATCTTATTGTTGGCTTATTAACTGATCCAACAAGAGATCGTCCAGGTAAAAATTATCCAATTCAAACAAGTTGGGAAAGGTGGGTTCAGGCTCAAGCACTTGAAGCAGTTGATAGAATTGTACCTTTTGATACTGAACAGGATTTAGAAGATATGATTCGAATTCTAAAACCTGATGTAAGATTTGTAGGTGAAGAATATAAAGGAAAACCACATACAGGCCATGACATTCCAGGAACAAAGATCATATATAATAAAAGACAACACAATTACGGGTCATCTCAATTAAGGGAAAAGATATTTAAACAAGAGTGTAAGAAAAGAGAAATTAACTTAGACCCAAGTACAAATGAGTAGCTTATTAATTTTAGGATATTTAGCTGCCATTGTTTCTTTAATTGGTATTGTTTTAAATGCACAAAAACACATGTCATGCTGGCCAGTTTGGTTAGTTAGTAATGTAATGTGGATAACTTATTCAGTAATAGAAGGAGATGTACCATCAATTGTTTTATGGGTAACATTTTCGATTTTTAACATATATGGATGGATAAAATGGAAGAAAGATAGGAAACCAAAATATCCACGATATCCAAGTGGGAAATATAATTATAGAAACCCAGAATAATGAGAATAGTAGTTTTAGATACGCTAATACAAACAGTAGATTTTACTCAACCAGTTAGAGGTGGGTTAGTTAAAGCTGTATGGAATGACGTCATTGCTTTATCAGAAAGGCATGAAACATTTTAT
>Ga0307375_10004890_pt1 | contig 12680 bp, 5 predicted proteins | sample TR1MG_FD_202531 | JGI IMG/M metagenome (GOLD analysis project Ga0307375, IMG submission 202531) | Soil microbial communities from Risofladan, Vaasa, Finland - TR-1 | ecosystem: Environmental > Terrestrial > Soil > Coastal area > Acid sulfate soil | place: Finland: Risofladan, Vaasa | collected... | reverse complement strand
GAATGAGTCGTTGAGAGGCAGATGAGAGTTCCGAGCCAAATTCAATGATCCTGTTCTGTGCTGCATCAGTGCCCAATTCAGTGTGCTTTGTCTGAGAGATGATGCGCCCGAGGGTGGAGGAGAGTAGAGGGAGGGCTTTGCTCTTGAGTGCATCGAAGACGAGGGGAGCGACGAGGAGTCTGTGAGGCGAGGAGGAGGAGGAGGATGTGTTGGTTGTTGTGGTCACTCGCGCCGCTTCGGTTCCTCCAAATTGCTCCACAATCTTTTGCAACAGCGTCTGGATCTTGGTCTGAACGGAGGCGAGGAGATTGGCAGCGGAAGATTCAAGGAAGGAGCCGGGGGAGCAGAGCGAGAAGAGCAGTGTGAGCTTCGAGGCGAATGAGGCATCCAGTGAGGCCACAATGCCGGTGGTGATGCTATCGATGGCGTCCTTTGTCGTCTTTGCAGAAGCAGGAGTAGTGGTAGTCGAACTTGGAGCGGTGGCGGTGGTTGTAGGGGAAGTAAGAAGAGTGGAAGCTAGAGTGGGAGTGGTTGAAGCAGAAGCAGAAGAGGAGGAAGCAGCGACGTAGTCCGAGATGGATTGTGTCACCTTCTCCAGTCCAGATGAAATGACCTTCACAATCTCAGCCTGAATATCTTGGAACGATACATCCAGAAGGCTCGAGATGAGGTTGTTGATGTAGAAGGAGGTATCGCCAAGCTTTGTTCTCTTCTTGATCTCCAACAGCGTAGTAGGGGCGGTGGTGGGCAGAAGGACTGTGCTCCAATAAGTGCCAAGCAGTGGGTCAAGGCAATCAGATGCGGCCCTGAGCACCTCAGAAGAAGGCGTGGGAGAGGGTGGAGAAGAAGAGAACGAATCGGAAGCCGAAAACGATGATGACTGTGCTGAAGTTGACGATGATGTTACCTTGAGAAGGTACTTGTTGATGATCGCAGAATACGATTTGAAGATGGAGTCCATAGACTTGTCGAGAAGCACGATGGAGGCGAATTGTTCCTGAGTAGAAACTCCACGTCTGGAGACGAATCTTGCGCAGAAGATGGTGATGAATTCGGTGACGGGTTCCATGATTTTCCTATTCATCGCAGATACAGAGGCATACGCAGCTTCAGCTTCGGGTGAGACGATAGGAGTGGTGGGATCGGATTTTGTACTCGGTGGCGCTGTAGGAGGTGGCTGGATGGCCACCATTGGCGTCGTTTGGAACTCGTTCATCATGGCGATCAGTTGCTCAAGGCGGCCAGAGGCAAATCGGGAGCACAGCTTGTCGTGGGGTTGATCGAGATCGAGCAGAAGTTCTGAGTACGAAGACAGGATCTCGAACGAGACATTGTTGCCAAAGTATGCAGTAGTGAGCATGGTCGTCAATTCCTTCACAATATCAGAGCATTGGGATTCGATTGGCGTGAAGGAAGGCAGGTGTTTGTACTTCTCCAGAACGTGACGTGTTTTGCGCCAGTACGTGACTGCTTCTTCGTAGTTTTTGGAGGAGATAGAGTGACGCAAGCGAGACGGAAGATCGACCAGGAACTGAAGCTTTTGGAGCAGATGGTGAACGCCACTGAGGTGATCGATGATTTCGCGCTTGGACTGCAGGTTGCCACTGATCTTGTCGCTCACACCGGTGATCTTTTCCACACTCTCGGAGAGTTTCTTCATCTCGTCCTCCATACCTTCAACTTTGCCTCTCAAGTCATGTATCGTAGACGACGCCGTGATGAACTTGCTGTAGTTCGCATAGACCAGCGCCTTCATGTTGTTCTCCAAGTCCTTAATCTCTGTCAATCGCGATCAAACAGGAGGAAACACATAAGAGAACATGTTAGAATCGCTTAGTAACCATGATACGAGAAGGAACGGCCACAGAACGACAAAAGACAGAGATTCAAAGGAGCGCGAATTTAAAACCTCATTCCCTCGGCGACACGAGCAATGCGCGTACCTTTTATCATCGAAGAGTCGGTATCCAACAGCTCTTTAAGAGATTGAGTGCGCAAAACGTTGCTCAGAAAGGCTTGGGAGTTGAACGCGCTTTTTACCGGCCCCGCCTCTTCGCTGCTCGGTTGCGTGAATGCAACAGGGGTGGTGGACTCCTGGATGCCTTGATAGATCGCAGCAAGATCAATCCTCTTCTTTTTCGCCTTAGATGGGGTGCTTGTATCGCTCGCCATGACGGGAAGGGCTCACCTGGAGTGGGGAAAAACACGATGCGGTTTCAAGCACAATGCAGTTAGTAATGGGAGAATTTCGGATCGTCGGTGGATACCATTGGAATGAAGAGGCGTATGTTGGGAGAGTCGATGAAATCGAGGTCAAACAGCGTGAAGAGGACGTACTTGAACGCTGAACTGATTTGGAATGCCTGTGGAGCCCGAGTAGTCAGTAGATGTAGAGGCAACCGATGGTGGAATGGCATTTCCAACGATAGATTGACTGCATTTCGGGTGAATTGGCATACAGTAATAGGGTCAGGGCTGAGTCCAGACCTATCCCTCGTCTTGAACCTCTGCGCGCGCCATTTGTCCAGTGCCCCAGAAACTGCTCTTATTGGTTGAATATACAGTGTCATTGAGTATGTTGATGAGATGCTTCATTAGAAGTGACTTACTCTCTTTTCTTGGAGAGTTTGTACAAACCGTCGTCTCCGAGTTCGACCGCAGTGGGAATCATTTTCTTGAGGTATGCGTCGAAGATTGTGTCGGGCTTTGAGGTAGTGATGACATCTCGAGACGAGAGGCAGAGAGAGATGACTTCTGCCATCTTGCGGTACTTGTAGAAGTTGGTGCTTCCGTCTTCGAGTTTGTCCGGGTTTCCGTCCTCAATGAAGGTCAAGTCTTTCAGGGTCAGAGCGAGGAATGGCACTGCAGGTGGTTGTGCGATGGCCCAAAGTTGGCGTAGGACGCGGTAGTTCTCCTTTCCTGAGGCGAGGTCGACCATCTGTTCGAGAGATTGGGCCAGCTTCGTGCTGAGCTTGCCATACGACTTCTTGAGGCGCGTGGCGCTGGAATTGTTGAGACCAGACATGATGGCTACGAACGCATTGTAGTCGCGCAATTCCAGGAGTGCAGCAGCGAGCTGGATGAAGAGACTGATGACGGCCGTACGATCTTTCAGATTCTCCTGGTTGATCACCTCGTAGCAAGCCCACGAAGCCAAGTGGTTGAAACGCATCGTGAGAGCGTGAAGTCCGGGCGCCAGAGCAGCAAAGTTGTCGCGAGTCCAAGACTTGTTGAGGAAGTCCTTCGCGCTCACTTCACGCAACACTGCAAAGTCCTGATGAGCAATCGTTGCAGCCATGGTTTTGACAGAGTTCTCGAAATTCAATACGGATGTGATATCAGCGACCAATGCAAGCGTATTTGGAGAGATGGGAGACGAAAGTGAGGCGGACGACGGGTGCGATGCGATCGTCTCCTGACCAGATGAGGTCGCAGCCGGTCCAACCATGATCACCACGCGAGTAGAGGCAGCAGAAGTCTTTAACGCAATCTTCAAGAGACCAGTCATCATCAGAGCGTGTGGTTTCCATTCCTCGTCGAGCTGAAGCACGTTCGTGCAGAACTGAGTCAAAGCGGCATGTAGAGCCTTCTGATTCTCGTCCAGTTCTGCTCCGAAGGATTTCGGTTGCCAGTCGTAGTTGGAGAGCGGGGATTGCAGCCATTGCAACAGAACCTGAACGACCCTGGATTGGATCGGGAATCGGACGAGTTTCGTGTATGCTTCCTTCTCTCGGTCGTCTAGGCCAGGTGGGTACGTGTTGTGGTATCTCTGAATGAGCAAAGTCAAGAATTGAATCGGCGTGATGAACATGCGATACGTGAGCAAGAAGGCGTTGACGAACTCGTTATCCGTGAATGAGTGGTGAGTGAGTCTCTTGACCAACAGTTCGACACTTCCACCGCTGATTTGAGGGAAACCGCGTTCATCCATCGTCGCAGTGAGAATTTCGGTGGCATCCACGAAGTTGAAGTTCTTGCACACACGTTCGAGAAGACCGCTCATGTGAGACAAGGTCTCGTCCAAACTGACCACAGAACTCGTCACGTAGAGATAGGGGGCATGCCAAGCGAATTGAGAATGCGTGAGGGCAGACGGAAGGGCATCGGCGGGCGGATCGGGGCGATTGGGAAGAGAGGGGCGCCTGGTGATGACGGGTAGCTTGGCAGCAGGTGCTACTACTACTACTCCTCCTCCTCCTCCTCCTCCTCCTCCTCCTCCTCCAACTCCAACTGCCCCTCCTGGCGGCGTGGGTGCCTTATGAGTCGGTCTTTGCTTCACTTCTCCATCGGCAGTCCTTGGGGATGGACTATCGGGAACGATCGGAGGAACGACGGAGGTCTGTGCTGCTGTTGCTGACGAAGCCACTGAGCGCCTAATCTTGGCAGGTTGGATGCAAGACTCTTGAAGTTGACGAAGAAGTTGAGTTTCCAAAGCGAGATGGCGAAGAGGCTCGAGAAGGAGGTGTTTCAAGCTGAAGTCGTTCGGTTGCGCGCCTGCTTTCGCGAAACGTATGTTGGCCAATTCTTGCACCGCTTTCAGCGTGCTGTTCACATGAGGGAAGCTCTTGGCCAGTACGAAGAGGTGATAGGCGCCAGCGGAGTACTGATCGGCATAGAAGGCATAGAGAGAGAAGAAGCTGAGGCGGAAGCGCCAGAGCGTGAGCACCGCGTCCACCGCTGCCGCTGCGTCGCTACCAAGTCCGTGACTCTCCTCGATCACTCTTCCTAGTTCCTGAACGAATTGCGAGTGCACGCGGTAAATGGAGGCGATGTTGCCAAAGACGGAGTGGAGCACTTGGCGGAAGTCAGATTCTCCAACGAACTGACGGAAGGCGTCCATGCCTGCGGTGGACACTGCAGATGACGAGGGTGACCTGGAGGCAGTGGATTTCGGACTCGAGGCGCCAGCAAGAGAAGATTGCGACGTGGAATGGGAGATGGGAGAGCCGGGAGCCTGAGTGGTGTTCAGAGATTGAGAACTGGAGGATCGATGACGAGGAGAAGAGGTGGTCGATGCTCGTGCAGACATGGGGATGGAGCTGACGGGTTCAGAGGATGACAAGGCCGCCTGTGTTGCCGTGGCAGCGGCGAGGGAGTGATATTGCTTGTAGAGCGCGTAATTTGATGAGCTGGGGGTGGCGATGGCGTGCGACGTTCCAACAACAGACCACTCTCCGAGAATCCTCTGCCAATCTGGAGAACCATCGCTAAGAGGGCTGGAACTATCTTCTTCAGAGAGCATCATCATGGTGGCCATGTACATATCAACGATGATGTGCAGTTTGACCAGATACTTGCGCTCCTTCTTCAGAATCTTCCACAGCAGAAGTCGACGGGGATCTCTCTCAACGATTGCAATGTTGTGATACTCACCAGCTGAGATGCGAGCGATGAAGGGAGCACTCAGGAGTCCAGCTGCTGGGGAAGAGGCAGCCGATAGGGATCGAATGGGCTTCTCCTTCTTTGGTGTCGTTTGGCCAGAGGATGGTGCAAGAGAAGAAGATCCCGGAGGCGTGATGGAGAGCGCAGGAGCAGCGGCGCCGGATGAGGGTTGACCAGGGACGAGTGCCTTAGGTGGTAATGTGGTTGGAGGGCGCGATGATGCAGAGGACCCGACGATCGGAGGAGCGGTGGCGACTTTTGGAGGAAGAGAGGCAATGGCGGCGGCGGCAATGCTAGGGGTGACAGTTTGAGATCTTCCAAGTTTCTTCGCGGATCCCTCCTCGTCCTTCTCTCCCTTCAGCTTCTTCTCAAAGGAAACGAGTCCAGGCTTGGCCATATCTCCACTATCCACGCGTCCAAGCTGGCCAGTCTTGGATCTTCCCCATGAGAAGAGTTTTCCATTGGCGGTGAGGGCGAGAGAGTGATACGCTCCAGCGTCGACGCTTCTCACGACGTGACCTTGAAGAGCTCCGCCTACGTGTACGGGTACTTCTCCAACTTTCCATTCGAACACTTGGCCAAGAGAGGAGAGGGCGAGAGAGTGCATTTCACCACAAGCGACTTGCATGATGCCGAGACCGCGGAGGGAGACGATTTCTCGAGGCAGAGTTTCAATCTTTCCACTGGTGCTTGATTGACCCCACGTCCAGACGCGAGTGGCGACACCGGCACAGGGGCGCGCAGCAGAGGACGGGTTGAAGGAGGCGAGAGACATGTATGCGGGTTCTGATCCTGAATCGTCGCCTGAGAGGTTGGCACTTGAGATGGCGCTTGACGATACGGCATCGCCTACAGAATTGGGGCCGAATGCAGCGGAGAATCCAGTGGATGAGGAGGGGAAGACCGAGGAGGAGTAACTCGATGAATGTGAGAATGCATTCGAACGGTCGAGAGAATCGGTTGATACGGCAGTCATGTGCGCTGCTCCGCAAGAAACGTTGGTGATGGTGAATGGTGCGAGTCGTTTGCATTGGATTGGTGAGAGTTGTCGCTGAGTGTTTCCGAGACCTAGTTGTCCTTGTTCGTTCTCTCCAAAGACGTAGAGTTCTCCGAATAGAGTGACGGCGGCAGTGAATTTGGTGCCGCAATCGATTTGATGGACGGCGTAGAGCGAGAGCACGTGAGTGGGTTCAGACTTGGAGTTGCCGTCTCCGTGTCCCAGTTGTCCGAGGGAGCCCCAGCCCCATGTGTAGCATTGACCCGTTCGAGTGATGAGCGCGGCGTGGTAGTTGCCGAGAGAGATTTGCGTGACAGTCTGAGAGGCGAGAGGCCCAGGACGAGGCAAGACGACGGGAGCGTTGAGTGGGGAGTGAGGCATGCGCAAGTCCGGTTGTCCGCTTGCCGGTGGCGGGTGATCACATAATACACTCGAACTATGTTGCGATAAACCAGATCCACTGACAAACACTGCACCATGTTCTCCAAAGGCACCACCGACTGCCACGAAGGCCGTGTTGTGAGCACCACAAGCAACTCCATGAATGATGATGGGTCCACTCTTTCCATCTTCTTCGTCCTCTTCCGCTCCATCTGAGATCCTAGATAGAGAAGCATTCGTCATAGCTGTCACTTTCTTGGGACGATTCCAAACAGGAGGGGGAGGGGGAAGCATAGAATCGACAAGAGATGAGCCACCACCGGACTTCTCCTTTTGTTCCGCTGAAACGATACCATTCGCCAATTTGTTGTTTAGGCAATCTCCCCATCCATAGACAACTAGCAACAAGGATATAACACGGTTAGCAAACGATGCAAAGGCAAGATATGGGGGCAACGCTATTCTCGGCAAAAGTTCGAAACAGTACTTCTGGGCTAGAAACGCAGCAAAACGGAACAGATACGGAAGGGACAGCTTCAGATCTCCTTCGATACATCATTTCAGGAAGATGCAGTGGAATGGACGCACCTGGAGACTGCGACACACGAGTTGTTGCCATCGCTGTGCTGAAACGACTGTCCTCAAGCTAGAATCGGGATAGGTCGCTTTCTAAGCACTTGAATCACCTCCTCAAACTACTACTGTACGGATTTCCAGCAATCTGACAAGCAAGAAGGAATAGTTAGCAAAACCGACAAGACGCCACAGGTGTCACGATTCAACTCTTCCCAAGGTGATATGAACATAATAATGGCATGAAAGAGGTGGAAAATGGATGTTTCTATCGAAATTTGTCGTTGGGAATGCAGATAGGACAGAGTGTAGGCCGAAATCGCAGGTCGAATAGATTGACGGCGCCAAACTTGCCAGACGGTGCTTCCTGCTCTCCAAACGCAAGCCACGAGCTTCAAAAGAGTCATATACGTACAGATGAAGGGTTACAATCTGAAGAGGGGAGGTGTACAGGACAGACGAGCAGAAGAAGGTGAGGGGGGGGGGGTGCAAGAGTGCAAGAGCGCCGAAGGCTCGAGAGGCAGGCAGGGCGAGTGCCCCCAACTACTCTTTCCCCGCTTCATTCCCCCTCTGCTCCCTCTTTGGTTACCTGCCCAAGTGGCTCGCTCCCCGTTAATGTGTTGCACCCATTGCCGCCATCATGAAGCCCACATCGCTCACTAGAGTTGCAGAATCGGCCAAATTGGACCGCCTCGCCTCTGGAGGCGCCACTAGCTCGCGCTCCTCCATGAGCGGCATCAACCCGCTCGACACTGCGATGGAAACGTTTAAGGTATGCTTTTCCCCCATTGAAATTGCCAACACCTGCTCCTGAACGCCTGTTTGTGTGCATTTTTGCCTTCTCCCGTGTGTTTCTGCTCTCTCTGACCCCTGCCCCTTCTCTTTCGACTCGCGCTTGTAGGAAGGAACGTTTAGTACCACGTTGGAATACATTGAGAGCTTGAGTCGCAAGATCGTCCTTCAACAACAGCATGCAGCGGTGACCGGCGGTTCCAGTTCCAATCGCCAGACTCTTTCTTCCTCAGCTGGCAGCACTCCCGCCTCTTCTCGCGGCAAAATGTCTGTGTCTATCACATCTTCGGCTGGGTCCGGTAGTGGCAGCGCGAGTTGGTTTGACAAGGCTGCAGGTCCCTTGGACTCCATGCACGACGATTCGATGTTCGATTCTGCTCCATATGAGGAAGCGTTCGATTCTAACTTGGCTACGTTGACAATGCTTCGTCAGCACGTGGAAATGAAGTTGGCGACCCTAGCAAAGGACTGCATGGTGCTGGAGAAGGAGTACAAGTCGAAGTTGGATTCGATCCAGCGCAAGTTCGACAAGCTCTTTAAGGAGTTCAAAGCCTTCGATTCTACGATCAACAAGGTATCCACGAGCGCACAGCGCATTGGAGGCTCATTGGAGAGTGTGGAAGCGCAACGCAATCGAGCCATCGAAACTCAGATTTTCTTGCAGTACTTGGTTCAGTTGAACGAAGATCAAGCCAAAACGTCAAAGATCTTTGGCGATACCGCCGATTTTGAGAATGCCATCTTGCTGAAGAACTTGCTGATCTTGGCTGCGGAGTTGGATATGCCTAGCACCGCTCATGCCAAGGCGAACATAGAGCGAATGGCAGAGCAATTGGAACAAACGCAGCGTGATCGTTTCTCTCGAGCTGCGCAGGAGAAGAAGTATCAGACGATGAAGGAGTGTGCGAAGACTCTGTTCGAACTGAATGGTGGAGAAGAGTGCATCAAGGCCTACATTGGTCAACTTCCAATGTTCTACGAAGACGATATGGAAGATCTTGAGGATATACTTGTGCGAAAGGCGTCCGAACCAAGGACAATCGCTCCGGGAAACCCGCTCGCCGCATCCGCCGATTTCGATGCGTCTGGCTCCTCCCCTTCCTCCACACCGCCCTCTTCCTCTTCCTTAGCTCCTCCTCGTGCAACTCCCATCATTTCCTTCTCAGAGCCATCGTCCATCTCGAAATCGAAGACACCAGTGCAGTCGCCACCACTGAATCCGAACTACCCTAACGCTCGCAAGAGGATTCCAAAGGGCACTTCCTACAACAACATTGACGACAATGATGAACCTACTGACCCTAATATCATCAGAATCGATAGATTCTACGAGAAAGTGGTTCAATCCATCCGCGATGAAGCCGAGGTGGTCTCCAAGGTGTTCCCTGCGCCTCCTCTCGTTCTCATGCGTCTCACTCAACGCGTATTTGAACTTCGCATCTCTTCTTTCATCGATAATATCATTGAGAGCTGCAATGGCAACTCACTCGAAGCTCTGGACCGCAAACTCAACACGCTATCTTACGCCGTCCAACACATGTCCCAAGTGATCAAGGATCTCAGTGTTGCACCCACTCATCTTCCTACCCCCGCCCTTCAAACCTTTGCCGACGCCGTCTTTGTGAAGCACAGAGATGAGTTCATCAAGGATCAAGTGCAGAGCATGCAACTCACCCTCGTAAAGGAACAGGAAGTGGAAGACGATAGTCCCGCCGCAATGCAAGCTCGTGCCGCAGGTAAGAAGGTTCCCTTCAAGCCCATCGATTTAGACGTCGACATGACCATTCGCTGTTTGGAGTGCGCGGAATCGGCCGCTTCAAGATGTGCTCTCCTCTCTCATCCGAAAGTGCTTGCCGAGAACATGTACAAGGTCTTCCAGACTCTCATTCGTGAATTTGGACGCAACATCATGCTCGTGGCGTTGGATCAGAACATCAAGCGATTGACCAATGCACAGGCAGGAGCGACGAATCCTCTCATCAGTCCTCCAGTCTTGTCGGCCTCCTTCTTTGGCATGGTTCAAACCATCAACACCAACGTCGTTTTGCTTCAAAAGCACTATTTCGTCAAGATTAGGCCGTATATTGAGGGATCGCGCAATGAACAGACCCTGTGCCAGAGCGAGAAGAACAAGCTCCTCCAAATGCTCGAGGATTCTGTGGAGATTGGGCTCGACAAGGCCCTCTTCGTTCTCGTTTCAGAGATTGACAACATGCTCACGACTCGACAGAGGCACAGGAACTTCAAACCAAAGCCAAACGAGATGGATACAATTGACTTCCAACACGCAAGCGATGCATGCCTCTCGGTCTGCGCATTCATCAAGTCTCAACTCTCTCTCCTCACGGATGCACTCGATGGTCGCAACTTGCAAGCCTTCCTCATCGAATTCGCCAATAGGATTCTGGCGTCGCTCCTAAAACACGTCAAGAAGTACGAGATCGATCAGGGCATTGGAGCCTTCTGTCTGATGCGAGACATGAGTGAATACCAAGAATGTGTTGCGAGCTTCAAGATAGACAAGGTCAACACCGAATTCGACATACTCAAGGCCATCGCCAAGCTACACATGGTGAGACCCGAACAACTCAGCGACGTCATATCCGATTCTGGTCTCTCGAAATGGCCCAAGACTGAACTGGAACTCTTCATCAAGATGAGAAGTGACTTCGACCGAGCTTGGATTGGAAAGTACTTCTGAAGTGTGACGAGTATCCTGTAGATTGTACCATTTCGAGTTTCTGTTCTTCCATCATCTTTCATCCCCATGTTTCCAGAGCAAACTTGCTCTGTCTTGCATTGTGGGATCCATTTCAGGGAACAACCGCTCAACTAGAGGGAAGAGAGGCGAAGCGTCGGGTAGCCGATTCCGGGAAAAGGCACGCCCTCGGTGGGGCGTTTCTGCGAAATAAGCTCAGTCCATCTTCCCACGCCCGTCGTATCACATGTTGCCGGCACAACAATGGGTGTCGTCCTTCGTAGGCACAACTTCAATGCAGCGTGGCTTGCAATACTACCGTGAAGGAAAGGTGGAATTGAGCTACTCGTCAACTCATCCTGGTCCCAACGCCGAGGAGCTCGTTCAAGTTGTTCGTGGCCTCGTTTATGGCACTTCAGTCACTCCTTATCAAGCCTGGGCATCCCTTTCTGGACAAAATATCGCCGAAGCTCATTGCTCTTGCCCTGTGGGCTCTAATGGTACGTCTTATCCTCGATTTGCCTCCTCCCTCTCCTTCCTGGTGTCCTTGTGTCTCAATCCCCCCTGTTAACACTTACCGTTGTGTACTTACTCTCTCTAGGACACTGTAAACACGTCGCAGCGCTCTTGCTGGCCTCGAAATTGGGATGCGATCCTTCGGGCGCGAAAACACAACTCGTTACCGTGCCAGCGGCCTCTTCTTCCAGTTCTCAAGGCTCTCCCTCTCGCCAACTGTGGACTGGCCCATTCTCTTCCACACTTCAAGCCAACTCGCATCCAGTGAGCGCGTTCCGAGCTCAAACTTCGCCGAAAAAGCCGCTCTGGGGCACCAATCTATCTTCCTCGCCCTCCAGCCACGTCCCCTTCTCGGTTCAGCCTGGCTTCTCTCTCAAGGATAATACTCCCATTGGCGCACCTCGTGATATCATCGATTTCCCACCATCACAGCCTAACTCGCCGTTCAAATCGAGACATGTACCCCAACTCGATCTTCGTTCCTCTCTCTATCCACTCCCACCTGGTGAGTCTGAAGCCCCCGCTGTCGTGCCCTCAGTAGTGCCCCCTCAACTAAGTCAGGTTGATCCGGACACAGAGCCCGAGATGATGAGCGTAGAAGCGAAGGAACCCCGCGCCGCTCCAATTTCGACCTCTCCCGCTGTCTCTTCGCTTTCTTCATCAGTGGATTCTCATGTTCTCGAAACCCTTCAGGAAGAGCTATCCATTAGCCGCCATTATGCGCAGAACCTAGAAAGTCAATGCGAGCTGTTGCGCGACCAAGTTCGTTTCCTCCAGGCACAACTCGCTCGCAAATCCGTCGAGATCTCGAAACTCAAAATGGACTCCAAGCCCACCATTACTGCGAAAGAACCTGTGATTGGAAATGTGTCGATAGTGCAGCCTCAGGAAACCTCAACGAGCGTCGCAAAGAGGACTTCAAGTGCCCCTCCTTCGTCGTCTTCTTCGTCATCTTCTGCTGCTGCAACACATCCTCCTCTCCAAACAGCGCCCACTCGAAGAGTCGAACAACATCCACAGGAATCAGACGTGTCACAACAACAACACCTCTTCCATCCCTCCCAAGTGTATCTGCCGCCCTCCTCCGCAGAGAGCCTCCGCGATTCCATTGAAGAGGCCACTTCTGACGACGGCAAGTCGCAGCCGATCAATGCGAAGAAACGTCCAAGAGAGTATGAACCCGAAGAGAAGCCTGGACTCATCAAGAGATTGTCGTTCGAGGTCGCCGGTTCCGATGTCCACTCCTCCCATCCTCCCGCCGTTTTGGTCTCCGGTACCCCGCCCAGTGCCCAGTCCCTTGCTCCTACTTCTGTGGCTCTGTGTAGCGTCGACTCCCAGGCT
>Ga0307375_10004889_pt1 | contig 12681 bp, 9 predicted proteins | sample TR1MG_FD_202531 | JGI IMG/M metagenome (GOLD analysis project Ga0307375, IMG submission 202531) | Soil microbial communities from Risofladan, Vaasa, Finland - TR-1 | ecosystem: Environmental > Terrestrial > Soil > Coastal area > Acid sulfate soil | place: Finland: Risofladan, Vaasa | collected... | reverse complement strand
AAGAAGACGCCAATAGTGAAGAGTCGCCATTGGACACGCCGTTTTTGGAGGTAGTAGAGATCTTGAGGGAGGGAGAGGGCGTCGGTGTGCCCTTCTTGCCGCCGCGGTCGAAGAGGCGCTGGAAGAGCGAGCCGCTGCGTTGTCGTGCCTTCGTTGCGCCTTCAGGTAGCGGTTCTCCCTGCTTCTTTACGGTGACGACCTTCGCATTGCCATTGGACTGAACTTCGGATTGGATGACCTTGGAGAGAAGCGAGTCGAGTCCGTCTCCGGAGGCCTTGCTCAACGACGAGAGTCCAGTTTCCTCTGCCTTGATCTTCTCCTTGAGAGCGCCCAATTTTGTGTTGATCTTGTCCAGAGCGATGAAGAGAGAAGGGATGCGAGGGTCTTTGGAGGCGAGCTTGGAGAGCGCTGGACGACAGGCCTCGAACTCTCGAACGAGGCCGGCGAGATGGACGTCGATTTGGATGTTGTGCGCCGTGCTCATGCGTCGCTGCACTTGTCTCGGGTTTCCTTGTTCTACTTTCACCACTTCATCGACGAATTGCTTGGTCTTGGGGAAGTTCTCTTCGAGGAAGGGGTTGAGCGCGTTGATGTACACCTCCTGCTCTCTGTACTTCGTGAGGTTGGCCAACTTTTGCAGCACGCCGGCGACCAATGTGAAGATGCGCATGTGGAGCTCGTCAGGCATGTTGGCACTCAGACCAAAGGCCTTAGGGTTGAGAACGGCGGGAACGAAGAAACGGAGGAAGAGGAAGCTCGTCACCGAAGTGTGTCGCACATTCACCGAGTCCTTGAATTTTGCAGTAGCAGTATCTCTGATGAACGCCAGCAGGTTTCGCATGGGCGGCGGGCAATGGTTGATAGATTGGAAGATGCGTAGGAGGAGCAATTCGGTGAGTTTCTGTAGGCGCACGAGATTGCGCTTACAATCGTCTCCGCTCGAGAGCTTCTCCTTCTGTACTTCAAGTGATTGAGCTTCGCGATTGATGACTTCAATGATGGGCATGAGAACCTCGCGTTGGTAAAGAGAACCGACCAGTTTCATGAAGTGATCCATCGCCTTCGTGCACACGGTGTTTCCACGGAATAGGACTTCAATGGAATCGGTGAGGGCAATCTCCTCTTGAACGATGGTGCGAATGAAGCCTTCGGCAAGATCGCGAGCTTGGAAGATGGAAACGAGATGACGAGCGGTGGTGGACTTCTCCTTCGTCACCGCGGCAAGATGACGGACAATCGACATTTCAGGCTGCACCAAGATACCAAGTAACTCATTGTAATCGACACTAGGCAAGATGAGATCCACAGCATAGGTCGCACGAATTCGAAGTTCGCCAATCGTAGCACCCTTGTCGCCAATCACGGGGTAAGAGTTCTGAACCGTCTGATTCTGCTCCAATCCGGCCACACTCAAGAGGACTTCGCCCAACTGCTTTTGCACGCCCTTCTTCCTCTCTTCCACGACAAAGATCCTGATACTCTCGTGAGGACCATCTACCTCACTGGAATGGTTGAAACACGATACAGACGTCGATCGGAAAAGACCAAAACGTCACAAGAGACGAGACGCACAGATACGCAATGGATCAAAACCGGAAAACATCACGCAATAGGGTCAGAAAAGTGGGCAGACAAGGCTCAGAATGCAATACGTAGCCAGAACACGCCCAATCGCCGAAAGGAACCGGAGGAACCTGCTCCTGTACGTCGAGTCTGCCTGATACACCCTGTTGGCTTGTCGCAATGTACGTACAAAGAGAATTCATCAATCCAATTGGGGTCCTTTGCGCCCCAGTAAGTGGTAGTACGAACAACGCGGGATTGGTAATGCGCAGAACAGAAGAGACCCTTGACTGTGACGTTCCAACAACCGTACGAGCGCGGAAAAGAGGGGAAGAGGACGGGAAACAGTTAGGTGAGCACTAGGTCAACGAAAAGCGAGCTATCGAGCATGATGAAGAGAAATTGCGGCCGCTTCAGCGGGCTTTGGTTCTCCAACAGCCCCGACACTCCATGAACGTACATTTGGGGAGCCGACGAGCTTCACACACTACAAACACACACACAGGGTGAGTTTCATGTTAGGAACATGTTTCAACATCATCTCGAACAGGTACAGGGCAGTTCACACACAAACACACCGCCAACGCTTTCGAACCAGTACAATCAGGCCCAGTTAGCGTAGATTGTCATTCTGTTTCGAAACCAAGTTCTAAATCTGCACTTCCAACGTGGCATGCATTACCAGATCGTCCAAAGGCTACACAAGCGAATCAGCGGCGGGTGTCGACACGAGCTCGTTATGGAGTGATCCCAGGCTATCTATGGCTCGAAGCGGACGTACCGGTAAAGGTTAGCGTGCGATGCACTCGACTGTCGTTGTAGGAGACACCTGAGTCGGTAGGCACGACATGCTTGGAGAGAAAAACCGGAAATGTCAAGTTAGGCTACGAGGAAGTAGAAATGGGACGTCTTACGGGCTATGTCTTTCATTGAGGAGGCGAATACACGAGAAATTGGAACACTTGGTACTAGAGGGATGCTATTCGAGGGAATAATAGGCGTACATATTCGGTCATGCTGCAGGGCGGACTACCGAAAAAGGAGAGGGGCCGGCTCACCGCCGCGTCCGCACCGTGTGTGTCGCCCTTTCCGTGCTCTCCATTCGGATCTGCTGCAAATACCTGCACCCCAGATCTTGAGAACCATATTGGCGACCGTTTCCCTGGTGTTGCAAGTGAGGGAAAGGAGGAAATCGCGGATTTTCGGAACGAGGTCCCATTCAACTTGGTCACATTCACATGTTCTTCTACATTAAACACGCGAGTTTGCTACAAAATCAGGCTCATTCGGTGGACGGCAGAAGGAATCGATGCTTGGGAAGCCAGGAGGCAAGAGCGGGAGCAGGAAAATCACTTCGTTTGGAAGCGGTACGCACGGTCCCAGTGTGTTCTATCGACTCCATTTGCGATAGCTTCTTGGCAGCGGCTAATGTAGATCTTGCTTGGCTTGTCGTGAGGCCAAATGGCAAGGCATTGATTGAAGAGGGAGAGTGCGGTCGTCCAATCGCCGTCGCGGAACGTGTGCAGTGCTCTATCCCACAGTCCATCCTTGAGAAGCGCTCTCTTGGCCTTCTGTGGCTCCTTTCTCTCAGCTTCTAACACTTCATATATGCGACAGGCGAGCTTTTTGCCCTTGACGGCCACCAAGTCGAGTTCTCGCATTGTGTACAATTCCACGCTCCTGCCCAGCTTCTCGCGAGTGTATTGGCTGACAATGACGCGAGACTCGTATACTTTGCATAGAGATTCCAACCGAGAGGCCAAATTGACGGCATCTCCGAGAACGGTGGGTTCCATGCGAGTCTCGACACCAACGAGTCCGATGATCATCCTACCAGTGTTGATGCCAATGCCGGTGTTGACCTGGGTGAAGCCATTGTCTTGAAGGCCGTCTAAGTGTGACATCATCGCGATGGCGCAGTTCACCGATGCGACTGCCTGTTGTTGACCATCCTGACAGAAGAGAGCCATGATCGAATCGCCGATGAACTTGTCCACGAAACCACCGTTCTCCTGGATGGGCGGCATGGCGAATGCTAAGTAGGCGTTCAAAAACTCCATCAGTTCAGAAACAGCCATGGATTCAGACATGGTGGAGAAGTCGCGTATGTCACTGAAGAGCACGGTGACAGACTTGCACACAGCATCTCCAAGCTGCGTTCTATCCCTTCCTTTGGGAGAAATCATCTCGAAGAATTGGACGGGAACGAAGTATGCGAATAGGGTTTCAACATAAGCGAGGCGCTCCTGGAGATTGTGCAGTTGAGACTCGGTGGTGGAACGATGATCTACAATGCCTCCCGCTCCTCCTGATGATGATGTGGTTAGGGATCTCTCTCCTCCTACTTTGATCATTGCAGAAGAAGAAGAAGAAGAAGATGATGATGGTGATGAGAAAGAGAAGGACGAAGATGAAGCCGAAGAGGTGGACGACGTCGATGATGAGGACGGGCCGCTCGGCAGGTGAGATGTTCCAGAAGCAGTTTCGCTGAATGACGAACCCATGGGTTTGCTGCTTCTGGTAAATGTGCCAAGGACCTCATCGAGCATCTTTGCCAGAGAAAGTTCAGTGATGGGCTTCTCCGTAAGTTCCATGAACCCAGATGCGGTGTTGAGGGGGTTGAGAGGTTGGTTCGATGGTTCCAGGTGCGGTTCCGCGTTCGTGAACAAGACGAGCTTTGCATTGGAAGCATTGAGGACGTCCAACAGCTTTTGAGGGTCCTGCGCACGAAGGTCAGGGAAGGAGAGGTCGAGGAAGATGAGGTGATAGTGACCGGGAGACGTGGAGAGGGCGTTCATCAGTTCGCCCATCGACTGGCATGAGGTTGGCGTGTGACCCTGCGACTGGATGAATTGCGTAATGTTTGACATGGCAGCGCTATCGGATGGATCCCACGCAATGATGACCTCCAGGGGAATGGCAGGTTCGGTGCGTTGGACATCGTGCTCATTCGTTGGCGGTATCTCGATCACTCTCTCGCACACGTTCGCCTCCATATCCCAAACACGTAGTTTGCGATCCATAGAATGAGTGTACATCTTGTTGAGGTGATCTTCGAACACGTGGATGGAGATGATGGCAGCAGTGTGGTCATCGAGGCTGGAGACGATGTATTGCCCAATTTCCTCAGTGTAGATGTCCCAAGCGATCAATTGTCCATCCGTAGAACCTGTAATAGCTCGTTGAGAATCTCCATACACGGCCACAACTTGAACGGGAGAGGAGTGTCCTTCCAGGGTCCTCAACAAGACGCCCTTCTCCAGGTCCCATATCATCACCAATGTGTCCTCCGAGACAGTAATCAGGCGAGTATCCGAATCGTACAAGACAGCATCCAAAATGCGCTTCGTGTGTCCTCTCAAGACCTTCTCACAGCGCTTTGTGGCGAGGTTCCAAATGTAAGCACATCCGTCGAACGAAGCGGCGAAGAGCCTCGACATGTCAGACCACACAGCCACAGCAGAGATGGTAGTGGGCGATTGTTGGTACGAATCTCCAATGGTGGCATGAGTCTTCAGGTCCCAGAGCTTGATCATTCCTTGAGCCGATCCTGCGACGAGTTTGGTGTTGTTGTCGAACGTGTTGATGCATGTGATGCCTCCCATGAGACCTTCGAGTGTGGCCACGCATTTTGAAGAGGCAATGTCCCATAGTTTGATAGTGCCATCCCAAGAGGCAGAGATGAGGAGGTTGGAGCGGGTGAGGGGCGAACCAGGCAATTCGCGCTTGCTGAGGCCATTGAAACCTGCAGGTACAACGACAGCCTTGATCTTGGATACGGGCTCTGCGTGGCCGCTGAAGGTTTTGGTGACAGTCCGCGAGTTCAGGTCCCAGAGAGAGATGGTTTTGCCGATGAAGGAGAAGCACTCGGCGCCGTAATCGATGGGAATGATTGTCGGTGTGCCAATCTTCTGCTGATAAACGGAGACGGTGCTGGTGGATTCTACGGATTGGCCGCGTGATTCAAGGTTGATGAGCGAGCCGGACACCAAGTTTTGCACACTGCGATGGATCGGAGGGAAACGAGGTGGGAGGCTACCTGAGTCCGTTATGGAGAGCTTTCTCACCTTCGTTTGTTGAGAATGGTGAGGGCTTCCCTCAGGACCTGGAGATGACGAAGTTTGGGGGAGGTGGAGAAGTTGAGCGTGAGAGGAGAGCTGAGGCTGTTGCGTTGCTGTTGCTTTCTGATGAGGGACGACGGCTGTGGGAGCTTCGCTGATGACATTCGTAGGTGAATTGGAAGAAGAAGAAGAAGAAGTAGTAGAGAGGCTCGACTGTTGTTGTTGCATCTGTTGCTGCATCTGTGATGCCACCACGATGTCTTGTTTGTACTTCTCGGCAAGTATACTGTATCGCATTTGGAAGAGAGCTTGTTCAGAGAACCAGGCACGAAGCGTTTTGATCCAGGAGAGGTACATGATGCCGTGTGCGGCCAACAACGCCACGCGATTTGCGAGCTGGAATACCTCAGCGTCAATGTCAATATATGAAGGCAAGGAAGCGCCGTCGAGTTGGAGTGTGAGGAGAGCATACTTGGAGAGTGAGATGGCGATGCTCGGTAGGAAGGCGAGCAAGACAGCCATTGAAATGGAGGTATCCGCATCTTGGTCGTAACACACCAAAGTCATCAGCAATAGCAGTTCTCGATAATAAGATGAATTGACGATGTGTATCACTCTATCTGCAGGCGGCAGCGCCCATGATTGTATCCATAGAGCATCCTCAGGGGAGAGAAGATCGAGAAGTGGTCGGTGCCATTCAGAAACGATCGCAGTAGCCATCAAAACGGCGAATAAGGTGTAGATAGTGGCCCATGTAACGAAGAAGCGAGTTTTACGGAATTGACGGCGAAGGGTGGGGAGAGAATAGGCATCGCTTTGTTGGAAGCTGTGATTGGTCGCTGTGCCTTCAAAGAGTGACGCGAAGATGAACATGATGAACATTCCAATGAACACGGACTGAAACAAGAACAGGGAAGGGGTGAGTAAGAGAAGAGGAGGGTAGCTAAGAGAACAGAGTAACTGTAAGAGAGAGCAGGAGCGACGTCGAACGTACCTTGTGAATGTCGGTCTTGATCAGCGTTTCGAGAGGCACCAACAGGTTCACAGCATGCGACGCAAACCAAGCTGGCGAAAATTCATCTTCTGGAAGAGGTTGGGCGTGAAGCATGGGAGAAGAGAGCGTCGAAAGGTTGGGTGACGAGACGCTGTGTTGTGTCAAGGATATCAGCCCCAGGCAGGCGACAAACATCACCAAGTCCCTTCTAAAGATTCCAAAGGCAATAGAACCAATCAACGTGATAATGGAGATGACGTCAACGAGAGAGAAGACGATATCGGCAGGCATTTTGAATTGGTGAGTCGATGCGAGTGTGGATGGGCTCGAAGGTTGTATTCAGCTCCGATCATGCCAGATATGGGTAGAATGGGAAGCAGGGTACCGGAAAATCGGACCACGAGCAAGTGATGGAGATGAGTCACGCGGGGACTGGCCCCCACGAAAAGGAGGAGGGCACGCCCTGCAGCCAGACTTCTTGGTCCAGTGTGGGCTTCATCCGACTTCCCTCTCCCTCCTGCTCTCATCCTCCCATTATATCTTGAACATTCTTGGTACTTTCGAGAACGAATCGACATGGAGCCCTCAGAGGAGATCATAGATCCCCATGCATCAGCGCTCGGTTCGAAGGATCAGTACGACAGACTTCTTGCCCTTCCCGTTCCCTTTGACAACCCCTCATGTTTGTATAACTGATGCCAACATGCTCGTGTACCACCCTACCCGTAAATGATCTAGTTGGAACAAAGCCTATGAACGGGAGCTCTCGAACTTTGAGAGCAACGAGGACGACATCGGAGAGATCTGGTTTGGTGAGGATGTACAAGAGCGTGTCTGCGATTGGATTGCCTTAGGTTGTCAAGATGATGATGGCGAAGATGATCCCCCCGGATTGGGGAGTGAAGCGTTCCCTGGAGTGCGACACATGACGTCGAAAGTATTGGACATTGGCTGCGGAAATGCTGCTGCTCTTGTGTATCTGGCTCAGGAATATGGCTTTGAACATCTATATGGCGTTGATTACTCCGAGACTGGCATCAATCTGGCGCAAAAGGTGGTATTGAAGGACGAAACGACGGAACACATCCAACTGTTTGTGCTCGACCTCACTGATCTTGATTCCCTCTACGCACGTCACAAAGCTGGGAACCCGCTTCAATACGATGTCTTGTTCGACAAGGGGACGTTTGATGCCATCTGCCTCAATGAAGACAAGCGCATGCGCAATCGCTACGTTGCGGCGATCATGTCCTTGATGACGCCCTCCTCGTACTTCGTCATCACCAGTTGCAATTGGACGCAGCAGGAAATCATTCAGATCTTCGAATCCATGTCATATTTCGAATCCAGAGCTTTGGAGCATAAGGAACTCGCTGACTTGCAACACGCGCCGACCTCCCTCCAGTTCTTCAAAACGCTCAAGCACCCTGAGTTCTCATTTGGAGGCCGTTCAGGATCCACTGTTGCTACCGTAGCTTTCAAATTGAGCTCATCCTAAGAGAAGAATACGGGCTGTTGGAGTGTCAGCATGCGGTCATACCTCACAACGAGGAGGCTCTTCACTCGTCCCAATCTGCCGATTTTGGCGGTGCACAATTGTACACAATGTAACAAGAATGACTTGCAAAGGTAGATGCATATGTGAATAGCCTATATAGGAGATGATTGAAAGCGCACAAGAGCATGTTGCAGATTGAAAGCGCTCAAGAGCATGTTGCATCAAGTTCAGCTGAAACCGCCAAACCCCCTCCATCTCGGCCCCCCTCTGTTGATCCAAAACAGGTGTGAATTGCGTTCTGTAGGAAAACTTTTTGGGTTTAGTCGTTAAAAGGGAGCTTAGTTGTTCTCAGAGAGGCCGCGGAAGGTGGAGGTGATTTGGTTGTAGAGTTCCTTGAGTTGGGTGGTGACGTGGTCAATGCCGAGGCGAGGATCGACGAACTTCATAGCAGAGAGCTTGGTACGGATGTCAGCAGTTTGGGCACGGATCGTGCTCCAGAGAAGCTTGTTGTCGGCAGAGGAGGTCTCGAGGGCCTGCTGAGACAAGTTGTAGTAGTGGGCGAAGTTGCGCATCATCCAGGCGGTCTTCTGAAGAGGGCAGTACTTCTCGTAGGGAGAGAAACCGTTTTGTTGGAGGAAGTCCTCACGGAGGAGACGAGCAACCTCGAGGGTGACCTTATCGGTTTCAGCGAGAGAGTCCTTTCCGACTAGCTGCACAATCTCAGTCAACTCATCCTCCTTCTGGAGAATCTTGGAGATGGTATCGCGAAGAGGCACGAATTCGGGGTCGAAGCTCTCGTAGTAGGGGTCGAGGACCTTGAGGTAGCGGGAGTAGGACCAGAGCCAGTTGATGGAGGGGAAGTGCTTACGTTGAGCAAGACGCTTCTCGAGACGCCAAAAGACCTGCACGATGTTCAAGGTTTGGGCAGTAACGGGCTCGGAGAAGTCACCACCAGGAGGAGACACAGCACCGACGATGGTGACGGAGCCGAAGCGCTCAGGGCTTCCCAAGCAACGGACCTTACCAGCACGCTCGTAGAAGGCGGCAAGACGAGCTCCGAGGTAGGCAGGGTAACCACCCTCAGCAGGCATCTCAGCAAGACGACCAGAGATCTCACGAAGGGCCTCGGCCCAGCGGGAAGTGGAGTCAGCCATCATAGCAACGTTGAGTCCTTGATCACGGAAGTACTCGGCAAGAGTGATACCAGTGTAAATCGAAGCCTCACGGGCAGCCACAGGCATGTTGGAAGTGTTGGCGACGAGAGTAGTACGCTTCATGATGGACTCCTCGCGACCGTTGACCTCAATCGTCAAGGCAGGGAACTCCTCCAATACCTCAGCCATCTCGTTTCCGCGCTCACCGCAACCGATGTACACAATGACGTCAGAGTTGGAGTACTTGGAGAGAGATTGGGAGATGACAGTCTTTCCGCAACCGAAGGCACCAGGAATGGCAGTAGTTCCACCTTGCACCACAGGGAAGAGGGCATCCAAAACACGCTGCCCAGTCAAAAGCGGGTGATCAGCCAACAACTTCTCCACCACCGGACGGGGCTGACGCACGGGCCACACCTGCATCATCGGGTAATCGTGGGTCGCTCCATTCAATTCAACAGTCACAACCTTGTCCACAACAGTGTAGTCGCCCTCAGGTGCAAGCCAAGTAATACGTCCGTGGGCCTTAACGGGGATCATGATACGATGGGTGATCAAAGAGTTCTCGTTCACAATTCCGATCACATCTCCTCCAGTCACCATATCTCCAACCTTGAAGCTGGCAGGCAGGAACCTCCACTTCTTCTTGCGATCCAAAGCAGTCACACGCACACCCTTAGGGATGTAGATCGAATCAGTCATCGTGTGGATCGTCTCAAGAGGACGCAAAATACCATCGAAAATGTTGTCCAAGATGCCTATCGTAACACACACAATTCAGAACGAAAGTCACGTTAGAGACCGTTGTGCATTCAAAAAGGACCAAGAGAGACCCAAGAGAAGCCAACACACGCGTGAGAGACCAAGCAAACGGCAGGGAAGGAGAGACCAAACGTACCAGGACCAAGCTCAGCAGAGAGGGGCAAACGGGTACGCAATACGGGATCTCCAACAGTAAGACCAGCTAAACAACAACAGGGAAGGAGGAGATCACGAGTGTTAGACTCAAACCTGGAGCAGATCACAAACGCACGGCGAAGCCGGGCACGACAGAGGCTCGACTTTTCCGTATGCCTCTCCTTCAGATCCACATGCTTCCTTCTCTTATCTAATCCGAAACTCTGTTTCTACGCAATATTGGATCAACTTTCGTATCATCAAACCGTACCAGTCTCCTCATAGCACTGGATGGTGGCGGTATCTCCTTCCAGACGAATGATCTCTCCAATCAGCTCGCTGTGTCCTACACGCACCTAGAGAACGAGACCACTCCTGTCAGAAACACATCAACACAACGATCACAATGCAAAGAATTCATAGACAGGCAAAACAAACATCAGGGCGGGTGGAAATCGCCAACGCCAATCCCTTCGAAAAACAGCCCCGACGTACAAGCTCGTCCATCGCTGCACCAGACATCTTTTCCGCAATAACGACTGTAGAGGGAGGATACGTTAGATTGGCGACATTACAATAGGATTTGTGGCTGAGAGAGGCGACGGAAGCGGCCTGTTTTTTGGAGGCCGCCAGCAGAGAAGAGGCCAGATTTCTGCGTACCAGGACCAGAGACGGATAGAATCACTCCAACATCGCTCTCCTTATCCTTCTCGGCAATCTTGGGCAAGCCAGCCTTGGCATCAGACAGGGCAACCTGTGTCGCGTCCATGTTTGCAAGGGACTGGAAAAGCTCAAGCAGGAAATGTCCTAATTGTCCCTCGCCAGAAACTAGCGAAAACATTCCATTCCCTGCACCTGCCTCGGATTGACCCTGAGAAGCTCCTAGGTACGGTAAGTGGCGGTCAAAAATTGTACAGAGCTGGAACAGACCAGGGCAAGGGAAAGGGAGAGGCGTCACAGTGGGAAATTCTACCAGATTTGATGGCACGTGATGGCACCTTGTCCAGCAATCAAGCCAAGAGCAAAGTCGAACTATTACGTTCTTCTCGATTCTGTAGCCCTTTCTAGCATTTGCATCGCTCTTCGCTCTCATAGACCAGTTACCAACATGTTTCTGGTTTCGAATTCCGATCGTGGATCACGGTCATGCCGAGCACATCTAGTTCCAGGACAGAACTTGGATCAGGGAGAACTTTCTGTGGTGCTGAAGAACAACAAACGAAACTATCTAGTATGCTGAAGCGTTTACTACCTGAGGTGAAGAGACCAAAGTTCGCTGAGATACTCCACAACCTGCTCCATGAGCGATGTTATGTTTCATAAAGAGCAATACGTTCTTGCTGAAGGGTTTGATTATGGAAGGCTTAGGTTGAATTGTGATGTCTGGACGAGAGGATTAATGAAGAATGGGCGATGGAACATGGGGTATTTCCGCAGAATCGGTGCTTCTTTCCAAGAAGAGAAGGCCAGATCTCATGATGTCTTGGATGGTATGGCCATTGAGAGAAGGTGATCCTTCTCGAACGGATCCAGTTCCGCCGCATGGTAGACAGTACTCATACTCATACTCAGCGAGCTCCACAGAAGGGAAAACTGGTCTGAGTTGGTCAAGTCACAAGGAGTGTCGTAGAATTCCGTTGCGTACTTGATAATCATATTGGGGATGTAGCCCAACATAGTCAAGATGTGTCGGTGGCAACGATTAGGAGGAGATTCCACTCCGTTGTATTTGCGAAATTGTAGATAATCAAGAAACAATTGATGAGCGTCTTTTACGTCATTAAGGCCGGAGAGAACGAGATCCAGGACAGCTGGCTGCGTCGCAATACTCAGTTCGCCAATACACGTGCCAGTGAAGATAGGTACGATGAAGGTGTTGGTGGCCTTGAGTGGATTCTGTAAAGAGGCAGGTGACGCCATGTAGGAGCAAATGCGGCGCATCAGATGTGTACAGGCCTCCAGCTCGTCCTGAAATTCGTCAATCTGGAAGAAGATGACCAATGTATCATCGGTTGGTGTTGCACGGCAATTTCTTATGTCCTCCAACACGGTTTGTGAGTTTGGTGAGTAGTCTCGGGGAACGTCCGGGAGATGAAAGGAAGCGAGTTGCTTCGAGAACCACTCTCTGGAGGGATCGATCTCTTTCCTCGGTATCCACGGAACTTGAAAGTCTCTGTTTTTAATCGCATATATCGTATCGCTGCCAGGAGGGTAAAAATGCTGCCGGGAGAACATAGCGTTAGGAAGTCAGTAAATGAATCGCCTGGGACTAAGTTGCGGGGTGAAAACTCGGCTAATGGGCAACGCACTTCTTGGTGCTTTGTTGGTGGCATTTCTTCTCTCATACTAGCGATGTAACATGCTATCATCCAGCTCCGTGAGCTTGATCGGATACGGGAATGCAAAGCAGATGATGTCAGACAGTAAGGGTCTGAAAGAGCGTCATCTACAACCATGGGGTACAATACTTCTCTGACGTACATCATCGTCTACCACCACCTTCTTCTTCGTATG
>Ga0307375_10004888_pt1 | contig 12681 bp, 8 predicted proteins | sample TR1MG_FD_202531 | JGI IMG/M metagenome (GOLD analysis project Ga0307375, IMG submission 202531) | Soil microbial communities from Risofladan, Vaasa, Finland - TR-1 | ecosystem: Environmental > Terrestrial > Soil > Coastal area > Acid sulfate soil | place: Finland: Risofladan, Vaasa | collected... | reverse complement strand
TTCTCTACCCCCTTTTGAGCTGCTGCGATCTCCGAGACTGCATCTCGTGGGCGTCTCCCAGTCTCTGTCTGAGTCCCTGACATTGATTCAAGCCCCGATATTGGCGAGGTACGTGCATGATCATTGGTTTATCTCCCTTTTAGCTCTGTTTGATTGCTCGGAATGGTGTGAGATGACCAACATTGCTCGTTTGCCTTTGGATGTGCTTCTGACGTTTCTGCTTGTCTCTATCTTCTCTTCTAGTGATGGAGCCTACTCAACTGGAGACCTTGTTGTTGAATATTCATGATGTTGGTGCCGTGAAGTTTGGGCAGTACAAGTTGAAGACCGGACTTCTGTCTCCGATTTACATCGACATTCGTTCGATTGTGAGCTTCCCTGAGATCCTTAGTATGTTGTGCAATCAGATGTGGGGTCGTATTACTTCTCATCCTGGCAATTTGCTGGAGAGGACTGACTTCCTGGCTGGTGTGCCGTACACGGCGCTTCCGATTGCTTCCGTGTTGGCTGTGAACCATGAATTGCCGATGTTGATCGTGCGCAAGGAGCGCAAGGCGTATGGTACTGGTCGTGAGGTAGAGGGAGTGTTTAGAGCTGGCCAGACGTGCTTGGTGATTGAGGATGTGGTGACGAGCGGCGCTTCGATTTTGGAGACCCGTTCGCGTCTTCAACATGAGGGTTTGGTGGTCAATACTGCGATTGTGTTCATCGACCGTGATCAAGGTGGCGTGCAGCACTTGGAAAAGCAGGGCGTGACGATGTTGAAGGTGACGTGCATGACGGAGTTGGTCGACACACTCCACAAGTTTGGTCGCATTGACGCCGCCACTCGCCAGGCAGTTCTCGATTTCGTGGCAGAAAACAAGCAAGACCCCTCCTTCAATTCTACTACTACCACTTCCACTGCAGAGCCGACCGCTGTGAGCGCAAACGCGCCTGCCGCCGCAGAGGACCCCATCTCCAAGTTCTCCTCGCTCACGTTCAGCGCTCGCGCCGGTCTCGCCAAATCCGCGTTTGCAAAGCACATGTTCTTGCTCATGGACGCCAAGAAATCCAACCTATGCGTCGCCGCAGACGTGACCTCGAAGGCCAGGCTGTTGGAGTTGGCAAACTCGCTCGGACCCGAAATATGCATGCTCAAAACCCACATTGACATCATCGAAGACTTCGACGCCGACCTGTTGACGCAACTGTCCGCCATTGCCGAGAAGCACAACTTCGTCATCTTCGAGGACCGCAAATTCGCCGACATTGGAAACACTGTCAAGCTGCAATACGCGAAGGGCATCTACAAGATTGGTTCGTGGGCCCACCTGACAAACACACACATCGTGGCAGGGCCCTCTTCTGTCGGAGCGCTTCACGATGCTTGCCTTGAGCAAGCCGCTTCTCATCCCGAACATGGACCTCGTGGCATCCTCCTTCTCTCCCAAATGAGCACAACTGACACTCTGCTGAGTGGTACTACGACAAAGGCGATTACAGAGACCATCACGCACTCATACAATACCACAATCTCGGGTTACATCTGCCAAGAGCGCATCTTCGCCGAATCTGGAGTCCTCTACTGCACCCCTGGTGTCCACATCGCCGACAGTGGAGATGCGTTAGGTCAGCAATACCGCACACCCGAAGAAGCCATTATCAAGTCTTGCTGCGACATTGTGATCGTCGGACGTGGAATCCTGCATGCCGTTGATCCCGTTGAAGCTGCTCGTCTCTATCGCCGTCGTTCTTGGGATGCACACATCGCAAAGGTATCAAGACACTTCTAAAACACATTCTACCGTAAATTCTGCGAAATCCTGCTGTTCCGAATTTTCTTCTCCGCCCTCTTCAGAGTCGGCCACGCCCCTGCCACAGCTCCGAAGGACACGTATCCTCGCCCTCGCGTTTGTGTATCCTCCGATTCCTGCTCCTCGCCACTCCCATCGAACTGTCCTTTGCCTTTGTGTTGATAAAAGGAGCTTTTGAACACCGCATTGTCTGCATGGGGCCTCAACTTCCATCCCATCCTGCATGGGGCCTCAACTTCCATGATGGGCTCCCTGGCTTGGCCGCGCAGTTGCCTATCTCTGAGACGTCACATCATCTGCAATGTGCTATGCGTGATCCCCACATACCTCATCTTCAACACAGAACACACATTGCATGTTCTCATCGCGAAGCTCGTGGAGCCCGCGCCACTATCTCAAAATGGTGAATTCGGAGTTTGTGAACCGTGTGTACGGAGTTTCCAGGCGATCCGCGACATGACCTCATCCATGGGCCTGTCGCCCTCTCTTTCCTTCAATGTCGATACTGGCTCTATTTGGCAGCGTTTCAGACCGTAACTCGGCGTTTCAGACGATCAGAAGGGCGAGGAACTGAGTAACCCTCCGCGGCGATCCGAGCGCCGAAAGCAGGCAACGAGCGTGCGTCGTCCGGTCCTTGTCTTTGGCCCCCGTTTCTCTTCCGCTTCATCATAATGAGCATCTGCATGTGTTTCTACCTCTATCTGGCCCATTTCAGAAGGAAGACTACTATTGGAGACCGAATTACCGAAATTGGACGCTCCGTCACTTCCGACTGCGGATTGAAATAGGTCCAATCTCCATCATTCTTGCCCATCCAGAGGCCTCTTGGGGCCGATAGCGCTGCAGCTACGAGAGAATCGTTTCTTTAGTCATATATGCGGTCGAAACATGGCGCGGGTTCGTAGGCGAGAAACGGGAGTGCACCGATGGTTCGGGCTCGCACACCCCGAGCTCCTCTGATGCGCCACTCGGCGAGCATTCGTCACTCTTCCCCTGACCCTGGTCGTGGACACATCCCTCCCCCCGGATCCTCACTTAAGCTTGATCGTATCTTTATCCGTCATCATGGGCCGCACTCCATCTGGAAACTTGGTGCTGGACATTGACGGCACGCTCATCGACAGCCTCGGTGACGGTTCTGGCTATACCACCCACCGCAACCCCGACTACGTCTCCAAATGGGGCGACCAGATCTATTTCGTACGTCTTCTATCCCTTGGTAACGATTCCGCATTACAGAAACGCCATCGAAGACCAAACGACAGCCTTGCGCGTTTTAGGGACAAGAAAAGTTGCAAAGTCCTCTTTTGTAGCTCCCTCGTGCTTCTTCCTCGCTCGTTGCTAACATGTCCCATTGTATGCCTCCTCTGCTTCCCATTTGTTGTCGTGGACTGGTCGTTGAACGCCATGACATCGAAATGCGTGCGATTGACTGTCTTGTGCCAACGTCTGTTACATGCAGCGTCCCCACTTGGAGTCCTTCCTCCTGTATGCCTTCATGCGTTTTGAAAATGTGGCCATTTGGACAGCTGCGAGCCCAGAGTGGTACGTTGCGAGTGAGAAGCGAGCTACTTGGGAACAGGAATCGAGTGTGGCGCCGCGTCTTTGGCTGCTCTCCTTTTGAGGAGTTTCTTTCCTCGGCACCGGTGTCTGACTCCGCTTTGTGTCCTCCTTTCCCCTCTCTTGTGGTGCGACTATTGGTGTTCTATCGCGTGACAACGAAAAACTGGGCCCATCATGGCATACGTGGTCTGTACACAATACGTCTGCCACCTCCCGCGCGGCGGATCGCTTGCGTTGTGAACTTTCGCTCTCTGCGCCACACAGGGCCGAGACCATCGTTCTCGCTCTCCAGCCCATCTTGCGCCGTATCAAGCGTCAGATCAACCGCAAGCGCTCTAGTTCTTTGGAATGCGTATGTGTGCCGCCCTCTAGCAACTCTGGCAAAGCCGACGCGGAAAACCAACAAGACCTGCTCTCCTCTCCTCGCCCCTCCCACGACGACAACCTGTTCTCCTTCGTCTACACCAAGTCTCGCTGCTCGCGCAAAGCCGTTCCCGACCACGAGACCCAACTTCTCTACGAGTATCACACCAAACCGCTTCGCAAAGTTTGGCGTCGCAATTCGATGAAGAAGCTCGGCTGGAGCCCCAAGAACACCCTCATTCTGGAAGATACCCCTCAGAATTGCGTTTCGAACTATGGTAATGCACTTTACATCAGAACGTACGACGTCACGGACTTGGGAAGACAGGATATGGCACTGCTCGTTCTTCAAGCCTTCCTCGATCGCCTCCGCCACGTCGAAGACGTCCGTACCATCGAAAAACGCGATTGGGAACGTCTATGTGCATCAACCTTGAAGCAGACGCCTCACCCACTCATGCATGCGATGTCGGCGCCGACAGTTACCTTGTGCCACAGCATTGCCACGCCGAGAACTCCGCGTTGCCAATCTTCGTCTGGCCCCTCTACCTCCTCCGATGGCGGAATGTACGCCGCAATTCTGACTCCCCGAACTCGGAATACATCCAAGTATAATCCTATTGCTCATCACCACAACGCATTCTATGACGCCGAGCACTCCAGTAGTGAAGAAGAGGAGTCTGACTTCTCCTGCGACAACAACTCCGACGACGCCGACACCGACGACGACTCTTCTTCCAACGATTCAGAGATTCGTTCCCCTCCTACTACTGACAGCGACTCCGATACTGAGGACGACTTCGAACTCATCACCCCAAGACGCCGCAGCGGCTCGTTGGACCTCCCATCCGCCCCCCACCACCACTCGGGCGCTGAGAAGCCCGTGCTCCCCTTCCAGGGCTTCAAACTCCGTACTGGCCTTCCCAACCACGGCAAAGACTCTGCTTTGGACGCAGTTCTGTAACATACCACCATTTACACACACCACACACGCGAGAGCCTCCCAACACGCATTCGGGCACAATTCCGCGCGGGAGCCTGCGCCAATCCTGGCACACTCTCTCCGAAACCTCCCTCTTGCCTCCACTGTCTATACCCCACGCACTATTTGTAAGTTTATGTAATATGTAGCTTTGTTTATCGTAATAGATCAAATCTGGCCCATTGCGTGTCACGACAAGGGAGATGTCGAGGGCAGAGTCGAGCAGCGAAAGATACGGGGGGTGGGGGGTGCACGTGCAAGCGAGTCGGCCAAACCGCGTCATCTTGTTCTTCTGGACGTGGCAATCTGGTCAGACGAAGAAACCGATCCAGATGCAGTATTCATGCAAACTCTGGTGACAGAAGCGCCTTTGGAAGCGTGAGAAGCGGGCACCTTGATTGGGGTCGGTGGTCGGGGGGAAGACTTGGCTGACTTCGTAGTCACCGTACTCGGACCGTTCGAGCTCTCCTCGGCGCGTGAGCGTTGCGCTGCCTTGTTGGACCTCGATAACGCTACGGATGAAGTGCTTTTGCTAGAACTGCCAGAGGTAGTTGAGATCGGGTGATGAGAGTACGAGACGGGGGCCGCAAAGGATGGCACAACCACTTCGGACAGAGGGGACGCCGAGAGAGACGACCTCCGAGAGGAGCGTCTTGGTACCGTCGGCGACGTAATCAAGCCAAGACCATTCGCTTCCAAAACGCTCGACCTCGCCTTCTTCGATACTTTCGCTTGCGCAGTAAGCTCGGAATCACTCGTGTAGGCCGAAGAATCGCCAAACTCCGAAACGGAAGAGGACGGAAAGTTTGACACCACCACACACACACCGCCTTCCTCCGCCGCCACACGCTGCTGAACGCCTGCCATTGCATCGCCACTCATACTCTTGCGCCTGACAGAAGAACGCGTCGAAACGCCAACGCCAACGCCAACTCCACCAACTCCATCGTTCGCACTCGCTGCACTTCGCACGCCGCCCAGAGAGCGACGCCCCAAGGGCCTCGCACGACGACGCTTCTTTTCCAAACGCAACACACGAGCCTCAGCCATCTGCGCCTCAGAACGAACGAAAAAGCGCTGCAACGGGCCCTGGCTACGCTTTGGCCGCGTCTCCTCCAATTTCGCCGCTCTTCTGACCAGATAATCGCGCAATGCCTCCACGCAATTCACAGGTGCATGCTCAGACATGGGGAGTGCCATAGGGCTGCCAAGACAACGCGCGGGCACGGGAGCGTAGACCACCACTTCGACGGCCGATTCGACTGGGGACACATGCGAAGAAGAAGAAGAAGAATCGATAAACAACGAAGCAAGGGACTTGTTCACAGCACCAATGGCATCAGGCAACACAGCGTCGAGCTCCGAGGGAAGGATGGTGTGGCGACGATCTCTGCGATGAGCGCTCGTTGTGAGCTTCGTGTGGATCTCCTCCTCCTCTTCCGCTTCTTCTTTGAATGTCAAGGGCACGGCGCTGTTGTCTACATGTTGTTCGCGCGTGGAAGATGAAGAATGACGATGTGTTACCATGGCTGAGGGGTCGGGCTTCACGAGGATCGCGGGCTTCAGCGCAGACTTGGGACGTTCAACGCTACGCTGCGCAGCGACTCGAGCACTCCTTCTCATGGGTGTAGTGTCAATAGTGGATGTGGTAGAAGATGCAGAAGATGCCATACCGTGAGAAGGTGTAGTAGGGGGTACGTGTGAGGCGGATGAGTAGAAGGGAGATGACGGAGAGGCAGGGGACGCGTGTTCCATGTGCGAAGTCATCTCTGGCACCGTTTCCTCCCTCATTGTGTTGTCGTCGAAGGCTAGTTTCTTGACGGGAAGAGGCGGGCTATCAGGAGATGAAGAAGAGGAAGAAGAGGAGAGCAAGGCGTGTGAGGGCGTTCTTTGTGCGCTCACCTCCTTCGTCGTCTTGAGCGACGATTGAAACTCCATCATGTCTCCATCAAAGAGCCACAAGCAATCGGGCTTGCGCACCAACGGAGCGAAGAACTCATGGTGGAGCAGTGTGCGCAGGTGGAGGGCTGACTTGCGAATGGCGTGACGCACCGCCTTCACCGCCTTCTGCTTCGCCGCGATCGCCTCGTTCACTTTCACCACCACCTCCTCCGTCTGCAGCGTCGACAGGATGTCCTCCAACGAAATCGCCTTCTCCGGACCCACAAAGCACGAATCCTTAAGCACACTCACATTCACACCCAGAGAAGCACACTCGCCGAACGAAAGCCAACGTAGAATCTTCACACGCGAGAACTCATCCACCACCTGCAACACGTCGCGATCACCCAAAAACGCCTCCGCAAGGGGCTGTGCCACATCATATATCACGGAACCATCACCATCAACCATAGTAATACGAGAAAGTCCAAAATCAGACAACTTCACAATCCAAGGACCACGCGAGTACCACTTTCGCTCGCCATCTTGAAACACACCACAATTCTTGTCCACCAACGTTTCTGCATCCACCGTATCATCATCAGAAGAGACAGAGACATATCCAGAGTCGCTATGAGGTGCGACGCGCTTCGAGGGGACGATCTTCAGACGCTTCAGAAGTACGTTCTGTAGATGTAAATCACGGTGCATGAACTCAAATTGAGATTGGCCAACATAAAGGGCATATAGGATTTGGAAGAGCACATCACGCCAGACTTCAAAACTCAAATCGGAGCGAACCGCAGATAGCGTCGTATCGGCCTTCTCCAAGATCAGATTACCTTCCTGTAGCTTGATTTCGCGATGGCGACTCTCGTTGGCTTGCAACATGGGGGTACGAGGCACTATTCGCTTGGGGGTTGCGCGAACGCCGCGTTTTGAAGGAGTCAGTCCCAGCGCCGATACCGAGTTCGTCAATGCTCCCACGTCCTCATTTTCATCTTGATAGCTTATCTTTCTTGCGGATTCCATCATACGAGGTCCAGTCTTCATACCAGTTGAGAGACAGCCACGCGCCGCAGATTTTGTCGCAGAAACAGCAACAGCAACCTTCGTCGGCGTCTTCACAGGGCTTGCAGGAGTGCTTGTCACGCGCACTTGATCAGTCTTTGCTTTGAACCAGTCCAAAATCTGAATGAAGCCAACCCAACGCGGATTCGCGTAGAATTCGGGACGACGCAACAAACTGCCCAGCTGCTTCAGAATGAGGTACTCGCGGTAGGGTCTAGAGTTGGGATTCTGCGGGGACTTGATGAGTTCGGACTTAATCGCCACCTCAGTAACCTCACTATCGTCATCTGCGCTCTCACAGAGGGCCACTTTTCCATGCTTGCCTGACTTGATCACTGTACGGATCTGAAACGCCTTTTGGTCCAACACTTCCTCACCAGTAAACTCAGGAGACTTCATAATATCCGAAAAGGAGGGAATAGATGCAGAAGTCGACATATTGAAGGCAGGGAAGCACGATTCGCACAACGAAGACGAGCCAACTCACTTCGAGCCAAATTACAGCCTCAAACCAACTCACTTCGGCGTGTGCGGGCAGCAAATGATACAAACAACACAAAACAATCAAATCAGCACCACAGACCAACGGCAAGAAGGCGACTCAAGCCAAGAGTGACCCAAGAAGGGCGAAACGGTCAACTGTCCGTCCCCAAAGAGCGCTCTGCTGAAGCAATCTGGTCCTGGAGGCCAGATTCAGCAAAACCGCCTTCGAACACAATTTTCACCCCATATCCCCAAAGGTCTCTTCTGACAAGACACCCATGGAATGTCGCTGGAGGCGTTTTACATTTTCATGCGCAGATAAATTGATCATCTCAGTTGAGTGGGCGGCAATCTCTCTGTCCGTCGCAGATGCGCCTTCCCATGCGCAGCAGAATATCGTTGCAGTGAGAGGGAACCCACCTGGTCCACTGTCCGACCAGCCCATCACTGCCACCTCCCCTTCTCATTGAGTAACGAATCCTTGAAAGACTCCAAAGGAGGCGTCGAATGACGGGGTTTGAGAAAGTAGCGAAACCTAATCTCCGTTGAGGTTGGTCCGGAGATCAGTTGCGGTTGGAGATCAACGAGATGGCATCGTTCATTCTGAAGTAATCCGTCCCCAATGTTCCAGTATCATGTATCATTCGCTTTTGATTGTATTCGCGGAACAAAATTGCAGTTGTAAGAGGTCGTGTGAGAGCAGTAAGAGTCATGTTGTTGCTGTTTCGAATCGGTGGTTTCTGTTTCCATTTAGGGAGCTTCCTCGATGCACTCACCCTTGGATTGCGCGTCTTCGGTCTTCTGAAGCAGTACACTTTCCTCTCCCAAGAGTCGACAGAGCTCCTGTAGTCTGGATTGCATCTTGGGTAGTTCTGCAAGGTTCTGCTCGAGTTTGCTCTTCTCCTCCTTGAATGATAGTCTAGCAGTGGCGTTGAGCTCTGAGAAGGCGACGTTTCCTTGTCCGTCGAACTGAAGAAGATGAGTGTGGTACTTCCAGAGAGAGGGACGGTGAGTGACGGTGAGGAGGGCGATTCCGAGGTCGATGGCGTGTTGGTACATCTTTCCCTCCACGTCCATAGAAACGGCAGACGTGCATTCGTCGAGAATGGCGTAAGCGGGCTTGTGGTAGAAGAGTCTGGCCATGCCGACGCGTTGCTTTTCTCCGCCGGAGAGAACATCCTGCCAATCGTTTCTCGAGTCCCAGCCACCTTCGCGAGCGACGACGTGATTCAAGTTCACCCAATCGAGAAGTTCAGCGAGATCTTGGTCGGTGAGGCCCTTCTTCTTCATGTCGGTTGCGGTGTCCGGGTAGATGACCTGGTCTCTGAGCGTTCCGAGGGTCAAGTATGGGCGTTGAGGGATGTAGAACATTCTTCCGTGAGCAGGCTTGGTGACTTTGCCGCCATAGACGGGCCATAGGCCGCCTAGAATTCTGAAGAGGGAGGACTTGCCACAACCATTGGGTCCGGTGATGAGCAGATGCATGCCCGGGTGCATTTCGAACGAGAGTGCCTTGACGAGTACATCTCCGTTGGGCGAGACGATGGGAACGTTTTCGAACTTGACATAGTCCGCTTCGTGAACCACACCACGCTGAGTGCGGATGTCCACGCCTTCGCCGTTGTTGGACTTTACGCCGCCCTTCACAAACTTGCCACTCTGCACATCGTCGAACACATTCATCATGTCGTAGACGTTATCGGTGTAACCAGCCAGCTCATTGACCTCCTTGTAGGCGAGCATTATGCGCTCAATCGCCTCAGCACCAGAGACGAGCAGTTGACGGGACGTGACGTAGTCTCTCGTTCTCGCTGATACAGTGGACTTCTTGAAGTCGAAGAAGAAGGCGGGAAGGGCGATCATCAGCAAACCACACGCGGACCAGATGTATTTCATGAAGAAGCCCTCTACGGCGTTGTAGAAGATGCGCGTGCGGAAGATGACGTTCATGTGCTTCACTAACTGCAAGTAGCGCGTGAAGAGACCTTGTTGCTCGATCTTTTCGCCATTGTAGAAGGCAATCTCCTCGGCATGGGTGATGACGCGGCTGTGGACGTAGCGCAAATCGCCTTCGAACTTTTGCTGCTCTGCGGCCAATCTGCCGAACGGTGGCTGAATGACTTGGAGTGCGCGTGCCGTGGAGTAGACGACGAGCGTGGAGATGGCGAAGGGGAGGATGCCGGCACTGGAGGAATCGGAACCAGAGCGGGCGACGTAGTAGAACTGACGCCCAATGAGCAGAATGTCCAGAATGGGCTTGGAGATTTGCGAATAGAGATGGGCGAGGAAGTTGCAGAACTTGGAGACGTCTTCGGTCAAGCACTGATCGGCGTTGGTGATGCGAGAGTCCAGGTTTCCGACGCGGTAATACGTCTCGTTCTTCATGTACATCTGGTAGGAGTGCTCAACCAAACGGGAACGGAACGCAATGGCGAGCTTAGATTCGAGGAATTTGATCATAGAGTTGATGTAGGTAGCAGGGACGGCAACGCCCAACCAAACCGCGAGGAAGTACAAGAACTTCTTGCCATCTCTATCGACCAAGGTCTTTACTAATCTACCATCCAACTTCGCAATGAAGATACTGATGAACGTACGAGCCGTCAGGAAGCCAGTGTGCAACAAGAGGATGACGAACTCCTTCGAACGGATGCCGGGCAACACGATCTTCAGCAAGTACTTGAACTGAGCGAAAAACTTACCATCGATTGCAACACGCTTCTTCTTGGAATCAGGCAACTTCGTCAGATGCTGCACAATCTCACCAGTCACAGGATCCACGTGAGGCGTGTTTCCTTCCATCTCAGCCTTCGCATCCGCCTCCTTCAAACGACGATTTCGGGCACTAATTAAACTACCAGTAACCTTGTGAACGCCAAACACAATGGTACCAACACCTCCAAGGAAAAGCGCCTGTTGCCTTCCGGGCGACAGCTTCGCAATATCACCTGCCACAGCCTTCAACACGTCCATCGCAAACAAGCGTCTCGAGAGTAGCTTCTAAGTTAAGACGGGAACACCAAAACTGCAACAATATATCAAAATGTTAGTGTCAGGAGTCGAAGCGCAAGGAAAAGGGGCTTCCACCACGAAATCGATCTCCACAGTCTGCAATCCCATGAAATGCTACATTTCTCCTTGTAAAATGATGTTCGTGTTGCCAAACGCCAAGGACGGGGACGGATACGCCACCAGAAGGACCGGAGACGGTGAGAGGACCAAGGCGCTGAATGGAACTTTCTCACCCTCCTCAAGCGAGGTGTTGCCAGCTCGAGGATGTAGAAAACCAACGCGCCTATCTACAAGCAACAAACGAACGAAGAAGAGAGCTCGAAGGATGCATAACGAAGGGAAAGTGAGGAGGAATCCGGTTCCAATCGGGCACATGGTCGACTTTGAGGTTGTACGTACGGATGTCGAGAAAGATAGGCGCAGAAACAGTGTAGAAAGGGACGAGAACCACTGTACGGGGAGGTTGATGCGCGAATTCAGCGCAGGAACGAGTGACGGGGCCACGTGCGACCTGACGCGGCAGCCCGGCGGTAAGGCGGCGGGTGCGACCCAGCAGAGCGCCGCAACTGCCCACGCGCGTTACCCTCGAGACTGCCTTGTCTGCCCGCCCGACCGTTCCAACTTCACTTCTCCTCTCCAATCGATGCACACTTCCGCCAAACAGCCTATCGGTCAGGCATGAGTTCAGGGTAGACGGCTCTATCTACTCGCGGAAATGGCTGCGGAACCGACATGTGGGCAATTGGGACTCAATGCGGACCCGCAATCTCCCAAAGAACCCTTCACATCATGGACCTCGATGACTCAAACCGGAATTTCTCAGTAGATGCCAAGAAGACCAAGGGAAGGCGAACAACTGACCATTGAAAGCAGACGCACCAACCCAGAGCTGCTACACGTGTCGCCTTGCACAGATGTCCCTGAATGCGAAAATCCGGAATACCCATATTTAACGCACTCTACAAGGTACTACTCCTGGAAAGGACACCCAATTGAGCCTTTACGAAGACAATGCGGGTAGACACAAAGTGCAACTAGTGCCCCGACGGTGCAGGAAGATCCACTGCGCTAAGTTCGAGTATTCACATAGTTACATTGATTACTTTCCGAGGTTGAGGTTGAGACGAGGAACGTTGGCCGGTCTGCGGAGTTTCGTGGGGGTGCTGAGGGTTCCCTCAGATTCACTTCCCGAGTCGTATTGTGAAGGAGGCATCTGTAGTGGCGGTATTGAGGTGGGTTCGGAGGAGTTCGTTGCCTGTTGTGGCTGTGTGGAGGCGAGTTTGGGTCCGTCGGTCGGGTTCGATGGGGGTTGGTTCACGTTGAAAGAGGGTCCATCGTTGGGTTGAAGGAGAAGGCTGGGCCCATCGTTCGGAGGGAGGAGGAGACTGGGACCGTCGCTGAATCGGAGAGCAGGGCCATCACTTGGTTGCTTCTGTTGCTGTACAGCCAGCTGGCCGAGGCTTGGACCGTCGCTGAGTAGCAGAGCAGGACCGTCGCTGAACTTGAGGCTCGGTCCGTCGTCCAGCTTCA
>Ga0307375_10004886_pt1 | contig 12684 bp, 11 predicted proteins | sample TR1MG_FD_202531 | JGI IMG/M metagenome (GOLD analysis project Ga0307375, IMG submission 202531) | Soil microbial communities from Risofladan, Vaasa, Finland - TR-1 | ecosystem: Environmental > Terrestrial > Soil > Coastal area > Acid sulfate soil | place: Finland: Risofladan, Vaasa | collected... | reverse complement strand
GTAATGAGCGACAGAAATCAACGATGAGCGAGTGTGCACCCAAGATGGAAGGAGTGTTACATTGCTCATTGGTACAGCCAGAACTCGTCAATGACGAGGTTGGTCAATGTGGAGAGGTATTCGTAGTGGAAGGAAGACTTTTGAAGAGTGAGGCGTCCATAGCCGTATTCCTGAGATCTGACGACGGACCACTGAGGTTGGGGTTCGACCCACTGTTCTAGGATGAGTGCTCCCGCCGTACCCTGTACGATATATGCTGGTCTCTTTGGGTGCATGTACTTGTTGTTGTCGTACGTGATGGCCGTTCCGTTGATGAGTGGCCAAGTTCTCTCGTATTGATGCATGTGTCCAGACCAGTACATGTCTACGGCGTATTTCACCAGCAGCGGCTCGATGGCGGTGGCGAATGGTGCGCCAGGGCGATGTGAGCTGTATTCGTCCTTGTCAGAGCTGTACATGGGTCTGTGTCCTACGAGGAAGATCCAGGGCACGTTTTGTCTGTTCTTGGCAGCCTTCTCCAGATCTTGTTGTATCCATTGGTATTGGGCGGACCCAGGAGAGTAGTCGTGTTCGGTGGACATGAAAGTCCAGTGGGCGTAGGAGTGATCGACGGAGTACCAGAAGTTTCCGTTGCCTCCGGAAGCGGGCGCGTAAGATGGCATTTGGAATCTTGCGTTGTATGACGAGAAGTTGAAGTAGTGTTCGTGATTGCCAACGGCAGTCATGTATGGAACGCGAGAGGCGAAGGGCTCGACTTGACGGAAGAAGAGGTCCCAGAAGTACTCGAACTCCCAGGTGCCTCCGGTTCCGGCGTACGCGATGTCTCCAGCGTGCACTACGAGATCGTATGGCGCCACGTGGTTATCGGAGATGATTTGAGCAGAAACTTCGAATCCAAAGGGCATGACGGTACCCATGTCGCCATAGAGGGCAACTGTGACGGGTTTGGGAGAGGCGCTCTCCGTCACGAAATCGCGTACGTCGCTCCACACTCCTCCAGCGCTGTTGGCGCCAACTTTGTAGTAATACTTCGTTTCGGGATTGAGACTTGACATGACGGCAGTGTGAATCCAGCCAACCCAGGGGAAGAGGGTACCAGCGTGATACGTGGAGGTGGCAGCAACAACAGAGGTAAAGCCTGAAAGACCGGCGTCCGTGCCGAACTCCACCGCAGCTTTGGACACCGCACCGCGCGTCACCCACGTCACTCGCATCTCCTTCTTATTGCCTGTAAGCGTAAGATGCAACTGCTGAGGCACCAAGGGCGCAAGGGGCTTGAAATGCTCACCAAAGCGGCGCACAAACTCTCGCTGCTGAATACGACCATCGCTGTCTTCATCAAGCCTCGATATCACCTTGGAAACCTAGGATCGACAACAAGGAGGAGGGCTCGTTAGAGAAAGGCAGCCGAGAGGCAGAAAGAGAGCCGGAGGAGGGGAGAGGAGGGTGGGAAGATTCCTTAGAGCCACGAAAAGGGGTCTGGGAACGTACCGGCTCATCGCTCACCAAATGATTGAAAACCTTGGAGAAGAACCATTGTAGCTCAGCTTTCGTCGCATGGCCGTCTCCATCGGCATCAATGGAACGCCAATAGCGCAACAGATGATCCTCCTCAACATTCACATCCAATGTGCGCCCATGAAGGGCCATTAGAGGGACGCACAAACAGAAAAGGATGGCAATGAGAAAGAACGGGGTTTTAGACATGGAGACGTTCCAACAAGTAAGGAGCCAAGTGACAAAGGTGACCCAGAAACGGAAGTTTTAGCCGAAGCGCTCTTCAAAAACGATCCCAAGCGTGCGGTGCTCACAGTGCTGAATCGGTTGAGCCAATACTGGGTATGATAAGTTGAAAATGGGCGATTGAATCCATTTCGACACTTTGAGATGCACACTAAGGACGTGGGGAGGAGGAAAAACGTTTCGCTTGTGTGCAGAGCGGTGAAGCTCACACGTCTCACATTGTCATCCAATTCCCATGAGACCTGTCAAACTGAGTATACATAGAAGATGCATACGAATATCATGTAGCGAAATGATCGTAGTGACAAGGGCAATGGCTGAGGGAAAGGAAAGCTCAGCCTCTGGGAAGTCGGCGCGGGTCCCGAAAGTGTTGGCGGAAGTTGTGTTTTCCGTGGAACTTTCCTAATTAGGAGTTTCCGTGGATTTCGCTGAAATCTCCCATGGACTTGGTGGAATTCGCTCAGGCCCAACCACAGGCGCTGGGCTGCGTTTGGGTCAGTCTTTGTCACATCTCTGGCGCGTACGTATCGCTGCATTCAGCATCCTTGTTGTTTATAATGTGTTCTTCGTTGCCTGTTCTATCCATTGCTACAAGGCGGGTTTCCACATACTGTCTGGTTGCAGAGCATGCTGACTGACCCTTACTCGTTTCTTGTTCTCCTCCCCTCTTGCTTGTCCTGCTCCAGGCACAAATCAAAAATGGCTGTTGAGACTTTCCAGTTCCAGGCTGAGATCAATCAGCTGATGAGCTTGATCATCAACACTTTCTACTCGTACGTTTGCCCCTCTTCGCCCTCCTCTCCTTCCGTTCATTTCCGTCCCTCCTTTCGGCTTTCCTGTGTGTCTTGAGCTCCCGACTGACCCCGGTTCCCTCTTCTCTCCTTAGAAACAAGGAAGTTTTCTTGCGTGAGTTGATCTCCAACGCCTCTGATGTACGTGAGTGTCCTGTGTTGTGTCATTTCACTGCTTTTGGCCTCTTTGTCGTCCCATTTCCCTAGTTTCCATTCCCCGTTTTCCAAACATGCGGAAATGCGTCTTCGTCTCTGTGTGTATGTGTGTGTGTGTTCGATGTGTGTTGTTGAGGTGTGTCGATGTCACGTTCTGACAGTGTGTTGCTTTGCTTTGCTTGTTGGTCCTTGTGTTGCCATAGGCCCTCGATAAGATCCGTTTTGCGAGCTTGACCGATAAGTCGGCGTTGGAGTCTGAGCCCTCTTTGAAGATCGACATCATCCCTCTAAAGGAGCAAAAGCGTTTGATTCTTCGTGATACTGGTGTTGGTATGACTAAGGCCGATTTGGTGAACAACCTTGGTACGATTGCCCGTTCCGGAACGAAGGCGTTTATGGAGTCTCTTCAGACTGGTGGTGACATCTCCTTGATTGGTCAGTTTGGAGTTGGTTTCTACAGTGCCTACTTGGTTGCGAATAAGGTGACCGTGGTGTCGAAGAACAACGATGACGAGCAGTACATTTGGGAGTCTGAGGCCGGTGGTCACTTCACTGTGCGTCGCGATGTGGATGGTGAGCCTATTGGTCGTGGTACGAAGATCATTTTGGATATGCGTGATGATCAGTTGGAGTACTTGGAGCAGCAGCGTTTGGAGGATTTGGTGAAGAAGCACTCTCAGTTCATCCAGTATGAGATCAACTTGTATGTGACCAAGGAGAAGGAGAAGGAGGTCGATGATGAGGAGGAGGTCGAGGAGGTGAGCACTGATGGTGCGGTGGCCGATGCGGACGAGAAGCCGAAGAAGAAGAAGAAGGTGAAGGAGACGGTCTCGGAGTGGAAGTTGTTGAACAAGACGAAGCCGCTGTGGTTGCGCAAGCCCGAGGACATCACGAAGGAGGAGTATGCCGAGTTCTACAAGTCGCTTAACAACGATTGGGAGGCGCATTTGGCCGTGAAGCACTTCGCGCTGGAGGGAGATTTGGAGTTCCGCGCGATGTTGTTCGTGCCGCGTCGTGCGCCGTTCGACATGTTCGAGACGAAGAAGAAGAAGAACAACATCAAGCTCTACGTGCGTCGTGTGTTCATCATGGATAACTGTGAGGATTTGATCCCCGAGTGGTTGTCCTTCATCAAGGGTGTTGTCGATTCCGAGGACTTGCCGTTGAACATCTCTCGTGAGACCCTGCAGCAGAACAACATTTTGAAGCTCATCCGCAAGAACTTGGTGAAGAAGTCGATCGAGCTCTTCCACGAGATTGCCGAGAACAAGGAGGATTTCAAGACCTTCTACGACGCCTTCAGCAAGAACCTCAAGTTTGGTGTGCACGAGGATAGCGCGAATCGCGAGCGGTTGTCCGAGTTGATGCGTTACCACACGACCAAGTCTGGAGACGAGATGTCGTCGCTCAAGGACTACGTGACTCGCATGAAGGAGGGTCAGAAGGGCATCTACTACATCACTGGCGATAACCTCAAGAGCGTGGAGAACTCTCCCTTCGTCGAGGGCTTGAAGAAGCGCGGCCTGGAGGTTGTGTTCATGACCGACCCGATCGATGAGTACGCCATGGGACAGCTCAAGGAGTTCGCCGGTCACAAGTTCATCTGCATCACCAAGGAGAACTTCGAACTCGACCTCACCGACGAGGAGAAGAAGGCGTTGGAGGACGAGAAGAAGTCGTTCGAGAACCTCACCAAGGTCATCAAGGAAGTGCTCGAGAGCCGCGTCGAGAAGGTCGTCGTCTCGCAGCGCATCGTCGAGTCACCCGTCTGCATCACCACCTCCGAACACGGCTGGTCCGCCACCATGGAGAGAATCATGAAGGCACAGGCGCTCCGCGACAACTCCATGTCCTCCTACATGATCTCCAAGAAGACGCTCGAGGTCAACCCCAACCACCCGATCATTCAGGAGCTCCGCAAGCGCGTCGACGCTGACCCCAACAACAAGACCGTCAAGGACCTCGTCCTGCTCCTCTTCGAGACCGCACTCCTCACCTCCGGATTCATCCTCGATGAGCCCGCACCCTTCGCTTCACGCCTCTACCGCATGATCTCACTCGGCATCACTGGACAGGACGTCGCCGCATCTGCCGCCACCCACGCGCCCTCCGAGGAGCTCCCTCCCCTCGAGGAAGGCGACGCCGCCTCCTCCTCCAACCTCGAGGCTGTCGACTAAGAGCGCCAGACATATGTGTGTGTGCTTGAGAGAGAGAGACGGACAGTCTTTCCTGCCCTACTAGTTTCAAATAAAACCCCTTGCGAATCAACAATCATCAACCGTGCACTCTTCTCCATCAGTAGCTGCATGTATTGCATGTGGGCGTGGCGGAGAACGGGCCCGGCAAACTGCATGATCACGGGATGAGGGATCGACCTCCAATCGCACCGATAGCCCGGTGACAGACGGTTTTCGTCTTCGTATCTACATTAGTTCTACAAATATGTTAAGGTGGGTATGCACTGGAGGGTGCTAACCTATTCACAATGGGTATTCTGATATGGGGTGAGTGATAGCTGACTGCTTGGAGGCCAGGTGCTCCATCTTCGAGTTTGCCATGCCTAGCTCTTAGCCGCTCTTCTGCTTCCTCCTCTTTGAGCCTTTGGCCCCTTTGATATCGTAGCCGATGAAGAAGTAGCTTGTAACCATGAAACTGCCTGTTTGGATGTGCTTGGCTTGCGTTCGCGCTCGCCTTGTCGTGACGATTTCTTGGCAGCCGTATTCGCATTCCCGTTGATGTCTAGTAGCTTCTCGTACTGCCTCATTTGGAATACGAATCCCTCATTCGGTCTAATATCAGGTTTTACCATTGCGACTCTCTTGTAAGCTTCGTTGAACGAGATTTTCTCAAGTTGCATAAGGTACGTGATGACGAGCGTCGCACTGCGGCTCATTCCTGCCCAGCAATGTACAAATACGATGCCTTGGTTTTCGTGAGCTTTGCGAATGAATGAGTGAGCATCAGAGAAGAGCTTGGAGATGTCTGACTCCTGACGGTCCTTCAAATTAAAAAGGCAGTAATCGAACGATTGCGGGAAGTGTCGCTTCGCATTCTCGTGTATTCCCAATATATGCGTAATTCCTAGTCTCGTGAGCATGTATTCGTGTTTAGCGTGTGATTCCGCACCCAAATAGAGGCCAGGAATGATCAAGTACGGTTCGTCCTTTCGGCGTTCGCTCAACGGCGTCATTTGCGTCGTCAGGATCTCAGGGAGAGGCAGTAATTGCTGCTCGACAATCTGCGCGACAGGAGGCGTTGTAAAAGTAGTGGGAGCGTATAAGGGCGCCTCATAGTAGCCCAAACGGTCGCAATGAATGGAAACGTAGTCGAACGGATCGTAATCGGTCTCTTCGTCATCCCATTCGAACTCTTCCTCCCATTCTTCGGTCGCAAACGATTCTGCTAGTAGTAAAGCATCATTAACCGCGGAAGGTGGGTCAGACGATTCCTCCATGTTGCGCCCACGCGGTCTTGCGGCTGACTGAAGCGGCTTCGAGCTCTAGAAACGCGGACATCCGCTCGTCAGCCCTTCTGCCTTCATACGCGAGTATAGAGGAAAGAACACTCAATTATGTGCTTTGGCGCAATGAAGAGGCTTACATTACCAGTACAAGGCAGGAGCATCCTTCAACGTGTCCACCACGTCGCATCCTGCGATCCAATCATAAGCCGGTCCAAATTGCGCGAGAGATGAGGGAGGCACGCGGCAGTAAAGGAATCAGAAAGAGGCAGCGAGAGATGAGTGAGAACAGGAGGCCAAAATGGCGCCGAGGCATTGCTCACGCTCTTACGCTTACTTGGAGTCTCATTGCCGAATGCCGATTCATCAATGTTAGAACTTGCATCCTCTTCCTGTGGAAGTGAGGCATCCTCAATAGTGAGCGCTCGGAAGCCTCTGGGAAGGTTCATCATGCCTTCTTCGCTCCAGTTGGCGACGGTGAACAATTGACAGGTATGTCAGATACTGTGGCAAGTTCTCCTTGATGGAAGAAGGGGATACAGAGAAGAGGGAGGTGCCTTCAGACTGCGCATAGATATAGAGACTCGATAGACGCGGCGTGTTCAGATGGCTGATGCAGTCGCCAAGCGAGCGCACCATTCGAGCTGTTACCGGCATATACAGTCGAACAAGTGTTGGCGGTAAAAACTTCAGCTCAGAACCGGAGATGGGACTCTCAGGAGAGACGGTATCGGTTGAGTCGGTGAAGAGACTGATCAAGGGCAAGTATCGCAGTCCCTCGAACTTCTTAAACGGCGCAAGTGGTGCTTCGAGATACGTCAAAGACTTTGGGAAGAGTGAGAGCTCATTACGAGTCAAAGGGCGGTCAGAAGCCTCCCAAAACAGCGTGTTCAAGTTGGGCAGCAGATCGGTCATGGTCGCGGCCTCTTTTTCCTCAAACGACAGTTCACGAAGAGATTTTGGCAACAGACACATCTTGGAGGCATCTGAGAGGGTACAAGTACCGATACGCGTGAGTTTCGGCGGAAGGACGGACAAGTCATCCAACTCTTCCTCATCGTGCAGAGCCTCCAAATTGGGTAGAAATGGCTTCCTTGAATAGTATAAGGTGGTAAAACTGCGGCATAGTGTGATGCGTGCGGATGGAAGCGCGTAAAAGGAGTCGATGTCCTCGGGCTCACCTTCTCACGTGGGGCAATTCAAGTGTTTGAAGATGGTATGGCGTGATGACCGATCTCAGTGTTTCAAGGCTATATCTATGCGAAGAGTGTAGTGGAAGATGTTTCAAGTCTTGGGGAAGGTGCAAATCGACGGGCGGAGGTAAGTCTTGCCAATTCGCCCCATTAGCCTCTACATCGCGTTTGGAAGCAGATTGAAGTCTATCGTGCCCGCTTCGAGTATTGAACAATGGTAGGCGATGAGTTCCACAGTTTTTACGCCAGGAAACGCGGACAACAGACGAGGAAAGACGAAACGGCGCACATAAGGAGCGCTCCTTATGTAATCCAGGCAACTCGCACAGCGCCACCAGTTCCCACCTTATAGTTCAGACTATTGCAGCCACAATACCATAGAAGAGCAATTTCAGAAGCTTCGAGGTAGGAGAGGAGATGGGACAGCAGATCGGTGGAGAAGTTGATGAGAGGGAACGTGCCAGATTTCGACATTCTCTTGATATCTTTCTTGGTGTAAGTGCCGTTAGATGGTTAGCAATCACATGGAGAACAGTATCTTAGTGAAGAGGAGGTGTGGAACACCCACAAAAAGGGAAAACGCGTACCAATCGGACGGAGGCGAGAGAGCGAGTGATGTCGCCTTGGAATGGGGACCAAATGTCAATTTGAGTGTGGATCACAAGTGTTGTGGATGACCTGCTTAACCATAAAGTTGAAGGGAGGACACACACGAGCTCCTCAAGGTGGAATTGATCGGCTGCAGCCGAGCCGCAAACTGTCGTCCCAGGCATCATCCCAGAGACGAGATTCATGTCTTGACATCAGTATTGTTCCTGCTTACATTTACTTTCCACTTGAGTGCCTCATGTGGCTGCTTCCACTGCTCTTGATAGTCGCAAAGGTGGTAAGAGACGGAGGAGAGATGAATCGGTAAAGAGCGATGCCTGCAAGCAAACCTACGGTTCCGAACAGAATGATATTGTCGTAACTGAAGATAGATCTCCTCAAGGAGGACGTTGTGTGAGATTGTGGAGTGTCAGAGGCAGGAGAAGTGGTGGAAGCGGTCGAAGTTGATGTCGAAGCGCTTTCGCTCACGTGCGTCGCTGAAGTGGTCGCTGCAGACTTCCTTCCAAAGCCCATGGGACACACAGCACCTGGGGGGTACTTTGAAATGTCTGGATGTCCGGCAGGAGGTGCTTGAGAGGCGGATGCAGAAGACGAAGACGAAGCGGTGGCACTTCCACCCTGCATATTCCCTTCTGATGGTGATGGTGTAGATGGCTTGTAACCAAATCCCATTGGACATGTTGCACCAGGAGGGTACTTGGAGACGTCGGGGTGACCCGCTGGAGGAGCTTGCGAAGTTGGCACATTTTCCGCCTTCTTTCCGAAGCCCATTGGACACGTTGCCCCAAGTGGGTACTTGGAAATGTCGGGATGACCTGCGGGCGGTTCTGCGGGGCCAGTAGAAGAGGAAGAATCGAAAGGTGACGCGCCAGAAGTTGCGCTCGAAATGACTGTCTTCGGTAGGCGTGGAACATGTGCAAACTTACGGGTATTCGGAATGAGCGTCGTATCTATCAATTTGCATGGAGCGTTGGCGTTTTCAGCTCGTTGGATCTCTTCGTCGAGGATGTTGTACAACGCGCCTCCCAACCTCACCACTTCTTCAATCGGTGGGGTTGGCTTCAAAACCACATGATGATGACGATGCGAACTCTCATTTGGGCTACCAATGTTGGCAATTCGGCGAGGGGCTTGAGGAGAAGGAGACGAGATTCGCTCAGTTTCAGTGCCAATGACTTCGCTTTGGGCCGCATTCAATTGAGCAAAGATTTGTAATAGAGAAACACTTCGAATGGCATGTTCTCCATCGTGACAGGCATCCAAGAAAGCTCGGAGAGTGGGGTAGGCGGACCAGAGCGGCTCGATGCGCTGTGCCTTCTCAGCTAGGCGTGACTTATTCACCGCGTGTATGAGCAATGAAATGTTGTAGATGTTCTCGAAGAGATCGGCGGCAGTAATGAGGAGCAAATCGAGGGCGGCGTCGCCTTCCATGTTTCGCGCGCTCAGCCTCAAGTGGTGCGGCATTCTCGTGATCACTTGGTAAACACAAGCGTAGTGGTCCTCTATGAGTTCGTAGTTGTAGTTAAAGACTCGGTGGAGCTGCGATTGGCACGCAAGATGCAAAACAGTGTCGCGAGACTTCTTCTTGTCCAATTGTCCAAAGTCAGCCTGAAAGACGTCCTGCAGATGATGTGTGCGCAACGATTTGTATGCCTCAACTTCATCCTCAGACTGTTGGCGAGAACGGGAAGAAGGCTGGGAAGAATCCAAAGCTGCCTCTTCGTCCAACATATATCTCATCTCACGTTCCATAAACTCATTATACGAAGCAAATAGAGCAACAATCTCACCAAAACCACGCGAAGAAGCAACCATCAAAGCAGTCATACCATTGTCATTCTCCTCGTCCACCTTGATCCATCTCTTCTTCCTCTGCAAGTGATCCTCAAGTGTTTTCCTCTTACGATTGGACTTTCCATTAGGATTTGAGGCAGAGACGCTGTCAGAGTCGTCAGAATCGGAATCGTCACTCTCCGTGCTTTCGTCGTCTTCGTCGTCATCATCATCATCACCATCATCCAGCAATCCATTCTCCGACATTCTCATTGTAGCAATGACGCTTCTATTCACATGTTTGGCCAATTCGAGAATCCATTCGATCACTGGGCTCTTGCGATGATACGCCGCAACGTGTAGCACTGTCTCTCCATCAGCATTCCTCTTATTGAGGAGCAAATTGAACATTTCAGTGGACGTCTTCAGAGATGTGTCGCCCAGAATGTCCTGTTGTAGCAGAGCCTTTTGAAGTTCCTCCTTCGCCTGCAGTTCGATGTTGACGGGCTGAGATATGAGGTTTCCATAGTAGTCGTAGATGGATCTGTATGATTGAGGGTTGTTGTGGACGAAGGAAGTCGGCAGTAGTGGGAACGACGAGGGCGAAATTGGAGCTTCGCTTTTCATGATTCGTTTGATGTACTGTACAATCTCTCTTTGGTTTTTGAAGTAGTAGAGGAATGTCTTGAAGAGGTGGACGTGTCCTTGCATGGCAGCGAGGTGTAGAGGCGAGAAACGCCTGAAGACAGTCAGTTCTTGTTGCGAGTCCGTTGACGAGGTTGGTTCCATTCCAAGTGCCAGCAATATGAGCGAAGTGAGCGATAGACCAAGAGAAGAAGCCAAGTGGAGTACATTGAAGCCAACTGACGCCTCTCCCCAGGAGAAAGAGGACAAAGATGAGGCCAACTTTTCCGCCTCCTCTTCCTCGTCACAAATGAAGCTCTCGTCATGCTCATATAGCATTTTCAGAATTTGTAGATTGTCTAGTATGTCATTTAACATGAGAGAGGACAATGAAAGTCAGTACAGAGGCGGAAAGGAGAGCGGATATACCGCCCGACATGAAGCGGCACGAAGCGCCACAATGCGACCTTCATAGTGGACTGTGAGATAGATCATGTGACGTACTCTTCTTTACAGCGTAAAATACAGACGGCAACAGGACCTTTTGAGTCACTTGGACAGGAGGGAAGGGCAGAAAGACGGTTTCAAGGTCCGATTGAGACGCCAGGAAGTCTGCCACACCTTTCTCATCACCACGATCAATAAGCTCGCTCAATTCATACAACAGAGGTGCAGTGGAGGCATGCGAATCGTAAGATGGGTCCATTTCTAAGTACACAAGCCAAACGTGAAGGCAAAACTGCAAAACAGGTTGTCGGGCACCAGAGCGCCTCACGAGGGGGACCCGTGTGAAAAGTGCCTGGAGACGCCACATTCAGTGCCCTCAGCCATTCTGAGCACTTGTATCGTACCCGGCGAGTATCAAAGTTCGACAAATCCCCTCTACTCTATCGATTCTACCCTTCTTGACCAAGTGAGACCTCGAATACTCTCATCTTGTTGAGAGAACTCGTCTGTAACCATGTCCATCAATCGATTGACCTACGACATCATAGACAACATCACACAGCACTTGGACGGCGATGACGTTATTCGCCTTTGGCTTACTGGTGATTCTTCGTGGCACACCAAGCTCTGCCAGTGTGGTGGCATTCAACAACTGCGTATCTCGCTGGAGCATTGGAAGTCGATTCGTTGGCCCTCTGTTGTTCGTGAATTTTGCCATCTTACCTCTTTTACGTTTCACGACATGGTTTCATCTGTGGAACATCACGTGCGGGATGTCGATCTGTTGACCCTGCCTAGAACGCTGAAGGTTTTGGACATCTCGCTTAGCAACGACTGGGACTTGTTTCAAGATGCGATTTCCAGGTCTCCGACTCACTTTTCCGACTTGGAGGTCATTCGAATGTCTGTTTATGAAGGAAGGCCCGTGTTTGACGAGAAGTTTAGGCAGAGTGTCCCGAATCTCCGAGAAATCTCGTTCCCGACTCCATCTGCTGTCAGCGACTTGGACGTTGCGATGTTGCCCCCCTACTTAACCATCTTTGACTGCCCTGTTCGAAGTCTCGTGATTGGACCCACTTCTCGGTTCCCTCCCACCCTCACCAAGCTCAAAATGCTCATCCGAACACTGGATCAGGATTGGGTTCCTCTGCTGCCTGACGCACTCGTCTATTGCGTTGTTCTCCCCTCCACTGCCATCCCATCTACCGATTATTGGCAATGGCACAAGCTACCGAGAAATCTGACGCTATTGGAGACAGTGGTGTCGAATCTTACCGAAACGTTGTTGCGCGCCCTTCCCTCTTCTATGCTCGTGTTGAGCCTTCGCTCCTTTACCATCATCACCTCCGAACTGCTTTCCATGCTGCCTTCGAGTATCACAGAACTGCGGGGCATGCTTCCGCCAGAAATCGGGATGGATTTGGCGCTCGCTTTGCCAAAGAGTTTGACGATTCTAGCAGAGACTGTGCAGCCTCACACCATCCCAAAACTGCCTCCGAACATCACTTCTATACGAATCGCTGGCATGACAGATGTGGATGACATTGCAGGAGAGACGATTTCGTTGCCTTTGCGGAGCGTCCGCGCGCCTCGCATCCCTCGACGTCTCTCTCGCATCCTTCCTCAAACTGTTACCTCTCTCCGCATCGCCGATGGCACGGCTTCCCTTCAATCACTCAAAGCGCTTCCTAGGCATCTCACTGAACTCAGCATCTTGAGAACACCCCCGCTGGAGATTGACGAGGGTCTTCAGTATCTCCCACACTCTCTTTTCTCTCTAAATTTGCAATCGATCGTGATTCAACCTGGCGATGAATTTGTACTCAGCCCCGACTCTTCCAAGTGGATACCGAGGCAGGTAACGGAGTTGAGTCTTGGTCCCGTTCGA
>Ga0307375_10004885_pt1 | contig 12686 bp, 10 predicted proteins | sample TR1MG_FD_202531 | JGI IMG/M metagenome (GOLD analysis project Ga0307375, IMG submission 202531) | Soil microbial communities from Risofladan, Vaasa, Finland - TR-1 | ecosystem: Environmental > Terrestrial > Soil > Coastal area > Acid sulfate soil | place: Finland: Risofladan, Vaasa | collected... | reverse complement strand
TAGGTCCTCTGCCCGGGGGACATTGCGGAAGTCCCGCGTGCTCCCTCCAAATGTCCGCTCTACGCAGGTTAGCCGACCTTGCTGGCGCTGCGTCCTAGGTCCGCAACGCTCCCATAGCGGACGAAATAAATAATCTCGAAAAGATCATCGCGCAAGTTCCGCTTTGCTAACCAGGAATGCGTACTATCGACCCGTTTCGGCCATTCGACCTTGCAAAAACTCTACCCTAAAGCAGACGCCTAACATGCAGCATTCGAAATTGCTGGTTCGAATCACTTCGATTTCCTCGACGATATTTTCTTGGCGCGGTGCGTTGAGCTTCAGTACGAGGTGGTCGATAGTTTCATGGATACGGTCAAGGGTATGCTCCATGTGTCCCGGGCGCTGTCAGTTCTCTACTGTCAACGCTCATAGCCGGAACATGGAATGCACACATGCTTATCACCTAACACGCGCAGATAGGCACGAGCGGTAAGTTCGTGACATGCGGCACATGGCACGAAACCCATGACCTCGGGAAACCATTCGCGTTCGAACTGGAAGGGTTTGCCGATGTCGAGGATATCCGATTCAGGCGCGTTCCAGATCATGTCCACCAATTCCATCTGTTCCGCTTCGGGGATCTCGTCGGGTTCGATGCCTTGCCCGCGCTTGACCATGAAGGCAGATTCGCCGATACGCTGCTGCAGGGTCGGCTTATAACTGACACGTATGGCAGGGTTGCTGGATCGCTTGCTGTTCCGTTCAACTACGGTAACCGCAAGCTTGCCATAGTTCAACTTTTCGATATTGGCCTTGCCCAGGGTGCAGCCGATGGCGTATTGCACACCGTCACCGAAGCATGTGCCGCCGTGGTCCTCGCCGATTTCTACGAAGGCGTGCAACTGCCGTCCACCGGCGCGTTTCACATTCAGTTCACGCAGAGCTGCGAGGCCTGCTCGCACGCCGGCCACGCTGGCCCAGCAGCGGTGACCGTGAAATTCCAGAGCTTTCATTAGGATTTGGCGATCGTTATTGGTATTCATGATGTAACTCCTTATTCAGGTTATGAAGAACAGGAACGGCTCACACCAAGCCCCACCCGGTTTTTATTGCGACGGCGATCAGTACCAGGGCGATGACACTTTTCAACTGATTGCCGCCCAGTTTCTCGCTTGCCAGCCAGGCACCCAGCGCGGCCCCAGCCGCACTGGCGAATCCGGTTGAAACCAGCAAGCTAGTGTCGATACTGGCCGCGCCGACATGGGCCAAAAATCCGGCCAGCGATGCAAATATCACTACGAAGGAGGCACTCGCCGTTGCGCGTTTGGGTTCCAAACCGGCGGCCACCAAGACTGGAACGATGATATTACCGCCGCCCACACCCAGCAGGCCTCCCACGAATCCCGCCATCCCACCGACCGGCAAACCCAGGATCAGCGCCTCGCGGATCGAGGTATCAGAGTTGAGCACCTTGGGCCGGTAAAACAGGATCATCAAGGCGGCGAACAACAGAAACGCCACGAACAGCCATAACAGCAGTGTGCGGTCCAGTCCTTGAGCCACATGCACGCCTATAGGCGAGGCCAGTACCGCCAGTACCAGCATGGGCAGAACGAGCCGCCATTCCACCAACCCCTTGCGGATGAAGGTGACAGATGCGACAGACATGGCGATGGCGTTGAGCAGCAGCGCAATGGCCATGGCAGTATGCAATTCCACGCCAAAGAGCAAAAAAACAGGAATCAGCACGAATGCGGCCCCGACTCCGGCCATGGTGAACACTGCGGTCAATACGAACGTGACTAGGGCGGCGAGTACGAGGCTCATTTGCAACACCTCCTTGTGCCCGTCGCCTGCGCCTGCTGGATTGGGGGACAAGGCGCGCTGCTGTAAGAACAGATAAGCAGCAACGTGGCAGTGAAGATTGCTGCGCCTAGAGACATTAAACTGGGCAGGATAATAATCACCGTTCTCAAAAAATCAGCAATATCCCCGTGAGAAAGGAATACGTCCAGAATTTACCGAGGACTTCTTTATCAATAAAAAATATATTCATTATTTTTCGCCTGGCGTTGGATTTTTAAGTGGCTCAATTGTGTTCCACTAAAGAGACCTTTCCATTTCTTGTGACGATCCTGACTTACTGTTTGAGGCAGGATGTCACGGACTCAATGCAATGGCGTCTAAATGGCTGCGCTTAGCGTCAGGCTGGAACGACTTCAGGATAACGCCGTTTGTAGAGCAGATAGAGCAGCACAGGTACGATCAATAACGTCAGGAAGGTCCCAGCGATCAACCCGCCTATGGCCACCACTCCCAGCGGTGATAGCCTCTCCAGTCCTACCGACCACTCGAAAGCCACCGGCACCATACCCACTGCTGCTGCTGCCGCTGTCATGAGAATCGGCCGGGTTCGCAAGTCAACCGCTTGAAGGATCGATTCCTTCAAAGGCGTGCCCTTGGCCAACGCCTCCTGCGCGAAGTCGACCAGAAGAATGCCGTTCTTCACCACAATGCCCATCAATAGGATCAGGCCCATGAACGAAGGCATACAGCCATGCTTGTCAGCGATCATCATCGCCCAGGCGGCGCCGGTCACCGCGAGCGGCAAGGTCGCCAGGATCGCGATCGGGCTGACGAAGGAGCGAAATGCGATTACCAACACCACCGCGAGCAGCACAATGCCGAGTGCCAGCGACTGGGTTAAGCGACTGAACGATTCGTTCATTTCCTTCATTTCACCTTCGTTGCTAATGGTATAGCCGCGCGGTAATTGCATGCCCTTAAGTGCCTCTGTTACGTGGTCATCGAGTGCGGTCACGGCGATGTCACGCCGGTAACCGATTACATCCACGGTGCGTTGCAGGTTTTGGTGAGTGAAAGCGGTGGGAGCATACACCGTCTTGACCGTCGCTACTTGGGCCAGTGGCACGATGGAGCCGTTCGGCGCGGTGAGATTGAGCGCGGCGATGGCCGCGGGGCTGGAACGCTCGTCACTGCGTAGACGTACCCAAACGGGGATACCGTTCTCGCCGGGGACGCGCAGACTGCCGCCCGGGATGCCGTTGGCCTGCGCCGCCACCTGCTGCGCAATCGCGCCAGGAGTCAGGCCATAGGCCGATGCCTTGGCAGCATTCACATCGAGTTGCAGACGCTTGGCATCGCCCTGCCAGCTGCGCTCGAAACCGGTCAGCCCGCCTACCTTTTGCAGACGTGTTTGCAACTTATCGGCAATCTGGTCAAGCACTTGCCAGTCCGGGCCGGTGACCATCAGATCAACCGTGCCGCGAATCGAGGACAGCGGGGTTGCGCCATAGACCACGGCGTTGGCGTTGATCAAACCGGGGATGGCGCGAACGCGGCGTTGTATGTCCTGATTGATCTGGTAGAGAGTCTCGCTGCGGTGGAAGCGATCGACCAGATTTACCGTGGCCATGCCCTGCTGGAAAGTTCGCGCGGCGCCGAAGGATTTGTCGCTAGGCTCGGCGCCGACCACGGTGGAGGTCGAGATCAGCCACTCGGGTTTGACCGAGGCGCGGATGGCCGCGTCCACATCCCCGGAAATACGTTGCATGTCTTTGACATCGGTATCCGGCTGTGCCTCAAAGCTGACCTGGGTAATGCCGGTGTCCATCAGTGGCATTAGTTCCCGGCCCACTACCGGCATCTGGCGAAACGAGGCCAGAGTCACTATCAGTGCCACTAACAGAACGCTCTTGGGGTATTTCAACGACCAGCTCACCAATCCCGCATAGAAGCGTTTGAGTGGCCGCAGCACGTAGGTATCGAAGCGCAACAACGGCTTGCGTAGCGGGTCGCGAGCATCTGGCTTGAGCACCCAAGGTGTAAGCAAGGGAATGATCGTCACGGCGACGATGAACGAGGCCACAAGCGCGATGGTCAGGGTCAGCGACAGCGGCCTGAGTACCGTCTGAACATAGCCGCCGATGAATACGATGGGCAGCAGCACCACGGCATTGGCGATGGTGCCTGACAGCACTGCGAGCATCACCTCCTGGGTACCGTTGGCCGCCACGGTGAGGCCGGTTTCGCCATGCTCGCGCATGCGCCGCTCGATGTTCTCGATCACCACGATGGCGTCGTCGGCCAGCAGGCCCACAGCGATGATCACCGCGGTCAGCGTGACCATGTCGAATTCATAACCGATCAGCTTCATCACAACGAAGGTGAGCAAATAGGTGAACGGCAGCGACAGCGCGGTGATGAAGGCCGCGCGCGTGTCAGCCAGAAATAGCAGGATGACGAACACGACCATGATCACCGCGTCGCGCAGCGCCCCCAGCATGTTGTCCACGGTCAGGTCGATGAGTCTCAACTGGCCGTCGGACTGGGCAATATGCAGCATCGGGAATTGCGCGCGTATATTGGGAATCTCGGCGTCGATGGCGCGCGCCACGGTCGCGGAATAGCCATTCTGGCCGCGCAGCATCGAGATGGCGATGGCCTGGTTGTTATTGCCGCGATAGAGCGAGGTCGGATCGGCATCGCCCCAGCTGACCTGCCCCAGATCGCCGATGCGTACGAAGCCACCACCAGATACCGGCACACGGATGTCTGCGATCTGCTGCGGGTTGTGCGCCAGGCTGTTGAGAGTGAGCAGGAAGCGATAGCCGTTACGTTGCACCAGGCCCTCGGGTGCAGTGATGTTGCTGGCGACGATGGCCGTAGCCACCGCGGGCACGTTGAGATGATGGCTTTCCAGTGCAGCGCGGTCGAGATTCACCTGGACCTGGCGTTCGTGGCCACCAAACACCTCCACCTCTGCCACACCCGGGATGCGCAGCAACCGGTCACGCAACTGATTTTCGGCGATACGACGCACCTCACCCAGCTTCAGCCCAGAGTCACTGGCCGCGGTCAACGCCAGCACCGTCACCGGCTGCGCGGCGTTGGTAATGCGGAAGATCACCGGTGATCGCGCACCTGCGGGCAACCGCGACTCCACGCGCTTGAGTTCGGTCAGCACCTTGGTTGCGGCAATGTCGATGTCGTTGCCGTACTCGAATTCCACGGTCACCGCCGACACCTGGTCGCGCGAAACGGAGGTGACGCGGCGCACGCCATCGATGGCCGAGAGCTGTGTTTCGACCGGGTGAGTGATATCCTGCTCCACGTCGCTCGCCTCGGCGCCCGGCCACTGGGTGACCACGCTGACCATCGGCCGGTTGGTATCCGGAAACAGGTTCATCGGCAGGGTGAGGTAGGCAGCGATGCCAGCCACCACCACCAGGATGGCCAGCGCCACGATGGCGTGCGGCCGACCAAGCAGTTTTTGCATGAAGTTCATTGTTTTGCTCCCGCCCGGGTGGCGGTCACCGCCGCATCGCCTTCGCGCAACTGGGACAGCACCGCAGTCTGGCCGACCACGACCTGATCGCCGGGCGCGAGCGTGCCCTGCACCGCCGTGCGTTCGCTGGCTTCCTGCAGCACTTTGACCGGCACCAGATGAAGCCGACCCGGCGTGCCGGGTTTGGAATCCGGTGTAAACACCACCACATGCGCGCCATCGCCGCTGCCCACCAGTGCCGCTACAGGCACGGTCAGCGCATCACCCGAGGCCCGGGTGCGCACCTCGGCAGCCACACTACTGCCGCTGGGAAGTCCGAAGGGGGCCTTAGTCGCGTCAGCTTCCACCGTACCCAGACCGGCGGCATTCACCGCCGGGGCCACGCGGCTGATGTGCAGGCTCAGGCTTGCGCTATCCTGGTGCAACATCAGCGTATCGCCGACCTGCACGTGTGCAAGATCGGCGGCCGGCAAACTAACCTTCACCACCGCGCCCTTGCCAGAGGTGAGCTGATAGACCGGCTTGCCCGGCGAGACGGTATCACCCACTTCAACCAATCGTTGAGCAACCACTGCATTCCGGGGAGCGCGAATCTCGGCATAACCGAACTGTGCTTGCAAGGCCGCGACCTGGTCAGTAAGCGAATGGGCTTTGGCCCGGGCGCCATCTGCGGCAGTACGTGCCTGGTCTGCCTGGGACTGGCTGACACCGCCTTCGGCCAGCACGGCGTCGATCCGAGCCTGCTGCTTGGCGGCGTAGTCGGCGTCGACCAGCGCCGCGGCGCGCTGCTGTTCGAGCGCCGACAGATTGCTGGCAATTGTACGTGCATCTATCCGCACCAGCAGGGTGCCTCGCTTGACCGCCACACCAGCGCGCGGTCCCACTACCAGGGCCGTGCCCTGTATCTGTGGAGATAGGACAATTGCATTCGGGGCCTCGATCACGGCAACCGACTGGAGGCTGCCGGATAGGCTGCCGCGTTCAACTTCGCCTGTCTGCAAGGCCCAGGGAGAGCGCTCGGCCGGTGGGCTGGCGTCGGCCTGGTGCAGGCGGTGAAAATGCAGGACTGTGCCACCGATAATCAGCAGGATAGCAACGGCCAGCAGATACCAGAGTTTACGTTTATTGGGTGCTTGGAAAGTGGTTTGGGCGGCGTTCATGGCTGTGTCTCTCCAGTATTGTTGGCGGACGTTTTCGAATCGGTTGACGGGATGCCAGAATAGGCCAACGGTGGCTTGCCGAATGCATAACGCAGGGCGTCATCGGCCTGCCACCAGCCTGCCAGCGCACCGGCCAGGGCCGCTTGGGCACGGGCCAGGGTGGATTGTGCATCGATCAGGTCGGTAGCCGAACCGAGGCCGTTTCCGAAGCGGTCCTGTTCGATGCGTGCACTTTCCTGCGCCGCCAGAAGGCCGGACAACGCTGCGTGATATACCTGGTCTTGCGTATTCCATTGCGCCTCGGCGCCTTTGCGAGCAGCACGCAAGTTGTCCTCGGCACCCCTCAGGCGTTGATTCGCCTCATCGGCGGCTGCCTGAGCGGCATCGATCGCACTGTTTTGCGCACCACCCGACCACAGGTTCACGCGAATACCCAGGATTACCTGCCAAGTGTCCACCGCGCGGCTGTCCCACTGAATCGCATTGTGGTTCCAGCCGCCATTGACAAAAAGTTGCGGGTATTGCGCGCGCTGCGCGGCTTTCATCTTGTCCTGGCTGGCAGTCAGTGCGCTTTGTGCGGCCAGCACATTGGGCGGAAGTGTGCCAGAATCGTCTGGCAAGGCCGTCGGCCCTGTTCCCGGTGAGGTCACCAGCCCGGCAAAGGTGTCGAGGCCCATCAGCGCAGCCAGTTGCGCGCGCAGTTTTTGCTCCTGTCCGGCAACGCTGGCGAGGGAGGCTTGCACCTCGGCTGCGGCGGCCTGCACGCGCAACAGGTTGAGGCGGGCGATGTTGCCCACCTTCAGACCGGCCTGGGCTACCCGCTCGCTGGCCTGCAGTGATTCAAACTGCTTGGCGAGCGCAGCCTGCTGGCCAGCCAAGGCCTCCAGATTGCGGTACAGCGTGGCGCCTTGCAGCAGGCTGCGCAGACGCACATCCTCGGCGCTCCAGCGCGCCCCGGCAGCCCGGCTGCGCGCGGCGTCTACCCCAGCGGCAATTTCCAGGCTGAGGTCGATTGGCAATTGCATATCCAACCCATAGCCGAACTGGTCGCTGGCGAAAGGGTAGTTTGCAACATTGGGTGGTTGGGTGATCGGCCGGGTCAGGCGCGGATCGTTGAAGTGCTGGCTCAGCGCATAGGCATCGACTTTGCCGAACCATGCGGCACGCGCCTGCTGTACCTGTGCATCGGCTTGTTGGCTGGCGGCCTGGGCCGCCAGCACGTCGGGCGAGTGTTCAGCTATGGTGCGCAGCACCTGGTCAAGTTTGCCGGCATCGGCTGGGCTGGGCGCAGACCGGGCCGACGTTGATGGAATCTTCTGCATCGGCGAAGCCAGCACCGGGCCAACCAAGGCGACCAACAACAGGACAGGAAGCATTTTTTTCATTGTTAAGATCCTCCTTGCGAGAAGGCGGGGGCGGCTGGCGATAGCGGGGTTCGTTGTTGTCCGTTTCATTTGAACCATCCGGCAATCTTGTCGCGGCTAGGTACACCGCCCGCATGCACCACCTTGCCGTCCACCACCACACCGGGTGTGGTCATCACGCCGTAGGACATGATGGTCTGGATATCTTCTACCTTTTCCAGATCAACGGCCACGCCTTTTTCTTTTGCGGCATCTTCGATCAACTTCAGCGTGGTCTTGCAGTTGGCACAACCCGTGCCGAGGACTTTGATGTTTTTCATTTTACTCTCACAGTTCCGGTTAGCCATACCGACCCATAAGCAACAGATCGGCGAAAACGGATATTCAAACCAAATTTCTCAACCACGCATCAATTTCTTCGGTGCGTGGTAGTCCGCTGAAAATCACCTTGCCGTTATGCAACACAGCTGGCGTTTGCGAATACGTGATGCCCAAAGCATCGGCATCCTTGCGTATTTCCATATCGAGCCGGATGCCCAGACCCGCCGCCGCACATGACATTCTTTTTTCCAACCGTAATAGCGGCTCGCCCGATCCTGCCAGCGTGATGCTGATGACGGGTGAATTCGCCGGCGGTGTGGTGCAGGACGACATGCTTACACCACCGCATTGAACACATAACCGACCAGCATGATGCCGCTCGCCACCACAGCGATGAATGTGGCGATCAATCGGGGCTTGAGTACCTTGCGCAATATCACCATCTCCGGGAATGACAACGCAATCACGCTCATCATGAAGGCCAGCACAGTGCCCAGCGATGCCCCTTTGGCGAGCAGCGCTTCGACGATCGGGATGATGCCTGCGGCATTGGTGTACATCGGCACACCGATCAGCACCGAGGCCGGCACCGACCACCAGGGCGCATCCTTGCCCATCAGTCCGGCCATGAAATCCTGAGGCACATAACCGTGGATCACCGCGCCGATGGCGATACCGGCCAGCACATAAGGCCACACCTTGCCGACGATCTCGCGCACCGAGGCGAATCCCGCATCGATACGGTCTGTCAGCTTGAGCGTATCCCCTTCCACGGCCGCACTGACCTGTGGCATGTTGCGCACCCAGTCTTCCAGATGCGCTTCCATCCTGAGTCGGCCGATGATGTATCCGGATACGATAGCAATGGACAGGCCCAGCACCAGATACAGCGCGGCGATCTTCCAGCCGAACAGCGCGAATAGCAGCGCGAGTGCGATCTCGTTGACCATGGGTGCGGAAATCAGGAAGGAGAAGGTCACACCCAGCGGCACGCCCGCCTGCACGAAGCCGATGAACAGCGGCACCGCGGAACAGGAACAGAACGGCGTGACAATACCAAGCAGCGCGGCCATGATGTTGCCGACACCTTCATTGCGCCCGGAAAGCAGTGCGCGGGTCCGTTGCGGGGTGAAGTAGGAATTGACCATGCCCATCACCATCACCACGCCGGTCAACAACAACAACACCTTGGGCGTGTCATACAGGAAGAATTGCAGCGCATCGTAGGCATGACTGCCCGGCTCAAGCTGTAGCGCTTTCACTAGAATGTGCGAAAGCGGCTCCAGTATTATGTAGATACCGAACCAGATCACGGCAGCGATCACCAGGAAGGAACGCGGGCTACGATGTGGGAAGGTCAGGGTAAAACTGGACATTCGATACACTCCAGAACTGTTCGTAATGATGATGTACTGGAGACGAACGAAACAGGAAAAGGATGCAACTTAATTACGTAGGATGTGATCCGCCACCCACCCCTGTTCGTCGAAGCGAACTTGGCAAGCCTTGCTCATGCGCGCGCATCTGCTTCCGTTCACGCAGCAGCAGCGATTTGACGTTCGGCGGGACAACCCAGGACCGGCAAATTGCCTCGATCTGCGCCCGTGGCCCCAGCAGCACCGGCTAGATCAAGCCGTGATCGCTGGCCTCCACCACCTTGGCAAGCACAAGAGCTTCTTGCGCGCCTGCTCAAGAATTGCAGCGAGACGGGGCGACAATGGTGCCAATTCATTCATGGCGCTTCATCGCCTCTGCCGCAAGTGTGGCTCGCACGGCCATAACAAAAGATTCCGTCAGAGTGGGATGGGGATGAATCGCACCGGCAATGGCCTCCAGCGGCAGTCCTGCCCGCACCAGCAGCGCTGCTTCGCCCATCAAATCCGCAGCCCCTTCCACCAGCGCGTGGACACCGACCACGCGCCGTGTGCTCATTTCGTAGACGATCTTCAGCAGACCATTATCATGTCCGCCGATCTGGGCGCGGGCATCCTGGGCGAAGTCGTAACGGGCGACAGCCACCTCCATCCCGGCCTTGGTAGCCTGGGTCTCGGTCAGTCCCGCTATGCCCAGTTCCGGGGTGCTGAAGATGATTGCCGTATTGTGTTCGGGTTTTGGAAACGGGCCGGGCATACCCAACAGATGGCGTGCCAATGCCAGACACTGCGCGGTGGCCCAGTGTGCAAACATGGGCTGGCCAAGCACATCGCCGACGGCGTAGATGCCGGGTTCGGAGGTCTGCAGCGTTTCGTCCACCTCGACGCCATGGGGTCCGACCTTCACTGCAGTGTGCTCCAGCCCCAAACCTTCCACACGCGGGCGTCGGCCGGTGGCGGCCAACACCGCGGTGGCGAGGACTTGATCAGCACCCTGTTCGGTAGCGTATTGAACAACTACGCCCTGACCACTGCTACTAATGTTTTTGACTTGACAATTGACGTGCAGCTTGATGCCCTGTTTGATCAGATGCTGTTCCAGGGCCAACGCCAACTCTTCATCCACACCACCGAGAATACTTGGACCCATCTCCAGCAGTGTTACCTGGGCGCCCAGGGTGTGGAATATCTGCGCCAGTTCAACACCGATGGGGCCGCCACCGATGACCGCCAGGCGCTCGGGTATGCTGTCGATATCGAGGATGCTATCGCTGCTGTAGACCTGCGGCAAATCCCCCCCAGGTACAGGCAGTGCTTTCGGTGTGGAACCGGTGGCCAGAATGCACTTCCCGAATGTAATCTCGGCATCTTTACCGTCGAACGGTTTGATGTATGCCTTGCGCGGGCCGCGCAACTGGGCGTGGCCAAAGAGCAGGTGGAGGTTGCTGAACTGGCCCGTCTGGTGGATCGCTCCTTCACTGCGCCGATGCAATATGGCACGCTTGCGCGCCAGCACCTGTTGCCAGTTGAGCTGTACCGACTCTTGCGGAAGATTGATACCGAACTCTGCCGCCACGGCAATGTCGCGCAGTCGTTGGGCCGTCTCACGAAAAATCTTGGAAGGGATGCACCCCTCGAACAGGCAGGTTCCACCCAGCCCCGCGCCCGCTTCCACCAGCAAGACCTTTTTGCCTGCCTGTGCCAGCGCCATCGCAGCCGGTGTGCCGCCTGGCCCTCCGCCGATCACCAGTACATCGTATTCGTTATCCATAACATATCGTCCTCTTAAATAATTTACAAATGCATCAGAAAATTATTCCAAAGACAGTCTCCATTCTTACCGGATTACCTCGGAGGTTTCAATTTAGATGAATGGAAAACAGCTTTTGCAATTGCGCTGTATTACAAGCCTGATATTTCGCTTCCCAACAACTGACGCTCGTGACGTACTGCACCCGATACCTACCGGCATAGTGATGACTTGTTCAGCGTTTCCATCATCATTTCCCCTGGCTGTATAGCGATTTCAACTCATCGACCCATCCGGCTTGAAATCATACGGATACGTTTCCAGAAAAGGTTTCATCTTCATATCATCCTCCATGACGTGATCTATCGCCCATGTGGTTAAAAATTCAAGGTAATGTTCAGCTACGCTCTCAGACCATCTGCTTTGAGAGTCGGCCAATTCTTCTTTGATGATTAGAAACTCGCCCAAAATATATTGGTGTTCTAAATTGTGTTCCTCGAAAGGAAAGTGAATCGCTTGGGCGATTTTTTCCTCATGTTCAAAATGTTTGCGAGTGACGTCCTCGAGTTGATTTAATGCGAGAGAAAAGAGTGCACCATCTTTCTCTCCGATAACGCGACTTATGTCTTTAACCAGATCAAGTATCACTTTGTGTTCGGAATCGATTGTCTCATTTCCGACACTCATCTGATTCGACCATGTCAATTCCATTCCACACTCCTTTTGGCACGCAGCGGCTATATGCGAAGCCCACTCAGCCATTAATCAGCAACACGCATTGAGGTAGTTGCAAATACATTTCAAAAAACCGTAACTGCAGACGGGAAGGTCTAAATACCCTCGCATCATGTAACCTTATCCGTGCCCCCCAATTCTGTGCTCGCTCACGATGTTTATTGGTCAGGATACTGTTGATGCGGTTATGGGCCTCAATCGAGTTATCCGCCACCTTGAAACGCAAGTCCTCAATCGCCTTGTATTACTTGTAGATCGCGGCGAGTCCTGGTTGTCCGCGTCATACAATTCCTGCGGCTTGTCATACCCATCATTTCACTCATTACCGCCCATTGCTTGGTCTGCATTTCATGGCGAATGAGGATGATCTTGATTATTTGATCCTCCCTAGGATTGAGTTCTCGGAAATTGCCCGAAACCATCATGCCTGGTCCCATGCTCTATCCGGATCCATAACCGCCCATCCTTACGGGACCCATATTGTTCTGCCAATCCGATGCCGGTTCGGCGACTGTATCGTTTGGAACAACCCCGAACGACCAGGCGGCAGATGTGACTATAGTAACTAGGGAATCTCTGATTAAGTCCTGAACGATTTCGTTTCATGTTGTCAGAAGCGAAGATCGAACAAACGGAGCCACACGATGAAACAAACAACACTCTCTGCGGGCAGCTTTGACCGCTACAGCAAGA
>Ga0307375_10004884_pt1 | contig 12691 bp, 13 predicted proteins | sample TR1MG_FD_202531 | JGI IMG/M metagenome (GOLD analysis project Ga0307375, IMG submission 202531) | Soil microbial communities from Risofladan, Vaasa, Finland - TR-1 | ecosystem: Environmental > Terrestrial > Soil > Coastal area > Acid sulfate soil | place: Finland: Risofladan, Vaasa | collected... | reverse complement strand
TGTTCGACGAGCCCGTGGCACAACGGAATCAGCAGGTTCCAGTCGTGCCAGCCGACGTCTGCGCTGCACAAGACATAGTCAGGGAGGGTAGATAGTGGCGACTATTTCTTCCACGACATAGTCGACACACCACCGCCATGCACCTACTGCAGTCAGGCGTCGACATCAGCGTGATAGCCCTGTGGCTCGGACATGAGAGCCCGACGACTACACACCACTACATCGAAGCAGATCTGGCGATGAAAGATCGAGCGCTCGCCCGGCTGCAAGATCCTGATATGAAGATTCGGCGCTACTGCGCGCCGGACTCGCTATTGGAGTTCCTGAAGACACTGTGATTATGTAGAGCTCGTGAGTAGCGAAACGGCGTCTGCAGCGCCGCCGGCGCTCCTCGCGAGCTCGTCACTGTGCATAACTGGGCACTGTGCATAATGGCCGTTATGGAGATCTCTCCATAACGGCCAACAACGGCCGGTCGCGATCACGATGGAGTTGCACGATAGCGGACGGTCGCGTGAACGTCGCGATATGCTTTAGGCCACCTCACCACACAGCCACGCTCGAATCGATGCGCCACGTAATCTTGCTCAACCGGCTGGCGCGCAGTAGGAGGCAGCGACATGCGTTCCCAACTAGCTGTAACCACTGCTTTATTGTGCGTGCTTGCGGGTTCTGCCGCGGCTACTACTCCATCAATGACGACTGCCGAAACTGCGATTGTTGTGCCTACGGTCTATGAAGCCGGGCACTTTTTTGCAACCCCGCAAACTATGAGTGACCAAACACTCAAGTTGCTCGTGGATACCGGAGGCGGTGGCAACCGCGGCATGTACTGGGTCACCGCTCACGCCGCTAAACGCCTCCATCTCAGGACGCGTAGCTGCAAGTTGGGCAAGGATGCTCTCACGGTCGCCAACCTACCCTCCTTCAGGTTCGGCCGTGGACTTCCACCGCCACTGAATAGTCCATGTGGCAAAGCGCTAATGGTGGAGTCAGTACCTTATCAGGGCGGCGATGGCCAACTTGGCGCCGGTTATCTGCCCGGGCGCGTATGGACGTTTGACTACCCGTCACATCGACTCCTTGTGCAAGCGCCACAGTGGCAACCCGGCGCTTCGGCGCGTGCCACAAAGCTGGGGTTCCCACTGGGTGCCCACGGGGAGCTGACCAGTGGCTTCGCGCGGATCACGATTCAAGTCGCTGGCAAATCGATCCAGATGCTGCTCGACACCGGTGCGACTGCGCATCCGACGGCTGCTGGCGAGCGTGCAAGCGCCACGCCCACAGTGCACGGTTACGGGGTCACGAGCTACATCGACCATCGCATCTTCATGCGCTGGCACACGATGCATCCGGACTGGCGCATCGTGAAAAATGGCGACGACTTGTTTGGGAAAACGCGCGCGACCGACTTGATCGAAGTACCGAATGTGGTGGTGGCTGGTTGGTCGGTGGGGCCCGTATGGTTTACGGAACGGCCCGATCACACTTTTCGCAGCTTTATGTCGAGCATGATGGATGAGACCGTCAACGGTGCGCTCGGTGGCAACGTCTTCCGGCACTTCACCATGACGATTGACTACCCGCAGCGCGTGGCGTACTTCAGCTGCACGAGGGGATGTAAGACAGCTGCACCGCATTCGCGAGCCAGGGGGATAACTCGGTAGTTTGTTGGCTGTTTGTCGCAGAGGATGAGACCTCGCGCGCAGGATGCGCGGACTTCTCGAAAGCAGCCGTTCGCGACCGGCGGCAATGGGTCGCTATGCAGAGCTCTACATAGCGACCCCTATGCGCAGGTCGCAACTATGCGCAGTTGATCGCGCCGGCTGCTGATTTCTTGGCGCTGGAGCCGGCACGATCTCCGCATAGTTACAGCGTCTGCAGAAACCGCGTGAACGCGTCCGGCGCCCTGAACCGATGGATCCTGGTGTTCGGCGAGTAACCGCGGCCGGTCGGCACTGCGTGAATGAACCAACGTGTCGTGCAAACGGCCCATTGATGCCGTTGCGGCGAGAAGCGAGGACGTGGTTCATGGCGGTCTCCTGGAGTGGAACCGCCACTGCACGTGGCTACGAAAACTATGTCCAGTTCAATGGCAAGGGTCGATGCCGAACACCGCGCTGCACTTGGTAACCTGCCGCCCGCCCCATAGCCACTACGCATAGTTGCGACCTGCGCATAGGGGTCGGTTTCTGCCGGTCGACGTCGGCCTGCGGCTGATCATACTGGTCGGCGGCCTGGTCACTGCCGATCGGTCGCGCATTGCATGCGCGCCGGTCCACGCAGTTGACCGCCACCACTTTCATCTATCCGTTGGATGTGAGGTGAGGTCTCCCCGCCACAAGGCCGTTCGGCCATCCTGGCGGCGAGAGCAACGATGGAAACCGCTTACAGCGCGGCGTCCTTGAGCTTTTTCAGTGCACGCACCTTCACCTTGACCGTGGCCGGTTTCGCAGCAAACACCTGCTCTGTCTTGGTGAACGGATTGATCCCCTTGCGCTTGGGCTTGGCCGGCACCTTGAGCGCCGTGATCTTGAGCAGACCCGGCAGGGTGAAGTGGCCAACGCCTTTCTTGTGCAGCGAAGCGAGGGCGGCCGATTCGATCGCAGCCAGGACTGCGCGAACATCCTTCGCGGCCAGTTCGGTCTGCTCAACGATGTGGGCGACCAGGCTGGACTTGTTCAAGGCTTCCTTGATCGGTTTCAGTGCCGCGGTAGTTACTTCTGCTTTTGCCATGTTGCTGTGTCTCCTCTGAAATGTGATTTACGCAACGATGCGCCAAGACCACACATGGCCCATCGGCTGGATGTTGGCGTGCACCTGGGTTTGACCAGACTGCCGAAACTAGGTGACCGAAGTAGGCGCTAACCAAAACCGGTGGGGCTGGGTCTTGTCATGCCGTACCCGCTGTCGTGATGCTCAACGCGACGCAAGCAAGGATGGTGCATCCATGAATGCCCATCTCGGCATTACCGAACGGGAGTCAAAGCCTCCATCAGTCGCTATTCGGGCCACCATGGAACGTACTGGCCTTCCGGGCGCAGGCTTTCTTCGCGCCGCGGAACGAAGGCCGCCTTGGTCTCAGGCCGCTTTCTTGGCGGCGGTCTTTGCCACTTTCTTTGCTGCGCCCTTCTTGACAGCCTTCGCTGGAGCCGCCTTGGGTGCGCCATCGATCAGCAGACTCTCGGCCGTGATGCCGCGCTTCTTCAAGGCCTGCACAAACCACAACGGTCGCTTGCCACGACCTGACCACGTCTGGGTCGCGTTCTCAGGGTTGCGATACTTCGGGGCGACTACCGACTTCGGCCCCTTGGCGCCTTTGCCGCCACGGGTCGGATACACGTCGGCTAGCGTCAAGTTGCTGCTTTTCAGCAAACGCTCAATCTTTTCCCGCACCTCCTTGACCTGATTGCCGTGGGCCGCCTGCATCTGCGACTGAGCACTTGCGATGAGTGCCTTGAGTTCTGTGGGGGACAGCGTTTCAAGATTAATGGTCATGATGGTGCTCTTTGGCAGTGGGTCAGAAACCAGAGTCTATCCCAGCGGGTACGAATTCACCTACAAGCGGGGTAAGGGAATGCCCCTACCCTCGCGTCACCTGACGATGTCGTTTGCGATGAACCCGATACCAGAGAGCGGCTCTTACTGTAATCAGTAAATGTTTACTGCGTTGCCCATGGTTATGAGGTGGATGGTCAGTCATGGCTGGTGCTAGCGCATCACGATGACTCAGAGATGCTTGCGCAGTGTGCATGTAGTGATGTCCATTCCCATCAGTAGGTAGGGAGGGGGTTGTAGTACGCGCAGTTACCGTTTCCCACTGAGACGATCAAGAACACGGCGACAACCACCTCAAGGCAGGCCAGCGAAGACGACTTCGTTGGCCTTTTGTTTGCTTTCTTAGAAAGGATCGCCTCATGGCCTGTTTTCGAATCGAAGTGAAGAGTGGAAAGAAAGGTAGTGCTGTAGAGAAGTCGACGTACATCACGCGCGTAGGACGATATCGTAATCGTGGGGATTTGGTGGAAACGGGGTGCGGCAACTTGCCTTATTGGGCCGATATCGCGCGCAAGCTATGGCTTATGGCGGACAGGTATGAACGGTCCAATGGGGCAGCGTATCGCGAGTACATCATCCCTCTGCCATCAGAATTAACACCTGTGCAGCAGCACGAATTGGTGATGGCGTTGATACGTGAGTTCGCCGGAGACAGGCCGTACCAGTACGCCGTACACGCGGCGACTTCATCGCTCTCGGGAGAGATGAACCCGCATCTACATCTGATGACTACAGATCGCGTACCAGATGGTATTGAGCGCAAGCCTGAGCAAGTGTTTAGGCGTTACAACGCTCAGCACCCGTCGATCGGTGGCTGGAGGAAGGAAAGTGGTGGCCGAAACCGCTTGGAGCTTTATGATGAGTTGGTCGCGAAGCGAAAGAGATGTGCGGATCTGCAAAATGAGGCACTGGCCAAAAATGGTCATACAGCACGCGTTGACCACCGGAGTCTCAGTGAGCAGGGCATTCAACGAAAGCCTGAGAAGCATCTTGGGCAGGCGCGGATCAGGAACATGCCCGAGATGGACAGAAAGGCACATGTCGAAGCCCGCCGCGCAGTTGCCCTGATGCCCGATGAACGTTGAATGGGTATGCCTCTTGCGGCGAACCCGCGCGGTATCTGCGAACGACGGGCTAGCCAGGACGATGTCCTCTGGCCGCCAAAGCAGAGGCTGAAATATGTGTAGTCATTACAAATGTCGTGCTACTGCCGCTACCGTAGCGGCAGTAGCAGCGTTTTAGAGATTAGCCACTGACATTTACGAGAAATTTGGCCTCGTGAGAGACCAGGTCTTGGATTGCCAAGAGTGAAAGACGGCTTGGCCTGCGGTGCGAATTGCAGGATCGGGCGATCCCAAACGCGTAACTGGTTGCCGGAATGCGGCTGCAGAGTGGATGGGTCGGGTGCTCGGATAGCCCAATGGCCAAATTGAGTGGGGAACCCAGCCAAGCGCACTATGGATCGACTGAGGGACGATGACGCCTGTATGCGCTGGCATTCATTGTTGCTGTCGATGGCCGGTGTTCCAGCCGGCGGATCCTCTGACCTTGCGTGCCCTGCTATCAAGCGCCTTGTACGTGGGTATATTCCATGGCCAACCGCCATCGTTGATGCCACCCACCGTCCTCCACGCCGCACCGTTGACCAAGAACGAGGCGAAAGCGCGCTATTTGGAGATGCACCGAACCCGCATAAAGTCTGCAGTAGCGGCATGAAGGCGCACTTGGCGTGGACGTGGAGGGCTACCTGGTGCGTACGGTCAGCACCCCGGGGGCCAACGTCGCGGACGACGTCGAAATCGGCAAACATCCCGCATGGAAGGAAAAAGACGGTGTACACCTACGCCGGCTTCACCGACGCGCAGAAGCTCGAACGTATCATTCAGCGCGGGCGCACTTGGCGCCTCTCCCCTATGCGGCCGCATCAAGGCGCAGTCCGAACGTGAGGAAAGGGGCGGCCAAACAATGATCGCGTTGAACACATGAAAGCTGACGTACGCTCGAAGGTAGAACAATCGCTCCGGGTCATCAGGCGCAAATTCGGCTGCTAGATGGCGCGATTCAGCGGGTTGCCGATACAGGGGAAGGGTGGGCGTGATCGGAGAGATCTGCCCGACATGGCGCAGTAGACGCCATGCAGAGTCGCCTCCAGGAGCGCTCGACGGTATTTTTCATGTCGAATCGCAGTAAAAAAATTTACAAGCCTTGAAGCTTGTTTGACTGGCTTTGCTCAGACTTACCCCCTAGCTCGGCTCGCATAGAAGCCTATATGTACTGAGAGAGTCGAGACCGGTGACGGCCTAATCTGTCGAGATGCTAAAGTACCGGGTGGTTAGCTTAACGTATGTCATACCAGACATATGAGGTTGGACCTTGACGATCCCATGCTCCTCAAGAATCGCCAACAAGGGGTTAAGGATCTCGACCTTCATATGCAGAAAGCGCTCGAGATACACCTTGGGAATCCAGGCGCGATTTTTTATCTTGGCGTACTTGAGATGGCGCTGCTCGCGAAAACAGGTTTTGAGACGCTCGACAAGAACTGTCATTTCTTCTCGAAGCGGCCTGTTGACCAGAATCTCCTCGGCCTGAAGCAGGTACCATGTAACGACCTTCGCTGCCATGGTCATGGTTTCCAGGGTGACGTGCGACTGAGCGTGCTCGCTGTACACGGTGAAGATGCCAGCGATGCGGGCGATGAGTTGGGGAGCCTTGCGCGTGAAGCTCTTGATCCCCTGGAAATCACCGTTTGGTTGCCGTAGGTCCCTGAGTTCGCTTTTAGCGTCTTTGAAGGCGAGCTTGGCTTCAAGGTCGAACTCGTAGATCGTTGGCTCAAACGCATTGTCGCCGTCGGTGTTATCAGGGTCGCGAAGATACTTGGCGTTCAGTTCGCAGAAGGCGTTAACCTCAGGCCATTCACGCTCATCGTCCGTGTCATCCTCTTGCTCTTCTTCATCCCAATCAACGGCCATAAGACAGCGTGGCAGCAGGCCGTTCTGAATCGCTTCATCGCCGTATTTTTTAATGAAGGCCATGAGCCGTTTCGGCTGAGTATTGATGCCCAAAGTTGCCAGCGGATTGGTAATGTGCAGATCTTGGTTGTTTCGCTCGTAGACAATGGTTGAACCGTCAAATATCCGGTTGAAATGGCCTGGGTCGTTCTTGACGATGTCCACCAGAAGTTTTTCGCCGTCATCGGTGGCCAGGAGCATCGACTCACTGTCTCCTTCCAGTGCCTGCAGGATGCGGATAAATGATGCGCTGGTCTTCAGGATGCTGCGAGGTCGCGGCTTGGTCGGTTTACGACGCACATGCTCCTTGAGTTTTTTCTCGACCTCTTTGGCCCTTTCGGCGTCTTCAGGCTTCATGCTCTTCGTCAGCTTGGTGAGTGCCTCACTGAAACCCTTTTTCGTCGCCTTCCAGGACTCCATGTCTGGTTCGTGCTCGTCGACGATCTGCTTGCGCTTTGCACCTGTCGCAACATCATAGTTTTGGAACGGGGGCGTGACACGCCTATAAACCGGTGTTTTCCCAGTGCCCGATGCCGAGGCGGTGATACAGTAGAGCGACAGAATGTCCACATCGTGCCCAGGCGGTTTGACGCGAGCTTTCCGCATTGCGGTCGCCGCCATCGCGGTGAGAATCCAGCCAAAAATCGCCACATCGGGTGCACCAGTGTTCCGCTTGAGTTCCAGAAACGCTTTCCGAGCGACAGTCGGAAGGAATTCGTACGGGCATGGCGGTCTTAAGGTGGGAGGCCCAATAAGGGCTTCCGCCCGTAAGTCGAACGGTTTTGTGCTCGTGGCCCACTGGTTGTTGAATCCAACATGAGGTTGTACTTCGTTCATGACGACACCTTGAACCGCCCCGGGTTCCGTGGAGGCTGTTTGGTTTAAGTCAGGCCTCTGCCGCGGCTGCCTGACTGGCGAGTTGCCGGTAGTAGTTTGCCTCGGCCTCGGCTGGCGGGATATAGCCGATGGGTTCGAGCAGTCGGTGGTGGTTGAACCAGGCCACCCATTCCAGCGTGGCGAGCTCCACCGCTTCCTTGGTCTTCCACGGTGCTCGGCGATGGATCAGCTCGGCTTTGTAGAGGCCGTTGATGGTCTCGGCGAGCGCGTTGTGCCCCGAGGGCAGGCTTCGCGCTCGTAGCTGTCGCCTTTGCTGCCCACCGACGGTTCGATGTCGGCTTCGGCCAGACGCTCGCTGTAGCGGGTGGAAACGTATTGCGACCCGCGGTCGCTATGGTGAATCAGGCTGCTGTCGCGCTCAGGCTGACGTGCGTAGAGCGCCTGTTCCAACGCATCGAGCACGAAGTCCGTGTGCATCGAGCTGCTGACACGCCGCCAGCCGACGATGCGCCGGGCGAACACGTCAATGACGAAGGCCACGTAGAGCCAGCCCTGCCAGGTCGAGACGTAGGTGAAATCCGAGACCCAGAGCTGGTTCGGCCGCTCGGCGCGGAACTGTCGGTTGACCCGGTCCAGTGGGCACGGCGCCTTGCCATCGCTGACCGTCGTGCGCACCACCTTGCCGCGCCTCACACCGCGCAAGCCTTGTCGCCGCATCAAGCGCTCGACCGTGCACCGCGCCACCGTCATCCCCTCGCGGCCCCACTTCCGCCAGACCTTGTCGGCACCGTAGACCTGCATGTTGCCCCTCCAGACACGTTCGATCTCCGGCGCCAGCATGGCGTCGCGCCTCGCTCGGGCGCAGCACCGCTGCGGCTCCCGGAGTCGTGCCGCATGCCTTCGATATCCCGACGGGGCGATCTGCAGGATCTTGCAGATCGGCTCGACCCCGAAGGTGCTCCGATGTTCGTCGATGAAGTTCCTCAGGACTTGAGTCGGCGGTCGAGCTCCGCCTGGGCAAAAAACGCGCTGGCCAGCTTCAGGATCTCGTTGGCCCGACGCAGCTCCTTGACCTCGCGCTCAAGCTCTTTCACGCGCTGCGCCTCCGCTGTGGTTACGCCAGCACGGACACCGGTGTCGACCTCGTGCCGCTGGACCCAGCCCAGCAACGTCGCCGGCACACAGCCGATCTTCGGCGCTATCGACTCCACCGCGGTCCACAGCGATGGATACTCTCCGCGGTGCTCCTGCACCATGCGCACCGCGCGCTCGCGGACCTCAGGGGAAAACTTCGTGGACTTGTTCATGGCTCCATTCTCTCAAGAGTTGGAGCCTCCTCAAATCCCGGGGCGGTTTACCTTGAACCGCCTTGAGTGTGGTTCGCCATGCTGCTGCTCGATTCAACCATCATCACCTTGTTGCGTGTCTTCGGCTTGCGCATTGAGCCGAAGGGTTTGCACTGGATGTGATCGCCCTGCTGCAAGCGGCGCTCACGTTCGGCGTTGAACAGTTTGATGATGGTGGCCACGTGACCATTCGGCCACTTCTTACGCAGAGTTGCGATCGCCTGCTGTTCGCTGACGTCGCGCTTCAACGCGGTCTCGATGGACGGGAACATGTGTTCCATGTCGCGGCGCATCAGAACGTCTTGGCTCGGCACCATTTCTTGGAACAGTGAAATGACGTCGTCCGTCGAGATGGCTGCACCCGCTAGTAAAGTGAGATTCTTGTTCGCTGCCGAGCTCTCAGTCATGGCGAGGCCCGCCTTGAGTCATGGAGCAGAAACCAGAGGCCTCTTCGGACTGTTCTGCACGCTGGTAGAAGCGCAGCTTCCACGCCTCGACGCTGGCGCGCGACCACTGTTTTTTGCCCTTCTTGATGATGGCGGCGGGCAATTGCTCCCATGGAGGTGGCGGCGTCTTCGACTTGTTTACGTGCTCCCCCTGATCGTTATATATCGGGACCAAGTTGCACGCATAGGCCCATTTTTTTGAGCGATCAATGTCCGCACAGATCTCATCGAGTCCCATTGAACTGTTGAGATTTGGCTGCACGCGACCGGTCAGGTGCGTGCCGTCAATTTGTTTCACCAGGCCAGCTGCATGACTTGGGCCCTTACGGCAAAAGGAAGGCGTTGGCATGATCATGATCAGCGCCCCTCGCCTTTGCTGGATTGTTCTTCGTGGGGGATCGCGGGCGGGGCAAGCTGGGCATATGCCAAAATTTCAGTCGTGAGTGCGTTCATCTCTGGACCTGATCGGGTGTCACTGCGTCGTTGCAGTACCCACATCCTCTGGGATCCAACGCTCTATTCGAAAGCTTACGGGTGTATACTTGACACCAGGTGGCTAATAGGTCTAGGTACAAGACGACGGCGAATAGAGGGTTCGGCCACAGGTCGCCCGCGTATGGCCCCTTCTGGGCGTATGAGGGTAATGGCGAAATCGGCGTCGTTTCCCGTGATGCCTCGAATGCGAAGGTAGTCTTCGATCTCCTTATTTGATGGATGAGTGATAACACTGTTGAGATCCACGTGAGGTGATGACCAGTACAGCTTTGACGCGGCCATAAGTGTGAGGAGCTCGGGTGTAAGGTGCCCATTCCAATCTTGCTTCATGGCGTCGCTTACCTTCGGTCGCGCAAATATAGGCTTTATGAACCGTGATGCTGCTTCGCGCACACCCTTCAATTTACGGTCTTTGCCGAAGTATTTTAGAAACTCAGGCTCCTGCAAGGCTTGGCGGACTTTTCCTTGATGGGTGCGATAGTCCCCGGGTTTAATTGGATATTCGGTGCGCCAGACGCTTTCACTTGTCTTTATAAGGTACTTTAGTTTATTTGAGATGTACACAGGCTTTTGATTGACTACATTTTTTTTTGTAGTAATAAGATCGTCGAGGAAATCATTAGAATCGATAGTATCCAAGAACCTCAAGATGTCTTCTGTGCGTGCGTAAAGCTTACTCAGGGTGATGCGTATAGAAATGGGCGATGGATAACCGCTTTCCGCACTGAGGCCGAACACGGTCTCCTTGGGGTAGCAGGCAACCCGCCATCCGACCGGGGACAATTCAGGGATGCGTGTGCTGGGGAAGAAGGTAGCCCTAGGGAGTACCCAATTGAGATGGCGGTTATTAAAGTGCTGTTTTATGGCCGTCGGAAAGAGGCTTTGCGTTAGCTTTCCCTTGAGCATGAGCTCAAGACAGTCGTCTTCGCTCAGGAAGAAGCCGATCACGCCTTTGGCGTCGAGACTGGTGACCCCTATCGTTGGCCTGCTCGCCAGTGCTATCACAAGAGGTGGCTGATCCGCGCCGTGTGGTGAGATAAGGTCCTTGTGAACGGAAACAATCTGCGCGCCCTTCGGCTTCGTTCCTACGAATAGCGGTAAATAGCCTTCAGAAGAAAGATAGAGAACCGTCTTGATTGGCAGAGAAAGCTGTTCCGCGAGGGCAATCAGCGAGACATCAGTCTCTGTATACCTAGGGCGTTTAACTCGTGTGTTTGACATGGTCCTGAAGGTTAGCGATGCTCGGAGTGAATATACGCCTGAAGCGTGGCGCGTGCTTTAGCAGGCTGTTGAGAAACTCCCCCGCGTCGAGCGGTCATAGTTTCCCTCAATCGCAGAGCTTTCGACCCCGATGCGCAGTCCCGACGTCCAGCAGCTTGGCATGTTCTCGTATGTGTCCGTGGAAGAGCGCGTGCCGAGCGACCATCCGATCCGCAAACTGCGTGTGTTGGTGGACGGCATTCTGGCTGAACTCGATGAAGTTTTGGCGGCGCGCTACGCCGATGGCGGCCGGCCGTCGATTCCGCCCGAGCGCCTTCTTCGCGCCTCGCTGCTGCAGGTGGTTTACAGCGTGCGCAGCGAGCGGCTGCTGATGGAACAGCTTGACTACAACCTGCTGTTTCGCTGGTTCGTGGGGCTCAACGTGGATGATCCGGTGTGGGATCACTCGACGTTCTCGTTCAATCGCGAGCGGCTGTTTGACGAGGCGATTGCGCAGCGTTTTTTCGAGCACACCGTGCTGCTGGCGCGGATGCAAGATCTGGTCAGCGACGAGCACTTCTCGGTCGACGGCACGTTGCTGGAAGCATGGGCCTCGCACAAGAGTTTCCGTCCGAAAGACGGCAGCGACAACGACGCAGACGACTTCCACGGCGAGAAGCGCAGCAACGACACGCACGCTTCCACCACCGATCCCGACGCGCGGCTGATCCGCAAGGGCAAGGGCAAGGAGGCGAAGCTGAGTTATCTGGCCAATGCCCTGATGGAAAATCGCAACGGCCTGCTGGTGGCCGTGGATGTGCGCCATGCCAGCGGCACCGGCGAGCGTGACGGCGCGCTCGATCTGCTGACCGCCGCCGGCGTGAAGCCCGGCGCGACGCTGGGCGCAGACAAAGGCTACGACACGCAGGACTTCGTCGCGGCGCTGAAGCAGCGCGGCATCAAGCCCCACATCGCCCGCCATACCAAAGGTCGACGCAGTGCGGTCGACCATCGCACCGCCCGTGGCAAGGGCTACGCGATGAGCCTGCAGGTTCGCAAACGTATCGAGCAGGGCTTTGGCTGGATCAAGACCATCGGCGGCTTGCGCAAACTACCGCTGGTGGCGCTGCCCACCGTGCGCGGCTGGGTGACCTGGACGTTCGCGGCGTACAACCTGATCCGGCTCGGTGGCATCGGCGAGTGGTGGAACCCGTCGCCGACCTGAGCGACCGCGGGAGACGTGCGCCTGAAACTCGCCCATCCATCCGAAATCCGCCGGCCATAGCTGATGATCCATAGCCAAGAGCTATCGACCGGCATCGGAGGGGCGCATTGTCAACAGCCTGCTAATTCCTTACCAGCGTTGCCACCAACTGGCAACGAGGCAGACGGGCCTATGCCACTCACCAATTCGCCCCTCCAAATCTTGATGCCTGCACCCGATTTCGCTGATGCCGTCCTTCCATCGTATCTTCGAGCGGTTTGCAATCCGCCAAGTGGACCAGCGATAAGGTGGTGGCAGCCGGACCGCAGCGCACACCACAGGTCACAATTTGACCCATGGAAACAGGCTTCGGAGCCATAAATCCAAGCATCGTCTTTGATATGGGTAACAACATGGGTAAGGAACTTTTACTCACAAAAAAGCCCCATAATTTCAGGGGCTTAGTCGCGTATCTGGCGGAGAGAGAGGGATTCGAACCCTCGATAAGGTTTTTGACCCTATACTCCCTTAGCAGGGGAGCCCCTTCGGCCGCTCGGGCATCTCTCCAGTTTTTTTCCCGCATCGCTGCGGAGC
>Ga0307375_10004883_pt1 | contig 12692 bp, 6 predicted proteins | sample TR1MG_FD_202531 | JGI IMG/M metagenome (GOLD analysis project Ga0307375, IMG submission 202531) | Soil microbial communities from Risofladan, Vaasa, Finland - TR-1 | ecosystem: Environmental > Terrestrial > Soil > Coastal area > Acid sulfate soil | place: Finland: Risofladan, Vaasa | collected... | reverse complement strand
GTGATGACAAAGCGGCGGATCTGGTCGTCGGCGCTGAGCCGGTAGCCGCGGTCGATCGGAAGCGAGCCCTTGTCGATTGCATCGTAGTAGCGCGGCAACTTCTTCTGGTTCTGGGCATAGGCGCCGGCCACGTCGCCGATCGCCGAAACGCCCACGCCTATCATGTCAGGCGCGGATTTGACCGTGTAGCCCATGAAATTACGCGACAGGGTGCGCGACTCGACCGCGCGGGCCAACTCGTCCTCCGGCACGGCAAAATGGTCCATCCCGATAGGACGGTAGCCGGCTTGCAGGAAGGCCTCGCGCGCAAGGCAGAACAATTCGAGCTTTTGTGTTGCTGAGGGCAGCATGGCAGGATCGAAGCCCTTTTGCTGGGTGCGCAACCAGGGGACGTGCGCGTAAGAGTAGACGGCGACGCGCTCGGCGCGCAGCTCGATCACGGATTGCAATGTCTTCGCGAACGTTTCCGGCTTTTGCAGGGGCAGACCATAGATGAGGTCGATGTTGATCGAGCCGAAGCCGGCGCGGCGGCTGTAGTCGAACAATTCGCGCGTCTGCTGCTCGGTCTGATTGCGGCTGATGATGGCCTGCACCTCGGGATCGAAGTCCTGCACTCCCATCGACAGTCGGTTGAAACCCATCGAGCGCAGCAGATCGATCTGCCCGTGGCTGGTGACCCGCGGATCGACCTCGATTGCGGCCTCCGCGTCCGGCGCGATGTCGAAACACTCGGTCACAACCTGCTGCAGCGCGCGCATTTCGTCGATGGCGAGGTAAGTGGGCGTGCCGCCGCCCCAATGGTATTGCACTACCGTGCGGCGCGGCTGCAGGCGCCGCGCGACCTCGCGGATCTCGCGATGCAAATAGGTCAGGTATTTTTGCTCGACCTCGCGATGCCGGGTGATGACCACATTGCAGCCGCAGAAGGTGCAGCGATGCTCGCAGAAGGGCAGGTGCACATAGAGCGAGAGCGGGTCCGACGGACGCCCAGCCGCCTGTGCGAGCGAGTCGAAGTAGGCGGCAGCGTCGTAATCGGTGCCGAACTCGATCGCGGTCGGATACGACGTGTAGCGCGGCCCCGGCCGATCGTATTTGCGCAGCAGATCGGGCGTGACTTGAATGAAGGATGGTGCGGATTCCAACGTGGAACTCCTGGTGTTAGCGCATTCGAGATCTGGACTGGGACCGACCGATCGAGCATGGGCGCGCCCAGAATGCGCATTTCACGGCTAGGCCGGCATACTCGCGCAATCGACCGATAAATGCGGACGACGCGAATGGTTATCATAACATGAGAGCTGGAGGTCAAGACACTTCTGTCAGCGGACAATGGTCAACTGCCCGGCTTGCCGTCGCGGCCCACGGCCCAGACGGCCGCCTCCAGGCGCGAGCGGAAGCCGAGCTTTTTCAGCAGATTCTTGACGTGGACCTTTACCGTCGCTTCGGTGATGTCGAGGCTGCGCGCGATCAGCTTGTTCGACAGGCCGTGCACCAGCCCATCCAGAATCTCTTGTTCGCGCCTGGTCAGCGTGGCGCTGTCGCGCTGATTCGCCGTCGCCTCTTCGCGGATGGCGCGCGCGAGCAGGCCGTTCAGCCGTTCGCCGATCACGGTACTGCCGTTCAGCGTCTGGTCGATGGCGGCGAGCAGATCCTCAGGTTCCATGTCCTTCAGCAGGTAGCCGTCCGCGCCGCTGCGGATCGCGGCCACCAGGTCGTCCGCATTGTCGGAGACGGTGAGGATTACCACGCGGCAATCCAGGCCGGCGTCCCGGATCGCCTTGAGCGTGTCGATGCCGTTCATGCCCTTCATGTGCAGGTCGAGCAGGATCAGGTCGGGGTCGAGTTCCTTTGCCTTGGCCACACCCTGCTCGCCGCTGGAGGCTTCGCCTAGCAGTTGCAGGTGAGGGGCCATGGCGATCAGCTGCGACACCCCTTTGCGAAACAGCGGGTGGTCGTCGATGATCAGTATGCGATTGCCTTCGCTCATGCGATCACCTCGTTCGTCGGCTTTGTGACGGCCTGGAACGGCCCTCGGGGTGAAAATTCAAGTTCGACGCGGGTGCCGCCCTCGGCGCGTCTGGCCACCTGCAGCGTGCCTCCGAGCGTTGCGGCGCGGTCGCGCATGATCGCCAGGCCATAATGATGCGTCGGTGGTTCGGCGTCCCTGATGCCGACCCCGTCGTCCTCCACGGTCACGCGGATGCGGCCGCGATCGATCGCGAGCCCCACGTCGGCACTGCTCGCGTGGGCATGATGCTCGACGTTGGCGAGCGCCTCGCGCACCACCTGCAGCACGTGTATCTGCTCGCCCGAGTCGAGTTCATGGCCGAGGAGCCGGTCGTGCAGCCGCACCTGGATTTTGGCGCGCTGTGAAAACTCGCGTATCGTTTCCTGCAGCGCTTCGGACAGGCCGCGCCCGTCGATGCGCAAACGGAAAGTGGTGAGCAGTTCGCGCAGTTGCCGGTAGGCGTTGTTGATTCCGAGCTTGAGTTCATCGACCACTTCGGCCGTCTGCTCGCGCGTGCCGCCCGTGTTGAACTGCTGTTTCAGGCGCGCGACCTGGATATTGAGGTAGGTCAGGGACTGCGCGAGGGAATCGTGCAGTTCGCGCGCGATGACCGAGCGCTCTTCGAGCAATGCGATGCCGCGACGCTCGTCGCTGCGCTTGGCGGTGGCGAAAGCGGCGCCGATGTGGTGGCCGATCGATCCCAGCAGTTTCAATTTCCACTCTTCGATCTGCGTGTCCGCGGGGTGCTGCAACAACATCACCCCGTAGGGTTTGCCGCCCTCGGACAGGGGCACCGAGAGCATGCGCTCCGGACTCTGGCCGACAATGCGTATTCCGGCATCGACCGCCCCGGTGCCGAGGCACTCGTCGCAGCGATCCTGCTGGCACCATGACTTGGCTTGTTCGCTGTCGGCATGCAGAGCGACGGGAAAGCCGCGCCGGTCGCTCTCCTCGCGCGCGCAGATCGCACCTGCCTTGAGCCCGGTGACGCGCTCGATGTCGCGCATCACCGCTTCGAGCGTTGCCTGGGAAAGCGGATTCTCCGCCAGCGTGCGCGTGGTGTTGTACAGGATTTCCAGCGACACGTTGGTCCGCTCCAGCTGCTCGGTCTTTTCCTGCACCCGCGCCTCCAAGGTCGCGTAGCTGCGCGAGAGGTCTTCGACCATGTAATTGAACGACTGGCCGAGCTGGCCCAATTCGTCCTCGCCCACATGCCGCGCACGCACGGTGAAGTCGCCGATGCGCACGCGGCGGGCGCATTGCAGCAAATCGCCCAGCGGAACGATGACCTGCGCGTGCATGAGGAACAGCGAAACGAATACCACCACTACGATCACGAACAGTCCCGCTCCCTGGATCAGCCGCAGGGCCTGGATGCGCCGTTCCAGATCGTGATCGAGAAGGTAGACCAGCCGGTCGATATCGAGGACATAAGCGGTCATGCGCGGCACGAACGCCTCGCGCGCGGCGGCGCCCTCGGTGACTGCGCGCATAACCGCGGGTTTGAGCGTGCCCGACCACATGGCCGTAACGCGGTCGTAGGCGCGGCGCGTCGGGTTGCTGGGATCGGCGGGTATGCTGTCGACAAGCTGCGGGCTCTTGAGGCGCGATTCGAAATCGGTCATCGCCTGGCGCAGATCGTCCGGGGTTTGTCCGCTGTCCCGCGCGCGCAGCACCTGCAGCGTGATCCAGTAGGACTGCATGCGCAGACTGCCGGCGAGATTGATCGCGGCGGCCTTGCCGGTCGATAGTTCGGCAAACACCGTGGCACTGATCGTCGCCGCGAGCGCGAGCAGGACGATGGTGCCGAGGGCTATCCCGAGCCTTACCACCAGCGACTCGGAAAAAAAGCGTCGATCCATTTTCATAAAGCTTTGCTCCTGCGCCTAAGGCGGGTGCCTACGGCATGTTACGGCGCACCGTGCCACCGTGCTGATGTACGCCATGTTAACAGACCCTGACAGGGCTTATTCGGTGTTACTCCCATTTTGCACGCCTGCCCCTGGACGCGCCACCGCACACGGCGGCAGGTGCCTGCAAAGCCAGCAGGAATAGGGTGTTCGGCAGTATTACTCCCTTGCGCGGGCCTACCCCCAAGTGAGTAGAAACGCGCGTTCGTGGGCGAATTCGGCCTATTCCATGCTGATGCGCGCGCGCCTAGACTGCGGCTCTATTGGATAACAAACGGATCGAGGGACGCTGAATATGTCGGACATCAAGCAATGGAACGTGGAGGACGAAAAGTTTTGGGAATCCACCGGCAAGCGTATCGCGAATCGCAATCTGTGGATTTCGATTCCGAGCCTGCTGGTCGGATTCGCCGTGTGGATCCTGTGGAGCATGGTGACCGTGCAGATGATCAACGCCGGGTTTCCGTTCAAGCCGGTGGAACTGTTCACGCTGTCGGCGATCTCCGGCCTCACCGGCGCGACGCTGCGCATCCCGAGCAGCTTTTTCATCCGTATCGCCGGGGGCCGCAACACCATCGTTTTCACCACTGCGCTGCTGATCATTCCCGCGCTGTTCACCGGAATCGCGTTGCAGGACAAGAGTACGCCGCTATGGGTGTACCAGATCCTCGCATTCCTGTGCGGCTTCGGTGGCGGCAACTTCGCCTCCTCCATGTCCAACATCAGCTTCTTCTTTCCGAAGAAAATGCAGGGCCTAGCGCTCGGGCTGAACGCAGGCCTGGGCAATGCCGGCGTGACCACGATGCAGATCGTGGTGCCGCTGGTGATGACCTTCGGCCTTTTCGGTGCGCTCGGCGGCCCCGGAATTCCGCTGGTGCAGGCATCGGGCAGCCTGTTCGGCAAGTCCGCGGTCGGGGCGATCACCTATATTCAGAATGCCGGCTTCGTCTGGCTGCTGCTGCTGATCCCGCTCGCCGGCATTGGTTGGTTCGGCATGAACAACATCCGCACCGAGGAAGTCTCGCCGCACATCGGCTCGCCGCTCGCCGCGATGAGCAAGATCACGGGCATGCTGATGATCGGTTTTGTCACCTCGGCCGCAGGTCTGTATCTGCTGCTGCCCGCGCCCTTGGGCTTGGGTGCCCCCGGCTGGGCGAAATGGTTCATCCTCGCCGGCATCATCGCCGCCACCGTGTTCCTGATGAAGCTGATACCCGGCGATATCAAGCCCAACCTTCAGCGCCAGTTCAAGATTTTCGGCAACAAGCACACCTGGGTCATGAGCATCATCTACACCATGACTTTCGGCAGCTTCATCGGCTATTCGGCCGGCTTCGCGCTGGCGATCAAGGTGATCTTCGGCTTCAGCCACACCATGGGCGCGGACGGCAACATGGTCAATACGCTCAATCCGAACGGCCCGTCGGCGTTGATGTATGCCTGGATGGGGCCCTTCATCGGCGCGCTGATCCGGCCGGTCGGGGGCTGGATTGCCGACAAGGTGGGCGGCGCCAAGGTGACCCAGATCGTCTCCATCGTGATGGTCGGCGCCGCGCTCGGCGTCGCGTATTACATGAAAGCGGCTTACCAGTCCGCGACGCCGGAGCAGTATTTCCTGCCGTTCTTCATCCTGTTCCTGATCCTGTTTGCCGCCACGGGCATCGGCAACGGTTCCACTTTCCGCACAATCGCGATCGTGTTCCCGAAAGAGCAGGCCGGCCCGGTGCTCGGCTGGACCTCGGCGGTCGCAGCCTACGGCGCTTTCATCATCCCGCAGGTATTCGGCGAGCAGATCAAAGCAGCCACGCCGGAGAACGCGCTGTATGGCTTCGCCATCTTTTACGCCGCGTGCCTGGCGCTGAACTGGTGGTACTACCTCGGTCCGAGGGCGGAATTCGACAATCCGTGACGCGCGAGGATAGTTACCGACGTGAACATCGCAAGCATAAATTCCGAGCGCTTCTGGCAGACCCCTGGAGGCAAGCACCATGGCAAATCATGTTCTGACGCACTGGAACGCCGAGGACCCAGGCTTCTGGGAGAGCGAGGGCCGCGGCATCGCCAGCCGCAACCTGTGGATCTCGATTCCGGCGCTGATGCTGGCGTTCGCAGTGTGGATGGTGTGGAGCGCGGTGGTGGTGAATCTGCCAAACGTCGGCTTCAGGCTCACCACGCGGGAACTGTTCTGGCTCGCGGCGCTGCCGGCGCTGTGCGGGGCGACGCTGCGCCTGTTCTATGCGTTCATGGTCCCGCTGTTCGGCGGCCGCCGCTGGACCGCGATCTCGACTGCCTTGCTGCTGCTGCCGGCGGTCGGCATAGGCTATGCGGTCAGGGATCCGAGCACGAGTTATTCGACGCTGGCCGTACTGGCGCTGCTGTGCGGGCTCGGCGGCGGCAACTTCGCCTCGAGCATGGCCAACGTCAACTTCTTCTTCCCCAAGGCGCAGAAGGGAACGGCGCTGGGCCTGAACGCCGGCCTGGGCAATCTCGGCGTGTCGCTGGCGCAGTTCGTCGTGCCTGCGGTAATCAGCCTGGGGATATTCGGCGCCCTGGGCGGCGCGCCGCAGACCTGGACCCGCGGCGGCGAAGTCAGGCAGATGTGGCTGCAGAATGCAGGCTTCATCTGGGTGCCGTTCATCGTCGCCTGCGCGCTGGCGGCATGGTTCGGCATGAACGACATGGCGCCTGGCAAGACGCCGTTCTCCGGGCAGGCGGCAATCTTCCGCAACAAACACAGTTGGATCATGTGTTGGCTCTACCTGGGGACGTTCGGTTCGTTCATCGGCTACTCGGCGGGTTTCCCGCTGCTGATGCAAAGCCAGTTTCCGCAGGCCGACGCGCTGTCGTATGCCTGGCTGGGGCCGCTGATCGGCGCGCTGTTTCGCCCCCTCGGCGGCTGGTTCGCAGACAAGCTGGGCGGTGGACGCGTGACCCTGTGGAGCTTCGTCGCAATGGCAGGCGGGGTATTGGGCGTGCTGGCCTTTCTTCCATATGGCGGCCAGGACAGCGGCTTCTACGGCTTCCTCGCGATGTTCATGTTGCTGTTCGCGACATCGGGCATCGGCAACGGCTCCACCTTTCGCATGATCCCGGTGATATTCATGAATCAACGCGAGCGCGCCGCAGCCGGCGGCGGGGCGGCGGCGGAGGAGCAGGCGGCGCGCGATGCCAACGTGGAGTCAGCGGCAGCGCTCGGCTTCGCTTCGGCGATCGGGGCATACGGCGGCTTCTACATTCCGCTGAGCTACGGTGTGTCGATTTCGCTGAGCGGCGCGGCGAACGCCGCGCTGGAAATATTCTTGGTGTTTTACCTCACCTGCATCGCAGCGACGTGGTGGTACTACGCGCGGCGCAGGGCACCGATGCCGTGCTGAGCTGGGCGGCATCGAGGTCTGGCAGGGTCGATTCACGCAACGGAAGGGAACGAACATGAGTCATTTTCTCGATCGCCTTACTTATTTTGCACAGGAACGGGAGCCGTACGCCGACGGCCACGGCAGGATGACGCGCGAGGACCGCAGCTGGGAGGAAGGCTATCGCCAGCGCTGGCAGCACGACAAGATCGTGCGCTCGACCCACGGCGTCAACTGCACCGGCTCGTGCAGCTGGAAAATCTACGTCAAGGGCGGGATCGTCACCTGGGAGACGCAACAGACCGACTATCCGCGCACGCGTCCCGACTTGCCCAATCACGAGCCGCGCGGCTGCGCGCGCGGGGCTTCGTATTCCTGGTACATGTACAGCGCCAACCGGGTGAAGTACCCCATGGTGCGCGGGCGCCTCGTGCGTGCTTGGCGCGAGGCGCGCAAGTCGCTCGGTCCGGTGGAAGCATGGGCCTCGATTGTCGAATCGCCGCAAGCCTCGAAGGACTACAAGTCGCGCCGCGGGCTCGGCGGTTTCGTGCGATCGAGCTGGGACGAAGCGAACGAGATCGTCGCTGCCGCCAATGTGTATACGATCAAGCGCTACGGTCCTGACCGGGTGGTCGGATTTTCGCCGATTCCGGCGATGTCCATGGTGTCCTACGCCGCCGGCAGCCGCTACCTGTCGCTGATCGGCGGCGTGTGCATGAGCTTCTACGACTGGTATTGCGATCTACCGCCGGCCAGCCCGCAGACCTGGGGCGAGCAGACCGACGTGCCGGAGTCGGCCGACTGGTACAACTCCACCTTCATCATGGCCTGGGGCTCGAATGTGCCGCAGACGCGCACCCCCGATGCGCATTTCTTCACCGAAGTGCGCTACAAGGGGACCAAGATCGTTTCTATCACCCCAGACTACGCCGAAGTGGCCAAGTTCGGGGATCTCTGGCTGCACCCCAAGCAGGGCACCGATGCGGCGCTGGCGATGGCGATGGGCCACGTGATCCTGAAGGAATTCCACCTCGATCAGCCGTCGGCCTACTTCCAGGACTATGCGCGCCGCTATACCGATTTGCCGATGCTGGTGAAGCTGGTGCAGCGCGACGGGCGCTATGTGCCCGACCGTTTCCTGCGCGCGACGGATTTCTCCGACAAGCTGGCGCAGGCGAACAATCCGGAATGGAAGACGGTGGCCTTCGACGAGCGCTCCGGCAAGGTGGTGGTGCCGAACGGCTCGATCGGATTCCGCTGGGGCCAGACCGACGGCAAATGGAATCTGGAGGAGAAGGAGGCGGGGGGAGGGGAGGCGAAGCTGTGTCTGTCGCTGATCGACCGGCGCGACGCGGTGGCGCCGGTCGCCTTTCCTTATTTCGGCGGCATCGTCACCGAGAACTTCACCCACAACGAGCAGGGCAAGGACGTGCTGCTGCGTAACGTTCCGGTGAAAAAGCTGCAGCTCGCCGAGGGCGAGTGCGTGGTGGCGAGCGTGTTCGACCTGCTGCTGGCCAACTACGGCATCGACCGCGGCCTGGGCGGCGGCAACGTCGCCTCCGCGTTCGAGCAGAACGTTCCCTACACGCCGGCATGGCAGGAATCCATTACCGGGGTCAAAGCGGCGGACGTGATCACGGTCGCGCGCCAATTCGCCGACAACGCCGACAAGACGCAGGGCAAGTCGATGGTGATCATCGGCGCCGGCATGAACCACTGGTACCACTGCGACATGAACTATCGCGGCATCATGAATATGCTGATGATGTGTGGCTGCGTCGGCGTTTCCGGCGGCGGCTGGGCGCACTACGTGGGGCAGGAGAAACTGCGGCCGCAGACCGGCTGGACTGCGCTTGCCTTCGCGCTCGACTGGCATCGCCCGCCGCGGCAGATGAACTCGACTTCGTTCTTTTACGCGCACACCGATCAATGGCGCTATGAGAAGCTTGCGATCAGCGAAATTCTTTCGCCGTTGGCCGACCCGAAGGATTACAGCGGCTCGCTCATCGACTACAACGTGCGCGCCGAGCGCATGGGCTGGCTGCCGTCGGCGCCGCAGTTGCAGACCAATCCGATCAAGGTGGTAAAGGACGCGCAGGCTGCCGGCATGGATCCCAAGGACTATGCGGTCAAATCGATCAAGGACGGCTCGCTGCGGCTCGCCTGCGAGGATCCGGACAATCCGGTCAATTTCCCGCGAAATCTGTTCGTCTGGCGCTCCAACCTGCTCGGTTCCTCCGGCAAGGGGCACGAGTATTTTCTCAAGCACCTGTTGGGCACGACGCACGGGGTGCAGGGCAAGGAGCTCGGGGCCGCCGGTGACGCCAAGCCCGAGGAAGTTGTCTGGCGCGACGCGGCGCCCGAGGGCAAGCTCGACCTGCTGGTAACGCTGGACTTCCGCATGTCGACGACGTGCCTGTATTCGGACATCGTGCTGCCCACCGCCACCTGGTACGAGAAGAACGATCTCAACACCTCCGACATGCACCCGTTCATCCATCCGCTGTCGGCGGCGACCGACCCGGCATGGGAGGCGAGGAACGACTGGGAAATCTACAAGGGCTTCGCCAAGAAGTTCTCCGAGGTCTGCGTCGGCCACCTGGGCGTGGAAAAGGAACTTGTGCTGACGCCGATGATGCACGACACGCCGGGCGAGCTGGCGCAGGCGCTGGACGTCAAGGAATGGAAAAAAGGCGAGTGCGAGCTGGTTCCCGGCAAGACCGCCCCCGCGATGACCGTGATCGAGCGCGATTACCCGAATACCTACAAGAAATTCACTGCGCTGGGGCCGTTGATGGCGAAGGTCGGCAACGGCGGCAAAGGCATCGCATGGAATACCGAGCACGAGGTGCAGCAGCTGGGCGCGCTCAACTACGCCGTGACCGACGATGGCATCACCAAAGGCATGCCGAGGATAGAGACCGACATCGACGCCTCCGAGGTCATTCTGATGCTGGCGCCGGAGACCAACGGCGAAGTGGCGGTAAAGGCCTGGGAGGCGCTGTCGAAAATCACCGGACGCGAGCACGCGCATCTTGCGCGCGTGAAGGAAGACGAAAAACTGCGTTTTCGCGACCTGCAGGCGCAGCCGCGCAAAATCATATCCAGCCCGACTTGGAGCGGCATCGAGTCGGAAAACGTCAGCTACAACGCCGGCTGGACCAACGTCAACGAGCTGATTCCCTGGCGCACCCTGACCGGACGCCAGCAGTTCTATCAAGACCACAAGTGGATGCTGGATTTCGGCGAAGGGCTGTGCGTGTATCGCCCGCCGATCGACCTGAAGACCACCCGTGCCATGCGCGGCAAGCGCAGCAACGGCAACCCCGAGGTGATGCTGAACTTCATCACGCCGCACCAGAAATGGGGCATTCACTCGACTTACACCGACAATCTGCTGATGCTGACGCTGTCGCGCGGCGGGCCGATCGTGTGGCTGTCCGAGGACGATGCGAAAAAGGCCGACATTGTCGACAACGACTGGATCGAACTCTACAACGTGAACGGCGCGATTGCGGCGCGGGCGGTGGTGAGCCAGCGAGTGCTGCCCGGCATGTGCATGATGTATCACGCGCAGGAGAAAATCGTCAATACGCCGGGCTCGGAAATCACGGGAACGCGCGGCGGCATTCACAACTCGGTGACGCGCATTGTCACCAAGCCCACGCACATGATCGGCGGCTATGCGCAGTTGTCCTACGGCTTCAACTACTACGGCACGATAGGCACCAATCGCGACGAGTTCGTGGTGGTGCGCAAGATGAAAAAGGTGGACTGGCTCGACGAGCCCGCCGTCGCGGAGACACAAGGAGCACATTCATGAAAGTTCGCGCTACATTTCGGACCCCTCCCGCCCCCCGCCGTCACCTCCCGCAAGCGGGAGGGAGGGAGCTTATTCAGTGCGGCATCCGCCGCACAGGAGTGAAATCATGAAAGTTCGCGCTCAAATCGGCATGGTGTTGAATCTGGACAAGTGCATCGGCTGCGCCGTCGGGAACCCACCCGCCCCAACCCTCCCTCCCGGCGGGAGGGAGGGGGTGAAGTCAGTTCTGCATTTGTCGGATAGGAGGTTGGCATGAAAGTACGCGCTCAAATCGGCATGGTGCTGAATCTCGACAAATGCATCGGCTGTCACACTTGTTCGGTCACCTGCAAGAACGTGTGGACCAACCGCGAAGGCATGGAATACGCCTGGTTCAACAATGTCGAGACCAAGCCCGGCATTGGCTATCCGAAGCAGTGGGAAAACCAGGAGAAATGGAACGGCGGCTGGGTGCGCAAGAACAGCGGCAAGATTCAGCCCAAGCAGGGCGGCAAGCTGGAAGTGCTGCTGAAGATATTCGCCAATCCCAACCTGCCGCAGATCGACGATTACTACGAACCGTTCACCTACGATTACCAGCATCTGCACAACGCGCCGGAAATGAAGGCGCCGCCGACTGCGCGCCCGCGCTCGCTCCTGACCGGGGAGCGCATGGAAAAAATCGAAGGCGGGCCGAACTGGGAGGAAATCCTCGGCGGGGAGTTCGCCAAGCGTTCCAAGGACGCGAATTTCGAGGCGATGCAGAAGGAGATGTACGGGCAGTTCGAAAACACCTTCATGATGTATTTGCCGCGTCTGTGCGAGCACTGCCTCAATCCGACCTGCGTGGCCTCATGCCCCTCGGGCTCGATCTACAAGCGCGAGGAAGACGGCATCGTGCTCATCGACCAGGACAAGTGCCGCGGCTGGCGCATGTGCGTGTCGGGCTGCCCGTACAAAAAGATCTACTACAACTGGTCTACCGGGAAGGCGGAGAAATGCACATTCTGCTATCCGCGCATCGAATCGGGCCAGCCTACCGTGTGCTCGGAGACCTGCGTCGGCCGCATCCGCTACCTCGGGGTGATGCTCTACGATGCCGACCGCATCCTCGAGGCGGCGAGCGTGGAGAACGAGAAAGACCTGTACAAGGCGCAACTCGGGCTGTTCCTCGACCCACATGCGGCCGAGGTTCAGGCGCAGGCGCGCGCCGACGGCGTGCCCGATGCCTGGATCCAGGCGGCGCAGCAGTCGCCGGTGTACAAAATGGCGATGGAGTGGAAGGTGGCGCTGCCGCTGCATCCGGAATACCGCACGCTGCCGATGGTCTGGTACGTGCCGCCGCTGTCGCCGATCAGCGCTGCCGCCAATGCGGGGCAGCTCGGCGCCTTCGGCGCCTTGCCCGACGTACGCAGCCTGCGCATCCCGGTGCAATATCTCGCCAACCTGCTCACTGCGGGGGACGAGGCGCCGGTGGTGGCGGCGCTGGAGCGCATGCTCGCGATGCGCGCCTATATGCGCGACCGGCACGTGGAGCAGCGCGACAACGCGGCAGTGCTGAAGCAGGCGGGACTGTCGAGGGAAGAGGTCGAGGAAATGTACCGCTATATGGCGATCGC
>Ga0307375_10004879_pt1 | contig 12699 bp, 16 predicted proteins | sample TR1MG_FD_202531 | JGI IMG/M metagenome (GOLD analysis project Ga0307375, IMG submission 202531) | Soil microbial communities from Risofladan, Vaasa, Finland - TR-1 | ecosystem: Environmental > Terrestrial > Soil > Coastal area > Acid sulfate soil | place: Finland: Risofladan, Vaasa | collected... | reverse complement strand
TATGCTCTATTGTACAAATTTGAGAGCCGGCAGCTATCGGTCACGGATGGGAGTGCAGACCTCTCTCGCTTGGGATGTTGGTTTACAGTTGGACACTCTGAATCTGTCCAATGATCGCGGATTCTCCTCTCAGTGTGCGATGATCGCTGCAGTCTTCACGGAACAGTTTGAAGAGCTATTGAAGAGTCAACCATGCTCCTCTCTGGGAAGTCGCTGAACGGGCCAGTGTTGGTTTGGATGCTGTGAGTGTTTCCTGCTGCCGACTTGGAGAATGGCTTGAGTCCAATGATCTGTAACATCGCAGTCCAATTGAGTGATGCAAATACCAAGTTGAACAAGATTTGGGTGGCCCATGCGTTCTGAGAGCTGAGCGCGGCGGTGACTATCTCCAGGATGATGGTTGTGATGTACCCTATTGCACTGAGTGCAAACCGCGTTGTCATCTTATTCAAGCGTTTTGCCTTTCCAGATCCCATGTTCTCGATTCGGCTGCGAATTGAGATGGCACAAACGAGATACGAGACGAACAAGAAGACGGAGACGAGAACGTAGAAGACAACCGTGACTACAACTGGCGAGAAGCGCGTATTTGACAGAGTGATGCGCAACACATCAATGACGATCTCTGCCACGAATAGAATGACACAAACTGCGATAGCTGCGTGGCGATAGTCGCTGATGAAGGGTGACGCATGGACTTTTGTCTTTCGTAGTGTTTCTGCCCCTAGAAATTCAGAAAGAGAAGTCGAGAAAGATCCATTTGTGATCCATTTTCACAGTTAGATCATCGAGTATGCTGGGATGAGTAACAAGGAGAACCCGTTCAAAGTCGGAGGAGGGAAGATGGAGTTCCACGTACAATAGAAGGTGAGCAGTATGCCTGAGCAGAGTCCAAATGGGTAGTGTGCAGTGAATAGGATGTTTGAGGCGGTGGTATGCAGCATTCGGTAGGTCCAGAAGGGATCCACGAGAGTGTAAGCGAGTCGGACCAAGACCGCACCGATCTCGAACATGAGGCACAGTGGCCCTATAGACCCCTTCGTTGCGCCACTCATGAAGAATTGATTCAATCGATACGCTCCCATGAGTATGATGATGACTTCCCAGGCCGAAAGCAACGATCCAACGATGGCTTGAAACTTGGTCTCCTTTACATGCTTCCACGGGTTCGTCTCGACCTGAATTTGCAATGAAGTGCCGTCAGGCATCTTTGATGCATCTTGAGTGCCATCCATAAACGCCTCAATCACAATGCAATCGATGCTGCGGCGATCCAGTCCGTCCGTGAAATACATCGCCTTTCCAGGAATACCCTTGTCATAACGCAAGATTATGATTGCTAGTGGCTTGAAAGGACACAGCTGACGCAAATGGGGGTCATACGGGATAGAGGGGGCCTTGAGGAGCAAGATCAGACCGGAAAGCTGCTCTGTTGCGCTTCCCTTGTAGTGCATTGAAGTGCCATTCACCCAATTGACCTGAGTATAAGTGCATGCGTTGATTTTTCAGGATGTCGGCGATAGGAAGAGGGTTGGAACGAAGGTGTTGGTTGAGTACCGGTTTTTGGTCAGAGTTCCGCAAGTTTTGGGCGTTTTCGGTCCGAGAGTGCGTATGAATCGGCAAGTACGCATGACCAATGGGTTGCAGCAAGCAGAGAAACACATACCGGTTAGAATTAGCGGTAAAGAAGAGATTGGAAGGCAGGGAGGAGAGTCTTGGAACTAGAGGACCGGCCTCGAACAGTAAGTAGCGCGTACCTGCTTCCAATGCCCCTCATACCACAGCTGTACAGTCGAAGTAGAACGTAGTTGAGTGCCATCCATCCATTGCATACGACAATCGCCAGCAGTAACCATGCAGAAGAGCAGAAGCAGCGGCAGAAGAAGAGGAGGGACGGAGAGGAGTGGGGCTTGCGACTCATGTGCCCGGGCGGCTCGCCGCGAGGGGAGGAAGTGCATCGCAGGCATCGAAAAGAGGGAATGAACCACAGGGCAGGGGAATGTTGGAATTGGGAACTCCACTTCTTCAACCGCCACCGTGCGCGCCCACCAACCGAAGGACTGCATGCTGCCACAGGCGCGGCAAAACGGATCTAACTCCGAGTTGAGAAAAAAGGCGATTTCGGGCTGAATTGACGGGTTTGGAGGCGAGTTCGCGGGTGAATTCGTTTAATCCGAATTGTGGTGATGGGATGAAGGGGATTTACTTGGGAAAATCAAAATTGTGAGTCAGGAGCGCACACCTGATCGTCCGTGCACGCCGGAGCCCGTCAAATCCGGCCTCCGGGAGCAGTTTTCCCGTGCGTCTTCATCATGGATTATGAAAGATTTCAATAATGAGTTGGAAGTGGCCCCTATTGCCGTGGGAATCCGAACCGATCGTAGGGGCCGAAGTGGCTTTTGCTTGTCCCATTCACCACGACGTTGCGCCATGATGGAGTGCTCCAAAAAGTTGTACATCGCGTCTGTGAGAATGTTCATGGTGAGGATGCAGTCTTAAACACTCCTGACGATGATGCCCACTGAGTGGCCCGTGGCTCCCAATTTCACCGTTGAGATTGGTTGTGTAGTATTGTTTGAGCGAACTGGAGTAGTAGGGAACGAGTGGCGGGGCTTGAATCCAACGACGCCGCACAAAGAGGCTGGGATGCGAGTCGATCCAGCGCCGTTGGGGACGAGGCCAATGTGTCCAATCCCAGCGGCAATCGCTCCTGCTGTGCCTCCAGAGCTTCCCCTGGTGAGAGATTCCAATCATGAGGATTTCGAGTGCGCCCATTGAGAATACTGTTGCAGTGAGCAGCCATGCTGAACTCCGGCGTGGCGGTGGAGCCACGAAAGACAGCCTGCTACGAGCATGGCGGAATTAGAATCAGCGAGCAAACCAGGGTTGTAAACCACTTCTGCAGCACTAGCGTTCCTAATTGGATGATGTTTGAACGAATGCTTTGGGTTATCTTTGATGTGGAAGGTCAAGCCAAGCGCAGAAGGTTGGGAGTGGTTGGTAACCTGAGCGGATCGCAATAAGGCTGTAGGGGACTGTCGAATAAAGAACCTGTGAGAGTAGTCGAGGTAGTTGAGGAGGATGTGATGGGCACGCACAATCTCCGTAGGTTTTAGCTCTGGCCACCAACCTTTTGGTCTCGGAAATGGACATAAAACCAATTCTCTCATTGAATGCAAGCTTGCACATGGAATCCTTTTCATACCATTTTGGGGGATGCAGAGGCTTGGTAGGCACAGAACAACGACACCAATCCTGCGAAGCTCTCGAAGCGTTTCAGCACTTCCTCTGGAGATGAATGCGATGGATTCGCTGCAACAGAACACTTTCCTCTCTTTCGAGCACATTTTCGCACTTGCAGCCTGACAGAAGAGAGCATACCAAGAAGAGCGGGACCTGAGTGTTCCGAGAGTTAGTCACAGCGTTATAGGGCATACAAGATCGGAAAAAACGGGGAATAAGAGACAATGTTGCATATAATGAACGCAGACGAAGGAATTGGTGGTGCTGACACCTAATGGGCCTCCTATCTTGAAACCAGATTTGAGATACTGTTTGGGGGCCTGTCATATGTTGTAGCCCTTTTCAAGAGGCGGAAGGTGGGAGAAAGCACGTCCAACTACCCATTAACCAGTAAGGAGGGGTTAGGATCAGGATACAAAGAGCGGAGGAGCCAAGGTGAGCAGAGGCGCGTTCCGGGGCTTCTTCCGACAAATTAGTACGGTGGGTGCTTCGCAAAACCCAACCTTTCTCACGAGACCAGTTGGAAACAAGTGAATTCACTGCCCAGCGAACCAGGCCATGGCGGCAGAGAAAGGAGCTGGAAGGAGTCATTTTCGCTGTCTCAACCTGACCACTTGCTTGATTGGATAAAGATACTCCCCCTAGACCAGGCTTGCTGGGACTGCCCATTGGTCGTGAGGTTTTCCCTCATTGCGATTTGCGAACTATCGAGTGTCGGCTGCCCCCTTGCTCTTACCCAGAAACGTCAGTGCCCCTGTTGGATGTCCGCCACACTCATTCCCTAGGATGAAGCGCGTTATTGTGAAAGCCTTTGCAGCGCATTCCCTTACGTTGACGGTCGAAGCGAGTCGTTTTCTGTTGGCTCAGCTTGAGGAGCGTGTGGACTCTTTGCAATCGCCTGATGTGGAGCCTCAACAGCAACAAGAGGATGCCATTGCATTTTTGAATCAACTTTTGGCTTCTTCCGACAAATCCAAGTGTATGTGTCCTTCCAATCGCCATCTTTCGATTCGCAACGGTGACTTTGCGATGTGATGCCCCTTTCGTCCTTCGTTCTGCTTCTTATGAGCCTCTTCTGACGTTACTTCGCGCGATATATAGTGAACAAGAACCTCATATCTGTGGACGTCTTGGAGAGTTGGTTGAAAGCCTACGAGAAGGCGAAAGCTGCACATCAGTCGCTATCTCGGTTAGATGATGATGCTTCCTCCGTTTCCGAGTCTGAAGGGCTATTAATAGTGTTGGAAGATAGTGAACTGTTCCAGGTGTGTGATGCGTTTGATGCGGAGGCTACAAAGCGATGGCAATTTCAGCCGACGCGAAAGGCGTTTGAGTGTGATTCTGCTCCCTCTTCTATGGTGGGCGATGCCAAATCTCGTTCCAATATGCTTCGACAAAGGTATTGGGTGGTAGCTCAGCGATTGCAGCGGTCGACTGCGACTCATTTTGGAGAAGTAGCCGAAACGCCTCTCATTGCAATTGAATCATTGGTCGGTAGTAGTGGCGTTAAACGTGTGATGGGCATGATTAGTCAAATGGAAGAAGGAAAGTGGTATTTGGAGGATGCGAAGACTGCAATCGAGCTCGACTTTTCGGCGCTCTCTCCGAGTGAGATCCACGCTGGTTTCTATACTGAGGGGTCTATCTGTGTGGCTGAAGGCGAAGTACTTAGAGATCGAGATGCCTTTCGAGTGACTTCACTATCGTTTGGAGCAGCAGAATCGAAGGAGATGACCGAGAAGACGTTCCCTTCCACGGACTTTTTCGGCACTGGCATGGATCATCGCCTGAAAGAACGCGCACTAAAGTATGAAACCATGTATGCAGAATCTGGATCGGATGGCTTCTTGGTATTGAGCGATGTTTGGTTGGATGACGCGAAGGTGTTCGAGAAACTCAAGTTCGTCATCTCTGGCGCGAACACCGCGCCTCCGTTTGCTCTCGTATTGCTAGGCAATTTCACCAGTCCTTCAAGATCAACGTCCATGACGACATACATAGATTGCTTCGAAAAGTTGGCAGACGTGCTGGCCACCGCCGGAGAGCGACTCTTGAGGAGCACGCGCCTCATCTTCGTGCCTGGACCCAATGACCCCACTGCCTCAAGAGATGTCTTGCCCACCCCTGCTCTGTCGAAACCTATTCGAGAGGCGTTCGAAAAGCGCATCAGAAGAGGCATAGCTCACATGAAAGCTGCATCATCATCATCCAAGCACAACACAAACACTGGTGGCGACAATAACATCAACTTCATCACCTCGTGGCCAGAAATACACTTCACTTCCAATCCAGTGCGACTAAGATACTGCACCAAACAGCTCGTCTTCTTCAGACAAGACGTCACCAACAAGTTGCGGAGACATTGCTTCCTAACACCTTCTTCATCTTCGTCATCTTCTTCCTCGTCTTCATTGGCATCTAACGAAGAACACGGTATGGAGAACTCGCTCTCAGACCATCTCGTGCGAACCATCTGTGACCAATCTCATCTGTGTCCTCTTCCTATTACCACCAAGCCCGCATTTTGGAACTACGATCATGCTCTGCGACTGTATCCTCTTCCTGACATTGTACGTGATGCCTCACTCGTTTATTGGTCACACAGACGGCACATTCTCTCTGATCTTGTGACTAACCCCTTCCACTCCACTTTCTCCTCCCTCCTCCTTGCTACATTGGCTGTTGATGGGAAACCTTCCTTTGAAATGTGTTTCGAGAAGATTGCTGTGTCAGATCAGTCCACACGATTCGTCATCGAGTATGAGGGAACGAAAACGATGAGCCCGGGCGCGTTCGCCATCGACTCCACCTTCGCCTCTATCTCACCTCTCACAGGCCAAATCACAGAGTATAGCGCATGATCACGTGGCAAAAGAGAGGTCTGGAATTGAATAGGATCCTGAAGACTTGGAACCCAGACCCAAGCCGGTTTGTGGTACCAAATTGAATGTACATACGGAAGTGTTCACTACCACTGTTTCAGGTAACGACTTCTGAGTCTACATTAGATACTACACGATTTGAACAGGGTGGCGCAGGGTCGATCGAAAGATCGAGGAGGAAAGAGCTCCAGAGCTTCCTCAGTCTCCCATCTGATGATTGAGAGGGATGTATGTACAGTGCGCGATCTCTTACATGATGAATGGGATGAATGCCTTTCGAGAACCGAGTTGGTTGGAGGTGAAGTTGGCTTGGTACCAGCGGTGCGTTTTGAGTGCCTGTGCTCCCATGGTGAGCACGTTGAAAGCGAGCAGTATGAGAGATCCTACGTTTGCGCCCGATAGGAGTGTGAACGCGACGTATATGCATGTTTCTGCGAGGTAGTGAGGTGAGGAGACGAGGTTGAACAGTCCCCCCTGCGGGACGAAGTAGGTTGCCGTTTCTGTGTTCTCTCTTCCGTGATGTTGATGTGTTTCTGCCTTCCTTCTTCTCCCACTTGCGAGGGTTCTGTGGGCGGCGAATTGGATGACGGAGGCGAAGATGAAGAGCTCGATGCCGGCGCCAATGGAGATGAGCGAGGTGGTCGTGAATGGCGCGTAGTATGGGTTCAGTGCGCCTCTCGTGGCCTCGTACGTGCCGCTTACGATGAGTATGAGTGGCATAGCAAGGTAGTAGGCCCACATGAGGAGGAGGTTGTGCAGGGCGATCCGACGCGGGGAAAAGTCGTGAACAAGAGCGCATTCTCCTAGGCGCCTCGAGAGATGAATCACTAGTAGAACGCTCAACACAGCGACGCGAACCAGGGCCACATTCGAGAGGCAGAACAGCACGAAATCGACGACGGTGGACTCGGAGAAGAGGGAGGAAACAGAAGATGGGCCTCGCGCCTTCCATCCGCTCCAAAGGGAGCACAACGATTGTCCATATGTCGTTTTCATGCCGCCTCCAGATATGTGAGAGTCAAACAGAGGCATTTCTGGGGTACCAGTCATGACAGAGGCACGTGAAAGCGATTCGCCATCCTTGAGCACCGGCTTCAATCCAATGCCATCCATTTCCAAAGACTGATACGCATTACGGTCCACAACAGATGGAGCAACATGTTCAAAGAAGGAGGGCAGGGTGGAACAAGGAGGAACGCTCATAACATGAATGGAAGTCTGGAGACCCAGTGCAAACAGAAATACTCCAATTGCCAGCGCCAGCGCCCACACGAGACCAATTAGATACGAAGAAGTAAACGCAAAGCGCTGTTTCAACCAACCAACAGCATTGACAGAGTGGTTACCAACAGAAGAAGCCTTAACGGATGAGTTGGACGAAACACCTGACACATCGCCTTCATCTGACGCTGAACTTCCACTTCCACCAATAGGCTTACGGCTCAAGAGCTTGCCATATGTAGTCGCACGATCTAAGGGTTCCCACGTAAGCTTAGCAAGCAAGAGCAACAAGGCACCAATCCAGAGCGAGTAAACACCCAGCTGAAGGTTTTGTAGGACGATCACAACGTCATATTGATAGATCTCATCGAGGAAATGCGAAAGGATACCAATTTGACTCATCAATGACAAGACGGGAAATACCAGAGAGTGGGCAAATCTCGCACTGGCGAAAAATGTGACGACTCGCTTTTTTCCGGTCGAGCACGGTGTAAGACAGTCTCCCGTCTCGCATCCTGCTTCATTACAGGCGGCAACTTCAAGAGGCAGTGCAAGTCCGACTCTCAGTCACTTCCTCGTTTGGAGTCAAGTCGTACACAACATGTCTTCCATTAGGTACGGTGCGATTTTGATGTTTGCAATGCGAGTGGCTGTTTGGTGTGGTCAATAGAGGCGCATCGGTTTGCTTCGCTGAGCTCCGGCTTTCGTTGTCCTTTGTGGCCTTCATTCGACCTTTGAAGCCCGATGAATTCTTGGATATGGCGAGAATGATGTCAGGCAACATCTATCTACCCCAATTGTTGCTGTTATGGTGTTGTTGAGTGCCGGAATCTGGTAGTCTTCCGCGTTTTGGTTTGCGTTTCGATTTTCTTGGTTGCTTGAGCTCCCGATGCCTTGTAGTTCTTGTGTGTGGAGTTCTGACGTTATGTTTGGTGACATTGGTCGTTATTGTGTGTCTAGATTGTATGCCCGTGCTAAGATCCTCGGTTACACCGTGTACGTCCGTCTGTCAGCTTCTATCGATGCGCATCCACAGATGAATTGTCATCTAACGACTGTTTGTTGTGATTTGCAGGACTGATCACGCACAGAACATGAACCACTCGCTCTTGAAGATCGAGGGAGTCCACACTCGCGAGGATGTCAAGTTCTACCTCGGCAAGCGTGTCGCCTATGTTTACCACACCTCCAAGGGAATCAAGGTCGTTTGGGGAAAGGTCACCTCTGCCCACGGAAACTCTGGAGTCGTCCGCGCCCGTTTCGCCCGCAACCTCTCTCCCCGCACCATGGGAGCCTCTGCCCGCGTCATGCTCTACCCTTCTCAGATCTAAACTGGGTCGGACCATGTAAGCACTAAACAAAAAGGCAAAATTGAACCAACCCAACGACCACGAGTCGTACACATCCTCTCCAATTCTCTCCGACGCGAAGGCCAGCGCCGTTTTCCGCTCTGACCGTCCGGCTCACATCCAGCACCGCAATCAACCACGATCCCACGTTAAAAGGGTAACATGGAATGAAGTATCGCTTTAACGGGTCATGAATCTCACATCCACCTCTGCCACGCCCGAGAGTTCTCAAGCTGCCGCTTCACTTGACGTTTGGCGCCTCCACTTGCTACTTTCCGCTGGCATTCACCAACAATTCGACAGAAACGAAACAACCAAGTGGAAAAGAAGGTCTATATCGAATTCAGAGGAGGATTTGGGCAGAAACAGCCGACCTCATACCGTTTCAATTACGTGCTGTTTCGAAGCCCTGTACGTGGCGACAAATGCTGCACCTTCTTGTCACAAGGAGTTTCATGAAACAAAAAACCGAAAGACATGCGTAGGGTACTTCAATCAATCATAGAAGCTCACAATCATCCAGGAACTATGCCACTGAAGGAGTTCAGTCTCCGAGCCATCATGACTCAAGAACAGGCCCTCTTCAGTATGAAGGTGAATTGAAAACAAAAAACAAAGCAATTATGCCGTGCAGCGTTCCACAAACTGCCTTCGAGAGCAGACACTCGCGTTCGGGGTTCTCTTGTGCCGTGCTCATACGTTTTCAGACAGTCGCACAGGTCTTCGTCCGTACGTTATCAGGTGAAGAGACTTAGTTTCTCTAGTCCCTTTTCTCCTTTGGTTGAGACCAGCTACATCCGCCATGGTACGTTTCACCTTATGACTTTGTATTTCCACCCCTTTCTCTGGGTTGTACAGCTGCTGTCCTGGTTTGAGTGGCTCAGCGGTCCGTTTGTCTACGTATTCGTCATCTACCCTCAAACGCCCTCCTTCTGGCCACACTTGACGTGGCTTCTGCCTCGCATGCTTCTCTTCTACTACATCCGCTTATTTGGGTGTTCGCTGCCACGAGAATACTTGGTATCTACACTCGTCTTGAGGAGTTGCGCGTACATCTTGGTCAGCGCCATTTCGCCCTCCGCTCTTGCGCTTGTTCATCTCTCTAGTGGAACCAAAGATGTGGTGTATCGGCCCTCTTTCAATATCTCGCTTGCTCCCATTCTCATTGTGGCACGAGGAGGTGATGTTGGTTGTGTTCGAGGCTGAGCGAGTCGTTTCCTGTTTCTCCTGCCGATTTCTGACCTGTATGTGTTCGGATTGCCTGTACTGTGGTGTGATTCTTGTTCTGCTCGTATAGGGAGATAACATTTTGGAATATAACGGAGGTTCAGTAGTGGCGATGGCAGGCAAGGAGTGTGTTGCGATTGCTACGGATCTTCGTTTCGGTATTCGTAACAACACCGTTGGCTTTGACCATTCTAAGGTGTATCGCATGAATTCTACCACCTTCGTTGGTTTGCCTGGCTTGATTTCCGATGCGCAGACGTTGTATGAGAAGCTGGCGTTCCGTTTGAATCTGTACGAGTTGAGCGAGGACAAGGAAATGTCTCCCAAGACGTTTGCGAGCATGTTGCAATCAGTATTGTACGAAAAGCGATTTGGACCGTTCTTTGTGGAGCCAGTGGTGGCTGGTTTGGACGCAAATGGAAAGCCCTATCTGTGCGGCATGGATCTCATTGGTGCACCGGAATCCTCTCAGGACTTCATCCTCGCCGGAACCTCTGCTCAGGCCATGTTCGGTCTCGCTGAAACTCTCTGGAGACCCGATATGAACCCCGATGAACTGTTCGAAACTATCTCACAAACGCTCCTCAACGCTGTCGACAGAGACGCCATCGCCGGTTGGGGTGCCAGAGTTCACGTCATCACAAAGGACAAGGTCATCACTCGAGATCTCAAGGCAAGACAAGACTAAGGACATCTTGCACACGCACACTGGTAATGAACGAAGGCCAAGGATCGGGTCGTGCTGCGATCTCTCTCCCTCTCTCTGTCTGTCTCTCGTCCTCCACTTCCTCAATGACGTATATCATGTATATGACTAGTAAAACCACCCAACACCACTTCCCCTAAATGGCGCGCAAAAATGAAGCATGCTTGCCTTTCCCGTGTTCGTCTCCGGGCAACGGGCTCCCAATGCTTGTACTTGGCCCCTCCACACCTGAATCAGACACCCCATGCCCTAACAGTGCAGTGTTCATCTAACGAGAAAGTTCCATGTGTTCATTTGTAAACAGGTTGTGCCAGTTTTTGAAGTAGGGTTAGGGAGGGTGCTGCCCTTGTCCTGCCTGTAGCTGTGTTCTGTGGGGACCATATATGCTGGAGGCCGGATATTTGGGGATTTGAAATTCCTTTATGTCGGGTTTGGTGATTTTGAGTGAGTTTCGAAGGTGATGGAGGGTCAAAAATGGGTTTGGTGAGGAATCGAACGCACGCGTGCTCAACTTGGGTGCTGTCGAAGCTTTAGTGGTGCTCAGTGCGGCGAGCGATGAGCCAGTTGGCGACGGACTGGTGAACGACGAGGAGGATACCACCGCCAGGGCCGAGACGGAGCACCTTGGGGACGTAGCCCTTCCAGAGTGCGCGGGGCCCCTCGTTGCGGAGCACCTCAAAGACGGCAGTCCAGGTCCATGGGGCAGCGTTGGAGGAGTTCTGGAAGCGAGACTTGACGACATCGAAGGGAGTGTTGAAGGTGGTGGCCAGGGCTCCGGAGACGGCACCGATCATGAAGTTTCTCAGCATGAGGAACTTGCCTTGCTTCCAATCACCCTGAGCAGGCGAGGAAGTGTTGATGTAGTGGATCATACCGAAATAGGTGGCGTTCCAGACAGCATTACGCCAGAGGGTGGACTCGAAGCCCTTGTAGAAGGCGAGGGGACCCTCATTGCGGAAAATCTTTACCACAGCGTCACCGGTGTTCGCGTAACGGGAGGCATTCGAGCGATCTTGCATGCGAATCTTCACCAACTCGAAGGGGACGACCACAACGGCCTCAGTCATACCGGCACACGAACCGGCTGCGGCAGCGCCAGCGTTGGACAACTTTCCGTCGGATCCAGTGAACATCGGCTTGAACGTGTTGTTCTACAAGAACAAGAAAACGATAGAACTCTATGTTAGACATCATTTCTACCGGTAGATCACATATGAACAACACTGAACAATGCTGCACAAGGTAATGCTGAGTGCGGAAGTGGGGGAAGAGCAACAACACTTGATGCTAGCTGACGCTGCTAAACAGGGACAAAGAGCTCAACGTACCGCAGTGAACTTGATGGCACGCTTGGGAGTCTCCATAAGAAGAGGGGCGCCGATACCACGGTAGATGCCGAACTTCTCGCGGCGGAAAATGTCTAACAGGATCTTGAAGGTGCCCTCACCCTGACCAACCTTCAACTGCTGAACCGTCTTGACGACATCCAAGGGGTACATGACCAGGCACTCAACTATGATTTGGGGACATTCGACCAGACAAACAACGTGGTGGGTCAGAACACGGCTCTAGAAAAGGGGGTTGGTCCGCGGTCTGGCACCAAACCTCTCTCTCCCTCTCTCTCTCTCTCTCTCTCTCTCTCTCTCTCTTGGGTGTCGCTCCGAGTCGCAAAAGTTTGGAATCGTCGTCTCAGCTTGAACAGAGATTCTATGCCCCGAAAATGAGATGAACAGGAAGCAATCGGATCGCAGAACGAACGTACCGACACCAGCGAGACCTCCAGCCATGAGGTTCTCCGCAAAAGTGAGGTGATGGTGGCCTCCAGCCTGTGCAGGTTTCTTGTCGCTTGCCATGCTTGTTCTGCCTCGTCGTTACAATCGCAGTCCCGAGAGAGCAAGTAAAATGTAGTTAGTGTCATTCCTCGGAGACAACGGTGCGGAAAGTGGTCGAAGAGGGCAGCGGAACCGGCTTCTCGACGTCGCTGAACCGATTCGTGGGCCTCGTGCTCACGTGGGCTCAAAGATGGCTTTCATATGCCGCCAACGCAGAGAACAGAGAGCCAAATGCCCGA
>Ga0307375_10004877_pt1 | contig 12710 bp, 13 predicted proteins | sample TR1MG_FD_202531 | JGI IMG/M metagenome (GOLD analysis project Ga0307375, IMG submission 202531) | Soil microbial communities from Risofladan, Vaasa, Finland - TR-1 | ecosystem: Environmental > Terrestrial > Soil > Coastal area > Acid sulfate soil | place: Finland: Risofladan, Vaasa | collected... | reverse complement strand
TGGCGTTGGCCACGGTAGTATCGGCGGCGGCACGCACCGAGAGCCGCGGGGCCCATTCACGGGTGGATTTTCCGAACCGCGACGATGATCACTGGTTAAAGCACACCCTCTACTTTCGTGAGGGTCAGGCGGTCGACTATAAGCCCGTGCGCATGAAGCCCTTAACAGTCGATTCTTTCCCGCCAAAGGCGCGTGTCTATTAGGAGTCCTGATGCGTTTTCGAATTTATCGATATCGGCCTGAGGAAGGCGCGGAACCCTACCTTCAGGACTACACGTTGGAGGCAGATCACGGCGCTTTGATGCTGTTGGATGCCTTAATGTTGCTCAAGGCCCAGGATGAGTCGCTCAGTTTTCGGCGTTCCTGTCGGGAAGGTGTGTGCGGTTCCGATGCGATGAACATCAACGGACGCAATGGTTTGGCTTGCATTACGCCGTTAAAAGACCTGAAAGAGCCCATCACCTTACGACCTTTGCCCGGTATGCCCGTGATCCGCGATTTGGTGGTGGATCTCACGGGTTTCTACACCCAGTACCGGGCCGTTCGTCCTTGGCTTATAGACGAAGGACCGGAACCGGAGATTGAGCGCACCCAAAGCCCCTCGGACCGAGATCGCTTGGACGGCCTCTATGAATGCATCCTGTGCGCGTGTTGTACGACAAGCTGCCCCTCATTTTGGTGGAATCCGGAGCGGTTTTTGGGGCCGGCGGCCCTGCTTCAGTCCTATCGCTTCCTTCAGGATAGTCGCGACCAGGCCATGGGGGCGCGTCTTGATGACCTGGAAGACCCCTACCGCCTGTTTCGTTGCCATACCATTATGAATTGCACGGATGTGTGCCCTAAAGGGCTCGATCCGGCACGCGCCATTGCCGGTATCAAGGGTTTGCTCGCCAAGCGGCATTTATGAATACGTGGGACTTACACGGGTGAACCCCCTGGCGCTACGCTGGCGTTGCCGCCGCGGCCTCCTGGAGCTGGATCTGGCTCTGGGTCGATTTTTGGACGCAACCTATGGGAGCCTTTCGGTTGCCGATCAAACCCTCTTTCAAGACCTGCTTTCGGAAAGCGACGCGGATCTCTGGTCCTGGATTCAGGGCCATGAGCCCCCGGCTCGGTATGCGTCGGTGCTGCAATACTTTAGAATGGATACCTCTTCCAACAGAAGTGTTCGGACCCCCATATGATTGATCCCAAACGTCTGCGTAGCGAGCCTGAAGAGGTCGCCCGCATACTCTCTCGGCGTGGCTTCACGTTGGATGTCGACACCCTGCGCGGTTGCGAGGCGAGACGGAAAGCGGTGCAAAAAGAGAGCGAAGACTGGCAGGCGCAACGCAATGCCCGTGCCAAAGCGATCGGGCGTGCCAAGGCGCAAGGCGAAGATACCTTAAGCCTCATGGCGGGCCAGGAGGAGTTGGCTACGAGGCTCGCCACCGCAGAAGTGGCCTTGGCGCAGGTGCAAGGGGAGTGGGATGCGATGGTGTCCCAAATCCCCAATATCCCCGCTGAGGACGTGCCAGAGGGTCGGGATGAGCAGGACAATGTCGAGATACGACGAGAAGGTGTATTACCCACCTTCTCGTTTACACCCAAGGATCATGTCGATTTGGGAGAGGCCTTGGGCGGCATGGACTTTGCCGCGGGCGCTAAACTCGCAGGCGCCCGCTTTGTGGTTTTGCGATCGGCCGTGGCGCGTCTCCATCGGGCCTTGATCCAATTCATGCTGGATCTCCATACGACAGAGCATGGCTATACCGAGGTCTATGTCCCGTATCTGGCCAATCAGGAGAGCCTTTTTGGGACAGGACAGCTCCCAAAATTCTCCCAAGATCTCTTTAAAATTGAGGGCTTATCTTACTATCTTATTCCAACAGCTGAGGTTCCAGTCACGAACCTTGTGCGCGGGGCCATTATCCCGCAGGCCGAGCTACCGATGCGCTTTGTGTGTCATACGCCGTGTTTTCGCAGCGAGGCCGGGGCGGCCGGACGCGACACGCGCGGCTTGATTCGCCAACACCAGTTCGAGAAGGTGGAACTCGTCCAGATCGTGGCGCCCGAAGACTCCGGGCGCACGCATGAGGAACTCACGCATCATGCCGAGACCGTGCTTAAACGCTTGGGTCTCCCTTATCGCGTGATGACCCTCTGTGCGGGCGATACGGGGTTTGCGGCGGCTAAGACGTACGATTTGGAGGTTTGGCTCCCAGGGAGTGGCCGCTATCGCGAGATCTCGTCTTGCAGCAACTTCCGCGACTTCCAGGCACGGCGATTGAACGCCCGATTCCGGGTTCCGGGGCAAAAACCCGAGCTTGTGCATACGCTGAATGGATCAGGGCTTGCCGTAGGCCGTACACTCGTCGCGATTCTTGAGAATTACCAGCAGTCGGATGGTAGCGTACGAGTGCCTGATGTACTCATACCGTATATGCAGGGCGTTACGATTCTGACGGCACCCGCTTGATAGGTGTGTGTGACGGGGATATAGAGGCCACCCGGGTTTCGCAACCAGGGTGGCCTTGATATATTGAGAGCTTTAAGCGGATTTCTTCTTCATCCAGGCATCCAGGCTCAGGCATTTTGGCCCGTGCACGGCAAGCCCGATCAATCCCCCTGTGAAGCTCAACTCCGCCAGGGTTATGATCTGTTCGCTCATAGTGCCGAACGTATGATGGAAAATGGCAATAGCGACGATTGAGAATACGGCCAATATCAAGGCCGCCCAGCGGGTCCAAAGGCCAACCATCACCGCGAGCCCGCCTAACAACTCAATGGCAATCACGAGTGGCAATACGCCCGTGGGTATCCCGTATGCCGCCATGTACATAGCCGTTCCGTGATAGTCCGCGATCTTGCCGATAGCCGCAAAGACAAAGATCAGCGCAAGCAAGATACGCCCTACGAGGTCAAAAACGGCAAGCCCTTTATTATTATCAGCCATGCAAATAATCCTCCTGGTGCCAAGTCATCCTGGCACCCTGAAGCCTAAAAGAGCGCGCGGACATTGTCTAGATATGAAAAAACATCGCTTGTGGTTGGAGCCGACGAGGTGACGCGTTATGCTAGTCGCAGGGGAGAGGTGGCAGAGCGGTCGAATGCGGCGGTCTTGAAAACCGTTGAAGGGCAACCTTCCGGGGGTTCGAATCCCTCCCTCTCCGCCAATTTGTATCAAGATACCGCACACTTGACGTACCGGCCAGAGTCCCTCTCTATTGGGGGATCGAGTAGCCTTTAATTACTCCAAGGGTTGAGAAGCGGGACGCCGGTTGTCTCAAAGTCTGTCCTGTTGCGTGTAACAACGGTCATGCCGTGCACAAGCGCGGTGGCGGCAATAAGACTATCCCGGATAGGGCTCGGATTGGGGATGTGAAGCTTCGCGCTACGCTGCGCAATGGCGTGATCTACGGGTAAAATTCGTCCGGCAAATGCTGGCAAGACATGATGGTCGAGCCAAGTCCGAAACACCGCGCCTTGCGCAGGGTCCCTCCGCTCGGCCAGCAGCACGCCGATTTCCAGTTCCTGAATTGTGATCACAGATAAGTACAGGTCGGCGGTATCCACGTTGTCGGCCCATTGCGCGACACGGGCGTTGGCTTTTCCGAGACGCACCTTGCGCAGCTCTGAAACCACATTGGTATCGAGAACAAACATCACAAAAGGTCCGCGGGCCGAGCGAGGTCTCGCCGTTGCGGAATCTCAAGTTCAGCGTTTTCGATGCCGGGCATTGCCAATAGGTCGGCAATCTTCTGGCGGGTACCTGTGATCCGCTGGTATTCCTCGATACTGAGCAGTACGTGCGCAGGCTTGCCGCGATCCGTGATGAACACAGGGCCGCGTTTAGCCGCCTTCTTAGCCCCGCTGGTATCTTGATTGAACTTTCGGCTTGACAAGGTCGTGACAGTCATGGCGACATCTCGATTCGGACTCCGAATGTAGACACGTTACTATATATGCATAAATTCAGCAAGCGTCGGCCTCCCATGGGAAACGATACGGAGCTCTGACGCAGGGCCCGGTCGCGGGGCTTGTCGTCACGATCCACCTGCCTCCCGCCTTGAACCCTCGGGCCCAGGGGTTGGTGCCGGTACGTATTGTCAGCAATCCTCATCTGAATGTCGCGGATATCGACCCCGCCAGTCTGCGTCTGGGGCCAGCATACGCCGTGCCCGTCGCCCATCATCCGACGGCCTCGGGGGCCGAGGTGTTCGACTTCCCAATGCCAAAGATCCAATTCGCCTGTTGGGATCATGCCCTATTCCTGTATGGCAAGACTCGGGACGGCACGTCCTTTGTCGGCGCTCAGAAGGTGATGCCGGTCGATTGTCCGCGGTGGTAAAGAGGAACTTTCGGGTGGGACTAACCTACTACTAAATATGCACGGTCTCTCGGCAGGACTTCGGTCCCGCTTTTTTTCGCGCGCCCCGGGACTTATACAACAACCTTGACCACGCATCCCCAGAGCGCAATCTAAGCGCACGCTCCAACCCAAAGACCTCATGGATTCTGAATGTAGGCACGCGACGGAGCTTGAGGAGGGTGGGGTTTGTGGAGTGGTTACGAATAACGTGAGGTCACATGAGCCACTACGCGAGAGATTTAAAGGCGCGCGCGGCGCAACTCTTCTTCGATCCGCGCAGCATCGATCTCGCGCAAAACGGCGGCTACGTCTGCGGGGGCTGCGTCCGGCAAAAAGCGTCCGGTCAAGGGAGTGTCGGGACGTAGCGTGCCGTTTTTGTAGAGGACCCACATCTCACGACCATAATCTGTCTTCAGGAGGGCCGGCGCAAAGCGTCCAAAGAATACGGCAAGATGATCGATATCTCGGACAAAAAACGCCGCGGCGTTGTTGTTGGCGGACGCATTGACGGACTGCGGGAGATCGATAATGACAGGACCTGTTGTGTCGATCAGGATATTATATTCCGACAAGTCGCCATGAACGATGCCAGCGCAGAGCATGCGGGCGATATTGGTGATCAGCGTTTGATGAAACGCATGGGCCTGTTGTTCTGTCAGTTCCAGATCGGCAAGTCGCGGGGCGGCGTTACCTTGATCGTCGACGATCAATTCCATAAGGAGAACGCCGTCGATAAAGATATAAGGGCGGGGGACGCGGACATGGGCATCGGCGAGCGCAAAAAGGGCCTCCACTTCCGCGCTTTGCCAGGCCTCTTCCTGCTCGCGACGCCCATAGCGTGTGCCGTTTGACATAGCCCGGGTCCGCCTTGAATTGCGCACGGCCCGTCCTTCCTGATAGAGCCCCGCTTGGCGGAATCCGCGTTTGTTGGCTTCCTTGTAGACTTTGGCACAACGGATCCCCTCTGCCGTCGATACGACGAAGATTTGGGCTTCCTTACCGCTTTTCAATGGACGGATTACGTGATCAATAAGCCCATCTTCTATGAGCGGCTGCAGGGTTTTAGGGGTTTTCATAAAAAGTCGACAATATCTCGGTCGAACCGCTGAGATCCATATATGAGGCCGCAATAGTGGTGCATAGGCAGATATTAACACGATTAGGCGTATTTTGCGGTAGACGTCGCGGCCCCCCTCGGGCGTAAGTTGGACTGTTCGGTGTCCCATAACCCGTAGGGCTCGGTAGGCTACCCAGAAGCCGGTATGAGGCCGGTAAGAGTAGAATCGGTGAGAGCGGGGGGGTGGGCCGCTAGCTAGGCATTAGAGGGTCGGTCTCAGGTACCGAATCTCTTACGCGAGCCCGTGTATTTGGCATTCGCAGCTGTGTGTCGAAGTGCGCGGATTGGGGACCCTAGGCAGGGAGAGGGGCCTGCCCCATTATCGCCTGAATTTAATCATTGACACGATTCATACGGGCTGATACAAAGCCCGCATTGCGGGTCAACCGCTTGTTTTAGGAGGTCCCTATCCTCAATGGGCAGTAGTAGCGAAACAACCAACGCCTAACGGGTGACCTCGCTCCGCATGATGTCGGGCCGCTGTCCCCTTTTGGGCGGGCAGTGGGTTCGGAATACTTCTGTAACCTTACCTATTTTCATTTGATAAGATCGAAAAACGAGAAGTCGTCCGCTTCCGTCGGGGGCCTGTGGTCTCGTTTCGAGAGAGGGGATACAGCTCATGCAGGTGCATGTTCTTCAATCATTACGGGCGGCCCTTTTGCGGGCAAGGGCCGCCCAGGCACGACAACTTGAACGTCGCTCGACGGCACGGGTAATCGATAGCGTTCCAGACGAAATGGCCGTTCCCGAGGCCCTTTTGGTGCGCGTACAAGACCGGCTTCACATCGCCCAACTCCGACAGGGACCCAAGACTATCGGGAATCGTATGGCGCTTTGGCTCGCATTGGTTGGGCCTGGGCTTTTGGTGATGTTGGGCGACAATGACGCAGGTGGTGTGATTACCTATTCCCAGACGGGCGCCGTCTACGGTTTGGGCATATTCCTCCCCATCATGATCCCGCTTGGATTTATCGCCTACTTTGTTCAAGAAATGACTATTCGTTTAGGGGCCGTGACGCGCCGTGGTCATGCCGAGCTGATCTGGAAGCGCTACGGTGCCTTTTGGGGTATTTTTTCACTGGTCGATCTTGTGATCGCCAATGTCCTAACGCTGATGACGGAATTTATCGGGGTACGCGTCGGTGGCGATGTATTTGGTTTGTCCTATTGGCTGACGGTACCCGCAACGCTTGTCTTCGTGAGCTTTGTGTTGGTGTTCCTGCGTTACTGGACATGGGAGCGTATCGCGCTTTTCATTGCCGCACTCAATCTCATTTTTGTGCCGCTCGCGCTTTTTTCCCATCCCGATTGGTCGGCGGTGGGTGCGGCCTTCGTGGGCACGAACTGGCTCGTTCCGGGCGGCTTTCTGTCGGCAAGCTTTTTGATTTTATTGTCGGCCAATATCGGGACCACCATCGCCCCATGGCAACTCTTTTTTCAGCAATCCTGTATCGTCGACAAGGGCCTCTTACCGCAAGATATTGCCGCCAGTCGCCGCGACCTGATGTTGGGGGTCACCGGTATGGTGGTCGTGGCCATAGCGATTATCGTGCTGACCGGCCAACACCTGCACGCCTTGCCTAACGCGGCCAATCTCAATGTCCAGGGAATTTTGGGCGCCTTAAAGAGCCATGTGGGCAATTGGGCGATGGACCTATTTGCCCTTGGACTAATGGAGGCTGGTCTTATTGCGTCTATCGTCATTACCGCAAGTACCGCCTGGGCCGTAGGTGAGGCCTTGGATCTTCCCCGGTCTCTCAATGATGCGCCACGCAAGGCCTGGGCCTTTTATGCGCCCGCGGTCATGGGCTCGGTGATTGCCGCGGGCATTGTGATGCTACCCCACGTTCCTTTGGGATTTCTCAATATCACAGTGCAAGTCATTGCCACCATTTTTATGCCCGCCGCCATGCTGTTTCTTCTGATGCTGGTAAACGATGTAGAGCTTATGGGCGAGCACATAAATAGTCCCCGCCGAAACGCGATAGCGGTTGTCATCATGGTGTTGCTGATTGTGTGCAATGCCCTCTATGGTTTGGCTACTGTTTTCCCGCATATATTTGGAGGTGCTGCATGAAATACACCCAAGAGATAGATCAGGCCGAACTTGCGCGCTTATTGCGGGAAGAAGGCTGGGATCGGACCCTGCCCGAAGTGGTCCCTAAGGCACTCAAGGGATGGCAGCAAATGGTGTTTTGGGCGCTGCGTGCCTATATCGTGGTCATGTTATTGGTGGTCATTTGGGCATTCTCCCACGGTGTGCACACCTAGCCACTAGGGTCTCAAAGCTTAAGGTCTGAAAAGGTCTTTAAGGTCTTTCGATTATAGGAGGCGCTTGGATGGCATTTGTCGTATGCTGTTAAAATGCACACGCAGTTGTAGTCCTCTGGCAAAGAGTCATTTCCTCCGCACACACTTTCCATAACCACCAGATTGTTAGCGATTATCGTCGATCTCCCGCCTACTCTATTCTTACGTTTTCGCAATAAGCTCGCTGATATCCACCTCATTTAAATTGCAATTTCCCGCATTACAGTGCGCATCTAAGGCTTGATCACGATGGGTATTTTCGAGGCTTGTGCCGGCTTTAACCGCTGCACGAATGTCTGCGACTTACGTACCCAGTAAGGCTGGTTTCGTTTTGTCATGAGTTTGCAATAGAACTCATCAAGAATGCGCCCATATTCTATAGGGTATACACGGGGAGGGTAATGTGGCACCAACGAAGAGTCATTTATATCGTGGTCGTGAAGATTCATCTCTTGGATTTTTGTCGCGGTTACCATCACGTTCGTTGATCGTAGTACTCGCGGCCGCCGGTCTGAGTTTCATGCGCGCTGGTATCGCGGCTACTACCGACTCTACAGGCGCGATCAGTATTGGCGCTGTCAACGCGAGCGGTAACGCCACTTCCACAGAGAAAACCATTAAAACAACCAACAAGAAGCTGACACCCAAAAAGATTTTCGAGTCTTCCCAATCGGAGCTTGTCATCAATCATGACGAACTGAAGGCGGCAGGGCCGGTAGGAGGGGTAGCGCAAGCCCTTGCGCAATCTCCCGGCGTACGGGTCATCAGTGCCGGTGCAGTGGGGGCCCAACGTGCGGCGATTAGCGTAAACGGGATAGAACAGGGTTGGGGGGGTTTACAAGGGATAACATCCAACGGCCTGCTCGGGGTTACCTTCGATGGTGTGCCCATGAATAATCCCGGCTCGGGCCTGTGGTCCACCCCGGAGATCCCTGAGCTTTCACTGATTTCTGGAATTAATGTGATTTATGGGCCAGGCAATCCGCAAAGCCGCTGGTACGATAGCCTGGGTGGCACGATCGGGTTTGTGCCGTTGCAGCCAACAGATAAGGCGAGTGCGGATGTTGGTATTACGGTCGGTAGTTATAACACGGAAGGTTTGCATTTTGCGATGCGTACAGGGCTCGTGAATGGTTACTCGGCGATATTGGCTGGAGGCGCGACACAGTCAAATGACTACATAAGCTCCGGCGAAGACGGTTTTGCCAATCCTAGTCACGACCAGGCCCTCTATGGGAAGGTCGTTAAGAGTTTACCCAACGGTAATGTGGGTATCGGCGCATATCTTGCCAACTCGACCTCATACCGTCCCAATTTTATACCGGTAAGTCCAATCACAGGCCTTACCGTAAACGGCTTTAATAGTTCCGGCGTCACCATTCCTGGGCCACTATATAGTCAGTCTACATCAGGCTATTACGGCAGTTTACCATTTGGCATATGGCATAAACAGGTCGAGAATGATACGTATATGGTGTACATGCCGTTGAATCTCACCTTCTCGCCCATCACGACGTTTCATAACACGCTTTGGTATCGTCACGGCAGTCGTTTACACAACCACTACAATGATTTTACGCAGGGCGCCAGTAATGTTTTTGAGTACAATAACCCGTACACAAACACCTACGGTGACAAGGCGGTGATGGACTTCCGGCTACCGTATAATACGGTATCGGCGGGCGGCTACTACCTCTACAGCGTCTACAACACGCGCAATGCCTTCTATAATCCGCAGGTAACGGACTCTTCTGGCATTGCCTACACTTACTCCTACCCGTCAAAGTATCGGAGTGGATATTTTTACCAAAACTTCGGGGCTTTGTTTGCTCAGGATAAAATCGCCATTACGCACCGTCTGAGCATGACGCCTGGTGCCCGTCTCGTGTACTTCGGGACAACGTACGCCAATCAAGCCACTACAGATTTCCCCCAGGCCAATATTGCTAACGATCCAGAGACTCAGCCCAATAGCTCAACGAGTTTCACTAAGGGCGAGCCATCTCTCGACCTGCGTTATCAGTGGACACGCAATCTGGCGCTTTATGCCCAGGCCGCCGAGGCCTACCAAAACCCGGAAGTGGGCGGGGGTGGTGGACCTTACCAGCAATTGCCATCCTCTGTGCTCATGCCAACCCAGGGGCGGGATTACACATCTGGCATCCATATGCTGATCAAACATGGTGCGGTGCTGCGGCACTTTGTCTTGAACCTCGATTACTATCGTTTGATCCTCAGTAATCAATTTATTGGTGTGACTACCAGCAATGGAAACACAATAGAGGCCACTGGTGATAGCCTCTATCAGGGCGTAAATGTGTATTCGGAGGATAACCCTTTAGGCAACCTGCATGTTTTTGGCAATGTCGGTTATGAGCAGGCACACTACACGAACTACACGACTGGTGGAGTGGCATACGCAGGCTTAGACGTGCCCTATGTGCCCAAGGAGACGCTAAGCACGGGTGTCTATTACCGATATTATAACGGTGGCCGCGTGTATGAACCTAAGCTCTGGGATACGTTTACCGGAACGCAGAATATTTTTAATAACGATACCGGTACGCCATCGGCCCAGACTTTACCCAGTTATAATATTGTTAATGCCTCGCTTGGTGTGAAATTACCCATCGGCAATGGCCATGGCCACCCAGAAATCGTAGAGCTTACGTTCTCGGTTCTGAATCTCCTCAATAAGCAATTCAACGAGTATGAGTATGTGAGTTCTGGCGGCTATCTGGGCGGCAATAGCGCCGGCGCTACGCTTGCTTACCCTGGGGCACCGCGCACCTATTACCTATCTGCCGACATGCATTTCTAAAAGACGCGGAAGTTGATGGTGGCCTGGGAGGTTTCCACGCTGCGCCATGTGTCCCTAAAAGACACGCGCCGCAACAAGGGCGGTAAGACCCACCACGACGGGGGCATTGTTGATGAAGACGGTGGTGATGAAGCGCGCCGCGGGATGTGCGGCGGGCTTCATCACCGTTATGATACCAAGCGTTGACAAGACGGTTAGAACCGACACAGTTCTCCCGTGTTCCACACTACCTCCTATAGCATGCGAGCAGGATCTGCATGGCCGAAATCGCAACGGGTATCCGCTCGCACCCGTGCCCAGCCTTGGCGGGGAGCAAGTGGCCCTGGCCGCCGAGGCGGCGGCTTGGTAGAAGCGGCGCAACGCCGCTCGTTGTGTCATCGAGTAGACCTTTACCGGCCGGGATGCCGATCATAAGACCAGGCGCCGTTATATTGCGTAATTAACGGGTCTCGATACTCGTATGTCCTGTTTAATGGGTACTGGCCGTTTCCGCAGCTTAGCTGATACGCTGGGCGGCAGATGTTCTGCAAGTCCTAAGATTGTAGGGCGGCATGCGGATTGCGCACACCCACCCTTAAGCGCACAAGTGCCGCCATCGCAAATGTGGCCCCGCTCGCACAGACGGCGGGCCATCCACCCTCCTGCCATGATAGGCTTCCTACAAAAGACCCCACAGCACCGCCTACAAAATAAGTTGTCATATAGAGGGCCGTCAAACGATTGCGTTTGTCTGGATGCAGGGCATAGATGCGCGTCTGATTGGAGATATGGCTACCTTGGACACCGGCGTCCAAGAGCACGACCCCCAGGGCGATCAGTGCGAGCGAGGTGTGGGCGCGCCACAGTACCAGGAAGGAGACGAGAACGAACGCAAGTGAGGCGCCATTGACGACGCGGGCGCTCAGTTTATCGGACAGCCGTCCCGACAAAGGCGCGGCAAGCGCCCCGGCGGCGCCAAACAATCCCATAATACCTACCGTGCGGCTCGCGTGCGCCGGGAACAGGTGCCCGAAATGAAAAATGAGCGCGGTCCAAAAGCAGCTAAACGCGGCAAAGCCCATAGCGCCCAGAAAGGCATGGAAACGCAGGACCGGTTCTTTCCACCAGAGATGATAGAGCGACCGGAGGAGGACCAAGTATGGAATATGCTGTGCAGGCGATTGTTTGGGGAGGAGAAATGCCGAGGCGGCAGATAGCATCGCCATGGCCACGGCCGCTATGCCGAAAATCAGTCGCCACCCTAGGAAGGCACCAAAGCCACTTAAGCTCCGAGACAGTACGACCCCGACGAGAAGCCCGCTCATGACAAGACCGATAGCCCGACCGCGGCGCGCAGGCGGCGCAAGTGTGGCCGTATAGGGGACGATGAGTTGGGGTACCGTGGTGGCCGCACCCATCAGGAGGCATGCCACCAAAAGTGCCGAGAAACTGGGCGCTAAGGCCACAGCCATCAGTGTTACCGTAATGAAGACCGTCGTTTGCGTGATCAGACGTTTGCGCTCATGTCCGTCACCGAGTGGCACAATCAGAATAAGGCCCAACGCGTAGCCGATCTGTGTGACCACCACGATCATGCCCGCACCACTGGGTGACAAATGAAAACTCTGTGCGATCTGGACGAGCAAGGGCTGACTGTAGTAAAGGTTCGCGACGGTAGCACCTGCCATAAAGGCCAGAAAGCCGATCAGGCCCGCTGGTAGGGGCGCATGGCCGGCTTCTTTTTGGGGGTGCAGGGATGACATAAGGTACTACCGAAAAGGGTGCCTGGCAGGCGCCAGTGTAGCGAGTTTTGGGGAGAAGGCAACGAGGTAGGGCGCGCTCTTCGCTTGTGGGCGAGAGGAGGCGCCGACCATCAGGGAACCAATTCTCAGGAACGACTCAGGGTGAATATCGCATCATGGAGAAGCGCCACCCTCTCCTGGACGGGACGTTTGTATATAGGTGACAGCAAAATAAGCGGGCAACCCCGCGCCTTACTTACAAGCCTACATCCCAGACCGTCTGCAATAAGGATGCAGAGACGTGCGCACAACTACCGGAACCTCTCGGCGACTGTATCCATGCGTTCAATCCATCGCAACGATCTATCATCATGACAACAATTCAGCAGA
>Ga0307375_10004875_pt1 | contig 12711 bp, 20 predicted proteins | sample TR1MG_FD_202531 | JGI IMG/M metagenome (GOLD analysis project Ga0307375, IMG submission 202531) | Soil microbial communities from Risofladan, Vaasa, Finland - TR-1 | ecosystem: Environmental > Terrestrial > Soil > Coastal area > Acid sulfate soil | place: Finland: Risofladan, Vaasa | collected... | reverse complement strand
GACTTCATACGGCGCCATAAGGCGGGATAAGGGATCTTAAACAGATTCGTAATCAGTAGGTCGGGCGTTCGATTCGTCTCACCGGCACCATATAAATCAACATGTTATACGGTAGTATCCCCTCACAAAAACACGATTGGCTAGCCTTTGACGCAGCGCCTTAACGACCGATCTCAGCGTGAGTATTACCCTAGAAAGCAGTTGAACCTTCACATCCCCGATATTCCCGGCACCAATAAAGTCGGGGGACCCGTTGTCCCCCGCATGAATTTCGCAAACGCACGCCGCAGCAGAATGAGGTGAAGACGTTCGGTGTCGGTCAACTGCTTGTATGACGTGATGAGGCACCGTGATCGGATCGCTGATCACGCCAACCGTGAAGGTCGCCATCCTGACCTCGACCTGATCGAGGTCCCACCTCCTGAATTTTGAGCCCGGAATCTTCATAAAAGGCGCGGTCGGTGCCCCCGCCGAAATGCGCGCCTTGAGGCGTATGGTGCTAACCCCCAAAATCTCAGGCTACGTCTTTGTTGCTTCCGATTCGCATTGTTTGTACTCGCCAAATGTTAATGCGGATATTTTCAGGCTTGGCAAGCGACTTGTGGTGGCGAATAACGCCCGAAAGCATGAGAGTTTGCCGAAAGGTGATCCGAATCGTGATCCGGAGTCGTAATCAGTCCGGGATCTGGCTCCGGGCTTGGGTAGCATACTTCCCTATTGCTTGCAATTTATGCTAGCATAACGACATGCGGAAGGCCCACCAGAAAACACTACAGGCTATCTTTCGGCAGCCCACATCGGGGTCCGTCGTGTTTGCCGATATCGAGGCCCTTATCGTGGCGCTCGGCGGCGAGGTCCTGGAGCGGGAGGGATCGCGGGTCAAGATCGCCCTTAAGGGCGAGCAATGGCGCTGCCATCGCCCGCATCCGGGGAAAGAGGCCAGAAAGTATCAAGTCGAGGAAGCGAGAGAATTGCTGAAACGCGTAGGAGTGACACCATGAACACCATGACGCACAAGGGTTATAGGGCCCGAATTGAATTTGACGAACGGGACAACATTTTCGTAGGACGGGTGCTGGGAATCCGCACCATCATCAGTTTTCATGGAAAAACGGTCTCTGAGCTACGCGCCGCGTTCATAGCCGTGCTGGAGGATTATCTGGAAGATTGCGCCACTCAGGGCGTGGCGCCGGAAAAGCCGGTCTCCGGCAATCTTATGCTGCGCGTGCCACCGGAAGTCCATAATGCGGCGATTGTGGCCGCGCAGGCCTCCGGGAAAAGCCTGAACCAATGGGCGGCCGAGGTCTTAAAAGAAGCGGCCGAGGTCTAAGATTCTTGGAACTCGCAGGGCAACCCTGTGGCGCGCCGGTAAACTTGGACCAATTTTAGGGGAGGCCTTAACTAGGTGCGCCCAAGAGATCTTGCCTACCAAGAAATCCGCCGCGAGTGAGAGGGGTTTCCTCAACCAGTGGCAGGGGTGTTCATATAGAGATCGTCGCATGCAAGCGAGAAAACGCAAGCCGGAACCTCTTAGATGCAAGAAGCTGCCAAACACCCTCCAGCCGTAGCAGTGCGGCTTTGGCCCCAATGGTTGGGGGCCTTTGTTTATGCTGTGCGCCGGAAAGTGATCTGAAGCCCTAAGGCATGGGCGACTTTCATAACCGTGGCGAGACTGGGATTACCATCACCGGAAAGCGCCTTATAGAGGCCCTCACGGGTGAGCCCGGTATCACGCGCCAGTTGACTCATGTTGCGAGCGCGGGCAATGGTTCCCAAGGCGTGGGCCATAAGGGCGGGATCATTTTCTTCCGCACAGGCCTCCAGGTAGGCCACAATATCTTCGTCGGTCTTTAAGTAGTCCGCAGTATCATAATGACTGAATTCTTTATCCATGAGAACCTTCCTTCCAGCGAGCCGCGATAGTTTTGGCGTTGGTAATGTCCGTATCTTGTGTTGTCTTGTCGCCGCCGCAGAGCAAAACAATGATGGCTATCCCCGATTGGTAAAAGTACACCCGATAACCGGGTCCATAGTCGATACGCATTTCTGAGATACCTTCGCCGACCGGTTTCACGTCTCCCGGATTTCCGAGCGCCAGCCGATCCACCCGCATCTGAATGCGGGTCCGGGCACGCACGTCCCGTAGCTTTGTCAGCCAGCGATCGAACGTCGCGCTTTTGATGATCTCCATAAACTCGTATTGTGAACTGTAGTTATCATGACGTCAATAAGGCGATAAAATGGGATAGCGGACGGACGGCGATGGCATTGCGTTTGGATTGCGTTGGCAATGCGTCCGCATCGGGCTTATACATGCAAGTGCTTGAGTTTTATATTAATCCAACATCCCTACTCAATCCTCGGTCGCCAACGCCTCTACAAGACCGTCTCGGAGTGCCAGGGTATCCCAAGTGGAGAGAGAGGCGCCGGCATCCTGCACGCATCGCGTAGACCTGGTGAGCACGAGAAGGAAGGGCGGCCGATAAGGAAAGGTCAGAGCAGAAAGAGCGGCGGCGAAGGCGGGGCGGTGGCGTAACGGGATCGTCTATAGGGGGAGTTCCCGTTTCGCTTCATCATCTCGTTTCGTGATGCTCCCCTGAGAGCTTTGTTCCCCTGGGTCGACCCCGATCAGGGGCGGGCGCTCCGCCCGCAGCAATCCAGGCTGCGACGGACGCCTTGGACCAGACTTTCTTTTGCATCCCCCGTAAGGGTTTGGGGAAATTCATCCGCGGGTCGCTCACATAGGATTGCAAGGTGCGCGCGCAAATCCTCAATCCCTCGCACAGGTCTTTCTTCGTTAATATCAGCTTCTCGTTGCCGCTCATTGGGTCATCCTTACTACTCTTGTTCTGATCCTTGTGGACCAATAGGCATAGGATGACGCAATATTCCTAGGGAAGGCGCGCGAATGACCCCCGTTTAGGCAGGCTATTCGCCCCACAACGACCTGATCACTGATTATCGGCGTACCCGACCGGGGCCGTGGCCCATGCGACAATCCTGCGACAATGAGGGTGCCAAAAGACCGCAAGTGAATTCCGCCGATTTCCGTATATTGCTTATATTAACAATGACTTACGCGCTAAGTGGTTGATAAATAAAGGGGTTTTCTGCGATTCGTAATCAGTAGGTCGGGCGTTCGATTCGTCTCACAGGCACCATATAAATCAATGGCTTGCACGCCATTCCTGATGAGACACATAAGGTTTCAGTACAGTACCGGTACAATGCCAGGACAGTAAAAGTCAGAGAAAGTGTACCGGACGACCTCCTGAAGATCCCTTTAAATAGAGCCAGATAGAGCCCAAAAACGCCCATGGCGTGTCGGTTTTCGTGTGTGAGTTGCCGTGCGGTCTCGCTCGCCCGGCAGCGCGCGGGATCGGGGCGTTTCTCTCGGTACCAGAAGCTCCTGTGGTCGCGCGGTGAGTTCCCAAAGTGGCGCGATAAGGTTTGTTCATGGGATTGCTGCGGGGGAAACCGCTACTGCGCAGACAAGGGCCCCAGTCGTTTCCTTGGGCTCTCACGCCTATCCAGCAGGGCCCTATCCTATCGGCCCTGAAGGCCTGCGGTGCCCGTCGCTCAGCCAGAGAGCGGTCGTGTGGTTGAGTTCATTCAATCCGCCCTATAGGATCTCCGCAAGCCCCCATCCCTTATCGCGCCTCTGAAATCATGGCCTTGAAGAAATCCGAGCTGTATTCGTCTTTGTGGTCTAGCTGCGACGAGTTGCGCGGGGGTATGGATGCGAGCCAGTACAAAGACTACGTGTTGGTCTTGCTCTTCATCAAAAGTGTTCACGATCAAGCGAAGCGGGTGTCCACAGATGGCCGTCCGGCGTTGATCATGTGTGATAAGCTCAATGGGTAGCCCGCTGATCCTGAGCCACGGTGTGGAGCCTTTGATGGAGATCGTTTTCTTGCAGGTAATCGGTGCCTTGGGCTTCTGGGTTGGCACGATATTTCTCGGCCGCCGTATCAGGAGGAACGCCACGAAAGACGCCGCGCAAAAGCTGAGCCGGATCAGTCATGCCCTCTTTTGGGTTGGTTTAGTTCTGCCTGAGTGCATAGGAACCATCTCACCAGGACTGACGCATTTTGACAAGCTGCTAGGGTTTCCCCCGCTTCCATTTCATGGTCCTTTGGAAACGGTCGGCTGGCTGGCGCTTGCCGCCGGAATTTATTATTTAGTGGTGTCCAATTTCGCCTTAAAAACATTTGGCGCAGGCTTTGCCGCATTCAAGTTGACGCGCCATGTCGTGCACGTGAGCGTATATGAACAAGTCAGAAACCCAATGTCCCTGGGAACGTATCTCAGCTACATCGGGATCAGTCTGATCGCTGGCTCCACCTACCTGTTGCTGGGTACACTCCTTGTGGTCATTCCGGTTCATGCATTTAACCTGTGGTATTTTGAAGAGCATGAACTTCGAGCGCGGCATGGGGTATCTTATGAAACCTACCAAGCGCGAGTGCCATTCATCCTGCCATGGAGGAAATGTCAGTCATTACGGAAACAGGGTAGTTAGGCGGACCTCTATACCCGCAATCACCGTGCGTGGGTCGACTCATTCACAAAATTTGGAATGTCCTGGCCACGAAACCGCTGGTCGGCAAGCTTCTGGCATCCCGAGGGCCGGCGCACACTTGCGTGGTCATTGTCACATTGAGAATTGATGGGCTTGCAGTCGGGGAATAACCGGCCGGGGCGTAACCTGCTAGAATGAGAGCCAGTTTTAGCGACAGGAGGAGGGCATGCTGCCATCCGAACTAGAGAAAGCTGCACACACTTCCCGCTGAAGAACGCGCACGCCTCGTCGGAGTTCTCCTGGAATCCCTTCAGGAAACGCCGACAGCTGAGATTGAGGCGGCCTGGAACCGGGAGATAGAGGCGCGTATCCGCGCCTATGAACGTGGTGAACTAGAAAGTATCAGCGCGGAGACGGTTTTTGCCGAAGCGCGGCTCCTAGGTCGGTGAGGCCGGCCCATTTCCTTGCGCCTGCGCGCGAGGAATTTCTCGCCGAGGTGGCCTAGAGATGCGCGTGGGCTATGGGGCCCGGTTCGCGGCCGCTGTGGAAGAAGCGGTAGCTCGGGTTCTCGTATTCCCAGAATCCGGCTCCCCGCTGATGGCTGGGACACGCCGCGTGTTCACCAAGGGCTTTCCATTTTCCGTCGTGTATCGGTCGGAACCCGAGGCGGTCGTCATCGTCGCGGTCGCCCATCAATCGCGACGCCCCGGTTACTGGCGCGGGCGACAATAAGAGGTGGGGATGGTTTCAGGCCTACGCTTAGCCGAGACGAAGCGTTTCGTCGGCGCTCACAGCTCCTTACGCTGTCGATGTCCCAGAGGCATCTTGCTGCGAAGGTCCGTTCCGGCAACCGATCATACCCAGGGCGGCGCTTCCCACAGCCCGAACAATAAGGCTTTGAGTCTTGACGGGGAACCACCCCGACCTCGATGGTGTCCGGCTTCCCGGGAGCGAATCGGGCTTCTTTGTACACAAACCCCTGGGAATGATAACAGCGATCCCATAACGTAGTCAGTTCCAGGCTTAAGCGCGCAACCTCCTCGGGACAGGGTTCGCCACAGGCGTCTTCGGACGCTAGGGCGAAGCTGAGAGTCTATTGTAAAGACACCGGCCATAGGCCATGCGGCCTACAATGTGCGGCCGGCAATGTCGACCGCTGGCCGCAGAGTTGGGCGGGCTTCCCGGACCTGGACGTACCGGTGGGTGAGCGGATCGTGGCGGAGTTTACGCCTTTCCTTCTGGCCTTGATCGCCGAACGACGGACGAAGAAAACGGTGAAGAAGTACGCCGATTATCTCTGAGTCCTGGGAGGCGAACTCATTCGCCGCGTGCTTACCGACGAGAAAGCCCGCAAGCTCCCCGCCCGGACGCTGATCTTAAAACACATCAATGAGACGGGTGGGCCCCTATGGCGCCATGCGCGTGATGAACAAGAACACGCGGTTTACAACGCGGTGTGTCGGCGGTTCTATCAGTTCCTAACCGGCACTAAGAGCTAAATGACACCCACTAATTCCGTTGAAGAGCCCGAAACCTAGTCCAAGCAAATAGAGAGTGAAATGGATCGGGGCGTTTTCGTATCGCGCGCGGAGGCCGAGGCCACGGCCTTGCGAGAGGCCTTAGATAGTACGGTTCGAATCTGACGGTCAATACCTAATGGTGTTCGTCAAAGATGCGAAGGGTGGCGCCTTCGTCCCTCTAGAAGAGAAATCAAAAGGGTTCCAGTGGTTTTTCTCTTTCGATATGATCTTTACGGGACGCAAGGTAGGTTCCCTAACACGACTATCCTCCTCGATGAACTGGGGCCCCAGTTGTACGCTGCAGTGCTGCGGGATCTGATGGCGCGCATGGCAGCCTATGCCAAGTCGAACCAGCGTATATATATGATGCACCTGCCCTTCATGATCAACTTCACGCGCCTCGACAATGTCTATGTCGCAGAGGAAGCAAGTCCTGAAGACACAAGGATCCACCAAGATTGGGCGACGGCTGGCAAGGACGCGCGATTCACATTGCAAGCCGCACTCGGCCTTTCATGGAGCCAGTCGCTTTTTGTCGGGCATTACGGCCTCACTGTCGAGGGCGCCACTGATTTGTGGTATCTTTCAACGGTTTCGGAGATGCTTCGTCAAGGCGGGAAGTCCGGGATTGGTGAACAACTTGTTATTACGCCCGCTGGTGGAGTAAGCAAGGTCGCTTACATGGGCACGATTCTTCATGGACAACAACTCAAAGGCTGGTAAGGGTTATTACGGATGGGTCCAGACCGCAGGTTATTTCTATTCATGTCAGGAAGCCAAGGATGAGTACGCTAGGCAACCGCCCCGGTGGCGAGGTGTTGGTCTATGAAGCCGCGGATGGATCGGTGCGGGTGGATGTGCGGCTGGAGCGGGACACCGTTTGGCTGACGCAGCGGCAGATGTCCGAGCTATTTGAAACCTCCATAGACAACGCTGGCCTCCATTTGAAAAATATCTTTGCGGACGGCGAGTTAGAGGAATCAGCAACGACCGAGGATTTCTCGGTAGTTCAATCCGAAGGGGGTCGGCAGGTACGGCGTAGCCTGAAACACTATAACCTTGATGCCATTATTTCCGTCGGTTACCGGGTCAATTCCCGTCGCGGCGTGCGCTTCCGCCAGTGGGCCACCGGCGTGCTGCGCGATCATTTGGTGCAGGGGTATACCTTTAACCAAACACGATTGGCCGAGCGCGGCCTGCGGGAGGCCCGACAGACGCTCGATCTACTTGCACGCACTTTGCGTAACCAGGCCTTAGCAGATGATACCGGTCGGGCCGTGCTGGATCTCATCACCAGCTACGCCGACACCTGGCGCTTACTGCTGGAATATGACGAAGACCGGCTGGCGCTGCCGCCCGGCGCGCAGCCCTCAAAAGGCGTACTGGATTACGGCAAAGTAAATCATGCCATTACTGACTTCAAACGCGAGTTGATGGCGCGCCACGAGGCCACGGCGCTGTTTGGCCATCCCCGCGGCGACGCGTTAGAGGGAATTCTCGCCAGTATCGAGCAGACGATGTTCGGTGAGGCGCTCTACCGCTCGCGCGAGGAAAAGGCGGCGAATCTGCTTTACCTCATCATCAAGGATCACCCGTTTTCCGATGGTAACAAGCGCATTGGCTCCTTCCTGTTTATGCTCTATTTGAGGCAGGAAGACATCGTGCATACCCTTAATCCGTCGGCATTAACAGCGCTTGCACTGCTCATTGCTGAAAGTGCCCCGGCCAGCAAGGATCTGATGATACGGCTGATCATGAACCTGCTGGGGGAGCGCGTGGCATGAGCCACCTCTCAGAACCCGTCGTCGAAGACGCGGCTCGCCGCTTGACTTAAAGCCCCTCGGTTACACCATCCTGCATGGCCCCGACATCGCCGCGGGCACTACCGAGTGCCGAACGTAGTGACCCGAATTACCGCGATGCCCCTGCTCGAAGGCCGCCTGCGTGAGGCCTTTACTCGCCTTAATCCAGATATCCCATCCTAAGCACTCGAAGAGGCCTATCGCAAGCTGATGCGCATTGATGCGCTCTCGCTTTTAGAACGCAATCGCGTCCTGCGCCGGATGCGCGCGGACGGCGTACGGTAGAGTACCGCCGCAAGAATGGCTCGATCGCGGGCGCCCAGGCGAAGGTGATAGATTTCGACGCACCACAGAATAACGACTGGCCAGCCATCAATCAATTTACAGTATTCGAAGGACAACAACATAATCATTCTTTGTAATGAATGTTCAGTGTGTACGGGGTAATGGCGGTATGCGATTTAATGGAGGTCATTTGTTGCGCCTCTTTCGTGTGATGGGTGAACAGCAGCTATTCTGCTTTTGCAAAGGACTAGGCTATGGTTAGGTTCTCTCCAGCCCCACCCAACCAAACCCGCGGTCATGGGAGGCGCAAGCCGCCGCGATCAGGTATTATTGGCTTATCAGCATTGCCCATGTGGCGGAGGGTGCAGGTCATGGATTCCCAGACGATTGAAATATTGGGACGCAACCGTTTGGTGGATCAGCTGTTACTTGCCGGGCTCGAGGTGGCCTTCCCGGCCCGTGATCGAGGCATAGATCTCATTGCTTACGTCGATCTAGAAGCCACGGTATCGCGCTTCACGGCTACCCCGATTCAAATGAAAGCCGCTTCAGCCCGTGCCTTCTCTCTGGATCGCAAGTACGCAAAAATTGCGAATCTGATTCTCGCCTATGTCTGGGGAGTTCAGGAGCCTGAGCACGCCATAATCTACGCGCTAACTTATCCCGAGGCGGTCGCGGTAGCCGAAGCGATGGGATGGACAAAAACCGAGTCATGGGCAAAAGGGCAATATGCGACCTCCGCACCCAGCAAAGCACTCTGTATACTTCTCAAGCCCTACATCATGTCATCGGCCGCGTGGTGGAGCCGAATCGCTGGCGCCAACGCCGTCGTGTCTTTATAAAAATCACGCTTAACCACCATGGTCTTATCGACTGGGAGAAGGGCTTTCGGCCGGTCGCGATCATCCGTCCTCTTGTCTGTCTTGCTATGGGCGTTGCCCGTCGGCACAGTCTGTTGGTTGCCGACCCTAGCGGATTGACATGTACACCGATTGTGCATACAGTTAGCCATGCGGTACGAATGGGATAAGAACAAACAGGCGACCAATCTCCGCAAGCATGGGATTGAGTTTGCGGATGCGGTCGGTGTTTTCGACGATCCGCGCGCCTTGACCATGGAGGACCGCGATCAGGACGAGCAGCGGTTCGTGACATGCGGAATGGATGGTTTGGGAAGGGTATTGGTGGTGGTGTATGCCTACCCGGAGTCCGATGTCATCCGCGTCATCTCCGCACGGAAGGCGGAGCCCCACGAACGCCGCAACTATGAGGAGTAAGCCATGAAAACCCATTACGATTTGAGTAAAGCTCGGCGTGGTGCCGTGGTTCCCGCAGCACCCACCAAGACGCGCATCACGATCCGTCTGGATGAGGACATTCTGGCGTGGTTTCGTCACCAGGTGAATGAGGCCGGGGGCGGCAACTACCAGAGCCTCATCAATGAGGCCTTACGAGAACATATCGGACAGGGCGCGGCGGCGCCCCTGGAAGAGACGTTGCGCCGCGTCATCCGCGAAGAGATACAGAGGGCCGGGTAGTGGACCCTAAGAGGTGAATGGCGGTGAGAGTTGCAGCATACCATCACCGTAATGCCGTTTGCTCCAAATTTGCTCCACACTTTAACGATACCGAACACCGTCGTATACCGTCATAAGTAGCCTGTTATAAAAGACATTATTCGCTAACGTACGATACGGAAAGGGGTATTTAATTGATTCGTAATCAGTAGGTCGGGCGTTCGATTTGTCTCACCGGCACCATTATGATTGAGATCACAATTGGGAGTGTGTTCTGTAGTCCTTGTCTTGCGGTGTTTCCGCTTTACCAAGAGGCAACAATCCGTATTAGCGTATGGGCTCGACGGCTTTGCGTGGCGTTGGGTACTTTAAGCGTTCAGCTAACCACATTTTGATAACTGACTGGCGGGTTACCCCTAACCGATCGGCCTCACGATCCAGAGACTCAATCATCCATGTAGGGAAGTCCACGTTGACCCGCTTTTGTGCGCGTGCAGAGCGGGTCGCTTGGGTTAAATCCAGCGCGCCTCTGAGATCTTCATTCTCATCGAATTTCTGATCAAATGTCTTGGCTTTCATACAGCGCCACCTCCTCTGTGCGTGACCGGCGAACAGAAATAATGCGAATATGGGCGCGACGATAGGTAATCACCGCTGACCAGTGTACTTCGTCAATTTGCCCAATAATGAGAAATCTCGCTTCATCCTCAGTTTTCGCCGGGATCTCCAGTAAATCAGGGTCGTTCCAAAGCCTTTGAGCCTCCACGAAGTCGATACCATGCTTGGCAAAGTTCGCCTGGCTCTTGGGTTCGTGATACTCGAAGGCCAACATAGTATAATAAGTATACCTTTTGTAACCACGCCGTATCAAGTGTAAGCCCCTCCTTCAGACTCATATTGGACAAGGCTCCCGCTTGCCCACGGCTAGGACAAGGACCTGCATCTAGTCTGCTATTACTTGGTATACCAGCCGGTAGCCTGCGGTGCGGAGTTTGATGTCATCTTCTATATTGTCCGCACCGAGGACCTATCGTGGTGGCTACGTGGTGCAGTCAATGATCTGGTGATCGCGTAACCGGCCAGGATCGGCAACGCGTCATTGTGCGATGGGGAGTGATGCCCGGTGATTCTAAGGGTGGATTTGTGGGTGATAACCGCACGCGGCGAAGGTCGCGTGCGGTTATCGTATCTTGATGTGGTCCGGCATGTGCCGGCCACGGTGTATCAATTCTTGACTTGTTGCCATACCTTTTCGGCCGCTGGTGGCAACGTATTCATATGTTTCAGGAAGAGCGCAACCGTCCATATCTGCTGATCTGTCAGTGTACCCTTGAACGATGGCATTCCGGTTAACCGAATGCCATGTTTAATCTTCCAGAAAGAGTAACCTGGCAGGTCGTCCTCGACGCCGTCGCTTGCCAGCTGCGGAGGTCTTGGGTATTCCCCTTTTGCTACGGGAGAGGCCGATATAGCGCCTTGTGATGTGCCATGGCAGATAGCGCAATGTTTCCCAAAAATGCGCACCCCAGCGATTAGGTTGGCGTTCGTCAGCGCTACCGGGTCAGGGCCTTTGGGTGCCTGATGCCGTAACGTTGCACGCAGAGACGTGCGTGCCATCCACAGTTCAATTGGGCTTGGCTTGCCATCCGCATTCGCCGGTATCTTCCCGCTCTGTAGTAGTAAGAAACCACCAGCGAGCAGCGCGACGAGCGTTGTCAGTACTCCAGTCAGAAAATATCTCATATTCTCCCTCGTTAACGGGCTTTTGCGGTTAAGGTTCGGTCCCAATTCCTCGATGCTGACGACAAGGTCACCTATCTACAGTACGACACAAAGGGCGGACACACCATAAGCGAGACCCAACGGAATCGTGCGCCCCGGTCCCTGGCCCGAGTAGCCCTTAAAACGCTGGATGTAAGGACCGTTTACGCAATGACTACCAAATGCCACGCATATCCTACCTGTGATACCGGACGATTGTGAAGGGGACCTCACGATCAGAGACCACCTCTAGGATTGCCCCTGGCAGGTGTTGACTCGGCTCTAGGCCCCATCGCACCCCGATATCTTCAGATTTCCTGAACCGAGGCAAGCGTTTTCGGATCCGTGTCGGAGATCGAGATTATATTAGACTTCAGTGTTATGCGGTCTCTGACGTATGGGTCTTCGGGACATACTCGTGGGCGCACTTACTGTGAGATCGGGAGCTGATGTTTTGCAACATTGTTTTCTCAGAACTATGATACAAGTGTCAATCACGATTTAGGATCTTGCGCCCTCTTTTCACGCCCAGGGGGTATATTAGAATAAACAGGAGTCGTCTTTATGCCCGCGTGTAATAAAGGAGATAGTAAGCTCAAAGACGCAGTAGAGCCCGTTGATTTGCGTGTTCTGCTATCAGGTCCCTCTCTGGGGCAATATTGCGAGCACCCCATTCCGGCATGGGTCACGAATAAACAGGGGGTCGTGTGGGATTTTGAGCGTACCGTGGACCCCGCCCGCATGGGTTTGCGCGATTTGGCAGACGATGAGATCGTCGTATTACCAGGCCTCGTTTACAGGCGGCGCGTGGGCAGGGTCGCCGTGCCAAATTCTTGCGAGCATGCCCTATGACGGGCATCGAGCCCCGTTATTATGAACACTTGTCCGCGCATTCCCTTTCTTAGGCGAGTTCCACGCCAGCCTTGCGCCAAGAGGGGGCATTATGGGCCGTACATTGTGGACCGTATGGTCCATGGCCTATCAAGCGGACGGTTTGGTTTTGGATTTTGCTTTGGCCTTGCGTGCATGTTCTTCCGTTCCTTGATCGTCCACGTACGCGAACTGTCGCAAGCGTTGCTCCGCCCACTGAGCCTACGAAGTAAGCCCGGTGCCAGAACAGCGGCTGGCTGTAAAACTTGCCAAGATGCTCGGCAAAGCGGTTACGTGCCCGACGTGCGCTGGCCGTCTTGAGATTGTTAATCAACACCGAAATATCTAAAGCTGGATGGATATCAACAAGCAGGTGGACGTGATCTGGCTCGCCGCCGAATTCAATCAGCTTGCAACGCCATCCTTCGAGTATT
>Ga0307375_10004873_pt1 | contig 12718 bp, 8 predicted proteins | sample TR1MG_FD_202531 | JGI IMG/M metagenome (GOLD analysis project Ga0307375, IMG submission 202531) | Soil microbial communities from Risofladan, Vaasa, Finland - TR-1 | ecosystem: Environmental > Terrestrial > Soil > Coastal area > Acid sulfate soil | place: Finland: Risofladan, Vaasa | collected... | reverse complement strand
CGGTTCACGCGATTCGGGTAGTCGAAGTGAATGAGGCAACCCTCAAGTTGTACGGTGTTGAGGAAAGAAAGGAGCTACTTGGTCCCCTCGATAGCACACTCGACCTCGAGGATACCCAGGTCGTCGAGAACCTGTTGGATGATATTCTAGCGATCGCCGAAGGTCAGGAGCATGTCACCCGTGAGAGTTCGGCCATAACCCCGTCCGGGAAGCGGATTGATATCCAGATTACAAGCTACATCCCAACTGAGCACAGCACTCATCACCATATGCTGGTCAACGTGATCGACATTACCGAACGGAAACAAATGGAGAAGCAGCTTGAGCGGGAGCGTCTTCTCCATCACCTTCTGATCGACAATCTACCGGATGCTGTTTACCTCAAGGATCGGGAGCACCGATTTGTGCTCGCCAATCAAGCAACGGCCGATCTGATGAAAGCAGGCGACCCGGCCAACCTCATCGGAAGAACCGACCGGGAGTTCTATCCGGAACAGATGGCAGATGAGTTTGTCTCCGAAGAACGTCAGGTTCTGGAACAAGGCCAACCGATGGTCAATGAGAGTGATTCGCGTAGCGATAGCAGTGGGACCCGATGGATACTTTCGACGAAGGTGCCCATTCGCGACGTTCAGGGAGAAATCACCGGCTTGGTCGGGATTGCTACTGACATTACGGCCCACAAACATGCTGAACAGACTCTCCTCGCGAATGAAGCCCAGTATCACGAGATTGTGTCGCACGCACCGATCGGCATCATTCGTTGCACGGTGGAGGGCTGGCTATTTGACGCAAACCCTGCATTCGCGCGGAGCCTCGGCTATGAGACCAGCCAGGAACTCCTCCAAGACTTCAAGACAACAAGCATTGCGACGCTCTTTATCGACGCCACGTTACGTTCGGCGCTGTCGGATCCCAAGCTCATTGGGGCCCAGTGGCTTCATGCCGAGAGTCGCTATCTGCGCAAAGACGGAAGCTTCGGTGTCGGTCGTGTAATATTCCGTTCATTCAGTACCGCGAATCCCTCAGAGGTAGTTCTCGAAGGTTTCCTGGAGGATATCACCGAGCAGGAACAAGCCAACGAGGCGCTTGCTCGAGAGCGCGTACTTATGAACATCCTAATGGATAGTGTTCCGGACATGATCTATTTCAAGGACCTTCAGAGCCGCTTCACGCTGGTGAACAAAGCGAAAATCACTGACTGTGGTGTTTCTGATCTTCAGAACGTTCTCGGAAAGACTGACGCTGACTTCTACACTGCCGATCATGCCCATGAGCTGTATGAAAGCGAGCAGGAGATCATACGGAGTGGCAAACCGATCGTCGAAATAGAGGAACGGGTCCGGAGGCCCGACAGCCCGGACAGGTGGTTGTCGACAACGAAACTGCCACTTCGAGATCAGGCGGGAACAATCGTTGGGACCTTTGGCATTTCGCGCGATATCACCGAGCGCAAAGCGCTTCAAACACAGACTATTCGAGCACAGAGACTGGAAAGCCTTGCGCAGCTTTCGGCCGGAATAGCGCATCAGTTCAACAACATCAACCTCGTCATTCTGGGATATTTGGGACTCATTGCTCAGAACCCTGAATTTCCCTTGGGACTTCGATCCAATCTCGAGAAGGCACTGTCGGGAGTAAAAAGAGCCGCGGAAATCACAAAGAAACTCGAGATTTTCTCGGATACCAGCTCGCTGCAACGAGAGCACTTGCGGCTTGCAGAAGTCGTTCCACAGCTACTCGGCGAGCTCGAGGAGGAGGTCCGCAGCGAGGCCGTCTCTATCCGTCTCGATTTGAGAGGGACATCTGCTGTTCAGCTCAACAGATCGACTTTGTCGTTCCTGCTTTCGAGTCTCATTTCGAACTCGCTTCACGCCCTTCAGGATCGCCCGGCGCGCGAGATCGCGGTCTCCACCCGAGAATTGCCGGAGTTTTCCTGCCTGGAAGTCACCGACACCGGTTGCGGTATTCCCGAAGGGAATATGGTGAAGATATTTACGCCGTTCTTCACCACGAAGGGTGAGTGGGCCACACCGGGAGACGCTCAGATGAAGGTCCGTGGTCTTGGATTGAGCCTCGCAGTGTGTCGAAGTCTGGTGAGCGAGAGCGGAGGCAAGATCGAAATAGAAAGCCGCGTAGGGGTCGGAACGACAGTCCGCGTGCTGTTTCGGCCCGCCGAAAGCGGTCCGAGACGGGTTCCAACGTGATTGGCCGGCGTCCGATCAACCCCACCCGATTGTGACGGTGGTGAGCACGTTGCGGAAATACGAGGGTCACGATTGGATCGCATGAAATGCTTGTAGATGAAGGATCAGATTCAGGCATGCAGTTCCCACATTCTCCTCAACTTATCACCAAATGAAGTGTCGAGGTATTTTCTCTACGGACCCGTTCACTGTCATGTATTCGGCGGATCAAACGCGGTTGCGAATCTCCAATTCTGCCTCTGTGATGGTGCGAAAGGACCATGTTCTTCGCGTAATCTCGCACGGATAAAATAGATCGTACCGGAAATGCACTGCGAGGATGGTAAATTGTGAAGCAGCGTTCTTATCTCCAAAGGTTCCGGAGTTTCTTGTTGCCGCGTTTGGTGGTGAATGGGAACTTCTTTGAATCCCCCAGGACCCAGCGTGAACGGATTTTCCTGCACTCTCTGTATTTTTTCACTCCGACCATAGTGATATTCGGGATCACAGATATTGTTTTCGGCACCTGGTATCTTTTGGCTGCACGGGCGTCCCTACTACTGATCATCGTCATAGTCCATTTCCTGAGAACGCATGGACACAATCGGATCGCGATCAGCATTACCTTCTGGGGCGCCGTCGCGGTAGTCGGCGTAACCTCGGCGCTGGTACCACCCAGCCTGGAGCAGGCGCGCGCCACAGGCGAGATATTTCTCGCATTCACGATTTCCGGAAGTATCATACTCATGGGGCTGTACGCAGAGCGTCGCTATCAGGTCAACGTCATGTTGTTCGTTGCGCTCGCAGTTGGCAGCCTATCGTATCTGACCTCCGGCGACACAATCCTGAAATCCGCGCACGTCGTCGTCGCCTTCCTGGTCCTGCTACTGTTGTGCTATATCGTTGCAAGGTTCGAAATGCATCTCTCCCAAGTGGCCGAGACCCAGCTCCGCGCACGTCGTATGCTCAATCACCATCTCGAAGAAATCCGGCTCGCAGAGAGCACCGCACTCGCGAGGGCACAACAGAAATCCGAAGAATTGAACCATGATATCAGAAACCCCTTAACCGTGGCCATGAATGTGCTCAATCTGCTCCAATTGAGCGAGCTTACGGATGAGCAGCGTGGGCACCTCGGCATACTGCGGGATTCTTTTTCGACCTCCATGGGTATTGTTGATCACCAGCTGATCGACAGCACTCGGCCCCCAGAAACGCGCGGTGCGATCGAGACGGTACGCCTTGCAACATTCATGGAGCACGCCGTTCAAGAATATCGAACAGTTGCCGCGGACGTCGGCACTTCAATTGATGCGTATGTTGCCGACGGGGTGGAGAGCATTCGCCTTCCACTCATCGACATGACGAGGATCATGAGCAATCTGCTACACAACGCGGTGAAGTATACCCAAAATGGAAAGATAGAAGTGACCGCGGAACTCAAACCATCGATCACGATAGGGCAGAAACCCACGCTCCGGGTCACGGTGAAGGACACGGGCTCCGGAATGACCCGAGCGCGGCTCGATGATGTTCGAGCTGGTACCGCCGGGCCTGATGTGACCAGAACAACTTCCCGAGGCATCGGCCTTCGCAGTTGCGGAAATATCCTTGAAGGCCACGGCGGATCCTTACAGATCGAAAGCGCGATAGGCGTGGGAACGTCTATCATCGTGACCCTTCCGCTGCTGTGGTAGCCCATCTCGTTCCGATCGGCCCGCGCACTGTGGACCGTAAGTCCGCAGCGCCGGACATCTGAACTCTACAGCCGCTTCAGGACGACAAGGGAGACATCATCAGCGAGGTGCCCGGCGTGCTTTGCGCAGTCGCCGTGCTCGGCAAATCGGAAGACTTCGCGGGTTACCGACTCTATGATCTCCGCACTGGAACCTGCTGCATGCTCGGCGAACGCTTCGGCAAGCCGGTCGACACCAAACAGTTGCTCCTCTCCGTTCATCGCTTCGATTACTCCGTCGGTGTAGAGCATGAGAACATCACCTGCGGCGGTGGTGAATGTTCCTTCAGATTCCCTTGAGTTGATGAACTCAGAAATGCCAAGGTATGCGGTTCTGTTGATGGTTCCTGTCAACTGCTCGACGCGATTCTCGGCCGCGCGATATAGCAGTGCAATCAGGTGCGTACCTGCGTAGGTGAATGTCCCGTTTTCTTCGGAAAAAACATTACCGGTCATGAACTTGTCGCTTCCTATTCGATTCCGGTTTATTTCGCAGAGTACCTCGTTCACCACGTCGTAGATTCCGCTTATCCGCAACTCTGCTCCGGCTTTCTTCATCGTGGCGATCGCTGACTGCATTGCCGCCATCTCAATCAGTGCCATGATTCCCGCGGGCAGTCCATGGCCTGCAACGTCTCCCACTGCAATGTAGTGTCGCGCGCCGAATCGGATGAAATCGAAGATATCGCCTCCGACTTCTGTTGCCGTGATCATGGTGCAAGCAGCATCGTAACCAGGCATCTCCAGGCTTTTTGGAACAATCGAAGTCTGAATCTGTCGCGCAATTTCCATTTCGCCCTGGAGCCTGTCGCGCTCGCGCTGAATTTCTTTTCCCCGCATGATCGAAAAGACCACGTTGAGGTTCTCGAGAAGATCCTCAAGTCCACGCTGCTCTTCGGGATAGAGCTGGTCAAAGCCATCCTTGTAGACTACGGCAACTCCGCTTATTTCGTCCGAGTTGATTATCGGCATGAGAAGCACCAACCGGTGCTCAGTCCGGTATACCTCAGGAAGCTCCTCTGCCCGCACTGCGCTCTTCGTGTCGATCAGTCGCTTTAGCTGAAGCTCGCCGTATCGAGCGAGATCGGGCTCCGCCTTGCGCACCAGTGCATCAAGATCAAATACCTGACCGGAGACGGTTCTTCGCAGCTGCTCAGTCGTTGCGCGCCTGATGTTCGCTACAAGGGCAAACGGCGTCGCATAACCGAACACCATTTCGGGAGAATCTACAATTAGCTTGTTGCCCTTGCGGCGGAACAGTACGATTCCCGTGACCTGAGTGTTCGGAGTTACGACCGCTTCCTTAAATGACGACATCGTCTTTTCGATCATGTCCTTGATCATCAGCAGGTCCTCGGCGAGCGGCGTTGTGATTGCCCTGTTGATGATATCCGTACGCTCACGCTCGCCAACTGTCAGATGGTCGATCTGCTGGGTAAGGTGAAGATTGCGGTAATGATAGTATTCGAGAAATAACCGGACAACGTAAGTTACCGTGAGAATAATCAAAACGAAGAACGGCACTTGCGCGGCAGGCGACGATATTGCATAGACAAGCGTCATGAAGACGCCGACGACAAGCTGTAAGAAATAGGTGTAGTGGCGGACGCGAATAATGCCTTCCCGGAAGGAATAGACACCAAACGTTGTAAACATCAGCACAAACCCGTAGAGAAGAACAAATACTCCGGCTGCAATCGTCGACATCCAGTAACTCTCTGCTGGTCGGGTGGAGGAGAGCATATTTGCCACTCGCAAACCGATTGCCGCAAGGACCATGACAAGCATGAGGTACTGGCCGAGTACCGAAAGTCGAAGCCGCTTCTGAAAAGCCTTGAGGTATGCGCTTCGGCGAATTCTCTCGACGTGAATTGAATATTCAAGCAGAAGAAACGAGACAAGAAAAAGAAACAGGACGGCGAGCAACACGTTCGATTCCGCAACTGAACTGTAAATCTCGCGCCCAAACACCAATGGTAGCTGCAGTAGTCCCACGAGGGTGAAAATGAATAGCGAAAAGAACAGTGGTCGCTGACGATTCGTGTAGTGGACCTCCTTGCGAACAGCACTCCAGAGCAGGAATCCAAACAGCGATATCGGAAGAAATGTGAAAACATACAATGCGTTCATGATGGGTCTCCTTGAGAATTGACCTCTCCCGACGGAGGACACTCTTGCGAACCGGATGTCGCTCGAAGTTCCAGTCCAATCTTCTGCAGCGAGCTGAATGCGTCGGTTATGGTGGCGCAGTCGCCACGGACTGAATCGTTGACGGCAACGCGTCGCTCAAGCTCGGCAATTTCCTCTTTCAGCGAGCGTGCGGAGGCGGTCTGCGCTTCTATGCTCTCCTGAGTAACATTCGCGACCGTGCGGATTACCTCTACGGCAAGAATGGCACCCTGAAGGGCGCCGGCAACCGATATGAGCGATTGTCGTTCGCTTGCTGTCTGATCCTGAACCGCTTGAGCGTGCTGCGTGACCGAACTTATATTCGACTGCACATCACGGATGACTTTTTCTATCTCCCCAAGTGAGCGTTCGGTCTCATGTGCAAGTCCCCGAATCTCCCTGGCGACTACGTCGAACGCTTTTCCCTGAAGTCCGGCCCGGGCGGACACTATGCTTGCGTTAATTGACAGGACGTGTGTCTTGGCCGATACGTCACCCATCAGGTCGACTATCCGTTGAATCATTCGTGATTGTTCAAACAGCGCCTGCGAATCCTTTATCGAGTCAGTGAGTGATGCCGTAACTGATTCTATGCCTGACCTAACCTTTTCGGAGAGCTCGAATGCCTGCTTTGCCGAACTTGAAAGGTTGTCCGAGATGTTGAATGTTTTCAGAACATTGTCGGATATCGTGCGAGTCACCGAGTCGAACTCGGCGAGTCGTGCGTCGATGGTATTCGCCCCACCTTGCGAGAGCACCTTTGTCAGCCGATCGGCATTTTCGAGCCCGGCGCTTGCTATCAGGTTCACACGTTCTGCGAGCTCACGGAGTTTCGGCGAATCCGGTGATATTTGCTCAATAGGTATGTGAAGAATTGCCTGCGGAGGCGTGACCTTCGGCGCCGACTGAACGGTTGGGGAGATCACTACGGCTGCTTCCTTGCGGCCAAGCCACTCGCGCGCGACGAAGGTGGCGCACAGGACGACCGTTACCGCCACCACCCTGAACACAATCAGAAGAGGACTCAGTAGTACGACAGCGACCAGGATAATGGCTGCGCCATAGAGAATAAAGTGCAGGTTCTTCATACTTGAGGAAGCTTTCTGCGCGCCCAGGCTCTCATTTTTCGACCGTGACTGCGCCCGGCACCAGAAATGTCAGCGTCTGAAGGCTCGTGGCCTGCCATGAGATCGACGGATCGTGCAGAAATCGCAGTTTGTACTTGTGTTCTGCAGTTGACAACTTCATAACCCATTTCGCGATGGACTTAATGCCACTCGAGTTCAGAAAGTTCAATTTCGTGAAATCGGCACTGACCACCTCGAGTTTTTTCTCGATAGCCTCGCTGTGAACCTTCGCGAGAAACGGATCCAGCAGTTTGCTCGGATCCTCCATGTCGATGTCACCAATGAAGCGAACTACAGCCCCTTTTGTTGCATCCTCGACGCGGATTTCAATCCTGTCCTGTTTTATTGACTCTACGTTAATTGCAGCCATTTCACCCTCCTTGGGTTATTCTATTCACCCTATCACACATCGAGCCCGATCGTGATTTCATTGTCATCCGAGACTTCCAGATGCATACGGGCATTTGTCTCGTATCTAATCCGTGCAAGACCAAGCTGGCTCTTGCCGTCTTCGCGAACCGCAGCCTGACGCATCAGTTCCATGTAGGTCTGAAGCGGATCTCCGGACATGACTTTTCGGAAAATCTCCTTCAGTTCGGCAGCCTGCTGCGCAGTTGCGGAGTTCGTGACGCGGACAGAAATCTTTGGATCCTCCTCCGCGGTAACAGCAACGCGAATCACGGTCCCATCGTTCGATGCGTACTTCACGCCGTTTTCAAGGAGCTCACTCGCAGCCATCGCAATAGTGTCGGACTTCTTCGCATCGTCCACGCTCACCGCGAGGAAATTCTGCAAAAACGCCCTGCAAATTGCAATGTACTTCCATTGCGGCCCGAACTTGAGTTCGACGTAGCCTCCAGATGCAGTCAATTTGCCCAATTCATACCTCCAGTTCGTCCATAATATCGTCGGACTGCAGATTCTGCAACAAAAACATTTTGTAATTCGTCAGACCGCGATTTGGCACGCGAACAACCAGGATCCAGAACTCGACGTGAGAGTCTGCCTCGATTCATCGTTCGTGTTGCGGCTCATACTGTGGGGCGATAGCCAGTACTCCGTGGCGGTATCGCTCATCGACGAGCCGTGCTTGCGTAAATTACCTCTGCGCGTCCGGTAGCTCAACCTCCAGATAGGTATTGCTCCCGTAATGTAGGGTATTTTCGCAAAGATAGGGCGGCGATGGAATGAGATTGTCCCGGCGTGCAGACATTGCTTCTCCCTTCTACCCTAAGTGTCTGGCCATTCAGTTACGTGGCAAAAGAAACTACTCAGGTCTCATCGAACCGATCAACAGCGGCGATCTGAGCAATGGTTTCCTCAGTCGTGCGCTCACTCATTCGCGGGATAGTTTAGCCAAATGGCTAAACCCGACAAGTCCCGTCTTGAATTGACGGCGTGTCGGCGGGAGTCGCCTCAGGACCGGTTGCCAACTCATCGGTATCATTCTTGCCTCAGCGTTTTTTTCGTCAGTCGAATGTCGAATTTCCAGCTTGCGCTCGACTACTTGGTGCAGCAGATCAGAACGGAGGATCTGTTGCGAGGAGGATGATGAAATGTTGACGTTGGCTATTCTCCAGAGTGTCTATTACAGCGAAATCGCCCGGGATATGTGGAGATCGGATCCCAATAGGATTCCGGGTGCGTCATATTCACGGCCACAGAAAGCCCGGAGACGAAAGGACGGGTTTGCGGACCCGGTTGTGGTTGAGCCCAAAGAGCCATCCTGCGCGGCGATCCGCGCAGGGACGCCTCCCTTTTAGCCGCGGTTACGCTGCGGTACCGCGGCCGAATGATGTCTATCGTCCTGGCTCCTGCCAGATCAGCCATTGATTACCGTCCGGATCGTCAAGACTGAACCACTTTGTGCCTGACCCGGGACCATACAGGTTGTCTTTGATTTCGGTGACTTTCACCCCCTCTGTGCGGAGCGTGTTGTATGCCAACTGAATGTCCGGAGTCGAGAGGTAAAGCTGCATCGTACCCGGCTTGAGGTTGCCGAAATACGCCGACAAGGTAATGCGGGCACCACCTCCCGGAGGAACGACTGTCACCCAGCGGTAACCGCCACCGCCGTAGTCTTTTGTGGCCGTGAAGCCGAGCTTCCCGGTGTAGAACGCCTTCGACTGGTCCATATTACTGACAGCCATAAGAGTCATCGATATCTTGTCGAAGAGCTGCTGAGAATAGGCCGCCGACGAGACGGCAACGGCAAAAATCGAAACAAGAATTATAAATCTACCTTTCATATGTATTCCTTCAAAAAATGTTCATGGCTGATGAATGTGACCGGTGAGCTCCAAGGATGGCCCACCGGCATAATGACTAGGAAGCGCCGTAGATCTGGACGATGCTCGTCTCTCCGTCCCCGTAGAGCTGTTGTTGGTTTTTGACCCACTCGATTGCCTGCTCCCGGGTGTCGACCTGGATAATGACGAAACCGGGCATCAGCTCCCTTCCCTCCAGAAAGGGGCCGTCGGTGATCGAGACATTTCCCTCGGCACTGCGAATCCTGGTCTCCTTGCGATTGAGCCCACCACCGGTGACGAGGATTCCCTTCTTGATTGACTCCTCCATGAATTTGCCGAGCGCGGCGGGATCCTTGGGTTGCTGCCGATTTGACGGCGCACCGTAGACAAAGAACTGCATATCCTTCTCCTCTGGTGAGGCGTCAACCCCGCAATCGCTTTGGGACGCATCACCGAATTTGTTTTCGCTATACAGTCGTTCTGGAACAGGCGATGGGGACAATTTCAGGAGAATTGTCGCGAAATTTCGTCAAGCCGCTTCTGCAGGAACCTGCGCTCCGGCTGCTGGCGGGCGAGCTGGAGAGCGCGTCGGTAGGATGAAGCGGCATCTTCGCTGCGCCCGAGCCTCCGGTTCAGGTCCGCACGGGCCGCGTGAGCGGGGTGATAATCCGCAAGCGCTCCTCGGTCAAGCAGAGCATCGACGAGGGTCAAGCCGGCGGACGGCCCATCACGCATGGCTACCGCGATTGCACGGTTGAGTTCCACGACTGGCGATGGGTTCGACTCCATGAGCATGTCGTAAAGGCTGACAATCTGTGTCCAATCCGTCGTTCCCACCGAAGGTGAGACGCCATGGATCGCGGCAATGGCAGCCTGAAGGGTGTAGGATCCGAACCGGCCGGAAAGGAGTGCGCGATCGACAAGACCAACCGCTTCCGCTATCAAATCCTGATTCCAGAGCGACCGGTCCTGATCCTCGAGAGTAATCAGATCGCCCCGCGCATCTGTGCGCGCGGATCTGCGGGATTCATGCAGCAGCATCAGACCGAGGAGACCGATGGCTTCGGGGTCCGGAAGGAGATCGACAATCAATCTGCACAGGTAGATGGCGTTCTCGGCGAGATCCCGACGGACAAGAGTGTTCCCTGTGGTAGCCACGAACCCCTCGTTGTAAACGAGGTACACCACATGGAGGACCGCCGCAAGCCGCGGTGCAAGCTCCTGGCGCGAGGGCACTTCGTAGGGCAGATGCTCTGTGCGAATCCTCTCCTTGGCCCGCGTAATTCGCCGCTTCATAGTTGCAGGGGTTACGAGAAAGGCTCGCGCTATCTCTTCTGTCGTGAGGCCGCAGACCTCCCGAAGGGCGAGCGCGATTCGCCCGTCCGGCGGCAAGGCAGGATGGCAACAGGTGAAGATGAGGCGAAGCTGATCATCCGAGAGGTTGTCGTCATCCAAAGACTCCGGATCAAAGGAGGGTGACACCGTTTCGCGTGCGACCTTAGCGAGCATGGTCTGGTGACGCGCACGGCGCCTGACCGCGTCAATCCCCTTGAACCTGCCGGTAGTGACAAGCCAGGCCCGCGGATTGCGCGGCACCCCTTCGGTCGCCCACTGTTCCAGGGCAGCACGAAACGCATCCTGAAGCGCGTCCTCGGCCAGATCGAAGTCTCCGAGAAGTCGAATCAGAGTAGCCAGCACTCGCCTCGACTCGGCGGCATAAAGCTGTGCCACCTGTTGCTCGATTGTTCCTTCGCGTCCCACGCTTTTAGGTCACTCCACAGAACACGGTCCAGTCTATGCCCTGACTCCGGTTTGTCAATGCCCCTCGTGAACTGCTCACAAAGATTCTCATCAATCGGCAGCGGTTTGGACAGTTCTGCCTGCGCTACTCCGTGCGCTCGGGATTCCGCGTTAAGGGTTCTCAGTCTGCGGGAAACACGCCACTTACCGCGTTACCGCACTTCACCCGTTTCCGATCTCGGACGCAAGAAGCTGTTTGATCCCCCTACCCATACGCACAGCGATACCGCTCAATCAGGATTCAGGCGAAGTTCAGAAGTTCGGGAAAGAACAGCGCCTTCTCTCAAGTTGAACGAACTTGGCGACAGTCATCCATGACCGGGAGTAGGTGGCGTAGTGCACTTCGTATCCGTCAGGCTGCTCGTCGATCCTGATCACCTCAATTGATGGCCTGTGTCGCACGTTCCGATGCTGCTCTCGCTCCCGGATGAAAGAGCCCCGAAATTGCACGTAATCGGCATATTGACGTGACCTACTTGCAGCGAAAGGAACTAATAGTATGAGCAAATTGACAATCGGTGCGGTGAGCCGGCTATTCTGTAGCGGAAAAAGCTACGATTGCACATGACGCGCAGTATGTTCCCACCTCTTCGCGCCGAAGAGGCAAAGTGTGTGCTCGAAGCAGGTGTTATGTGCTGATGTACGGACCTGAAATCGTGTTCGCTCGCGACGACCATCGCCGCCTCACCTTCTATTGTCGCTGACGCCGCAGCGAACGGGAGACCTTGACACCCGCCAGGAGGAAGGACAGAAAACCCATGAAGATCGCCCTGCGCCACGGCGGTCTGTCGAACGTTGAGGAACCAAGAGCGACTTCGTCAAGCTGAGCGACTTCATCCGGAGTCAGTGAAAAATCCAGAGCACCGAGACTATTTTCGAGTTGATCGACCGTGCGGGTTCCGACAAGGGGGACCACTCCTTTGCTGCGGACCCACTGCAGGCAGATTTGCGCCATGGTTCGTCCGTAATGCTTGGCAGCTATGCTGATTGCATCCCGTAGCGGAACAAGGTCGGCGGCGGTAAGTCGCATGCGCCGAGCGAGGCGATGCTTTCCCAGTTGCTCCGGCGCCAGATCCGCGGACAGCAAGCCCTGACCCAATCCTCCATATCCGATCACTGCAATCCCAAGCTCCCGGCAGGCATGGACGGTCTCCTGGAGCTGTGCGGACTGGTAGACGAGGAGGCTGAACATGATCTGGTTGGCGACGAGCGGCACGCCCTCCTCGCGAGCCGCCTTCCAGGCGGCACGGACCTGCTCGGCGTTGAAGTTGGAAACTCCGAGGGCCATGAGGGTTCCGCTCTGTACCGCCTGCGCCGCACCCTTGATCCACACATGTGGAGCCCGGGGGTGCACCGGGCTGTGGATGAAGGAGAGCGCGCACTGCTTGACTCCGAGCCGATCGATGGATGATTGGGTGGCCCGGACGAACGCCCTCGGTGTCCATCGCCACA